>Ga0066710_100004502_pt1 | contig 12365 bp, 7 predicted proteins | sample GraSoiAngelo_159_FD_79666 | JGI IMG/M metagenome (GOLD analysis project Ga0066710, IMG submission 79666) | Grasslands soil microbial communities from the Angelo Coastal Reserve, California, USA - 14_1009_16_40cm | ecosystem: Environmental > Terrestrial > Soil > Grasslands | place: USA...
CAGGGCGAGTTCATCGCGCAGGGTGCGTTCTCGCCAGCCAACTGGGCCCAGCAGACCGTCAACCTCACCGCCTGGCAGGGTGGCACCTGGATGGGGTACCCGTTGACCGGCAGCGGCTGGACCGGTACCTCCTGGGCGTCCAAGACCTGGGCCAGCACGACCTGGACGTCCACCGCCTGGTACGGCGGCACCACCTGGACCGACAGCACCTGGGCCCAGAACAGCTGGACCAACGGCGCCTGGAGCGGCCACTACTGGACCGGCCACTACTGGTCCAGCGACGGCTGGTCCACCGCCTCCTGGAGCTGACCCGTTCGGTCGATGGCGGTGTCGACATCGCGGTTGATGGTGGCCGGGAAGGTGGCGGCGTGATACTCGCCTGGTCATAGGCGGGCGCGTCGTCACCGGCCCGGCCATCCGCCGCAGCTGCGGACGAGGCGCACTCGAAACCGGAGGCGTCGCGATGACACCCGACAGCAGAACCTGGAGGCCGGCCCTCTGGGTCGGGTCCTTCGCAGCCGCGGTACTTTTCGCCCTGGCGGCACCCGCGGCGGCAGCCACCATCACCCTCACCCAGGTGAGCAGCGATCCCTACACCAACACATCGAGCCAGCACGCGACCGAGGTGGAACCGGACACGTTCGCCAACGGTTCGACCGTCATCGCGGCCTTCCAGGTCGGCCGCTTCTTCAACGGCGGCGCCACCAACATCGGCTTCGCCCGGTCCGGCGACGGCGGCACGACCTGGTCGCACGGCTTCCTGACCGGGCTGACCGCCACCTCGGGTACCGGCGGTCGGACCGGCGCCCCGTTCGAGCGGGTCAGTGACCCGAGCGTGGCCTTCGACGCCAGGCACGGCGTCTGGCTCATCTCGTCGATCCCGCTGGACCCCTCGCGCGTCGTCCCGGTCGTCTTCGTCAGCCGGTCGACCAACGGCGGCGCGCGGTGGAGCGCCCCGGTGTCGATCCCGCAGCCGCCGGTACCGCACGTGAACCTCGACAAGAACTGGACGGCCTGCGACAACACGCCGACGAGCCCGTTCTACGGCAACTGCTACACCGAGTTCGACAACTTCGCGGAGAACGACCTGGAGTACATGAGCACCTCCAGCGACGGCGGCCGCACGTGGTCGGTACCGGTGAGCCCGGCCGGAAACCCGCGCGGACTCGGCGGCCAGCCGGTCGTGGCGCCCAACGGGACCGTGGTCGTACCCTTCGAGACCATCAACGGCAACATCTCCGCGTTCCGCTCCACCGACGGCGGCCAGAGCTGGAGCCAGGCGGCCACCGTCTCCCGCATCGCCTTCCATCCGGTCGCCGGCAACCTGCGCACCAGCCCGCTGCCGACCGCTGAGGTCGACGGCGCCGGAAACGTCTACGTGGCGTGGGAGGACTGCCGCTTCCGGGCCGGCTGCTCGTCCAACGACATCGTGTTCAGCAGGTCCGCCGACGGCGCCACCTGGCCTGCCGTGTTCCGGGTACCGATCGACGACGTGACGACCACGGTCGACCACTTCATCCCGGGGCTGGGCGTCGACCGGGCCACGGCCGGAGCCGGAGCGCACCTGGCCCTGACGTACTACTACTACCCGGACGCCGCGTGCACGGCCGCGACCTGCCAGCTGGACGTCGGCTTCATCTCCTCCCCGAACGGCGGCGCCAACTGGGGTACCGCGACCCAGCTCGCCGGCCCGATGTCACTGGCCGACATCGCGGACACGTCTCAGGGACCGATGGTGGGCGACTACATCTCGACCTCGTTCACCTCGACCGGTACCGCGTCGACCGTGTTCGCGGTCGGCAAGCCGCACACCGCCGCGTTCGACGAGGCGATGTACTCCCCCGGCCCGCTCAGCGTGGCCAGCGCCAGCGCGGCGACGCTGGTGGCCAGCAGCGACCGGGTACTGACGCCCGCCACCGGGCAGGGTCTGGGCGCGGCGGTGATCCACCGGGAATGAGCTCACCGTGCCGACCAGCGGTCAGGCCGGGTGTCGGTCGAGCGCCGCGTCGAGCGTCAGGGCGGCATCGATGAGGGCCAGATGGGTGAACGCCTGCGGGAAGTTGCCGATCTGCTCACCGGTGAGGGCGATCTCCTCCGAGTACAGGCCGACGTGGTTGGCGTAGGTGAGCATCTTCTCCAGCGTGGTCCGGGCGTCCTCCAGGCGGCCGGCGCGGGTGAGCGCGTCGACGTAGCCGAAGGTACACAACGAGAAGGTGCCCTCCGCACCGCGCAGCCCGTCCGGCGAGGCGGCCGGGTCGTAGCGGTACACCAGGCTGTCGGTCACCAGTTCCCGGTCCATCGCGGCCATCGTGGACAACCACAACGGGTCGCGCGCGTCGATGAAGCCGACCCGGGGCATGCGCAGCAACGCCGAGTCCAGCACGTCGGTGTTGTAGTGCTGCACGAAGGCGTCCCGCGAGGCGTGGAAGCCCTGCTCCATCACCTGCCGGTAGATCCGGTCCCGCTCGGCGGTCCAGCGTTGCAGCGGCGCCGGCCGGCCGTGCTCGACGGCCATCCGGATGCCCCGGTCGAAGGCCACCCAGCACATCACCCGGCCGTAGGTGAATGCCTGGCGGCCGCCGCGGGTCTCCCAGATGCCCTCCTCCGGCTGGTCCCAGTTGTCCGCGAGCCAGTCCAGGACCTGGCTGATCGCCGTCCAGCCACGGTACGGCAACGGCGTTCCCGCGCGGTCGGCGGCGAAGATGCTGTCCAGCGCTTCGCCGTAGATGTCGAGCTGGAGCTGTTCGGCCGCACCGTTTCCGACGCGTACCGGAGCGGAGCCGCGGTACCCGCGCCAGTGGTCGAGCACGTCCTCCTTCAGGCCGGACGAGCCGTCGATGCGGTACATGATGTTCAGCGGACCGCTGTCGCTGTTGACCCGTTCGCGTACCCGGTCGCCCAACCAGGCGGCGAACTGCTCCGCCTCTTCGCGGAAACCCAGCCGCATCAACGCGAACACCGAGAACGAGGCGTCGCGTACCCAGGTGTACCGGTAGTCCCAGTTCCGTTCGCCGCCGACCTGTTCCGGAAGTGCCATGGTCGGCGCGGCGACCAGCCCGCCGGTCGGGGCGTAGGTCATCAGCTTCAGGGTGATGGCGGACCGGTTGATCATCTCGCGCCAGCGGCCGGTGTAGGTCGACCGGGCCAGCCACGACCGCCAGAACCGCACGGTCTCCCGGAACAGTTCGCGGATCCGGTCCACCCGCAATTCCTGCGGCGCCCCGCCCGGTGCGGTCTCGACCATCACGCCGCGGATGTCGCCGGCCGCCAGCTCGATGGTGCCGCGCACGTCGCCGTCCACCACCTCGACGTCCGCGCGGCGTTCGTCGCCGGGTTCGCGAACGACGTGTACCGCCATCGCGACGCCGTCGGCGGTGAACACCGCACCGTGCCCCGTCAGTTCGGTACGGTGCCGGGCCCGGCCGTAGTCGAACCGTGGCGCGACCTCCACCTCGAAGGTCATCCGGCCGCGGACGCAGTGCAGCATCCGCACCAGCCGATGGTTGGCGGTGACCGTGGCGCCGGCCGGCGGCATGAAGTCGACCACCTCGCCCACCCCGTCGGCGGTGAAGAACCGGGTCACCAGTACGGCGGTGTCGGGGAGGTACATCTGCTCGGCCCGGTAACCGGTGCCCTGGGGACGGATCCGGAAGCGGCCGCCGCGGTCGTCGTCGAGCAGGGCGCCGAACACGCTGGGCGAGTCGAACCTCGGGAAGCAGAACCAGTCGACCGAACCGTCGGTGCTCACCAGCGCCGCGGTCTGCAGGTCACCGATGATGCCGTGCTCGGCGATCGCCGTCTCGACCATGGTGGGTCTCCCTTCCGCTGCGCACCTCCACACCGGGGTACCGCGCCGGTACCGTCCCGCGCCTCATCCCGGCGGAATGAGCCGCCCGGTGAGGACTGCGACCCGGTGGACGGTGACTTTCGGCCCTGAAGCACGCGCCGCGGGATGCCGACGGTGGGCGATAGGCGATGCGTGGGAGTTGGTGACTGTCGTGAAGCGAGTGGTGGTGGACCGCTTCGGCGGCCCCGAGGTGCTGAGTGTCATCGACGACGCGGATCCCCGGCCGGGTCCCGGCGAGGTCCGCGTCCGGGTACTGGCGGCCGGCGTGTCGTTCACCGACGCGCAGTTGCGCGCCGGCACGTACCTCGGCGTACCGAGGCCGCCGTTCACGCCCGGGTACGAGCTCGTCGGCGTCGTCGACGAGGTGGGTCCGGGCTGCACGCGGCTGAAGGAAGGGGACCGGGTCGGCGCGCTGACGGTGTGGGGCGCGGACGCGGAGCGCGTCTGCGTACCGGAGGCCGAGGCGGTCGAGGTACCCGACGATCTCGACCCGGCCGAGGTGCTGAGCCTGGTGTTCACCTACATGACCGCATACCAGGTGCTGCACCGCGTGGCGCGGGTCAGGCGCGGCGAGACCTTGCTCGTGCACGGCGCGGCCGGCCGGGTCGGCACCGCGGTCCTCGAACTCGGTGCGGCGGCCGGGGTCCGCCTGTACGGCACCGCGTCAGCGCGCGACCTGGCCGCGGTCGAGCGCCTCGGTGCCGTCGCGATCGACTACCGCAACGAGGACTTCGTCGCGCGGGTCCGCGGGCTGCCCGGCAACGGCGTGGACGTGATACTCGACGGGCTCGGCGGTCCGCTGTCGCTGCGCTCGTTCCGCGCGCTGCGGCCGGGCGGACGGCTGGTCGTGTTCGGCGCCTATTCCACGCTGGTGCACGGGCGGAAGAGTTCGCGGGCGTGGCTGCAGTGGTACGCGGTGACGGGTACCCTCTGGCTGCGGGACCTGCTGTCGCCGCGCCGGAAGGTGCTGCCGTACCGGATCCAGAAACTGCACGAGGGGCGGCAGGTGCTGCCGATGGCAGGGCGCCATCCGGCACTTCCCGTCGGTGGCGGTCCCCGCTACCCCGACTGGTTCCGCGAGGACTTCGGCGCGCTGGTCGAGCTGCTTCGCGCGGGCCGGATCCACCCGGTCGTGGCGCAGCGCCTGCCGCTGGCCGACGCGCGGCACGCGCACGAGTTGCTGGAAAGCTCTGCCGCGGTGGGCAAGCTGGTTCTCGTGCCGTAGCGGTAAACCAACCGGCATCGGCCTACACTCCCCCGGTGCGGGTACCGTCAAGGGTCGTTGCGGCGTTCAACGCGATCGCCGCCGCGGCGGCGTTCACCGGCGTCGCGATGCTGTTCCTCGTCGAGCACCGCGGGCCGGACGAGTTCGTGTACTTCACCACGCAGAGCAACACGCTGGCCGGCTGCTGCTTTCTGTGGGCCGCGGTCGCGCCGTGGCTGCCGCGCCGCGCGGCGGGCGGGCCTGCGGCTGTCCTGGGCGGTGCGGTCACGCTGTACGTGATGGTGACGTTCCTGGTCTTCCACCTGATCCTGGCGAACCCGGCGAGCGGGTTCAGCGACGGCTCGGTGCAGTTCGGCCCGGTCCAGAACGTGCTGCTGCACACCGTCACGCCGCTGCTCGCGCTGCTGGACTGGCTCCTGGTCGGCGTCGAGCGGCCCCGGTGGCGCTGGGCCGCGGCGTGGCTGACGTATCCCTTGGCGTACCTGGTGTTCACGCTCGCGCGCGGGGCACTCGTGCACCGCTACCCGTACCCGTTCCTGGACGTCGGGCCCCTCGGGTACGCCGGTGTCGGCATCGTCGCGGCCGTGCTGTGCCTGGTGTTCTGGTTGCTCGGTCTACTCGTCGTCGCGGTCGGGCGGCTCGGCCGGCGGGAACCGTCCCGGGCCGGCTTCGTCGAAGCGGGTACCACCTAGCCCGGGATGCCGGTTTCCGGTACCGGTCCGGCGACCGGCTCGCCGAACCGGGTCAGCAACAGGGCACCGGCCACCGCGAGGAGGAACCCGGCCAGCCCGACCGGTACGAAGCCCGGCCGGACCTGGTCGCCGAGCCAGACGACGCCGACCGCGGCCGGTACCGCCGTCTCGCCGACCACCACGGCGGCCGTGGTGACCGTCACCGCGCCGCGTTGCAGGCCGGTCGCGAAGAACAGGAAGGCCATCAGCGCGCCGCCGACCAACGCGTACGTTGCCGGGTCGGCGATCAGGCGGCCGGGCGCGAACCCGGGCAGCACGCGGGCCGCGATCGCGACCACGCCGAACCCGAGCCCGGCCACCGCCCCCAGTACCGCCGACCGCGCCGGGTCGGGCAGCCGTCCGGCCGCGAACCCGGCCACGCCCAACACGAGCACGCAGGCCGGCAGGACGAACCGGGCGGCGCCGTGCGGTTCGTGGTGGCCCTCCGGGCCGGCGGAGATCGCGAGCAGGGCGAGGCCGAGGCACACCATCGCCATGGCGGTCCAGTCCCGCGGCCCCAGCCGGGCCCGGAGCACCGGTACCGCGACCAGCGCGGTCACCGCCAGGTTGGCCGACATCGCCGCCTGTACCAGGAAGATCGGTACCAGTCGCAGTGCGAAGAACTGCAGCCCGAACCCGACCACGTCCAGCGCCAGGCCGGTGACGAACGGTACCTGCCGGGAAAGCCGCAGCAGCAGGCGCGGGTCCACGTCGGCGGTGTGCGGAGCGGCGCGGGCGGACACTGCCTGTAACACGGTGGCGACGCCATAGCAGACGGACGCGGCGAGCGCGGCGAACAACCCGAGGAGCATTCATCGACGGTACCGACTGTGCTCTTGACAACGTTGTCCACTTCGATTTACCTGAGCGGTACGGTCGGCCATAGGAGGCACAGGATGAGATCACGGCGAGCGCGCGCGGTAGCGGTCGGTGCGACGGTCGGATTACTGGTCGCCGTACCGTTGCCTGCCATGGCGCACGCACCCACGGCACCGGCGGCCGACCCGGCGCCGCTGTTCGCCTCCTCGTTCGAACCCACCGACCCGCAACCGGCGTGGACCAACACCGTGGAGACCGACAGCGCCGGCAACAAGAAGGCGTCCGGGATCGACGGCACGTCGGTCACCGGGATCCCCGGCAACCTCGCCGACAAGGTCATCGCCATCCAGGCCAACAGCGAGAACACCGCCGGTGGCGAGGTCAAGGAGAACCTCAACGACGGCGACGTCAACTCCAAGTGGCTGACGTTCACCTCGACCGGCTGGGTGCGGTACCAGCTGTCCACGCCGGTCGCCGTGGTCGACTACGCGCTCACCTCAGCCAACGACGCCCCGGAGCGCGATCCGCGCGACTGGACGCTGTCCGGCTCGGCCGACGGGCAGAACTGGACGGTGCTGGACACGCAGACCGGGCAGATGTTCAGCGACCGGTTCCAGACCAAGCAGTACCACGTCGCCAACACCACGGCCTACCCGTTCTACCGGCTGGACATCAGCGCCAACGCCGGCGGCGTCAGCCTGATCCAGCTGGCCGAGTGGCAACTGTCCAATGGCGACACCACGCCTCCCCCGCCCAGCGACATGAAGAGCTTGACAACCAAGGGTCCGGTCTCCTCACCGACGGCCAAGTCCGCGGCCGGTTTCAGCGGGCTGCGCGCATTCCAGATCTCCGGGCGGCAGCTGACCGACGGCCACGCCTTCTCGTACAACAAGGTCTTCGACGTCGACATCACGGTCACGCCGACCACCCAGCTGTCGTATGTGCTCTTCCCCAGCTTCACCAACGGCGACCTGTCCAACCCGTCCACCTACGTGGCCGTCGACCTCGCCTTCTCCGATGGCACGTACCTGTCCGACCTGCACGCCACCGACCAGCACGGCGTGGTGCTCAGCCCGCAGGCGCAGGGGCTGTCCAAGACGCTGTGGACGATGCAGTGGAACGCCCGGCAGTCGGTCATCGGCGCGGTGGCCGCGGGCCGGACCATCAAGCGGATCCTCATCGGGTACGACAAGCCGAGCGGTCCGCCCACGACGTTCAGCACCTGGGTCGACGACATCCGCATCGGCGACCCGAAGGCGGTGTCCCGTAACGGGTTGTCCGACTTCGTCGACACCCGTCGCGGTACCCTGTCCTCCGGCGGGTTCTCGCGGGGCAACAACTTCCCGGCCACCGCGGTGCCGCACGGGTTCAACTTCTGGACCCCGATGACCGACGCGGGCTCGATGAGCTGGCTCTACGAGTACAGCCGCCTCAACAGCGACACCAACAACCTGCCGATGCTGCAGGCGTTCACGGTCACCCACGAACCCAGCCCGTGGATGGGTGACCGGCAGACGTTCCAGGTGATGCCGGCCGCGACCGGTACCCCCGACGGCATGCGCGGCACGCGCGCGCTGGAGTTCCGCCACGACAACGAGACCGCGCGCCCCTACTACTACGGCGTCACGTTCGAGAACGGGATGCGCACCGAGTTCTCCCCGACCGACCACGCGGCGGTGTTCCGGTTCACCTTCACCGGCAACGCCTCCAGCCTCATCTTCGACAACGTCGACAACTCTTCGGCGCTGGCCGTCGACGCGGCGAACGGCGTCATCACCGGGTACTCCGACAACCGCAGCGGCCTGTCCACCGGCGCGACCCGGCTGTTCGTCTACGCCAAGCTGGACCGGCCGATCGTTTCCAGCGGCATGCTGCCCGCCGGAAACCGGGTCTCCACCGGGTTCGTGGGCTTCGACACGTCGGCCGACAAGGTCGTCACGATGCGGGTCGCCACCTCGCTGATCAGCCTCGACCAGGCGCGGCACAACCTGGAGCTGGAGATCGGGCCGGACGAGTCGCTGGACTCGGTGCGCGACCGCGCGAAGGCCTTGTGGGACAAGCAGTTGCACGTGGTCGAGGTCGAGGGGGCCAGCGAGGACCAACAGGTCACGCTCTACTCCAACCTGTACCGCATGTTCCTGTACCCGAACTCCGCGTTCGAGAACACCGGCACCGCCGACCAGCCGGTGTACCGGCACGCCGTGCAGTCGTCGACGACCACGCCGGCCAGCTCCCCGACGCACACCGGAGCGCCCGTGGTCGACGGGAAGGTGTATGTCAACAACGGGTTCTGGGACACGTACCGCACCGCCTGGCCGGCCTACGACCTGTTCACGCCGAACCAGGCCGGTGAGCTGATCAACGGATTCCTCCAGCAGTACAAGGACGGCGGCTGGGTGTCCCGCTGGTCGTCGCCGGGCTACGCCAACCTCATGGTGGGAACCAGTTCCGACGTCGCGTTCGCCGACGCGTACGTGAAGGGGGTGCGTGGCTTCGACGTATCGGCCGCGTACCAGGCTGCGCTGAAGGACGCCACCGTCATGCCGCCCAACGACAACGTGGGCCGCAAGGGCTTCGCGTCCTCGCCGTTCCTCGGCTACACGGCGCTGGACTCGACCGCGGAGGCGATGTCGTGGGCGATGGACGGGTACATCAACGACTTCGGCATCGCCAACCTGGCCAAGGCCCGGCTCGACGCGCTGGCACCAAACGACCCGCAGCGGGCGCAACTGGCCGAGGACTACCGGTACTTCCTCAACCGCGCACAGAACTACGTCAACATGTTCGACCCGTCCGTCGGCTTCTTCCAGGGCAGGGACAGCGCCGGCAACTTCCGGATGAAGCCGGCCGACTTCGACCCACGGGAGTGGGGCGGTGACTACACCGAGACCGACGCCTGGAACATGGCCTTCCACGTACCGCAGGACGGCCGCGGGCTCGCCAACCTCTACGGCGGCACCGACAAGCTGGCCAGCAAGCTGGACACGTTCTTCGCCACGCCGGAGACCGCGACGTTCGTCGGCGCCTACGGCGGCACCATCCACGAGATGCTGGAGGCCCGTGACGTACGGATGGGCCAGTACGGGCACAGCAACCAGCCCTCGCATCACATCACCTACATGTATGACTACGCGGGACAGCCGTGGAAGACCCAGGCGCTGGTGCGCGAGGCACTGTCCCGGCTCTACCTCGGCAGCGAGATCGGCCAGGGCTACCCCGGCGACGAGGACAACGGCGAGATGTCGGCGTGGTACGTCTTCAGCGCGCTCGGCTTCTACCCGTTGCAGATGGGCAGCCCGTACTACGTCGTCGGGTCGCCGCTGTTCACCAAGGCCACCGTCAACCTGGACAGCGGCAAGCAGATCGTCATCAACGCGCCGAACAACAGCCGCACGAACGTCTACGTGCAGGGCCTGAAGGTCAACGGCCGCGCCTACACCAAGACCTACCTGCCGCACGACGTGCTGGCCAATGGCGCGACGCTGGACTTCGCCATGGGACCGCAGCCGTCGAGCTGGGGCACCGGTGCCGGCAACGCGCCGCTGTCCATCACCCAGGACAACGCGGTGGCCCGGCCGCTGCGCGACGCCACCGCCCCGGGCCGCGGTACCGCGACCGGAAGCGACGGTACCGACGTGACCGCGTTGTTCGACAACACCTCGGCGACCCGGGTCAGCTTCCCCGGCGCGACACCGTCGGTGCAGTACCGGTTCCCGGACGGCGCACCGCGCGACCGGGTCACCGACTACACGCTGACCGTCGGCCCGACCCTGGGCCAGCCGCGCAGCGTGGTCGGTCCGGACACCCAGGTCACCGCATCCGCCGAAAATCCGCCCAACGAGGTGGCGGCGAAGCTCGTCGACGGTAGTCCGGGCACCAAGTGGCTGGCGTTCCAACCGACCGCCACGCTGACGTTCAAGCTCACCCATCCGGTGACCAGCGTGCGGTACTCGCTCACGTCCGCGAACGACGCCCCGGAGCGCGACCCGCGCGACTGGACGCTGTCCGGCTCGACCGACGGGCAGACCTGGACCCCGCTGGACACCCGGACCGGGCAGGCGTTCAGCGCCCGGTTCCAGACAAAGGACTACCAGCTCACCAACAGCACGCCGTACCAGTACTACAAGCTCGCCATCACCGCCAACGCGGGCGGCGTGAACCTGTTGCAGCTGGCCGAGTTCAGCCTGTCCGACGGGGTCACGTCGGGCGATCCGGTCAGCTGGGTGGTCAAGGGCTCGTACGACGGCACCACGTGGACCACGATCGACACCCGGGTCGACCAGACGTTCCCGTGGCGGTTGCAGACCCGTTCCTTCTCGATCCAGCGGCCCGGCCGGTACAGCCAGTACCGCCTGGAGGTCACGAAGAACACCGGTGACTCGACGACGACGCTGGCCGAGGTGGAACTGCTCGCCAAGCCCGACCCGGCGTGCACGACGGCGGTGTCCGGTACCCACGCCGGACCGCTCACCGTCGCGTCCGGCGTCACCTGCCTCGCTCCGGGGTCGACGGTGACCGGACCGGTGTCGGTGCAGTCGGGCGCGTCGCTGTACGCGTTCGACGCCACGATCGGCGGTCCGGTGTCGGCATCGGGCGCGGCTACCGTGGTACTCGTGCACACGAAGGTTGGCGGGCCGGTGCGGATCACCGGTACCACCGGGGAGCTGAGCCTGGAGAACTCGGCCGTGACCGGACCGGTGTCGCTGGTCGGCAACGCGGGCCCGGCCGACACCCCGCCGCTGGCGGCGGCCGACCAGATCGGCGGACCACTGAGCTGCACCGCCAACAGCCCGCCGCCGGTCAACAACGGCCTGGCCGACACGGCCCCGGTCAAGGACGGCCAATGCAGCGGCTTATGAGCATGGCCGGCCGGCTGAACATGACCGGCCGGCGGTGGGCGGCGGTCGCGGCCGGCGGCGTGGTGGTGGTCGCGCTGCTGCTCTGGACGCTGTGGGGCGGCGGAACGCGCAGCGGCGGCACCGCCTACCCACCCGGCCCGGTCCCCGGCACGGTGACGTCGCCCGGCGCAAGCGCGCCGGGCGCCGCCGCATCGGCGCGGCCGGCGACGTCGGTCCGGCCCGGCGTCACCGGCGGCACCGACGCGGCGGCCCAGGCGGCGGGCGGCTTCCTGAACGAGCTCGGTGCGATCGACCCGCGCCTGGTGACCGACCAGGACCGGGCGCTGGCCGCCGGCCGGGCGACCTGCCAGGACCTCGCCGCGCACCGGCCGGACGAGACGGTCATCGCCGCGGTGACCCAGCGCTTCCACATCGGCGGCGCGACGGTCGACCGGACCACGGCGGCGCTGATCGTTGACGCCGCCCACAGTCACCTGTGCCCGTAGGGTTTCGGTCGTGGTCTCCACGCCGGTACCGGTCAGGTCGAGCTGACCGTGATCCGGTCCATCGACGGCGCATGGTCGTCGCGGTTGGTGAAGGTGATGGTGTTGGTCCCCTGCTGCAGGGTGATCTGCAGGCGGGCGGCCGTGCAGCAGGTCGCGCTGCCGGTGACCGTGATGCTGACCGGCGCGCTGCCGGACACCTCGACGACGGCGGTACGCGTCGCCGTGTCGTCCAGGTGGACATAGAAGAGGGTGAGCACGTAGGTACCGGTCGCCGGTACGGTCACGTTGTTGAACCGCAATGAGCCCGCCTTGCGCGAGCCCTCCCAGTTGCCGAGGTTACGCACGATCCGACCGCCGGACGCGCCCGGATAGTCGTCCACCCACGCCGTTCCGCCCAGG
>Ga0066710_100004503_pt1 | contig 12364 bp, 8 predicted proteins | sample GraSoiAngelo_159_FD_79666 | JGI IMG/M metagenome (GOLD analysis project Ga0066710, IMG submission 79666) | Grasslands soil microbial communities from the Angelo Coastal Reserve, California, USA - 14_1009_16_40cm | ecosystem: Environmental > Terrestrial > Soil > Grasslands | place: USA...
GGGGAGACCGGCCTTTCGCCGGCGTTTCTCTCCGACCTGGCCCTCAAGACGCTCTACTACCAGAACGAGATGCGGGGCAGCGAGATCGCCGACGCGGTCCGTCTCCCCCTGATGGTCGTCGAGGAATCGCTGGAATCCCTGAAGCGGGAGAAGCTCATCGAGGTGAAGGGGACGGGGGACCCCAGCCGCGCTACCTACCGCTACATGATCCTCTCCGCAGGCAGGGATCGCGCGCGCGAGGCGTTGGCGGTCAGCCGGTACGTCGGACCGGCCCCCGTCGCGTTGGAGGACTACCGGCGCAGCGTGGTCGAGCAGAACCGCGGACTCGAAAGGATTCCCGCCGACCGGCTCCAGGACGCCTTTTCGCATCTGGTGCTGCCCGCCGGGACGCTGGACCGGGTGGGCCCCGCCGTGGCGGCGCGAAAGTCGATTTTCCTTTACGGCGCCCCGGGAAACGGGAAAACCCTTCTCGCCGAGGCGATCGGCCGGGCCCTTGGAGGGACCATCCATGTCCCCCACGCCGTTGAAATGGATCAGCAGGTGATCAAGGTCTACGACCCCGTCTTTCACGGGGAAGAGTACGGGCCCGCGGCCTTGGACGCCCTTCCCCTTTCCGGCGAACGCGCCGACCGGCGCTGGGTGAGTGCCGGCCGTCCGGTCGTCTTCAGCGGCGGGGAACTGAGCCTGGAAATGCTCGACTTGATTTTCAACCCCCGGGAGGGATTCTACCAGGCTCCGCTTCAGATGAAGGCCAACGGCGGCGTGTTCATCCTGGACGACTTCGGGCGCCAGCTGGTCCAGCCCCGCGACCTCCTGAACCGATGGATCGTCCCGCTGGAGAAGGGGATCGACTACCTCACGCTCCACACCGGGAGGAAGTTCCCCATTCCCTTCCGGACCCTCGTCATCTTCGCCACCAACCTGAGACCACACGACCTGGTGGATGAGGCGTTCCTTCGACGCATCCGGTACAAGATCGCCATGAACGATCCAACGCGCCGCGAGTTCCGGGAGATTTTCAGGAACGAGGCCGGTCGCCTCGGCATCAGCGGTTCGGACTGGGCCGTCGAGTACCTTTTCCACGAATACTATGAGAAGCAGGGAATCCCGCCAAGGTGCTGCCACCCGCGGGACATTCTCGAGAAAATCGCCGACGCAGCCCGCTTCGAAGGGAGCGAGCCGTCCCTCGACGCGGGCATCCTGGATCGCGTCTGCGGCTCCTATTTCCTCACCGAGGCGGCGGACCTGATCATCTGAAGTGGGTTCGTGCGGACCGGTCAGGTGAGGCGGGCCGGCCCCAGGGGCACGATAGGGAGGGTCAGGACGGTGTGCAGGCCGGGACCCACCGAAGGGATTCGGCGGGCGACGCTGACGAGAATCGAGGCGGTGGCCGTGTCGCCCGGAATTCCTCCGGGGATGACGAGAAGAAGGGGGGGATCGCCTTCGAGACGGACCCGGTCTTCCTCTTTTTCCACTCCCGCAGCCAGCGCGACCTCCAGGGCGATCCGCTCCTTTCCCTCCAGGACGAGCCTGGCCCGTGTTCGGGTTCCCAGGACCGTTCCGGCCGGAAGGCTACGGTCCCGAAGCGACACCGCCCGATCCGCGATGATCGGTTCGGAGGTCTCGGTCACCTCGCCTCCGGTCCATCCCACGGCCGATCCGAGGAGGGCGGCCGACTCTCCCAGTCCCACATGCCCCATGCCTCCCTCGGCGGATTCCTTGGTCCTGTAAGCGTCCAGGGACAGGCCCAACCCCACCTTGCGTTGGAGTGGTTCGCGGCGTTTCTCCACGTCCACCATTCGGGTCCCCTCGATCCGGTCGACCCTCCGGCACGCGGTGGTGAGGATCGCCGGAAGCAGATCCAGAATGAAGCCCGGATTGACGCCGGCCCCAACGAGCCCGACGCGATGCTTTCGGGCCAGCGCGTCGAGACGCCCGCCGATTTCGGGGTTGCGTAGGAAGGGAAAGGAAAGCTCCTCGCAGGACGAGACGCAGTGGTAGCCGCACGAGAGGATCTCTTCGATTTCGCGCAGGACGCTGGCCAAGCGGGAGCCGGTGGCATGAAGCACGACGCGAGGCGGAGGAGGAAAGGGAAGATCCCCCAAGTTGGGGACCACGCGGGGCAGGCCGTGGGCCTCGGGTCCGAGAAACTCCTCGAGGGGCTTGCCCGCAATCCCGGGCGATCGGTCCACCGCTCCGGCCAGTTGCAGATCGCGGGCCCCGAGGACCTCACGGGCCAGTCCCTGTCCGATAGGCCCGAAGCCGAACTGGACCACCTGGACCTTGCCGTTCATCACCTGCTCGTCGGTTGGGGAGCCCCGCGGAGGGTGCTCCACCGCGGCCTCGCACAGGATAGGCACTGACGCCTTCGCTGTCAATCCGCCCCGAGCGGCATCTTTCGTCGCTGGTAGGCGCATATCGCGATGTGGTACCCTGCGACTCCCCCGCTTCAATGGAGTTCGCTTTGCCCCACCTACCGCCCATTCCCCGAATCGTCGACGCGGCCGGTTCCCTTACCGACGTTCCGGGCATCAGGGTGGGACACGCCTCTGACTGGAAGGCTGCAACCGGCTTGACAGTGGTCCTCTGCGAGAAAGGCGCCGTCTGCGGCCTGGACGTGCGCGGCGGCGCCTCCGGTCTCAGAAACCCTTCCGTGACCTCCCCGGGACATCGGGTCACGCTGGCACACGCTGTATTTTTCGCGGGAGGGAGCGCCTTCGGACTGGATGCGGGGGCGGGCATCATGCGCTACCTGGAATCGCGTCGCGTGGGCTTCCGGGTGCGCGGCCAACGGATCCCGATTGTGACGGGCGCGATCCTGTACGACCTCGGAGTCGGGAACGCGGGGCGACGTCCGGACCCTCCCATGGCGTACCGGGCCTGCCGCAACGCCACTCGCAGCCCGCCGGCCGAAGGGAGCGTCGGCGCTGGAACGGGCGCCACGGTGGGGAAGATCTTCGGAATCGCCCGAGGGATGAAGGGAGGAGTCGGCAGCGCCTCTTTGGCGAAAGGTCGCCTCCGCGTGGCGGCCCTGGCGGTGGTGAACGCCTTCGGCGATATCCGCGACCCAAACACGGGACTTCTCGTGGCGGGAGCCCGGAACGGCGTACGTGGGAACCGTCTTCTGGGGACCGAGGCTTGGCTGAGAGAGGGGAAAGCACGGGGCATCCCGCGGGCGGACAACACCACTCTCGCCGTCGTCGCCACGAACGCCCAGCTCGACCGAGAGCAGGCCTCCCGCCTGGCCATGGCGTCCCACGTGGCGCTGGCCCGCTGCGTCGCGCCCGCTCACACCCTTTACGACGGGGATCTGGTCTTTTCCCTCGCCACGGGGGGCGTCCGCGCCGACCCGCTGACGGTCGAGACGATGGCCGTGGAAGCCCTCTGCAACGCCATCCTGCGCGGCGTCGTCCTCGCCCGGGGCGTGGCAGGGGTGCCGTCGTGGCGTGATCTCCACGTCTCAAGCGCGTAGCCTGAATCAGAATTGCTCGAGCTGCCGAACGTACCCCCGATAGTTTCGCCGGATTTCCGGGAGGCTGTCGCCGCCGAACTTGTCCAGGAACGCCTCGGCGAGGCAGATGGCCATTACGGCCTCGCCGATCACCCCCGCGGCGGCGATGGCGGTGGTATCGGTCCGCTCCACCGCGGCGCGGAAGGGACGCTTGGTAACCAAGTCCACCGAGCGCAGGGAGCGGGGAAGCGTCGAGAGAGGCTTGACGAACGCCTTTACACGGATCTCCTCCCCGTTGGTCATCCCGCCCTCGATGCCACCGGCCCGATTCGTTCTCCGGTGGAACGCGCGGCGAGAGCGCGAATAGAAGATCTCGTCGTGAACCTCGGACCCCCGGGCGCGGGCGCCGACGAAACCGGCCCCGATCTCCACCCCTTTCACGGAAGGGATGGACATCAGCGTGCGGGCGATGACGCCTGAGAGACGCAAGTCCCATTGCCGGTGACTGCCCAGACCAGGGGGCGCTCTGCGGACCACGACCTGGAAGCTTCCCCCCGAGGAGTCGCCGGCTCTCCGAGCGCGGTCGATCTCCCGAATCATCCTTTGCTCCAGCTTTCTGTCGGCACAGCGCAACGGCGACCCCTCGCTCGCCAGGATCCGATGCCAGGGGACCTCCTTCCCCTCCGGTCCGCCCACGGGTCCCAACGACGTGGTGTGGCTGGCAATCTCGATTCCGAACGACTCGAGAAGGCTCCGGCAAACCGCCCCGACCGCCACCCGGGCGGCGGTCTCCCGCGCGGACGCCCTCTCCAGAACCTCGCGCGCATCGTGGGTTCCGAATTTGAGGGCGCCGGCCAGGTCGGCGTGCCCCGGGCGGGGACGCGTCACTCTCCGGGCTTCCCCGGCGCGGGGCGCGGACCCCTCGATCGCCATCGCGATCTGCCAGTTGACCCAATCCCGGTTTTCGATGAGGAGGGCGATGGGGCTTCCCAGAGTCCTGCCGAACCGGACTCCGGCGAGAATCCTAGACTGGTCCTGCTCGATCTTCATCCGGCCGCCGCGACCGTATCCCCCCTGGCGGCGCCTCAGCTGCCGGTCGATGGCCTCCGCACCCAGAGGCAACCCCGCAGGGACTCCGTCCAGAATGGCCACAAGAGCGGGACCATGCGACTCTCCGGCGGTCAGGAATCGGAGCATGGGGCGTCTTCTCTCCGAGGTGCATGGGGCGGGACATTATGGGCAGCGGGGGCGCCACGTGTCAAAAGAGCCCTGTTCGCACCATGGAATCGCCGCCCGAGCCGAGGCGCAGGATGCTTGCGACCGCAGAGGGCGTTCGAGTATAGTCTTTTGCCCCTGGAGGCAAAGTGAAGATTCTCAGCGCCCAGCAGATGCGAAGCATCGACCAGCGCACGAGCCGCGATTACGGGATACCCGGTATCGTCCTCATGGAGAATGCCGGCGTCCAGGTGGTCGACTTCCTGGAATCGCGCTATCCCGATTTGGAGGATCGTCAGCTCCTTCTCCTGTGCGGGAAAGGGAACAACGGAGGGGATGGCTTGGTGGCCTCCCGTCACCTCCACAACCGAGGTTATTCCATTCGCCTCCTTCTCTTCGGTCGCCGCTCCGAATTCCGAGGGGAAGCCCTGACCAACCTGGAAATCCTCGAAAAGATGGGAGTCGAGCACCTGGAGGTGACCGACGCCCGGGAGTGGCACGAGTTCCTTCCCGAGCTCGGCCGCTATGATCTGTTGGTGGACGCTATCTTGGGCACCGGACTGAAGGGACCCGTCAAGGGGTACTTGGAGGAGATCATCCGGGACATAAACAACGCCTCGGCCGACCGAGTGGCGGTGGATATTCCCTCTGGTCTCTCGGGGGACACCAACGAACTCCCCGGTCTCTGCATCCAGGCGGACGCCACGGTGACCTTCGCCTGCCCCAAGGTTCCCCACGTTTTTCTCCCGGCCGAGGCCAAGGTGGGCGAGGTCTATGTGGCCGACATCGGGATCCCGGAGGAAGCCGTGGAGGCGGAGGAAGTGCGGCTCAACCTGGTGGAAGCCGAGGAGCTGTCCCGCTCCCTGCCTCCGCGGAAGGTGGAGAGTCACAAAGGAGATTATGGTCACCTGCTGGTGGTGGCCGGATCCAAGGGAAAGCCGGGCGCAGCCCGGATGGTCGCCGAGGGGGCGTTCCGCGCCGGGGTGGGTCTGGTGACCGTCGCCACTCCCGAGAGCGTGCAATCGATCCTGGCGCCGCAGGTGATGGAGATGATGACCGAGGCCCTCCCCGAGACGCGAGAAGGCACCGTTTCGGGCCGAGCCACGGCCCGGGTCCTCAAGCTTCTCGAGGGAAAAAGGGCGCTGACCGTCGGTCCCGGTCTCTCCATCGCGGCCGAGACGCAGTCCTTCGTGCGCGAACTCGTGGCCGAGACCCGGGTGCCCCTCGTCCTGGACGCCGACGGCCTCAATGCCTATGCTTCGGACCCCGCTGCCCTCTCGGGCCGTGATCGGCCCCTCGTTCTGACGCCTCACCCGGGGGAGATGGGCCGACTCCTGGGAATCACCGCGGACGATGTCCAGAAGGACCGGATCGCGGTCTGCCGTGATTTCTCCACCGCGCACTCCTGCTTCGTGGTCCTCAAGGGGTACAGGACGCTCATCTCGGATCCGGAAGGGAGCATCTGGGTGAATCCCACGGGAAATCCGGGAATGGCCACCGCGGGCTCGGGCGATATCCTCACCGGAATCCTGTCCGGACTGGTGGCCCAGGGAATCCCGATCCTTCATGCCATCCTTTTGGGAGTCTATCTTCACGGACTCGCCGCCGACCTCTGCGCTTCCGAGAGAGGTGAGCTTTCCTTGATGGCAAGGGACATCGTCGCCTATCTCCCCCGCGCCATGGCCCATCTTCTCAAGGGGGCCGACGACGGGGAGTAAGACCACGCGTTTCTCCAGCTTCTCCGAACAAGAGACCATGGACATCGGGGCCCGGCTGGCCGCTGCCCTCTCTCCCGGAACGACGGTGCTTCTGGAGGGCGGGTTGGGGGCGGGTAAGACCGTGTTCGTCCGGGGCGTGGCCCGCGCGTTGGGCGTCGCCCCTGAGGACGTGCGCTCGCCGACCTTTGCCCTGATCCACATCTACCACGGGAGGTTTCCCGTCTACCACGTGGATCTCTATCGGATCGACAAGGTGGAGGATCTCTCCGAGGTGGGCCTGGAGGAAGTGATCGGAACCGACGGCGTGGCGCTGGTGGAATGGGGGGAGCGCCTCGGGCCCTATCATCCCGGGCCGGTCCTGCGGGTGCAAATCCTGGATCGGGGGGAGAACCGCAGGGAGCTCATCCTGGATGATCAAAGGAAGCTCGGGGGCGGATCCGGCGAGGAGCCGGACTACGATTCGGTGCGGTAGTTGGGAGCTTCCTTCGTGATAATAATGTCGTGGGCGTGCGATTCCTTGAGACCCGCGGCAGTGATCCGGAGGAAGCGGGCCTGGAGGCGGAGCGACTCGACGTCGGCGCAGCCACAGTATCCCATCCCCGATCGGAGCCCGCCCACGAGCTGCGGAACCAGGGCCGAGACGGATCCCTTGTAAGGAACCATCCCCTCGATTCCCTCCGGGACCAGTTTTTCCTCCGCGAACTCGTACTCCTGGAAGTATCGGTCCGCGCTCCCCTTTTTCATGGCGGCGAGGGAGCCCATGCCGCGGTAAGACTTGAAGGTCCTGCCCTGGTAGAGAATCGTCTCGCCCGGTGCCTCCTCCGTGCCGGCCAAGAGGCTTCCGATCATCACGCAGTGGGCGCCGGCCGCCAGGGCTTTCGTCACGTCTCCCGAGAACTTGATCCCTCCATCGGAGATCAACGGAACGTCGTGCCGTTTGGAGGCTTTGGCGCACTCCGCCACGGCGGTGATTTGCGGCACGCCCACTCCCGTGACCACGCGCGTGGTGCAGATGGAGCCGGGCCCGATTCCGACTTTCACCGCGTCGACACCACATCGGATCAGGTCTTCCGCGCCCTCCTCGGTGGCCACGTTGCCCGCCACCAGGTCCACATCCGGAAACGCCTTCCTCATGGCCCTCGCCGTATCCAGGACCGCGCGGGAGTGCCCGTGAGCGGTGTCAATGAACAGCACGTCGACCTTGGCCTCGATCAGAGCCCGCGCTCGCTCCACCGCCTCCTCGCCCACCCCCACCGCCGCGCCGACCCTCAGGCGGCCCAGATGATCCTTGCTGGCGTGCGGGTACTTGATGTTTTTTTGAATGTCCTTGACCGTGATCAGGCCCTTGAGGTGGTAATGATCGTCGACCACCAGCAATTTTTCAATCTTGTGCTGATGGAGAAGGCGCTTCGCTTCCTCCAGGGTCGTGCCCACGGGTACGGTGATGAGGTTCTTTTTCGTCATTAAGTCGAATATCGGAAGGTCCAGCCGGGTCTCGAAACGCAGGTCCCGATTGGTGAGAATGCCCACGAGGCGACCGGCGGCATCGGTGATGGGAACTCCGGAGATCTTGTATTTCTTCATCATCTCCAGCGCTTCGTAGATCCGGTTGTCGGGCTTCATGGTGATGGGATCCACGATCATGCCGCTTTCGGAGCGCTTCACCTTGTCCACCTCGACGGCCTGCTCCTCGAGGGACAGGTTCTTGTGGATGACCCCCATCCCCCCCTGCTGCGCCATGGCGATGGCGAGTCGCGATTCGGTGACCGTGTCCATGGCGGCCGAGACGATGGGGATGTTCAGGTGGACCTTCCGGGTGAGCCGGGTGGACGTGTCGACTCGGCTCGGCAGAACCTCGCTCCGGGCCGGGAGCAGGAGCACGTCGTCGAACGTGAGCCCCTCCGGAACGTTTCCCTCGATCATCGCCGTTCCTCTTTTCTCCTGCGGGAGGTCAGACCCTGACGCCGTGGACCACCTTGCTATCTCCGGCCCCGGAGGCGGCGCCGTGGCATTTCTTGTATTTCTTCCCCGACCCGCAAGGGCACGGATCGTTCCGTCCCACCTTGCTCGCGCTCCGCCGGGCCGGCTCTGCCGCTTCCTTGGCCGGCGCCGACAGGACCAGATCGCGCTCTTGCCGGCGTCGCATCATCTCCTCTTCCTTCTGAACCAATGGGTCCACCAGGAAGAGGAACCGGACGATGTCGTCCTCGATCCGCTCCTTCATCGCCGCGAACATCTCGAACGATTCCCGCTTGTACTCGGTGAGAGGGTCCCTCTGCCCGTACCCCCTCAGGCCGATCCCCTCCTTGAGGTGGTCCATGGCCAGCAGATGATCCTTCCACTGCGTGTCGATGACGTTGAGCATCACCAATCGCTCATGGTGGCGCATGATTTCCGGCCCCAGCGCGGTCTCTTTCTGGGCGTACCGGGTCTGGACCGCCGTGCCCAGACTCTCACGCACCTCCTCCCGGGAAAGCTTCGAAAAATCCATGCCGGCCTTCACGGGATCGATGCCGAACAGCCGCGTCATCTGACCCGCCAGCTCTCCAATGGACCAGTCCGAAGGGTCGAGCTCTTGTGACGCGTAAGTATCGACAATCCAGTCCAGGATCTCCTCCATCTTCTGCAGGATGTACTCCTTCTGACCCTTCCCCTCCAGGAGCTCTCTCCGCAGGCGATAGATCTCGACCCGCTGCTTGTTCATGACGTCGTCGTACTCGAGCAGGTGCTTTCGGATGTCAAAGTTGCGGGCCTCCACTTGCTTTTGCGCCCGCTCGATGGACCGGGTCACCATGCCGTGTACGATCGGCACATCCTCCTCCATGCCCAGCTTCTGCATGACTCCCTTGAGACGGTCCGAGCCGAAGATCCGGAGAAGATCGTCCTCGAGGGAGAGGTAGAACCGCGAGGATCCCGGATCTCCCTGCCGGCCTGCCCGGCCGCGGAGCTGATTGTCGATGCGCCGGGCTTCGTGCCGCTCCGTACCGAGGATGTGGAGGCCCCCCAGGGCGACTACCTTCTCATGCTCCTCAGCGCACCGGATCCGCGCCTCCTCCATGGCTTTCGCCACAGACTCCTCCGCGGCGGCGGGAGTTTCGAAGGATTGCCCCGCGACGCTCTTGCGCGCCAGGTACTCCGGGTTACCTCCCAGCAGTATGTCGGTGCCTCGACCCGCCATGTTGGTGGCGATGGTGACCGCCCCGTGCCGGCCGGCCTGGGCCACTATCTCGGCCTCCCGCTCGTGGTACTTGGCATTGAGCACCACATGAGGCACGCCCCGTTTCTTCAGCTGGGAGGAAAGACGCTCCGACTTCTCGATGGAGACCGTGCCCACGAGCACCGGCTGCCCCTTTTCATGCAGCTCGCCGATCTCGCCCACCACCGCGCGAAATTTCTCGTCCTCCGTCCGGTATACCACGTCCGGGAATTCGTGCCGGATGAGCGGCCGGTTGGTGGGAGCGGCCAGGACCTCCAGGTTGTAAATCTTGTCGAACTCCACAGCCTCAGTGTCGGCAGTGCCGGTCATTCCGGCGAGCTTCTCATACATCCGGAAGTAGTTCTGGAAAGTGATGGTGGCCAGGGTCTGGTTTTCCTTCTCGATCTTGACCTTCTCTTTTGCCTCCACGGCCTGGTGGAGTCCGTCGCTCCATCGCCTCCCGGGCATGAGGCGGCCGGTAAACTCGTCGACGATCACGACCTGCCCGTCCTTGACCATGTAGTCGACGTCCTGCTTGAAAAGGACATGGGCCTTGAGAGCCTGCTGGACGCAGTGGTTCAGCTCCATGGCCTCCGGATCATAGAGGTTCTCCACCCCGAGGAGCTTCTCGACTTTCTCCACCCCTTCCTCGGTCAGGTTGACCGTGCGGGCCTTCTCGTCCACCTGATAGTCGCCCTCGAGCTTGAGGCGCGGGATGATTCGGTCGACCTCGTAGTATCTGTCCACCGACTCGTCGGAGGGGCCCGAGATGATGAGCGGCGTCCGTGCCTCGTCGATGAGGATGGAATCGACTTCGTCCACGATGCCAAAGACGTGGCCCCTCTGGACAAAGGACTCGAGGGAGTACTTCATGTTGTCGCGCAAGTAGTCGAACCCGAACTCGTTATTGGTTCCGTAAGTCACGTCAGCCCCATATGCGTTCTGGCGCTCTGGATCGACCTGATCGTGCTGGATGACGCCCACCGAGCGATCCAGGAATCGGTAGAGGCGACCCATCCAGTCGGCGTCCCGTCGGGCCAGGTAGTCATTGACCGTGACGACGTGAACCCCGCGGCCAGCCAGGCTGTTGAGGTACACGGGGAGGGTGGCGACCAATGTCTTCCCCTCGCCGGTCTTCATTTCCGCGATTTTCCCTTGGTGGAGAACCATGCCGCCGATGAGCTGCACGTCGAAGTGCCGCATGTTCAGGACGCGGCGCCCCGCCTCGCGAACCACCGCGAAGGCCTCGTGGAGGAGATCTTCCAGAGAGGCTCCCTGGTCCAGCCTCAGACGGAACTCGCGGGTCTTGTCGCGGAGCTGCTCGTCGGTCAGGGCCTGAATGGCGGGCTCGAGGGCGGTGATGGCCGCCCCCCGTGTAGCGAGCTTACGGAGTTCCCGGTCGTTCTTGCTGCCGATGATGAGCCGGAGTACCGCGGCGACGAACACCATTCCCCTGCAGAGAGCTTCACGTTATACCACATTCGCGGAAACCGTCAAATCAAAGGGCGTTTCCGCGCCCTAGCCCCAAAAGAGAAAGGGCGGAAGCTGCGCGCTCCCGCCCACCCCGTGACGGCCGCTTCGGTCGCCGGCCGCTCAGAAGCTCCTGAACTCCTCCAGAATGTACCGGAGGGGATCGACGTTTCGCTGGTGGACCAGGACCTCGTAGTGGAGGTGCGGGCCCGTGCTCCGACCGGTGCTCCCTACGAAGCCGAGCACGTCGTTCCGGTGGACCCTCTGGCCCGTCCTGACATTGAAGCTGCCCAGGTGGGCGTAGCGCGTGATGATTCCATAGCCGTGCGCCAGGACGATGGAATTCCCGAAGCCGCCGCTGGGTCCGACCTGTGTGACGATCCCGTCCGCCGGCGCCAATACCCGGGTCCCGGGCGGCGCGACGATGTCAAGCCCCTGATGGAAATCGCGCATCCCGGTGAACGGATCCTTCCGCCAACCGTACCCGTTCCCGAAGAGCCCCTTGACGGGCATGATGGATGGGGTGGAAGAGAGAAGGAGTGCTTGTTTCGCGAAGGCCACGTCCAGAATCTTGAAGCTGTCCTGCAGGGCGCCCGTCCTCTCGCGAAGCACCTCGAGCTCCCCTTTGACGAAGCGGGCTCCCTCGGCAGGCGGGAGGGTCTTGAGATCCAGGCCCCCGCCGGCGGCTGCCTGGCGGCTGATGGGGAGGCTGTTGATCCCGATCATCATTCCCAGTTGCGCCGTCCTGGTTTCGAACTCGTTCATTCTTGCTCGGACGTCGTTGAGGGTAGCGTCGATCTCCTCATTGGCCCGCCTGAGCTCGGCGTTCTGTTTGGCCAGGCGGGACGTCACCCAGCTCAAGTAGGTGGAGCGAATGACGAAGTGCGGCAGGAGTACCCCGCACAGCAGAAGGGCGCCCACGAAGACGGCTGTGATGATCACGAGGTTCTTGGAGATCCTGAGGCGGCGGAAGCGGGCCGTCGCGTGGGTACGATCATGATGGTGTAGAACTTGCGGCTCACGGCGCTTCCCTCCGGACAGGGCTGGGAATGCTAGCATGCACCCTCAGGGTGGTCAAGGAAATAGATCCTCCGGCCGACCCATCTCCTCCAGCCAACTCCTTGCGCTTGTTCTTCTCAATCTCCCCCAGGGACTGTATCCTCGCCTCTGCATTTCCCAACGCTCCGCACCGGGGGTTCCAACCACATAATGCGAAAACTGTAATTACGCATGTCAGTCTCAATACGATCATATTGTCGTTTTCAAAACATTCAACATATTTCGAGAGTAGGGCGAGATTCCCCGTGGGTATAC
>Ga0066710_100004504_pt1 | contig 12364 bp, 10 predicted proteins | sample GraSoiAngelo_159_FD_79666 | JGI IMG/M metagenome (GOLD analysis project Ga0066710, IMG submission 79666) | Grasslands soil microbial communities from the Angelo Coastal Reserve, California, USA - 14_1009_16_40cm | ecosystem: Environmental > Terrestrial > Soil > Grasslands | place: USA...
ATAGCCCCGGCGGGCATACAGGGAGCGGCTGCGCGGAGTTGTCCCCACGATGAGGATCTTCTCGACGTCACTGCGTTGCGCGAAGGCCTCGAGCTGCTGCATCAACGCAGCGCCGACGCCGCGGTCGCGCAGGTCAGGCTCGACGAAGAAGCTCGTCAGATACGCGAGGTGCTCCGGTTCGCGTGGATCGGGGTTGGGCATCTTGTCGATCATTTGCAGGAAGAGGTGGCCGCAGATCCTGCCGCCGCACTCGGCGATCCAGGCGTGCCACCGGCCGGCGCGCAGGAAGCCGTCTATGAGGGGCGCGGCGCGCTCGACGAACGCAGCCTCCGTCTCGAAGGCTGCATCCTGCGGCGCAGGCCGTGGCGAGTCGAACGTCGTGCGGAACTGGTGACGACTCGCGGCGAGCGCGCGAGCGTCGTCCGCTGTGGCGCGGCGTATGGTCACGTCCTCCAACGTCACCGGCGGATGATAGAGCCGCGCGCCACGCGACCCTGGATCACGCAGCGAGCGCGCGAAATACCGCGAAGCGGTCCTTGCCCTCGCTCTTGGCGGCGTAAAGGGCGATGTCCGCGCGACGCAGAAGCTCTTCGGTGCCGGCGACCGCGGCGTCGCCCACCGCGATGCCGATGGTGCCGCGAATCTCCAGGGGCAGGCCGTCCACGGATGCGGGCTCGCGCAGCGCCTCGAGCAGGCGCGCGGCGATGACGCTCAAGTCGCTCTCGCTGCGCGGGCTGGTGACCAGAACGGCGAACTCGTCGCCGCCGAGGCGGGCCGCGATGTCGGTGGGCCGAAGTCCCAAGCGCAGACGGTCGCCCACCTGGGTGAGCACGCTGTCGCCGATGGCGTGGCCGAAGGTGTCGTTGATCTTCTTGAAGTCGTCGAGGTCGATGAAGAGCACCGCGCACCGTGCGTCGCTGCTCGATTCACGGGCCAGCGTCCGCGCCACGATGTCGCGAAAGTACAAGCGGTTGGGGAGTCCGGTGAGTGGGTCGTGATGTGCCTGGTATTCCATCTCACGTTCGCGGGCTGCCAGGCTGCCGAGCAGCGCCACGTTCGCTCCCAGGGCCAGGTGCTGACGCACGAGCACCAGAGCGACCACGGCAAGGAGCGTCCAGAAGGCAAATGCTGAGACGCTTCCACTGCCGAGTCTCTCGCCGATGATCACACCGAGCGCGATTGCCACGGGTGGATAGGGAAGGAACTGCAGCCACCGTGGGCTGAGCGTCTTGGGGGGCGCTTCGCGGACCGGCCATGCCAACGCGCGCAGCGCGCCCAGCGCGATGAGCAGGTACCCCGCCACCCAGCCCGCGTCGGCGACGTTTCCGTTGCCATACGTGCCCTTGGCGGTAAAGAAGGCGAAGCTGCTGTCGGCGATGGCGTTGGCCGCCAGGCCTGCTGCCATGAGGAGCAGCGGCAGGCGGACCGCTCGGGGCACACGACCTACGCGGATGAGAATCATGGTGATGATCGCCACGTCGGTCAGCGGGTAGGCCACGCTGAGCACCATGGCGAGGGGGCCGTCGGCGCCGGCCTGGTAGACAGCGCCGAGCACCGTTTCCCAGCTGACGATCAGCAGCGAGGCGGCGATGACCAGCCCGTCGAGCAGGCTGTTGACCACCGAGCTGGCGCGTTCGAACGCAACCGGGAACATGAGCACGGCGGCGATCGCGAGGGGCACCGCTCCCAGGTAGCCGGCGTCGGCGAGCGACGGAAACGGCACCTGGACACCGGCGGCGAGCTGGTACCAGTCCCAGGCGGCCTGGCCGAGTCCCCAGCAAAGAGCCGACGCCCCCATCAGTGCCCAGCCGGTGCGCAGCCGTCCACGGTGTCGCGACGCCGCCATGGCGGCAGCAGCGGCAGCGATCAGCGCGGCCGCCGTCTCGGCGAGATCGTCCAGCCAATTGGTGACGACGGTGCCGCCCACACCGGTGAGCACGCAGGCGACGAACCCGGCGACGAGCAGCGCGGTGGCGCAGGCGGCGAGGCCCCACCAGCGCCGGGAGAGGGCGGTCGCCGTCGAGAGGACGGCCATCTGCCGATTGTCACGTCGGCATGTGACGTCCCAGGATCGAACCGACCACGTGAGTGCGACGGGCCGGCGCTGCCCCCCTGCGGCTCAGGTCCGAGTAGTAAGCAGCGCCGCCTCATCGTCGGCTGACAGACCCGCTCGCAGGGGCGGCTCGCCGCGGCCCAGGTCCCATCCCCGGATGTCGCGCACGGACCCGGCCAGCGCCCGCAGCGACAGCCCGTGGGCGCGGGCCGCGGCACCGCTGACCTGCAGGGAGCCGTCGTCATCGTCGCCGATGCAGAGCGGAAAGCTCGCCGCTGCGCTGGAACCGCTGCCGGCCGGCTGCGGCGCGATCGTCACCCCCAGCGCCCCCTGCACGGCCGCGATCATCGCGGCGATGGTAAGCGGCTGCTCCGGTCCCACCGTGTTGAACGTGCCCAGAATGCGCTGCTCGATGACCCGCATCGCGAAGGCGGCAAGGTCGCGGACGTCGATCAACTGCAGGTGCTGATCGAGACGGCGCGGTACGGCCATCCGGCCGCCGCGAGCGATCCGCCGCACCCACCACGTGAACCGATCGGTGTAGTCATGCGGGCCGATGACGAAGGTCGGCCGAAGAACGGTCAGCCGGTCGGCAAGCGCGGATCGCAGCAGCGCTTCGCAGAGCGCCTTGAGGCCACCGTACGCTCGCGGATCACCGGCCGGGATGGACTCGTCCACCTCCAGCAGCGGTGCGTCTTCGAGGGCACCCGGCACCATCGGCTCCGCGTAGACCGACACCGTCGACACGTACACGTAGTGCTTGCCGGCGCCGCCGGCCGCATCGATGACGGGTCGCACCTGGTCGGGCCGGTAACCGCTGATGTCGAGGATGCAATCCCAGGTGCGCTCGGCGAGCTGCGACACCGCATCACGGTCACCGCGGTCCCCGCTGATGCGCCGCACCGATGGAAAGAGCCCCGGGTCGGTGTGGCCGCGGTTGAACAGCGTCAGCGTGTGCTCGCGTGACAGTGCGATGTCGACGAATGTCCTGCCGATGAAGCGCGTTCCGCCCAGGACGAGGATGTCCACCGGCGGTGACTATGCCACGATGGCGAGCGATGACGCGTCCCGACGGAGGGTTCAGCGCTCTGTTCACGGACCTCTACGAGCTGACCATGGCGGACAGCTATCTGCGCCGGGGCATGCGCGAATCGGCGACGTTCAGCCTCTACGTACGCGAACTGCCGATGCACCGCGGTTTCCTTGTGGCAGCCGGAGTCGAGGACTGCCTGGACGCGCTGCAAAACCTCGCATTTCACACTGACGACCTCGAGTACGTCGGGTCGCAGCTCGGCCCGGACGCAGCCCATCGACTCGCCGGGCTGCGGTTCACGGGTGACGTGATCGCTGTGCCGGAGGGCAGCGTCGTGCTCGCCGACGAGCCGATCCTCGAGGTCACCGCACCGCTGCCCGAGGCGCAGCTTGTCGAGACGATGCTGCTCAACCTGGTCACATACCAGACTGCGATTGCGACCAAGGCGGCGCGCTGCCGGATCGCCGCGCCCGACATCGAGCTCGTCGACTTCTCGGCGCGCCGAACGCAGGGCGTGGAAGCGGCTTGTGCGGTGGCACGAGTCACGGCCATGGTGGGTTTCGTGGCGACCAGCAATGTCGCAGCCGCGCGTCGTTACGGCCTCCACGTCACCGGCACCATGGCCCACTCGTACATCGAAGCCTTCGATTCGGAAGCGCAGTCGTTCCGTGCATTCGCCGAGGACTTCCCCGACCGGGCCACGTTCCTCGTCGACACGTATGACGTGCGCGACGGAGTGCGCAACGCGATTCGCGTCATCCAGGGTACCGGCGTGCAGGAGCCGGTTGCTGTGCGCATCGACAGCGGCGACCTCGTGCAGGGATCGCGTGCGGCGCGCGCCCTGCTCGACGATGCCGGATTGGCCGGCGTGAAGATCGTCGTCAGTGGCGGGCTCGACGAGTACGGTCTCGAGGAGCTGGTCAGAGCCGGTGCTCCGGTCGACATCGCGGGGGTCGGCACGCGTGTGGGCGTCTCGGCGGACGCACCGGCCCTCGACAGCGTCTACAAGCTCGTCGCCTATGCGGGCCGTCCGGTGCTCAAGGTGTCCGAGGGCAAGGCGACGCTGCCCGCGTCCAAGCAGGTGTTCCGCAGCGGGGCGATGGACGCGGATGTCATCGCCCTTCGGGACGAGCCTGCGCCCGCCGGCGCCCGGCCACTGCTGCTCGACATGATGCACGCCGGTGCACGCGTGCACGAGCGACCGCCGATCGAGGCTTCGCGCGCCGTCTTCGACAGCGACGTCGCGCTGATCCCGGCGCCGGCGCGGGAGCTGCGCTGCACCGTGCCGCCGCGCGCCCGGCTGTCTGCGCCGCTCGCCGCCCTGACCGACGAGCTTGCTACCAGGGCACTCCCAGTGCGGCGGCGAGAAAGCGATTGAAGGGGCTCGCGGTCCGGCACGCATCGACGTAGGCGGCCATGAACCCGGCCCCGCACACCTCGCGCTCCGAGAAGGTCGTGTGCCACACGTAACTCTTCCGCTTGAGGTCTTCCACGAAGGGGTGGGCGGGGTCGTATCCCTGGGGCGCCCGTTTCAACGCCTCGCCCATGTTGCTGACCATCGGCGCGAACCTGGGCGCGCTGACCACCCGTTTCCAGGCTGCGGTGTCGCCGACGATGGCGTCGCGGATCCGGTTGAGGGTGCGCGTCTCGGGCATGTGCACGCCGCCGCCGGCGAACGAGTCGCCCGGCGCAAGCTGCAGGTAGAGACCCGGCGCACCGCCGTGTCCGCCGCCGGCGTCGTGACCGAAGGACATACCCACAGCCGTCTTGTACGGGGACTTGTCCGCGGAGAAACGGATGTCACGGTTGATCCTGAACAGCGAACCGCCCACCGGCCGGGGGTCGGCGACCAGATGCGTGCTGAGCTTCCTGAGCTTGGGCCCGACATCGTCGATGAACCTCAGCGCCGGCTCGCGCACATCGCGCTGGTACCGTGACTTGTTCTTCTGAAACCAGTCGCGGTTGTTGTGCGCCTTCAACTCGCGCAGAAAGTCGAAAACCGCGGGGCTGAAGTAGCGCGCAGAGGCTGCCACGTGGCGGATGATAGCCGCCCGAATGGGCGAGGACGTGCGCGTGCCGATGCCGGGTGGCGGCACGCTGCCCGCTGCTCTGGCGATCCCCGACGGCCCGGGTCCGCACCCCGGGGTGCTAGTGATCCACGAGGTCTTCGGCCTCAACGACGACATGCGCATAGTCACCGATCGCCTCGCCGGCGCGGGCTACGCGGCGATCGCTCCAGACCTGCTGTCCGCCGGCAATCGGGTCACCTGCGTGGCCCGTCTCCTGGCTGAGGTGGCGCGCAGCGGCCGGGGTCGCGCGGTGGCGCAGCTCGGCGCTGCGCATCGCTGGCTCGGGGCACACGAACGGGTCGCCGCACGTCGCCTTGCGGTCATCGGCTTCTGCCCACCACCCGCACCGATCCGTCGCGGTTGCAGGCGCACCTCGACGCGCTGGGTGTCCCTGGCGACGTCAGGGTGTATCCGGCGTCAGGTCATGCCTTCATGAGCCCGGGGAGCGAGTCGAAGCTGGTCTCGCGAATGATGGTGCCGATGCGAATCGGCTACCGGCACGCGGACGCGGAGGACTCGTGGCGGCGCATCCTGTCGTTCTTCGACACGCACATTCGTGAGGGCCGGGCGTGACTCCAGGCTTCGGCTTCGGTGTGCCGGTGCTCTTCGGCGGACTCGTGGTCATCGAGGCCGGCGTGCCGTTGCCGATCCCGGGCGATGTGCTGATGCTGCTCGTCGGCGAGCAGAGCGGCAGCGCACGCACTGCCGCTCTGGCTGGCGGTGACAGGTCTCGAAGTCGTCGTCGTCGCCGGCGCCGCAGCGCTGTTCTTCGCGGTGCGAGGACCGGCTCGCAGCGTCGTCGCGCGGTTCGGGCCGCGATTCGGAATCACCGGCGAGCGGCTGGCGCGCGTGTCGGGTGCGTTCGAGCACCGGGGCCAGGCGATGATTGCCATCGGCCGCGCAACGCCAGGGCTGCGCACGATCACGGTGCTCGCCACCGCGCTGTCCGGCGTGCCGGCGCGTCGAGCCGTCCCGCTGCTGGTGCTGGGCGGCTCGGTGTTCATCCAGCTGCACCTCGTGCTCGGCTTCTTTCTGGGCCCGCTCGCGGAGTCGGCCTTCAAGCACGCCGAGGCGCCCGCACTGGCCGTGATCGCAGCGCTGGTGGTCGCCGGCGTGACGTTCTGGCTGATCCGTCGCGGACGGCGGGCCGGCGCACACGCGTGGACCGAGGCGACCTGCCCGGCATGCCTCCTGCTGCACCTCGTCCCCACGGGTGCTGAGCGCGCCCAATCCGAATGACGCGCGTCTAGCTGCGGTCCTCGCACTCCCAGGCGTGGTCGAGGACATGCCAGGCAATCCGCCGGGTGGCGTAGCGCGGCGGCCATCCTCCGCCGGCGAGCGGTGCGCCGGCGCGCGCGGAGCGCAATACAGCCGCGATGGTGTTGCGCTCCTCGGCCACAGCCGCGTCGTCCTCATAGGTGGGTGGTGCGATGCGCACACCGAGCTTGCGCGCGTACATGGCTTCCGCCTCGAGCACGTGCTCGATCATCGTGTCGCGGTCGCGTCCACCGCCCCGCGGTCCCTTGTGCAGCGACGCCGGGGCGGCTCGCATGATCGTGTCGAACACGGACCATGACGCCTCCAGCAGCCGGACGGCGCGCGCTGCGGCGGCCGGAGTCAGCCGCGCCGTGTCCGCCTTGGAGACCGCGCCCGGGGCGCCGAAATCAGTGGTGGCTGAACCACGCACGCGTTCGACCACCTTGAGGCTGCCGGCGACACTCGGCGCAAACCGGACCCCCGCGTGCACAGCAACCGGCATGTATCGCGGCGCGTAATCGGTCAGGTGCTCGAGAGCGTCCTCAGCGGTCTTGCCGGCGCGGCACCAGCCCGGCCAGTCGAGTGCGCAGGCGAAGACCCGTTTCGACCCGACCTCCAGGTACACGTCGGTCACATGGTCGAGGATAGCTCTGCGGGACGGAACATCCGTACGGTTTGATACCGTTGCGAAGGTGAACGGGGTGGTGCACCCGGCAGTGCGCGCGTGGTTCGAGCGGCGGTTTCCCGAAGGGCCGACCCCTGCGCAGACCGGTGGGTGGCCGCACATCGCCGCCGGCGAGCACACGCTCATCGCCGCTCCGACCGGGTCCGGCAAGACGCTGGCTGGGTTTCTCACCTGCATCGACGCGCTGTACCAGGCGGCGCAGCGCGGCGACGACGTGGAGGGCAAGACCCAGGTCGTCTACGTCTCGCCGCTGAAGGCGCTGGCCGTTGACATCCAGCAGAACCTGGAAGCGCCGCTGCGCGAGATCGAACGCGCGGCCCTCGACCTGGGCATCGTCCCGCCGCCGCTGCGCGTGGAGGTCCGTACCGGAGACACCACGCCGGCAGCACGCGCGGCGATGGTGCGACGGCCCCCGAACTTCCTGGTGACGACGCCTGAATCGCTCTACCTGCTGGTCACCGCCGAGCGCACGCGCGCGATGCTCGCCAACGTTCGCACGGTGATCGTCGACGAGATCCATGCGGTGGCGCGCGACAAGCGCGGATCACACCTCGCGCTCACCCTCGAGCGGCTCGAGCACCTGTGCTCGGCGCCGCCGGTGCGCATCGGGTTGTCGGCGACGCAGCGACCCATCGCCACCATCGCCCGCCTGCTCGTCGGTGCCGGACCGGACCGCGACGACGCGAGCGGCGCGCCCCGCTGCGCCATCGTCGACGTCGGCCACCAGCGCGACCTCGACCTGGCGATCGAGCTGCCCGAGCAGGAGCTCGGCGCGGTGTCGTCGCGCGAGCAGCTCGAGGACGTGATCAACCGCATCGCCGGACACGTCCGCGCGCATCGAACCACCATCGTCTTCGTGAACACGCGGCGCATGTCGGAACGCGTGGCGCACATGCTGGCCGAGCTGCTCGGCGGCGACGTCGTCGCCGCGCATCACGGCAGCCTGTCGAAGGACCGGCGCTTGCGGGTCGAGACGCGGCTGCGGGCGGGCGAGCTGAAAGCGCTCGTCGCCACCGCGTCGCTCGAGCTCGGCATCGACATCGGGCCGGTCGAGCTTGTCTGTCAGATCGCGTCGCCACGCAGCCTGGCCACCTTCCTGCAGCGCGTCGGCCGCTCGGGGCACAGCCGCGGCGGCACGCCCAAGGGCCGGCTCTTTCCCATGACCCGCGACGAGCTGGTGGAATGCTGCGCGTTGCTCGCCGGCGTGCGTGCCGGGCGCCTCGACGCCATCGAACCGCCGCGCGTCCCGCTCGACATCCTGGCGCAGCAGATCGTCGCCGAGAGCGCGGCCGAGTCATGGCACGAGGACGCGCTGTTCGATCTGTACCGGAGGGCAGCGCCGTTCGCGGAGCTCCGGCGCGAGGACTTCGACACCATCGTCGAACTGCTGTCCGACGGCATCCTCACCGGACGCGGCAAGGTGGCGGCGTACCTGCACCGCGACCGCGTCAACCACGAGATTCGCGGCCGCCGCGGCGCGCGGCTCGCGGCCCTGACATCGGGCGGCGCCATTCCCGAAACCGGCGACTACCGAGTGCTGGCCGAGCCCGACGAGACGTTCATCGGCACTGTCAACGAGGACTGGGCGATCGAGTCGATGGCGGGGGACATCTTCTTGCTGGGCAGCACCTCGTGGCGGATCACGCGTGTGACCAGCGGTACGGTGCGTGTGGTGGACGCATTGGGCGCGCCGCCGTCGGTGCCCTTCTGGCTCGGTGAGGCGCCGGCACGGACGCGCGAGCTCTCCGAGGAGGTGTCGGCGCTGCGCAGCGGCGTCGACGCGCTGCTGCAGCAGGGCAACGCCGACGAGGCGGTCACGTACGTCGAGCAGCGCTGCGGCGTCGACAACGAGGTGGCTGCGCTGGTCGTGCAGTACCTCGCGGCCGGCCGGGCCAGTCTCGGTGCGCTGCCGACGCTGGACCGCATCATCCTGGAGCGGTTCTTCGACGATTCCGGCGGCATGCAGCTCGTGGTGCACGCGCCCTTCGGGGCTCGCCTCAACCGGGCCCTCGGTCTGTCCCTGCGCAAGCGCTTCTGCGCGACGTTCGACTTCGAGCTGCAGGCTGCGGCGAGCGACGACGCGGTGCTGCTGTCGCTCGGCCCGCAGCACAGCTTCCCGTTGGAGGATGTGCCCAAGTTCCTCTCCTCGCGCACCGTCGAAGACGTCCTGCGGCGCGCTGCGCTGCTGGCGCCAATGTTCCCGGTGCGCTGGCGCTGGAACCTGAACCGCGCCCTGACGGTGCTGCGTTTCAAGGGCGGCCGCAAGAACCCGGCGCCGCTGCAGCGTCTCGAGTCCGACGACGTCATGGCCGCCGTGTTTCCGGCGCTGGTGGCGTGTCAGGAGAACGCAAACGGCCCGATCGATGTGCCCGATCACCCGCTGGTCGAGCAGACGAGGTACGACTGCCTGCATGAGGTGATGGACGTCGACGCGCTGCGTCAGCTGCTGACCCGCATCGAAGCGGGCGAGGTGACCGTGTCGTGTCGCGACACCACCGAGCCGTCGGTGCTCGCGCACGAGATCATCAACGGCAGGCCGTACACGTTCCTGGATGACGCGCCCCTCGAGGAGCGTCGCAGCCGCGCACTGACGCTGCGCCGTGGACTCCCCGTGGACCCGCACGACCTCAGCGCGCTCGACCCGGACGCCATCGCCCGGGTGCGCGACGAAGCGGCTCCTGAGCCGCGCGATCCGGACGAGCTGCACGAGTTGCTGCTGTCACTGGTGCTGATGCGCCCCCGCGAGGAGTGGCGCGAGTGGCATGCGGAGCTGGTGGAGCGCCGGCGCGCCATGACCGCTGAGCTTTCAGGCGTGCAGCTGTGGTGTGCGGTGGAATCTCGTGAAGGCGTCGAGGCGATGTATCCGGAGGCGCGCTTCGACCGGCCCTACCGCATCGACACCGATGCCCGCCGGGCGGGCGCGGATCGCGACCAGGTTGCCGCCGCCACGCTGCGGGGACACCTGGAGGTGCTCGGGCCGGTGACGGTTGCCGACCTTGCGCACCAGGTGGCCATGCCGGCTGGACTCGCGACGGTGGCGCTGGCGCGCCTCGAGGGGGAGGGATTCGCGCTGCGCGGCACCTTCGATCCTGCGCTCGATGGAGAGCAGTGGTGCGCGCGCCGGTTGCTGCTGCGCATTCACATCTACACGCAGCAGCGCCTGCGCCGCGAGATCGAGCCGGTGACGGCTCAGGATTTCATGCGGTTTCTGCTGCGCTGGCACCATGTGGCCCCGGGAACGCAGCGCGAAGGCCGCGCCGGACTGGCCGCGACCATCGCGCAGCTGCAGGGCTTCGAGGTGCCGGCCGGCACGTGGGAATCCGACGTGCTGCCGGCGCGCGTCGCGGGGTACCACGCAGCGTGGCTCGATCAGCTGTGCCTGTCCGGCGAGGTGGTGTGGGGACGCTTGAAGGTGCGTGAGAGTGCCGACGAGGAGGCCGCGGCGCGGAGCAGTGCCTTCCCCTCGCGGGCGACACCGGTGACGCTGGTCATGCGCGAGGACCTCGGCTGGCTCCTGCAGGCCGTGCGCGGCGCTGCCCGTCCGATCGAGCCGGCGTCCGGAGCGACGCATGACGTGCTGCGTGCCCTGCGGGAGCACGGAGCACTGTTCACCAGCGACATCGCGACGCTGGCTCGGCGGCTGCCATCCGAGGTCGAGTCGGCGCTGTGGGACGGCGTGGCGCGCGGACTGGTCACCGCCGACGGGTTTGCCGCCGTGCGTGGCCTGCTCATCGGGCGGCGCTGGGCGCGCGCCGGGTTGGCGCCGCGCGGCTTGCGCCGCGGCGTCAGCGGTCTCTCCTCGGGCGAGGGCCGCTGGTCGATGGTCCACACCCCTGCTCCCAGCGATGATCGCGACGCGCTCAGCGAAGCGCTTGCCGAGCAGTTGCTGGTGCGCTGGGGCATCGTCTTCCACGACCTGCTGGTTCGCGAAACGCTCGCCATTCCCTGGCGCGACATCCTCTGGGCGCTGCGTCGTATGGAGGCGCGTGGCACGGCGCGCGGCGGTCGTTTCGTCAACGGTTTCGCCGGCGAGCAATACGCCCTGCCGGAGGCCGTCGATACCCTGCGCGCGGTGCGGCGCGCCGGTCGCGACGGTGTGCTGGTGAGGGTGTGCGCCGTCGATCCGCTGAACCTCGCCGGCATCATCATCCCGGGTCAGCGCGTGCCGGCGGTGCGAACCAACTTCGTGGTGTACCGCGACGGCGTCCTCGCGGATGTCGCTCAGGATGCGTCGAGCGTGCCGGCCGGAAGCGACGCGATCCCGGCGGGGGCCATGCGTCCAGCCGCGTACAGCTGGCGCGCGCGCGCCAGGTTTCCCTCCGTCCAGTTGCCGCGCGGCCGGCGTGGCGACCAGCGGGCCACGTAATGCGTTGCGTCGACACCCTTGATCATGCCGTCGATCCAGCCGAAGCAGATCGCCTCGTTGAGCGTGGAGTCGTAGTCGAGCGAGCGCCCGCCTGATCCCTTCTTGAAGGTGATCAGCCAGATCTCGCGCTTGGCCCGGTGATGGCGCTCGAGCCATGTGCGCCACGCCTCCGGCGACTCCACGAGCAGGGTCTCGCCAACCTCCATGGCCGGCATGATGCCGCCACCCGGCGGTCAGCTGTGCAGCGCCACCTCGGTGAACCGGAAGGTGTCGTCCTCGTGCACCACGGTCTCCGCGCCGGCGGCCAGCGGCCACACCAGCGTGAAGCGGCTTCCCTTGCCGGGCTCGCTCTCCGCGCTCACCGTGGCGCCGTGCGCCTCACAGAGCCGGCGAGCCAGCGCGAGACCCATGCCCATGCCGCCGTAGCGGCGGGTCCGGCTGTTGTCCTCCTGGAAGAAGCGGTCGAAGACGCGCGGCAGCGAGTCCTTGCCGATGCCGATGCCGGTATCCACGACATCGATACGGCACGTTCCGGCGGCGGGATCGGGCTCCGCGTGCACCGACACCCTGCCACCCTCCGGCGTGAACTTCACGGCGTTGTCGAGGAGAGCTCGCACCACCTGACGGAACCGCTGCGCGTCGGCGCGGACCACCGCATTCGCCGGCACTGCCACCTCGAGATCCACCGGCAGGCCATCCTTGAAGTGACCCCGCACCTCGGCGCCGGCGGTGGCAACGGTTTTGCCGACATCCACTGCGACAACGCGCAGGTCGAGTGTGTCCGCGTTGAGCAGCGAGAAGTCGACGATGGTCTCGATCAGTTCGCCGAGCAGCTTGGTGGAGATCTCGATGTCACGGACCACGTCCATCTTGGCCGCGTCGTCCCACTTGTTCCAGGCGA
>Ga0066710_100004507_pt1 | contig 12360 bp, 11 predicted proteins | sample GraSoiAngelo_159_FD_79666 | JGI IMG/M metagenome (GOLD analysis project Ga0066710, IMG submission 79666) | Grasslands soil microbial communities from the Angelo Coastal Reserve, California, USA - 14_1009_16_40cm | ecosystem: Environmental > Terrestrial > Soil > Grasslands | place: USA...
GAGCGGAATGTTTCGCGCCGAGCTGGTCGCGCTCGGCGGGAGGCCCGACGGCCACGACCCGGAAGACATCCGAGCCCTGTGTGTCGCGGGCGTCGAGGCGGCAGCCGGCCTGTGCCGCGCGCCGATGGACGTCGTCGCCTGGATGATCTCGTGGGCGCGTTGTGTAACGGACGCCCACCTCGCACTCGGTGCCCTGGTCATCGCCGGCGGCGATGCGGTTCTCGAGCGCGGCTCGGACCCGGACACGAACGGTTCGTTGCTTCGGCAGCGGGCGACGGAGTTGCTCGCCGTCGCCTCCCACCACCGCGAGCGGGCGGCGCGGATGCTGATCTCGTCTCCCGTCGGCGTCGCGCCCAAGCCGCTGGTGCAGATTGCAGATACCATCGCGCACCGCGCGCATCGCCTTGCCGAACGCCTGCCCCGGGATCGACAGGAAGCGATTTCGTCCATCGCTGCACAAGCTGCGGGAGCGTGAACGTGCATCCGCCCTCTCCCTCGCCGCTCACGTTGCACCAGTTCGGGGCCTGCGCCCGGAGCAAGTCAGTCCGCATCGTGCTTCATTGCAAGGGCCTCCCCTTCCACGCGATCGAGACGCCGCTCCTCGGTCGGTGGAGGCTGCGACGGCTGTCCGGTCAAGCGTGGCCCCCCGTCCTGCTCGCCTATGACGGTCGTGTAATCGTGCACGCCTCGCGTATCGTGCGATATCTCGAAGGCGTCGCGCCTGAGGTGCCGTTGTTCCCGAACGGTCCCGAGGCCCGTGACCGCGACTTCGCGACGGAGCGATTCGCCGAGAACGAGCTCCATCTCCTTGGTGTCGCACTGAAGTACCTGAACCCGCGGAACCATCGTGCCGCGCTCGCAAGCGTCGCGTGCAACTACCGCGATGGTTACAACGCGGCGCTGCTTCCGTTGCTCCCGCTCGCGCAGCGCCTGCGGCTCTCGAGGTTCGGCATTCGGGCGCGTGACCTGGACGAGCTCCGCCGCCGATTCCGGGATGCATTCGAAACGTTCGAGCGAGCGCTCCAGGAGAACCCGTACCTGATCGGACCCGTCCCGACGTGTGCCGACGTGCGCATCTATGCGGTCCTCTGGGCGCTCCGGGGTTGTGAGGAGGTGGCGGCCCTCGCGGATATGTCCGGTCTCGGCGCGTGGTTCCGTCGCCTCGAGGACGAGCATGGATGGGATCGCGCATGAGGAGGGTCGCATGACGGGGAAAGCGCGCCGACTGCACCGTCTCTTCCGCCTGCCGGGCTCGCGTGCGCTCGTGATCCCGATCGACCACGTCGTGTCGATGGGTGCGGTCGATGGGCTCGACGATCTTTCGGCGGTGGTACGATGCGCCGCGGAAGGAGGCGCGACCGCGGTGATCGGGCATCGCGGCGGCCTCGGTCAGGCGTTCGACCGGCTCGGCATGCCGCTCGTCGAGCGGCTGGCCCTGGTCCTCCAGCTTTCGGGTGCGACCAATCTGTCGCCCGAACCGACGCGACATCGGCTCATTTGCAGTGTCGACGAGGCAGTCCGTAGTGGAGCCGATGCCGTGTCGGTGCAGGTCAATTTCGGCTGTCGGCGCGAGACCGAGATGTTGGGGGGACTCGCGCGCGTCGTGCGTGACGCCGAGCGCGTGTGCCTGCCGGTCATCGTCATGGCCTACGTCCGCGACGAGCGGGGGACCATCGACCTGACTCCGGAGCGCGTCGTTCATGCGGCGCGCGTCGCCGCCGAGCTCGGCGCGGACGCCATCAAGGTCCCCTTCGCGGGCGCCGAGGCAATCGACTGGATGACGCGCATCGTTCCGGCGCCGGTGCTCGTCGCCGGAGGCGGCAAGGACAACCACGCGACGTTCATGGCCGTGTGCCGGGAGGCGCTGGCCGCGGGTGCTCGCGGTCTGTGCGTCGGGCGGAACGTGTTCCAGTCTTCGGACCCGATGGCGGTCCTCGCGGACCTCCACGCCATGCTGTGCGGCGACGAGGCGGGCACCCGGGTCACCTCGGCAGTCGGGCGTTGCTGGAAGGACGCCTGATGACCGCCGCCTTCGTGGACCGACCTCGGGAGATGTGGCTCGACGCGCGCGCCGTCGAGTGTCTCGCCGATCCTTGGCTCGTGTCCCTTCCGCCCGAATCGACAGTGCTCGTCACGCCGGGACAGTTGCGGGCGCTCGCACCGCACCACCGATGTCGAGTCGCCGTGATGCTGGACGGCGATGCGCCGCCCGCTGCGGCGCGGATCCCGGACGTCATCGTCGCACGCGACCTCCACGATCTCGAGCGTACCGCGGCGTTTCCCGGTGACCGAGGATTGTACTGCCGCATCGAAAACACGCAGGACCTCGAGCAGGCCGCGATCGCCCTCGCCCGTGAAGACGTCACCTATGGGCTCATCGACATGCGCGACGAGACGAACATTCCGCTCGAGCTGTTGATCGCGCGGCTCCACCGGCTCCCGGTGCGGCTCGTGAAGCGCGTCGACGACCGTGCGGCCGGGGAGGTCGCATTGCGGACGCTCGAGCGGGGAGCCGACGGCGTGCTCGTTCGCGCCGGCGAGGGCGAACCGCCGATGCATCCGGCGTCGCTCGTCGCGTCGCCTCGGGCGGCGCTCGCGCTGACCGAGTGGGAGGTCCGACGCACGCAGCCGGTGGGTGTCGGCGACCGCGTCTGCATCGATTCGGTGGCGATGCTCACGCCGCTCGAGGGGATGCTCGTCGGCTCGACCTGCGGGGCGTTCGCGCTCCTGTGCAGCGAGACGCATCCCCTCCCGTACATGCCGCTGCGGCCCTTCCGCGTGAACGCCGGCGCGGTTCATTCCTACGCGCTCTCGAGCGTCACGCGGACCAGCTACTTGAGCGAGCTCGGAGCGGGAGACGAGGCCCTCGCGGTCGCCACCGACGGGACCGTGCGCACCGTCGCGATCGGGCGTGTGAAGATCGAGCGCCGCCCGCTGCTGCTTCTCGGCCTCGGGAACCGGGACGTCGAGGGGAGCGTCGTCGTTCAGGACGACTGGCACGTGCGCATCATGGGTGCGCTCGGGGAGCCGCTCAGCGTCACGCACTGCCGCCCCGGCACGAAGCTCCTCGGCTGGTCCGGCGCGGCGCCGCGGCACTGCGGGTACGCCGTCGAGGAAACCCTCGTCGAGCGATAGCGAACGATGGATTTCCTCGTCGTCAAGACGCTGCATCTCGTGGCGGTGTTCCTCTGGACCGGCATGGTGCCGATCGAGCTCTACGCCGGATGGCGGTTCGCGCGCGCCCGGACGGACGACGAGCGGCTCGGGCTCGCCGTGCTCGTCAACCGTCTCCGGCTCTGCCAGGCCCTTCCCTACGGGCTGCTCGTCGTCGCGACGGGTGCCTGGCTGTCTGGGTGGTACGGGATCGCGCTGCTCGCGCGGCAGCCCTGGTACGTCGCCAAGCTCGCGCTCGTCGGGCTGTTGGTCGCCGGGGAGACGTACATCGCCGTCGCCTCGCGCCGGATCGAGGTACGATGCCGCGTGGGCCTCAGCGCGCGCCAGAGAGTGGCGCAGATTGCGATCATGCGCGCTCCGCTTCTCGTGGTGCTGGTCGGCGTCCCGGCCCTCGCGATCGGCCGGCGGGTCGACGTGGCGATCCCGGTGGTCGTCTGCGCAGGCATGGCGATGCTCGCCGGTGCGACGGTGTCGCTCGTCCGCGCCATGACTGCGGACGCCGAGGCGGCGAGAAAGGTCGCACCGTGACCGCCGCAACGCTGTGCCGGCTGCTGCACATCGGCGGCCTCGCGCTGTGGGCTGGGTACATCCCGTGCGAAAACATTCTCTTCTTCGTCGCGTGGGACAGTCGGGTGATCGAGCAACGGCGCCGCGCGATGCGGTGGGTACTGCGCCTGACCTGGCTCCAGGAGGTCCCGGGCATCGTGCTCGTCGTGCTCAGCGGGCTCGCCATGCTCTCGCAACAAGGCGGCGGTCTGGTACGCGAACCGTGGTTCCAGGCGAAGCTCGGTCTCCTTGTCGTCCTCGGGGCGAGCGAGCTCCTCGTGATCCATCGGCTCCAATCCGGCCTGGCGCGGTGTTTCGAAACCGCCCCGACGGCCGCGGCCCTCGACGAGGCCGGCGTCCGCCGGACGCTGCGCGGCATCGTGGCCGGAGGCCTGACGTCGCTCGCGGCGCTCTTCGGCATCGTGCTCCTCACGCTCGGCAAGCGGGTGCCGCCGCCGGCGGTGTGGGCGTTCATCCCGGCCGCGCTGGGGATGGGTGGAGTCTTCCTGCTCGTACTGCGCCGGGTCGCCGCCGGCATCCGCGAGGTGTTGCCCGATGCGTGAGACTGTCGAGCGGTGGGCGCGATTCCTCGCCGCGTACATTCCCGACGACTATCTCCCCGTCGCGATCGGCATCGCGATGGCCTGGCGACCGGGCGTGGACCCGGACTTCTGGCGGCGTGGCGTCCTGTTCGTCACCGGCGCTGCCGCCCTGTCGCTCTTCATCCACGGCTCGGACAACATCGCCGGCTACCTGCACGGCGTCGACCGGCTCGCGAGCGCCACGAAACGGTCCGTCAAGGAGCCGAAGCTCCTCGTCACGGGGGAAGTCAGCCTCGGTCCGGCACGCGTCGTGACGGCGGCCATGCTCGCGCTGTCGCTCGCGATCGGCGCGTACCTCGCAGTCGGCGTCCCGTGGAGCGTCATCGCGGTCGGGTTGCTGATCGTCGCTCTCGCCGCGCAGTACTCCGTCGGCCTTAGCTTGTCGTACCGCGGACTCGGGGAGCTGGTCGTCGCGCTCTCCGGTCTCGGCACATGGGTCGGATTCGGCGTCGTCACACGACGCCTCGAGGTCGCCCCGGCTCTGGTCGGCGCCATGCTCGGCCTGTTCTTCGCGAGCGTGAACGCGTGCTCGAATCAAGCGGACTACGCCTTCGACCGCGCCTCCGGTCGTGGCACGCTCGCCGTGCGCCTCGGTCCGCGACACCACCGGCGCGTCGCGGTGGCGATCCTGGCCGGGGGGTGGTGCACGCTAGTTGCGGCCGTCGCGGTCCGCGCCGTTCCCCTGATGACCGGCACGATGTTGGCGCTCGTCCCTCTGCACCGGCGACAGCTCGTGGCGCTGTTCCGCGGAGACCCGTTGGAAGCGAGAAGGATCGGGTTCGTTGCGCTGCGTCTGATCTTCATCTGGGTGGCGGCATCCGTCGTCTGCGACCGCGCGTGGCGTGCCGCGTGACGTTCGCCACGCTCGGGGCGTTGTCGGTCGTCCGCCACCTGCGCCGCCAGCGCATGCGGGTGGTCCTAAGCGTCACCGGCGTCATGCTCGGCGTCGCATTGGTCGTTGCGACGGGAACCCTTGCGACGTCCGCCGTCCAGTCGATGGAGCGCGTGTTCGAGACCTTGCTGGGGCCGGCGTCGATCGACGTCACAGGCGGTGATCCCGGTCTTCCGGAGGAGCTCGTGTCGCTCGTGGAGACCGTGCCGGGGGTGGCCGACGCCGCTCCGGTGCTGTTCGCGAGCGTGGACGTGCCCGATGTCCCCGGCATCCGTCTCACGGTGTTCGGCGTCGACCTCCTCGCACACGAGACGATGCGTCGGGCGCAGTTCTCGCGGGCCGCGCTGCAGATCGTACACCCGTTCGACCTGGTCGCGAGCATGCGCGCCGTCGTGCTCTCGCGGACGCTCGCGTCCCGGCTGGGAGTGCACGCCGGTGACGGCCTCCGTGTGTCGACGCCCGACGGCTCGGCGACGCTCGAGGTGGGCGGCTTCCTCGACGGCGCCGGTGTGGCGGCATTGTTCGGCGGCGATGTCGCCCTGATGGATCTCCCGGCCGCACAGCAGATGTTTCACCGGGAAGGGCGGGTCGACGTCATCCAGGTCCTTCCGGTAACGGGACAAGAAGCGACCGTGGAGCCGGTCCTCCGGACGCTCCTCGCCGGACGGGCATCGGTGGGACGAGCGGGGGTCGCGGCCTCACACCTCGAGCGTCTGTTGCTGTCGACGCGTGTCACATTCACCCTCGCAGCGCTTTTCGCCTGCATCGTGTGCGCCTTTCTTCTCCGCCAGACCGCCATGGTCTCTCTCGCCAGGCGGGTGGAGGAAATCGCGCTTCTCGGGGTGGTCGGCTTCGGCCGAGCGTCGATCACCGTGACGCTCATCGGGGAGTCGTTGCTGGTCGGGCTCGTGGGCACCGCCGCCGGCGTCCCGATCGGGGTGGTCCTGGCCATGCTCTGCAAGGATGCCTTCGGAACCGCGATCGCACCGCTCGTGCGCATGCACATCGATGCCGTGAAGGTCGACTGGACGGCCGTCGGCGCCGCGGTCGCGATCGGGCTCGCCATGCCCGTCGGGGTGGCGATCGGGCCGCTCGTGCGGGCCGCTGGCGCGTCGCCCGTGCGGTTGCTCCAGCGTGCGCGTGGCATGTCCGATGGGCGCGACAGCCGCCTTCACCGCGTTGTCCCTGCCCTCGGCCTCGCTGCGGCGTCGGCGACTGCTCTCCTGAACTGTCCGAGTAGCGTGACGGCGTCCTCTGCCCGCCTCGCGCTGATCACGACGGCGCTGGTCGGAATATTTCTGGCGGCGAGCTGGTGTGGCCCAGCGGTCGCGCGCACCGTCGGCCTCGCATGGCGGCGAGGCAATCATGGTGCTGCCCGTGCGGTGGGCACGCTCGCCCCCCTGGTTTTGCTGCGCGTTCCGGCCGATGTCGGTGCGACCGCAGCCGCGATTGCAGTCGCGCTGGCGGGCGTTCTGTCGATCGGCGCCCTCGTCTCGAGCCTGCGGGCGACACTCCCGCAGGCCCTTGAAGCGGCGTTACCCGGCGACTTCGTCGTGAGCCGCGGACTTCCACTCCTGCCGAGCACGCCACCGCTGTCCTCGCGCATCGGTGAGGCCGTACGTGGCGTGACGGGCGTGATGGCGGTCGCCGGGCACCGCGCCGCTCTCGGAGATTCCCGTGGCCATCCGGTCGTCATCATCGGATACGACGCCGCGGTCAGCGCTGCGCATGGTGCCAGGATCACGGTCATCAACGGCGACGAGCGCGATCTTCTCCTGCGGGTGGCGCGGCGTGAGGGCGTGATGGTCAGCGACACGTTCTCGCGTCGATTCGGCCTCGGTCCGGGTGACACCGTATTTCTGTCCACCCCGGATGGTGAACGCGGCTTTCCCATTCTCGCCGTGGTGCTCGACTACAGCGTCGACCTCGGCACCGTGGTGCTGGACGCGAGCGCGTACCGGGAGTTCTGGGGCGACGCGTCCGTCACGAGCTACGAGGTGTGGGCGGCTCCCGACGAGGATCCGCGGGCGCTGCGGCAACGGGTGTCGGAGCGAATCGGCTACGCAGTACCGGTGCTCACGAGCAGGGACATGCGCGCGGAGTTCGACGGGCAGCTCGACCACGCCATGAGCATCGCCTATGCGACCGAGCTCGCGAGTGGGGTCATCGCGCTCTTCAGCGTGGTCAACTTCATCGTCGTGGCAACCCACGACCGACGCCGAGAGATCGCGCTCTGGGGTGCCATCGGCACGTCGCGTAGAACGATCGAGCGTATCCTTCACTGCGAGGCGTGTCTCGTCGGGGGGCTCGGCGGCCTCTTCGGCGTGCTGCTCGGCGGCGTTACGTCCTATCTGGTCGTGCGGGGGGCGGTGCCGCTGGTGAGCGGATGGTGGCTGGAGTATCGGTTCCCGGGGTCGGCGGCGCTGCTCGCCGTGCCGATCACGATCGCGGTGGCGGCCGTCAGCGCCGTGCTCCCGGCTAGACGCGCCGCACGTCTGCCGCTCGTGGAAGCGCTCGGGACGCTATGAGCATGCGGCGGGACGAGGCGCTGGTCGAGTTGTCGGGCGTGACGAAGGTGTACGGCGAGGGCACCGGAATGGTCACCGGTCTCGCCGATGTGTCGCTGCGCGTGGGTGCGGGAGAGTTTCTCGGCATCATGGGGCCCACGGGTGGCGGTAAGACGACGCTCATCAACCTCATCGGAGGGCTCGATCGCCCGACGCGTGGGACGGTCCGGGTCGCCGACCATCAGCTCGAGCGTGCGCCGGAGGATGTGATCCGCCTGTTGCGGCGCCGTCACATCGGGGTCGTCTTCCAAGCATTCAATCTCCTGCCGTCGCTGAGCGCGCTGGAGAACGTCGCGCTCCCCCTGCTGGCGGATGGGCTGGCGCGGCGGGCGGCCGAGCCGCGGGCCCGCGCGGCGCTCGAGCAGGTGCACCTCGTCGAGCGGGCCGCGGCTCGCCCCGCCGAACTGTCTGGTGGTGAGCAGCAACGCGTCGCCTTGGCCCGTGCTTTGATTGCCGACCCGATGCTGCTGCTGGCAGACGAGCCGACGGGCTGCCTCGACACGCGTACCGGAGCCGAGATGGTCGATCTGCTGCTTCGCGCCCATCGTTTGCGCGGCGTGACGATCATCCTGGTCACGCATGATGAGCGGATCGCGACGGCATGCACTAGGACGGTAACGGTCGCAGACGGTGCCATCGTAGCGGACCGAAGGAGGCCGGTCGGTTCGACGGCCGGAGGATGATGCCAGATGAGCGTTGATGCGGAGCTGTCCGATACGGGGACGCAGGCTCAAAGCTGGCCGCGTGCGATGGATCTGGCGCGGCTCGTGCGGCTCGATCGTCCCGTCGGAATATGGCTCGGCTTGGGGCCTGCGCTCTGGGCCGTTTGGGTCGCCACGAGAGGGCGGCCTCATCCGATATTGCTCGGGATCGTCGTCCTCGGCGTGATCGTGTCACGTTCGGCGCTCTGCGCGCTCAACGATTTTGCCGACCGCGATTTCGACCGCCACGTGCCGCGTACCCGCGACCGGCCGGTCGCGAGCGGCCGGGTTAGCCCGCAGGCCTCGCTCGCCACGTTTCTCGGGCTGTGCGCACTGGGCTCGCCTCTGCTTCTTTTCGCGAACCATCTCACCGTGGCAGTCCTCTTCGCAGGGGCGACGATCGCGATTGCGTATCCGTTCGCAAAGCGAGTTACCCACTGGCCCCAATTGTTCCTCGGCGCGACCAACGGCTGGAGCACGCTGCTCGTCTATGCCAGCGCGACGAACTACCTGCCCGTTCAGGCGTGGATCCAGGCTGCCGCCATTGCGACATGGACGATGGCGTACGACTGCACGTACGCACTGGCGGACCGCGAGGACGACGTCCGGATCGGCGTGAAGTCGATGGCCGTGCGCCTCGGGCGCCATGCCCCTGCGGCGATCGCCGCCCTCCAAGGGCTCACGCTGCTCGCCCTCGTCCTCCTGGGCCGGGTGGCCGGCCTCGGGTGGTGGCACGTGACGGCCGTGGTCCTGGTCGTCGGGCTATTCGTCGACCAGCACCGGCTGATCGTCCATGCCACGCCTCAAGCGTACCTGAGGGCATTCGAGCGGAGTCATTGGTTCGGCTGGATACTCTTGGTCGCCGCCGCTCTCGATCTCGGCAAAACTGTGTAGTCGGTGTGCGGGCGGGCGATTTTCTACGTCCGCACACGCCCCAACCTGACCTCGAACGCCATGGCGGCTCTGCCTCGGGTTCGGACGGATTTTTCATCGCGCGTGCTGGGCCGCGAGATCATGTCCGCCGTCGCCACGGGCCCTACGCTCTAGGGCATCTGCCACGTCTGCTCGACCGGGAGGGTCAACGCTCCAGGCCCAGGGAGGCCGGCCGTCGTATTCGTCAAACCGGATGTGTTTGCAGGCTCACAGAAGGTGGCGACGAGTGTCGCGCCGCCGCTCTTCGGGTACGTGGGGTCGGGCCACCCAGGGGTCGGGGGGCGCGCTACGCCGGTGCGCTCGATACTGCCCATGAATCCAACCGGCGCGAAGGCGGTCGGGAAGCACGGCTTCGTCGTGTCGCCCGCGCAGCAGAGCTCGCTGACACCGCCGTTGGCGTCGATGCACTGCCCGTCTGCGCTCGTGCTGATGCAGGCGCGTGCCGCGCAGCGCGCGTTGCAGAAGCTGCCGCCGCACTGGTTGTCTTGCACGGGGACGCCAGTGGAAGGGTCCCCCGGCTGGGCCACACACGGCCGCGGACCGTTGCACACGGACTTCCCGGACGTGAGTGGCAGACGGACGGAGACGGTTCCCGCGAACTGCGACCCGGCCGCGGACGGGGGACAATCGCGCAAGAGGAGGTAGCTCTTGTCGCCGGCGGCCTGCCACCGTCACGGTTCCATCCACCGTGCAAGTCTTTCCCGTGTTCGCACCCGAGGTGCAGGTGCCGTCGGTGCAGCGCGGGCATACTTCGCCCGGTGTCGTGACGAAGATGTCGGACAGTAGCCCGACTGTAATGTTCAGGTCTCCCTTCTCGATGTCGGCAGTCCCCGTGACCGCCTCACCTGGGACGAACCGATTGACCACACAAAGCGGGACGTTGGCGGCGAGAATTGGGAGCGGGGGACCGAACGTCGCGGTGTTGATCGAGCCGAGACCCGTTGGACCACATGCCCCGCAGAGCGGGTTTGTGCGGGTGTCACATTGCGTGAGGCACAGCTTCAGCGCCGAGCCGCCGGTGAACCCGAAGTTGTGGAACGTTCCGGTCCAGCCGTAGTCGAGATCGCTGCCGGCATTGACCAGCCTCAGTTCCAACTCGTTCGGGCCGCCCGCTGGGTTTGCCGGGCACCTGTCCGCCATAACGTTCGAGCAGGCGGGCGCCGGGGGGGCGCAGACCGAGCCGCACGAAGGTGCCTCGACCCGCTTCGAACACCGAAGAACGAGGGCGTCCGCGTCCCTCTTCGGATGCCCGTCCGAGACGGCAACGACGCCAATCTTCCGCGCGCCCCGTTTGTTCTTCCGTCCCAAGTGCACCTCGAGCGTGGCTTCGTTGCCGCAGGACCGTCCGGATGCCAGGCGAGGCGGGAGAGGGAACGGCGCCGGGTCGGGATGGAAGCCCAGCACTCGGGCCGGCCGGCAACCGGGGACCCGGATGGCGGTGCAGAGCCTCACCTTGAACTTACATGAGTCACGGCTGGTCGTCCCCTCGACGCGGCGCGGGGAGGCAACGGACGGGCAGCCCTCGTCGGTCTCCACTTCGAATCCCGCGTAGCAGTCTGACCGGGTCCCGCCGCCGCCGGGGACGTCGACCGGAGAAGACGGGCGGGTCCCACCGAGGAGAGCCACGATGAGCAGCGTGCCGGTCGTTCGCGTATTCGGGCGCGTAGATCGTGCCATAATTTCCTCTCGCTACCCCAATGTCTCGACGCTCAGGGCGATGAACCATCCGAGCAACCAGACGTCGGATTCCGGGGCCCGATCATAATCGCTCGAGTCATAGCGAGGATGTGCCGCACTTCAATCAGGACCGCGACCATATTCCGGCTTCGGTCGGCACGCAGTGCCTGATCGCCGCGAGCGGGTCGGTTATCTCTAAGTCGCGGACCCGGGCCTGCGCACACTCGAGGGTGGCGCGAGCCGTAGCGACCGCGAGGTCGGCCGACCCACTATTTCGCCGCAGGCGTCTCCACGATGCGCACCCGGTACTCCGTGAACGCAGGCGTCTCCTCCTTGAGGAAGCTCCCCCGAAACCGCTCCTCCGCGCCCGCCGCGAGTGGCTTCACCTTCCCCGACGCGAGCAACGCCTTCGCATCGACGTCCGGCACCCCCAGCGCCTCGGCGTTCTCGTTGTACGTCTCGGTCGACGCCACCACCTTGCCGTGCTCGTCGAGCACCTCGCTGCGGAGCTTCACGTCGCGCAGCGCGTGCCCGCTCGTGTTCCGGAGCCGCCCGACGACGTTGTAGAACTGCGCGCCGTAGCCCGACTCCCAGCGGCCGTGATGCTCGAGGACCTCCGCGTCCGGCCCCGCGGCCCACGCCGTCGCGACGAGCAGCGCGAGGATCGCCCGGCGCATCGGCGCCGCTCAGTCCGACATGTGGGTCAGCGTCCGCAGCGAGAAGTAGCTCGGGTCCCAGTGCCGCTCGATGAACGAGCTCTGGTAGCGTCCCCCGATGGCGGCGCGATTGATCTTGTCGTTGACGCCGATCACGAGGCTCGGGAACACGGCGGAGAACGTCTCGTCGTTCTTCACGAAATGGTAGCCGCACGCCGCCGTGTAGAAGTACTCGCCCGCGCGGTTGTGCACGAGCTTCCAGTAGATGCGGTACATCTCCCGGTCGAAGTACATGATGACCTTGCCGAAGTTGTAGTACGGATCGCTCGACTGGCCTTCGACGATCCACACCGGGCGCTGCACGAAGACCAGGTTGTCGTGGATCCACCAGGGAGCGCCTTTGCTTCCCGGGACCTCGTACCCGGCCTTCTCGTAAGGCGTCTCGACCATGTACCGGCTCGCGTTCACCTGCTTCATCTGGAACGGATACGGCTGGACGACCGGCGCCAGGATGTTGCCCTGACCGACCAGCTTCCACTTGTAGTACTCGACCTTGCCGCCGTAGCAGTTGAGGTCGTCGGCGAAGATGTCGAGGCCCTGCACCGGCTCGGA
>Ga0066710_100004508_pt1 | contig 12359 bp, 11 predicted proteins | sample GraSoiAngelo_159_FD_79666 | JGI IMG/M metagenome (GOLD analysis project Ga0066710, IMG submission 79666) | Grasslands soil microbial communities from the Angelo Coastal Reserve, California, USA - 14_1009_16_40cm | ecosystem: Environmental > Terrestrial > Soil > Grasslands | place: USA...
CGACCGCCGACTCCGCTTCCGGCGAACGACTGCCTGGTAACCACCCCACGATCGCTCCGGCGCCCAACCAGTCCTCCAGCGCGGGCCGCAACGAACCATCATGCCAACGCTCGCCGGCCGGGATGACGTTGAAACTGCGGCCCAGCCGCCCGGCCGCGGTCGCGACCGCGCGCGCGTTCCGGAGCGAACCAGCCAGCAGCACGCGAGCGGTCGGCGCCGCCGCGAGCGTCAGCTGCGCGCCGTTTGGCGATGGGAGGACGCAGCGCAGACCCTCGGGCGCATTCAGATACGACTCCGGCGCGAGTGAGTACTGAGCCTGTCGCCGCCGGCCCGCGAGTTCCGCGCGTTGCGCGCGAGCGAACTCCGCCGCCGAGGGGTCGTTCCAGGGATACGGAAGAATCGCGACGCCACGTGATGCGGCGACGTCCACGCACGTCGTGAACGAGAAGACGTCAACGACGATGGTGACATCTGCCGGCGCGAGAGCTGCGACCGCAATCGGTCCCCATTCGCACCGGCAAGCCCACGCCTCCTGAGTGAAGGGCGTCATTGCCGGCGGCTCAACGCGGTGGCCATCGATCGAGACGAACGATCGACCGCCCGCCGCGTGACCGGTCACGATCGGCTGCGGGATGGTGATTCGCTTCACGACCGGAGGCTCGCTGCACGGGAACCGGCCGGTTTGCCGAACCTGCGACAGGGTGTATCGGCAGACGTCCAATTCGACTTGCAGAGGACCCCTGAATCGGGGCCACTAGGCGCCGAAGAGGTGCTTGAACATTCCGAGGTACTGGGGAGCGAAAGCGGCGAAGATCGCCACGAAGAAGGCGGCCACCGCGACCGTTGCGGCTGCAAACAGGCCAAGGTCGCTCCACGTTTTGTTTCGAGCGCGAGAATAGCCCCACAGCGAGAAGAAAACCAGACCGCCGGTGACGCAGGCCGCCGGCGCCGCGATGAGGATATCGGGACGATCAACGTGCCCGGTACGAAGTAGCATCGCGACGCGCTCGAAGCCGTTGCGGACGAAGGTGGTCAGTGTGCCCGCCATCCACAACCAGAAGGCGCCGCTGGCTGCGCCCAGCATGTATCCAACCTTGTGCTGGCGAAGACAGAGCACCGCGGCCACGATGAACGGAAGCGACTCGAACACGTGCAGCACGCGAATGGTGCGATCCCAATAGGCAGCGATTCCAAGAATCACGATGAACGCGGCTGCGCATCCGGCGGCGAGCGCGTCGATGGCGTGTCCTGGCCTCTGCGAGCCAAGCGCGTTGGCCGGTGTGTTCATGATCCTACGCGTATTACGTTCATGCCCACACAGGGGTTAACAGGCGCCGCCGTACTAGTGTTGGTACATCCGATGGCGAACACGTCGGTGACGCAGTCCGGGCGCTCTTTTCGAATGAGCGTCTTGCGGCGATGTCCCTCGCCGTGAGGTCTGCTTCCCAGGAAGTTCGTGAGGGCTGCTCTGAATCGGCTGAGCTCGGTTGCGATGCCGGAGCCACTGACCCACGCCGCAAGCGCGAGGGTAGTGCCGACACTTGAAAATGGGTCACCGCACCCGATACCGCTGAGCCAGGAAAAGGCGGAAAAACCTAACGATCCAGGCGCCTGATGCCGATATAATGCATCAGTCCCACGGCCAAATGATCTGGTTCTTCACGCGCGAGTCGGCGCAGGTCGACATCGAGGTCCGTCGCGATCTCGATCCGAAGCCGTACGTGCTGGTCGTGACGCAGTCGGACGGCACCGAGCGGGTCGAACGGTTCGCGGCGGGGACCCGCCTCGTCGCGCGTATGCTCACGGTGCAGCGGCGGCTGATTCGCCAGGGATGGATTCCGAGCAGTCCGACCGGAACGCCCGTGACGGTGGGACGTCGCGCGCGGCCGCGGATCCCGATTCACCAGCGCGCGCGGCGGGCCGTCGTCCGGCTCCGCCGCAGAATCACGCGGCGCCTTGCCGCGGCGTTCGGCCTCTAGCCGGCGTCTCCGTCCGCTCCTCGACCTCAGGCAGGTACTCCCGCTCCCGCCGTCGCCGTTCCTTGTAGCGGCGGAACACCGTACGCTCGTTCTCGAGCCCGAGGACGGATCGCCACGTGCTGCCGCGGAACGTGTGCGCGAGCATCTGCGGCGCGTGGCGCAGAACGAACCCGGGATACGCGCGCAGCGCGGCGGGGAGGTGACGCAGCTTCATCCACCGCTCCTCGCGCCAGCGCATGAACTCGATCTCCTCGCAGTCCAGATGCGCCGTGCGGACGACGGCGGTTGTCCCGTCATACTCCTCGAGCTGTTCGCTGACGATGAGGTGCTGCCGGCGGAAATCGGCGGTCATCGGCGTGCCTGGATATGGCGTCGGATGCTGGATGTACGGCCAGTCCACGTACTGCCGCGCGAAGTCGAGGTTCGCCTGGATCGACGCGCGCGTGTCGCCGGGATTGCCGACGATAATCCCGCCGACGACGTAGATGCCGGCGCGGTGCAGGAAGTCGATCGCGCGCATCGTCGCGTTGCCGGTCCGGCGTCCGTGCTCGCGCTGCGCGTTCTTCGCCGACGCGCGAAGGAACTCGAGGTCCTCGTCGAGCACGTTCTCGATCCCGAGAAACACATAGCGGAAGCCGGCCTTGCGCATCATCGGCGCCAGCGTGTCGCCGTGGCTCGCGATCGACGACGTCATCGCCTGCACAAGGTAGTGCACGTCGTTCAGCCCCGCGTCCACGATCGCGCCGCAGAGCGCCTCGAACCGCGCGACGTTCAGGGTGACGTTGTCGTCCACGATGAAGATCGCGCGCGCGCCGCGGGCGCGCGCGTCGGCGATGTCGGCGAGCACGCGCGAGAAATCGAACGTGTGGAAATTGCGCCCCCGCATCTCGATGATCGAGCAGAAGCTGCAGTCGTACGTGCATCCGCGCGACGTTTCCACGATGTCGATGGGACGCCCGAGAAACGTGTAGCCGGAGAGCACGCGCGCCGCGCGGTTTGGCAGCGCCACCTCGCGGTCGTTCAGACGGCTGACGTCTCGAGCCGGGTTGTGCACGAAGACGGATCCCGCGCCGCCGTCGGAACGATACGAGAGTCCGGCGATCGCATCCAACGGCTGACCGTGCTCGAGCGCGCGCACCAGCGCGCGAAACGTCAGCTCGCCTTCGCCGCGCACCAGATAGTCAATGCCCAGTTCCGGTGGCTCGTAGGCTTCCGGCGCGAGGCTCGCGTCGTATCCGCCGGCGACGATCACCGTCTCCGGCCGCAGGCGGCGGATCAGCCGGATCAACCGCAGCGCAGTCCGACGCTGGAACGTCATGACCGAGAGTCCCACGACGCCGGGGTTGTGGTCGCCGACGAGTCGCGTCACGGTGTCGGCGACGCGGTCCTGCACAAGGATGAGATCGGCGACGGCGACGTGATGGTGGCGGTCGAGGTTGCCCGCGAGCGAGGCGAGCGCGCCATTCGGCATCCGCATCGTGAGCGCAGGCGTGTGCTCGAAGGAGTCCGGCATCGAAAGGAGCAGGATGTTCATGGCACGCGAGGCGCCTTCAGGATACCTCCGTTCGAGCGCACGCGCGCGTAGTCGGGCATGAATACTTTGAGACCCTTCCGCTCCGTGTTGCGGGAGTAGCCGGCGACGAGCTGGGCGTCGTACCGCTCCGGAAAGAAATCGAACGGGTTGGATTGATCGGCATCGACGAGCTGCATGTCTGCATCCGTCATCGTCAGCTTGCCGAAGCGGATGGTGCCGCCGTAGAAGTACAGGTAATTGCGCGCCGACGGGACCGGCAGCGTGCGCGGACGCGGCGGCGGCGAGGCGGTTCCCGTCATGTGCATCTGGACCGCGCCGTCGCGCACCTGCAGTCGTTGCAGCCGTCCTTCGGTCGCGGGGGGCGGGAGGATGGCGGTGGCGTCGATCAGCAAGTCGTCCTGCTCCGCGCGGATGCCCGAGCCGGCCGGCATCTTCGCGAGGTCGTCGAGGTTGACGCCCAGTAAATCCAGCAGTCCCTTCACCGGGACGCCCGCCGTCTTCAGCGACGCGCCGTGCAGGCGCATGAGCCCTTCGGGCGTCGTGGACACCTCCGCTTTCATCGAGAACGGCACGTCGATCCCCTTTCGCAGTTTCCCTTTCACGCGCATCGCGTTCCCTTCGATGCGCACGTCGACGTCGTGCACGGGGGATTTCGGCGACGCAAAGGCGCGCTGGCGCAGCAGGTTCGTCAACGCCTCGGCGTCCATCGTGATGTCGGCGTCGCGGAGTTTCAGCGTGTAGGAACGCGGGTCGTCGAACACGGGCGGCGTCGATGCGACGCGGCTGACGAACTCGCCGTCGAGGCTGGCGACCTGGAGCACGACGCCGTCGGCGACGTGCAGCGCGACGCGGCGCATTTCCACGCCGCAGCGAATCGAGTGCGAGGGGCTCGCGGCCGCCCGCGGGGCAGGGCTGCGCGGGGGTTCTGCGCTTTGCGCGGCGGCAGGCACAGCCGCGCCGCGCTCGCAGCCCGTCAGGAGGAGCAACTGGGCCGCGAGCCCGGCGCGGATCGCTCGTCGCAGAAGGCATCTGCGCATGCGACCGCTTTCGTCCGCAAGGAACATGCCTTCGCGCGCGCGCATCTCCCGTTGTCGTCCGCGTCGACCGATGAGGCGTTTCACGTAAACGAGTTACGCAAAACAGGAACCGGCTGCGACTTCGCTGAAGCTTCGGCGGACCGCCGTAGCCTTGGCGGAGGCTGGTCGCGCCTCGCTCGGGCCGCGGGCGCTCATCCGCGTCCTGACGGCTGTGTTAGGATTTCGACCGCAATGGCGCTGGACCTGCGGCCGTTGACGCTCGCGGAGCTGCTCGACCGATCGTTTTCCCTCTACCGCCATCACTTCTGGCTGTTCGTGGGCATCATGGCGGTGCCGTCCGTGTTCGGGCTCGCGGGAGGCGTCCTGCTGCAGGTGTTGAACGCCGGCATGACCGGGTTCGCATCGTCCACGAAACCGCCGACACCTGAACAACTCCTCACGATGTTCGTCCCGTTCGTCATCGGTCTGGTGCTCTTCAGTCTCCTGTACGGCCTGACGTACATGTTCGCGCTCGGCGCGACGACGGTGGCGGTCTCGGATCTCTATCTCGGACGCGACACGACGCTCGGGACCGCGTATGCCTCGACGCGCCGGCACATCGTCCGCCTGCTGCTGCTGATGCTGTGGACGATGCTGCGAATCGGCGGCGTGCTGGTTGGCGGAATGACCATCGTCGTGGTCGGCGGCACGCTTCTGGGCTTCGTGTCGCCGATTCTGACGGTGCTCGTGATGCTGGCGGGGTTCCCGGCGGTCATGTTTCTGTTCGTGTTCATGATGCTGCGGTACGCGGTGACCGTCCCCGCGGTGTTGCTCGAGCAGTTGACGGCCGGCCGCAGCATCCAGCGCAGCATCGTGCTGACGCGCGGAAACCTGCTGCGTGTCTTCGTCCTGTTCATCTGCGCCGGCGTGATTGCGTACGCGACGGCGCTCCTGTGCCAGGGGCCGTTCATGATCGGCGCGTTCGTGGCGGGCGAGGAAACGACCACCGCGTTCTGGTTCCGGATCGCGGGGCTCGTCTTCGGCACGATCGGCGGCACGTTCAGCGCGCCGTTCGGGGTCGTCGGGCTCGCGCTGATGTATTACGACCTCCGCATCCGGAAAGAGGCGTTCGACCTGCAGCACATGCTGAACACGCTCGATCCCCCGCCGGCTGCCGCGCCAGCCGCCGCGCAACCCTGATTCGACGCGTGCGTCCGCGCCCCCGCTGCGCCCTGGCGATCCTCTCGGTCATCCTTCTGCTGCCGTGCGCGGCGGACGCGCAGGCAGCCGGCTCCGCCGTCCTCGATGCGCCGGCGTTCGTCGATCGACTTCGTCAGCTGGCGGCCCCGCTCGGCACGCTCGAGGCTCGCGACGCGGCCGCGATGGCCGCATCGATCCCGGACGTCCAGCGCGTTCGCGTCCGCGACGCCGTTTACGACGTCTCGTTGCGGGAGATTCGTCAGACGCTGTTGACGGCGAGCCGCCGGCGCGACTGGCCCGTCGCGCGCCGCGCGCTCGCGGAGACGTTGGCGGTGATGCAACGCGAGGTCGAGGCCTCACTGACGCCGGCGTCACAAGATCGGCAAACGAGCCGGCGCGCGCTCGACGATGTCCTGGCGCGGCCGGAGTTCGCGCGCGGGCGCGGGCAGATGTGGCGCGCGGAATTGCGACGGCGCCTCCAGCGATGGCTCGCCGACCTCTTCGGCCGCACGATCGGCCGCAGTCGAGGGCTTCGCGCCATCGGCGTCGTCCTGGCATGGACGGCGCCGGCGCTCGCACTCATCGTCCTGGTGATCTGGCTGACGCGGATCGGGCTGCGTATCCGGCGCGAGCCGGCGATCGGCATCGGCGCCCTCGCGCCGCCGCGCGCCGCCGCGAACGAGCTGGCGGACGGCGCCGTCGCGCTTGCGGCGCAGGGGCGCTTTCGAGATGCCGCGCGTGCCGCGTACCGGGCCGCGGTACGACGGCTGGAAGAGGAGGGAACCTGGCGCACGGATGACGCGCGGACGCCGCGTGAGTATCTCCGGCTGCTGCCGGCTGCGCATCGGCGGCGCGCGACGCTCGCGCGGCTGACCGCGGACTTCGAGCGCGTGTGGTACGGCTCGCCCCAGGCGACCGCCGACGACTGGCGCCGCTTCCTGTCCGCACTCGAGGATCTCGGATGCCTGCCGGCGCCGCGCGCGACATGACCGGACGCGACGCGGAGAGCCGTCGCGACGAGTCGCGCAACGTGACCGTCGTGATCGTCGCCGTCACCGCGATGGCGCTGCTCTCGCTCGTGGGCGCGTGGCTCGCGCCGCCCGTGAGCGGCGGCGCGCGCGGGTCGTCGTTCTCGACCGACCCCGACGGCACCGAGGCGGCATATGTGACGTTGGAACGCCTCGGCTATCACGTCGAACGCTCGATCGAGCCGGTGACGGTGATCGCGGCGGACCCGTCGACGACCGTGCTCGTGCTGGCCAGTCCCGACGAGCCCGCATCTAGTCACGGTCGGCGATTCGTCCGCGAATTCGTGACGCGTGGAGGGATCGTGCTGGCGACGGGCTGCGGCGGCACGTCGTTTCTTTCGTCGGAGGCTCCGCCCACGAACGAGAACCCGTTCGTCGAGCGACAGACATTCGGGTCGACGTTTCCATCGGTCCTCACCACGGGCGTGCCGAGGATCTCGCTGGCGCCGTCGTGCCCCGCGTTCGCGTCCGACGAACCGTACGTGACGGTTTACGGAAGCGAACAGATCCGCGCCGTCCGCATGACGCGCATCGGCGACGGGCTCGCCGTCTGGTTCGCCGGGCTCACGCCGCTCGCGAACCAGGGAATCGCGGACGCCGGCAACTTCGATCTGGTGCTCAACACGATTGGGCCGCCCGGTGCGCGAACCGTGTTGTGGGACGAGTACTATCATGGCCAGCGCCGGTCGCTGTGGTCGTTTGCCGCGCGGACGCCGCTGCCGTGGGCCGGCGCGCAGGCGCTCGTCATCGCGCTCGCGGCCGTGCTGACGTTCAGCCGCCGCCGCGCGCCGATTCGACCGCGGACGGTCGAACCGCGAACCGCGCCGATGGAGTTCGTCACGACGATGGCGGGCTTGTACCGGCAGGCGAACGCGAGGGGCGCGGCGGTCGCGACCGCGAGGGGACGGCTGCGGCGTCTCCTGCTGCAGGCGACGGGACAACCGCCAGGAATCGCTGACGCGTCGCTCGCGGCAGCGGCCGCGCCGCGCGTGAGGGGGGACGCCGCGTCGCTCGACACGCTGTTGGGCGCGGCGGCGCGCGCCGCGAACGATCCGCGCCTGACCGCGGGGGACGCGCTCACGCTCGTCCGCCAGATGCAGCAGACCGCCGCCGCGCTCGATCCGGGGATCACGAGCAGGCCTCAAGGCCTGCGCTACGAATGATCACGAGCAGGCCTGAAGGGCCTGCGCTACGAATGATCACGAGCAGGCCTCAAGGCCTGCGCTACGAATGATCACGAGCAGGCCTCAAGGCCTGCGCTACAAATGATCACGAGCAGCCCTGAAGGGCCTGCGCTGCGAATGATCACGAGCAGGCCTCAAGGCCTGCGCTACAAATGATCACGAGCAGCCCTGAAGGGCCTGCGCTACGAATGATCACGAGCAGCCCTGAAGAGCTGCTACGAACCGTTGTCGTAGCGCAGGGCTTCAGCCCTGCTCGTCGCACGAACGCACGTCGTATTCGTAGCGCAGCCCTTCAGGGCTGCTCGGTATGCGGAGATGCTGCTCGTCGTGAGGAGGAGACGCTCTCGTGAAATCGCTCGCTGACCTTTCGGCTCACGCACGATCGGAGATGGCCAAGGCCATCGTCGGACACGCCGACGCGATCGACGTGTTGTTCCTGACGGTGGTCTGCGGGGGACACGCGCTGCTCGAAGGCGTGCCCGGCCTCGGCAAGACGCTCGCCGTCCGGACGCTCGCGCGCATCCTGCACCTTCGCTACCAGCGCGTCCAATGCACGCCGGACTTGATGCCGGCCGACATCGTCGGCGCCAACGTGCTGAACATGGCGACGAGCGAATTCCGGCTGCACCGCGGCCCCGTGTTCACCGACCTCCTGCTCGTGGACGAAATCAACCGCATGCCGCCGCGGACGCAGGCCGCGCTCCTCGAGGCGATGGAGGAACGCCAGGTCACGATCGACGGCACGCCCCAGCCGCTGCCGCGGCTGTTCACGGTGATCGCGACGCAGAACCCCATCGAGTTCGAGGGCACGTATCCGCTGCCGGAAGCGGAGCTCGATCGATTCGCGACGAAGATCCGCGTCCAGTATCCGGACGCGCAGAGCGGCGACGAAGAAATCCTGGTGCGTCATCAGGCCGGGATGGACAGCGCGGCGACGGGCGCCGTCGAGGCGGACGTCATTGGAGCGGAGGAGCTGCTCGCCGCGCGGCAGGAAGCGGCGCGCGTCCGCGTCGAGCCGGCGCTCGTCGGCTACATCGCGACGATCGCGCGGCGCAGCCGCGAGTGGCCCGCCCTGACGCTGGGCGCCAGCCCTCGCGCCGCGATTCATCTGATGCAGCTCGCCAAGGCCGCCGCCGCGAGCGACGGCCGCGATTACCTGCTGCCCGACGACGTGAAGCGCGTGGCGGCGGCGGTGTTGCGGCACCGACTCATCGTGAAAGCGGAAGCGGATCTCGAGGGCGTCACCTCCGATCAGGTGATCGCGGACGTGCTCGCGAGCGTCCCCGTGCCGAAGTGACCGCGCCGCTGCTCGTCCCCGCGGCCGTCGGGGGATCGGCGCGTCCGGCCCGCCGAATCGTCTCGTGGGGATTCGGCCCCACCGCGCTCCGCCTGTTCGCGCTCGGCCTCGCGCTGATGATTCCCGCATGGATCGATCGCCGCGCCGTGCTCGTGATGTTCGTGTGGGACGCCGTCGTGCTGGCCGCGTGCGCGATCGAGCTCGCGCGCATGCCGAAGGCGGGGGACCTCACGGTGCAGCGGTCATGGCAGGAGACGCTCGCGCTCGGCGTACCGGCATCCGTCACGATTGAAGTTGAAAGCGGCGGCTCGCTTCCGGTGACGTTGTGGGCCGCCGACTACGTGCCCGCCGCCCTGAGCGCCGAATTGACTGAGCTGAAGATCGAGCTGGCGCCGGGAGCGACTGCACTCGCCACGTACACCCTCGTCCCCCGGCAGCGCGGCGACGCGGCGCTCGACCTCGTCGCCGTCCGGTATCGCGGACCGTGGCAGCTCGTCGAGCGCTGGGCGATCGCGTCGCTCCCGCAGACGGTGCGGGTGTATCCGGACCTCCGCGAGGCGCAGCAGCATACGCTCGCCGTCATCCGCGCGCGGCAGATCGCGATGGAGAAGCGCCGCGCGCACGCATTCGGGCTCGGGCGCGACTTCGAAAGCCTGCGCGAGTTCGAGCCGGGCGACGAGCTGCGCGACGTGTGCTGGACGGCGACGGCGCGTCGCGGCCGGCTCGTCACGAAAATCTATCAGCCGGAACGCAGTCAGACCGTCTGGATCCTGATCGACACGGGGCGCCTGATGCGCGCCCGCGCGGGCGGCCGCACGCGGCTCGATCGCGCGGCGAACGCCGCGTTCGCGCTGGCGGAGGTGGCGACGACGGCGGGCGATCGCGTGGCGCTCCTCGCGTACGGGCGGCGCGGGCAGCGGCACGTGCCGGCGTCGCGAGGGGCCGCGCACCTGCGGGCGCTGCTCGAATTGCTCGCAACGGTGCAGCCCGAAAGCGCCGACGCCGATCACGCCGGCGCCGCCGCCCTTCTGATGACGATGCAGAAACGCCGCGCGCTGGTCGTGTGGCTGACCGACGTCGCGGAGACCGCGGCGGTGCCGGAAGTCATCGAGAGCGCCACGCGGATGCTGCCGCGCCATGTGGTGCTGCTGGCGGCGATGCAGGATCGCGAGCTGTCGGCGCTCGCGCGCGCCGTTCCCGCGCAGTCCACCGACATGTACCGCGTCGTCGCCGCCCAGGAAGTGCTCGAGCGCCGCGCCACGCTGCTGCTGCAGCTCCGGCAGCGAGGCGCGTTCGCGCTGGAGCTGGGCCCCGAGGAGCTGACGGCCGCTGTGATTGACGGTTATCTGAACGTCAAGGAGCGGAATCTGGTGTGACGGGCGCTGCCGGCAGGGCGAGGTACGCGGACATCAGCACGAACAGCGCCGCCGCGATCAGGAATTTCGCGGGCACCGGAAGATCGGACGGCGACACGAACGCTTCGATCACGCCGGCAATCACGAGCAGCGGGATCACCCCGAGCAGCAGCCGGACCGCGCGCGACGCGCAGTCCGCGAGCGCCTCGCGGCGCGAGAGCGGACCCGGCGCGACGAGTCCGCGTCCCAGCAGCAATCCGGCGCCGCCGGCGATGAAAATGGCGGGCAGCTCCAGCACACCGTGCGGCGCGACGAAGCTCCAGAGCGGAACCGCCATCCCGGCCCGTGCGCAGACGGTCCCGATGACGCCGATCAGCAGTCCGTTGAACGCCAGCATGTAAAGCGTCCCGACGCCGGCTGCGATGCCGCTCGCGAACATCACCAGCGCGACCGACAGGTTGTTCGTCATGATGGCGCTCGACGCGAGCGGTTTGACGGCGAGGATGGAATGCGTCCACATCTCGCGGCGCTCGATCGTATCCATCATCGTCGCAGGCAGCAGCAGCCGCTCGAAGCCCGGGTTCGACAGGGTCAGGATCGCGCCTGCAACGCCCGTGGCGAGAAAGATGGCGAGCGCGGCCGCCGTGTACGGCAGCGTCTCGCGGAACACGGCCGGGAAGACGCGGAGATAGAAATGCCTGATGCCGCCGGCGCGGCGCTTGTCCCCCGAGTAGATCAGATTGTGCGCGCGCCCGAGGAGATCGTTGAGGTACTGCGCGAGCGGGACGCTCGTCGGATCTTCGCGGGCGACGGAGAGGTCCGACGCGGTCTGGCGGTACAATAACGCCAGCTCGCGCAGCTCGGCGTGGGTCAGCGCCGCGACGCTCCGGCGTCCGCACGCCCGCAGCAACGCTTCGAGCCTGTCCCAGTACGGTTTTCGCTTGTCAATCCATCGCGCGGAGATGCCGAGTGGCGGCACCGGACCAGCTTATCATCGAGACGCCGGAGCAGATTACGCTGGAGTTCGCGCTCGCGGGGATCGGCAGCCGCTTCCTCGCGCTCGCGGTCGACACGTCGCTGCAGGTGGCCGGCTTCGTCACGCTCGGTCTCAGCGCGCTCACCGCGTCGTGGCTCGCCGCGTTCACGGTGCCGTCGATCGGCGCCTGGGCCTTCGCCGTGCTGATCCTCGCCGGCTTCCTTCTTTATTACGGCTACTTCGCGGCGTTCGAGTCGTTCTGGTCGGGCCAGACGCCGGGCAAGCGTCTGGTCGGGCTGCGCGTGATTGCGGACTCGGGCCGTCCCGTGGCGGCGTATCAGGCGCTGATTCGCAACCTCCTGCGGATCGTCGATCAGCTGCCGGCGATTTACGCGATCGCGATCGTGACGATGATGATCACGTCGCGCCAGCAGCGGCTCGGCGATCTTGCCGCGGGCACCGTGGTCATTCACGATCGCCCGGCGCCGCAGCGCATCGCGGTTCCTGTACCCGCCCAACGCCCACAGACCGCGCACGGTGCCCACCGCCTCACGCCAGAAGAGGTGGCGGTCATCGAGAGCTTCCTGCGTCGCCGCGTGGATTTGGAGCCCGACGTCCGCTGGAGCACGGCACGCACGATCGCGACTCGCATCCGCGACCGGCTCTCGCTGCCGGCCGGGAGCAACGACGAAACGCTGTTGGAAGACGTGGCCGCGGAGTACAGGACGGCGAAACGGTACCGTTGAAAGCATGTGAGGTGCTACACAGGTGCTACAGGTGCTAGTGGTGC
>Ga0066710_100004509_pt1 | contig 12355 bp, 11 predicted proteins | sample GraSoiAngelo_159_FD_79666 | JGI IMG/M metagenome (GOLD analysis project Ga0066710, IMG submission 79666) | Grasslands soil microbial communities from the Angelo Coastal Reserve, California, USA - 14_1009_16_40cm | ecosystem: Environmental > Terrestrial > Soil > Grasslands | place: USA...
GAAACAGTGACGCTCTTTCGCGGATAGTTCTTCGCGATGTAGTTGTCCACGAGCGACTGAAACGCAACGGCAAGCTGATCATAAGTGCCTTCGAGCGTGACGTCTTTTTTGCCGTCGATGTATACCGGGCAGCGCGGCGCTTCGCCCGTCCCGGGCAGGCTGATGCCGATGTTGGCGGCTTTTGATTCGCCCGGGCCGTTGACGATGCAGCCCATCACCGCAAGAGTCATTTCCTCAACACCTTCATACTGCGTTTTCCAGACCGGCATCATGTCCCGGATGTAGCCCTGCACGCTTTCCGCCAATTCTTGAAACGTGGTGCTGGTGGTGCGCCCGCATCCGGGGCACGCGGTCACGCTGGGCGCAAAGGAACGTAGCCCGAGCGCCTGAAGCAGTTCGCATGCGGCATAAACCTCTTCGCGGCGATCCCCGCCGGGGCGCGGTGTCAGCGAGATTCGAATCGTATCGCCGATGCCTTGGTACAGCAGAATGCCCAGAGACGCCGCTGACCAGATCTGCCCCTTCATGCCCATGCCCGCTTCCGTAAGGCCCAAGTGCAGCGGCTGTTCGGTCTTAGCGGAGAGATCGCGGTAAACGGTGATGAGGTCGCGCGGCCGCGAGGTCTTGCACGAAATAATGATCTGGTCCTTCTGAAGCCCGGATTCGATGGCCAGTTCGGTGGACTGCAGCGCGGAGAGCACCATGCAATCGTTGATAATCTCTTCGGATTCCTTGCCGAGATTCTTGTCCGTGTTCTCCTGCATCTTGCGCATCACCAGCTCTTGATTCAGCGAGCCGCCATTCACGCCGATTCGAACGGGCTTGCCGTTGTCGCGCGCGATCTTGCAGATGGTGGAGAACTGTTCATCTCGCCGCTGCCCCGCCCCCACATTGCCGGGGTTGATCCGGTATTTATCCAGCGCTTTCGCGCATTCAGGAGACTTGGTCAGAAGTACGTGCCCGTTGTAATGAAAGTCGCCGATGATGGGAGCGTCGCACCCGGCATCGCGCATCCGTTTTTTGATCTCCGGAACCGCCGCTGCCGCTTCCGGCACGTTCACTGTCCAACGCACAATCTCCGACCCGGCTTCGGCCAGCTCCAAAGTCTGCTGCAGCGTCGTCCCGATGTCGGCGGTGTCCGTGTTGGTCATGGACTGCACGACGATGGGCGCGCCTCCGCCGACGCGCACGTGTCCGACCTTCACGCCGTAAGTTTTGCGGCGCGGATGGCGGCTAGCAGCAGCGTCAAAACCCTCGATCTGTGTAAGCATTCCCCTCAATTCTAACTTGATTTGGCCCTGCCGCGAAATCGCATGTGTTCGCGGTAGGCCGGCCCATTTGTTCTATTTGCTCTTTGGGACGCACGGCGAAATCGCATGCCAGTCTGTGAAGCAGTCTCGGATATAATCTGCCACGAGGATTCGCCCCAGCTGATCCCCTGTTCGCAAATGGTACCGAGTCTGTGCCAGGTCAGGCCGAAAGGGGAGCCCATGCTTGCTCATTCGAATTGGATTTCAGTAGGGAAACTCGCCACGACAGCGATGATGGCGTTTGGACTCGTTGCTTTTATGTACGCACCGGGAAGCGCGGCGCAGACGCACATCACCGTAAGCGTGTCCCCTACGAGTGCGAGCGTGCAAGCTGGCACGGGCAAGCAACAATTTACAGCCACGGTTCGAAGAGACTGGAGAAATCGCGGGGTGCGCTGGACGCTTGCTGGTGCCGGATGCAGCGGCAGTGCTTGCGGAACACTCTCGGCAACTTCGAGCGCGTCCGGAGTGCCAATTACCTACACGGCCCCGGCAACGGTGCCGGCCAATCCCACGGTGACACTCACAGCAACCTCGGTCTCGAATAGCACCAGATCAGCCAGTGCAACAATCACGGTAACATCAACATCGCCCGTGTCGGTCACCATCTCACCCACTAGCGCCTCGTTGAACGTTTCGACGGCACGGCAATTTACGGCTACGGTGGCCAATGATCCCGCAAACCAGGGTGTCACCTGGAGTCTGACGCAGTCCGGCAGCAGCTGCGCGCCTGGTTGCGGAGCGCTCTCCGGACAAACGCCCACGACGGTTACCTACACGGCTCCGGGAACGGTGCCGGCCAACCCCACGGTAACACTCACAGCAACGTCGGTAGCGAATAGCGCCAAATCAGCCAGTGCAACGATCACGGTAACGTCAACATCGCCCGTGTCGGTCACCATCTCGCCCACTAGCGCCTCGCTGAACGTTTCGACGGCACGGCAATTTACGGCCACGGTGGCCAATGATCCCGCAAACCAGGGGGTAACCTGGAGACTGACGCAGTCCGGCAGCAGCTGTGCGCCTGCTTGTGGAGCGCTCTCCGGACAAACGGCCACGACGGTTACCTACACGGCTCCGGGAACGGTGCCGGCCAACCCCACGGTGACCCTCACGGCAACATCAGTGCGCGATACAAGCAAGAGTGCGAGCGCAACCATCACGGTCACCTCCTCGGGCGGCAGCGTAAGCGTCACCATTTCTCCGAAGCGCGGCGGTCTGGCGGTAGCCCAAACGCTCGCGTTTACTGCCACGGTGATGAATGATGTTGGAAGCGCGGGCGTGACATGGTCGGCTTCCGGAAGCGGCTGCACTGGTTCTGCCTGTGGCACGTTCACGAACGGAACCAGCAACGCGGCGACCTATGTGGCGCCATCGATCGCGGGCATCTACACGGTTGTGGCAACAAGTGCTGCCGACCTGACCAAGAGCGCCTCCGCAACCATCGCGGTCACCGATTTGGCTGGCGTGCTGACTTACCACAACAACGTTTCACGCGACGGCACAAATAGCAAAGAGTATGCCTTGACTACGGCGCTCGTGACCGCCACTACGTTCGGTAAGCTGTTCTCGTGTCCGACGGACGGGGCCATCTACGCCCAGCCGCTGTGGGTGCCACGAATAACGATCAATAGTCTGGCGCATAACGTGATCGTAGTGGCCACGCAGCACGACAGTGTGTATGCCTTCGATGCCGACACCAGCCCCTGCGCCACGCTCTGGCACGCCAATCTTCTCGATTCCGCCCACGGCGGAACAGCGGGCGAAACCACTGTCCCTTCCGGTGCCACCGGAGGGCTCGTGGGCAGCGGATTTGGCGACATCACTCCCGAGGTGGGCGTGACGGGCACTCCAGTCATCGATCCGAGCACGAATACCGTTTACGTCGTCAGCAAGTCCGTCAATGCCAGCACGCAATTCTTCCAGCGGTTGCATGCCTTGGATCTAACGACGGGAAACGAAAAGGTCACCCCACGGGGCATTGACACCTCTATTTCAGTTGCCGGAACTGGCGATGGATCCGTGAATGGACGGGTGGCATTTGACCCCAGGAACGAAAGTCAGCGCCCCGGCTTGGTTCTATCGGGCGGCGTGGTCTACGTTAGCTGGGCCTCGCATGAAGATCACGATCCGTATCACGGCTGGGTGATGGGGTTTAGTGCTTCGACACTCGTGCCCGTGACGAATGCGGTTTTTAATACCACCCCCAATCGCGTCGGAACGTTGTCGTATTCCCGCGGCGGAATCTGGATGGGAGGCGGAGCCCCGGCCGTCGATGCCAGCGGCAATCTCTATTTCATCACCGGCAACGGGACGTTCGACGCGAATAATGTCGGCGGATCGAACTACGGCGACAGCGTAGTGAAATTGAGCACTGCGAGCGGGCTGAGTGTGGCCGACTACTTCACGCCGCGCGATCAATCGACACTGGACGCCAATGACACCGACTTTGGCTCGGGCGCCGCAACTATACTGGTCGATCAGCCGAGCGGTCCCGTAACCCACTTGGTGATCGGGGGCGGAAAGCAGGGCAATCTCTTTCTGCTGAACCGCGACAACATGGGCAAGTTCAGCGGCACGACAAACAACGTGCTGCAAACCGTCAACGCGGGGAATGGCATTTTCGCGACGCCCGTGTTCTGGCAGAACAATCTATACGTGGCACCCATCGGGGCGCTCAAGCAATATGCCTTCAATCCGACAACCGGGCAGTTCAGCGGCGCGCCGTCGTCGCAAACTGCTGCCAGTTTCGGCTTTCCGGGAGCCACGCCTTCGCTGTCCTCAAACGGCGCGGCCAGCGGCATCGTGTGGGCAGCAGACAACACCTTGTACTGTACGACTCAATCGCCCGGATGCGGCTCCGCCGTGCTGCACGCTTACGACGCCACGAACCTCGGTCATGAATTGTGGAATAGCTCGCAAGCGGCAGGCAATCGCGACCAAGCGGGTCGAGCGGTCAAGTTCACCGTGCCCACCGTTGCCAACGGCAAGGTGTATCTCGGAACCCGAGGCAACGACTCGACGGTGCTGGGAGAACTGGAAGTTTACGGGTTGCTGCCGAACTGAAAGCGCTTCCCTTCCTCGGCTCGCGCCCGTGTTGCCAGTGGTCTCGGGAGAAATGCGCCCGAATCCGATGGGGAACTTCCGCCGTGGGGCATAGCGGGAGGACGATGCGGCGATGCCCAACCTGTTCATAGCAGGGGTTACCGGCCACCGGGGGAGCCGGCTCGCCGAAGAACTGATTTGGGGGCGGCACACCGTGTCCGGCCTGGTGCGGGAGGGCTCGGAAAATCGCCTGCCGCAGGGTTGTCGGCCGGTCCCCGGAAATGCCTGGACCGCACCACGTTTAGTGGAAAGATTGCTGGCAGGAGACGCCTACGCGCAACTCGCGGGTGTTCGGCGTACCCGTCCCGCCAAAGCCCAGCAGTTCCGCGAGATCGATTTGAAATCTTGCCAAGAGTCCCTGGCGCCGCCCTCGCCAACAACGTCAAACACTTTGTTTATGTGAGCGTGGCACACCCTGCGCCCACCATGAAGGCCTACATCGAGGTGCGCACGCGTTCCTGAAGAATTGATTGGAACGAGCGAATTGCACGCCACGATTCTGTGTCCCTGGTAGGTGCTGGGGCCAGGACATTACTGGCCGTATCTGCTCAAACCATTTTATTGGATGGCGCGGCAGATTCCGGCCTCGCGCGCCGGAGCAAAAAGACTAGGCCTGGTCACGCTAACACAGATGATCTCTGCGCTGGCCGCCGGCGTTGCGTCGCCCGCCGATGGAATTCGAATCGTGGAAGTCCCAGAGATTGCCTCGCGACGAGCGTGAGATTGATTGGCACTTCGGTTTCTGCCAACAGATCTTTCCCGCAAGCCCTTACGGAATCAAGAACGGATCCGCGCCAGCGCCGGAGTCTGAATTTCCCGCTTCTCCAGGTCCAGGGCAACATGGGCGAGTCGTTCCAACTCACTCCGTAGCGCGATCCAGTACTCGGAGCCCATGGTCGCGACGAATCGTCCGTGAGCCGTCCGCCAGGCGGGCAGGCTGCGCGCCAGGGTGTGCTCTCCTTTGGCGGTAAGGGTCAAAAAACGCTGCCGCATGGCGGCGCGCTTCGAAATCGAGACCAGTCCCTCTTTCTCTAAGAGCCGCAAACTCCTCGTCAGTGTGCTGCTGTCAATGACCAGCACATCTGCGAGAGCCCCGATAGAAACCGGCTGGTTCTTCACGACACCCACCAATATGGCAAACTGCGTCGAGCGAATACCCGATTCCTGAAGCGCCATGTCGTACAGCCTGGTGACGGCGCGAGCGGTCCTGCGAAAGTTGAACGAAGCGCAGTAGCCCGTTCCGTCCAGGTCCAGAGTTGAGCAATGCTTTTTCATTTGCGGCATCTGAGACTTGACATGTATATACATTCTAAGATATAACGGCTTTCAACAGGATGTCAAGTGACGGCATCCCCGGCCCGGTCGGACGCCATTCCGCGAGTGGAATAAGGCGAATGATGAATCGGTCTACTGTTGTCGCCAAGGGTGATTTCAATGAGTACGCAGACAGTTCCCAGACACTCGCTGGAAGAGCATCAAGGTTCAAATAACGCCACGTGCGGTCCCGCGCGGTATGTCCGTTTTGGTACGTTTCAGTTGGACTTGGAAAAAGAAGAACTTTTCAAGAACGGGGCCCGGGTTAAGCTGCAGAGTAAGGTCTGTGAGGCGCTCCTGGCGCTGCTTTCTAAGCCGGGCGAAATCGTGACCCGCGAGGAGCTGCGCCGGCAGCTCTGGCCGTCGGACACGCACGTCAACTACGATGCCAACGTAAACACTACCGTGAACAAGCTCCGGCAGGTTCTCGGCGATTCACCGGATCAGCCCGCGTTCGTGGATACCATTCCACGCAAGGGCTACTGTTTTGTTGCCAAAGTAGAATACCTCGACCGGCCGGTTGCGCCCCCGGAACGCTCGTCTCGCACAACGCCTGAGGAGCACGCGCAAGGCAGGGCCTCGTTCTTTCCGACCACCATCCTTTCCAAATGGTTTACCCCCGCCGTGGTTGTTCTGGTGATCGCCAGCATGTTATTCGGCGCGGCACTGGTGTTGTACGCCCACCGCTGATCCTCTCGACCGGTGCTCTAAGTTTCAAAGCGAGCCGCGCAGCCCCAGAGCCTCAGCGTGCTCGCGCAAGGCTCTGATGCAGAAGGCGATATGCTCTTCCAGCGCAACGCCAAGCTCTTCGGCGCCTTTGCGCACATCCTCGCGCGACACGCCCTTGGCGAAGAGTTTGTCTTTCATGCGCCGCTTCACGGAGTCCACTTCCAGATCCAAAATACTTTTCGACGGGCGCACGTACGCACAAGCGGTCAAGAAGCCGGCCAGCTCGTCGCAGGCAAAGAGCGTGTGCTCCAGCGCAGATTGGCGCGGCACGTTCGAATAGTCCGCATGAGAGAGGATGGCGCGGACGATCTCCTCGGAGTAGCTCATTTCGCGCAAGATTTTTGCGCCCTCCGACGGATGCCCCTCGTCAGGCGAGTGTTCGTGATTGGGCCAGCGCTCGTAGTCGAAATCGTGCAGTAACGCGGCGAGGCCCCACACTTCTTCATCGGCGCCCGTTTTGCGCGCATAAGCGCGAACGCATGCTTCGACAGCGAGCATGTGTTTGCGCAGGCTCTCCGAAGCCGTGTATTCGCACAACAGTCTCCAGGCATCCTCGCGTGTGGGCATGCGGCGCTCCCGAAATCGAGCCGATAGTGTAGCTTGGGAGGCCGGGAGTAGGGAAATGCAGGGAGCCGCGAAGCAGTGCGTCTTTCGGCGGCTGCGCGAGGGGCAGGAGGGTGCTGTCGAGGAAGCCCGGCTGACTCCAGCTGCCCCATCTTCCGGTCAATACGGGACGGCGGCTCTTTAACATTTGTTTGGCGATGGGCGGACGACCGTGCGGTTCCTGGAACCGTGCGGATGCTGGCCACCTCCAGAACTGCGAGCGGGGCCAGAAATGGCGGGGTGACAAGCGAAAGGCGTCGAAATCACCAGGTTGTAGAAAACCTTGGCGGGGGAACGCACCACAACTGGTGCGGTGGGAGGCCCAAGACTACACCAGCATTCGTGGAAATCCGGGGAGCGAAGGCGGGCCACTGCCCATAAGGACAGGCGAAAACCGGGCGTAGCATGGCGAAACAAGGATAGCCAAGACAAAAATAGTTCAAGAATACTCTTGACAGAAAATGGCAGTTCGAAAGATACTCCGAGTGCGCCAGCAACTGCCTTCCCAGCGAACGTTCCAGCGTTCCTTCCTGAATCCGCACGCCGGAAAACAGTCAGCAAGGAGTACCGGTGTCTGCACAATTGGAAAAAGTGATGAGCTCGTTAGAAATGGATCGGGAAGTCATTCGCTGTAAGACATGTGGTCTCGTTCAATACCGGACGCGCACCGAGAATTGACGCCGTTGCGTGCGCGCCTTGCCTCAGCGTTTGGAGTTCCTGATTCCTCCACCGGCACCTCCGGAGGAAGAGGCCGCTGAACCAACCCCAGAAAAGTTCGTCAACCAGGAGACGGTCGAGAATATCGGCCAGCGCATTCGCCAGTTGCGGGAATCGCGCAGCATGACCCAGAGCCAACTGCAGTCGCGCTCGAAGGTCTCGCGCTCCTACCTCTCCCGCATCGAAAGCGGCCAGATGACGCCGAGCCTCGGCACGCTGGAGAAAATCTCCGAGGCGCTCAACGTCGGCTTGAACCGGTTTTTCATCCCGGAATCCGACGGCGAAGCGCTGCTGGAAGATCCCTTCATTCAGGGCTTGCGTCCGTTCTTGCGGCAATTGGATTGGGAACAATGGCAGTCCATCCTGAAGAGGCTACAGGCCATCAGCGACCACGTTCGTGCAGTGCCCATCAATCTCCGCCCTATCGGTAATCCGGCGCGGCTTCCGCAGCCCGCGTCGGTGAATGGCAGCGGTCCCATCGGTACCGGCCATTCGAATGGGCTTGCGCACTCGCACACCCATGGTAGTCCGCAGGGCTATCCGCTGCGGCGTCCGGAGGCGCCCTTCGGGAAGTCCGTTTTTCAACGGCCGCTCGCGCGATAAGTTTTTTTTCAAGGCAGAGCACAAAGAACCGCGGCGTCCCGGTAATCACTGGGACGCCGCGGTTCTTCTTTGCGGAAAAAATTTCCGTCGAGAATCAACTACTCGCGAACCACGGACACTTTGGCGTCGGGAACTTCCAAGCGCATCAGCCGGTGATGGTCATCGAGCAAAACAAGAATCTGCAGGTCGGAAGTGCTGACTTTGAGGCCTTCGTAGGTTTTGCCCTCGGCACTGGCGGATCCAGTCGATTCGACGGTGATCGAACCCGGCGTCAATTCCTGAGGAATGATCACCGGAAAAGTTTGCACCCCGCGCTTGGACCAGTCGTAGATGCGCGCAAGGACCGCGTACTGATGGTAGAGATTGTTGTCCAGAACGGCGATGAGCGGTGAATTAAACGAGAGGTCCTGCTGGAACGGGCGCGCGCCTTGCATCTCCAGGGTAATGCTTGCCACCCCGTTGGCGAACAGGACGTGCGCTCCGTTGGTTTTTCCCGCCTGGGCGCTCCAGTCGTAGCTGACCGGCGCGCCATCGGCCTGCAGCGTCAGTGAGCCGGACACTTTGCTGGACTCACCCTCGGGCGGCTTGATTTCCGCCGTGCCTTTGGCGAGCCAGCCGCCGCCAGACCGCGCGATTTCAAATTCTTCGTGGCCGACGGTCTGTCCGCCGAGCTTGATGGTCAACCGTCCCTTGTCCTGGGCGAAGACAACCGGGCCGGATGTTTCCGCGGCTTTCTTCTGAGCCGCGAGAGACCACGCCACGATTCCCAGTGTCAATGCCAGCGATGCGGTTCTGAATTTCACGGCGCTTCTTACCTCCGTGTCCATTCTCTCTCAGGGCCAGGGTTTCTCAACCACCAGATGCGCAGCGTTTCCACCGGAAGCAACAATGCCGCGGCGCAGAATTTCCGCGACAACCTGGGTTGGCTCGCCGGAACTGTCCACGCGGTGGTCGGCAAGTTGATAGGAAGGCAGACGCAAGGCATAGAGCGCGCCAAAGCTGGCTTCGTCACGGAAAAGCGGACGCCCGGTCATGGTCATGCATCGCGCCAGCAAAACTTCGATGGGCGCATCCAGCCACAAAACCACAACGCCGGCAGCACGCAGAAAATCGGGGCAGCCTGGCTGCGCGTAAGTGCCGCCGCCAAGGGCGAGAACGGTGCTCTCTTTCAGCTCCGAAGCGCGGCCCAGAGCGGCACGGAGCTGATCCGCTTCCATTTGCCGGAAAGCAGGTTCACCGAGGCGTTCGAAGATTTGGGGAATCGGGAGGCCGGCGGAAGCCTCGATGCGGTCATCGAGATCAACAAAGCGCCAGGCGAGCTGGCGGGCCAGGAGCGTGCCGATGGTGGTTTTGCCGGAACCCATAAAGCCAGCCAGGCCCAGGATCGGTACGCGGGGTTGCGACCCGCCGAAAGGAGGTGTAGTGGTCACGCTGATGGCAGCGCTAAAAACTAGTCGCGCTTCAGAATGCGAATTGTACCACTGTAGGAGGAGAGCTCGACTTTGGCGAGGCCCTGTCCGACGGTGCCAAAGAGCCCCTTAGTGAACTTCGATGCCAGGCGTTTGACGCCGTGGGAATCGGGCTTCAGGTACGCGGCCGCTTGATTGTCGACCGTGCCCATGGCGGTTTGCGCTTTGAGGTCAAACGAATCGTTACCCGAGAAGTGAACTTCGACAAGACCCTTGCCACTCTTCATGGTGTACAGGCCAGTGCGGACAAAATCCCCGTCAAAGAGAATATTCCCCGAAGTGGTGAAGAGACTGACGTTGGTCAGCGCCGGCTGCAGCACCTGGGCGCCACCGCTGATGGACTTGAAATCCAGCTTACCGGCACACTGCGTGCAGACCAGCGAACCTTCGGTGGTGCGCACAATGATGTAGCCGGATACTTCCTTCAGGTGCACATCGCCGGCGACGCTTTCCAGCGTCATATCGCCCATGACCTGCTCGACGTAGATAAGTCCCGTCTCGGTCTTGAGCTGCAATTCTGTTTCTTCGGGCACGGTCAGCTGCAGGCTGGCTTCCAGCTCCCGGGGCTGCGCGGACGCATCGAGAATGTTGGCGGTGACGTCGATGCGGTCACCGGCTTGTTCCATCTCAAAGCCAATCTTGTCGGAAGTCTGGCTGGCCACGACGTCCACCGCGGCGTTTTTCGAGGACTTCACTTCGATGCGGCCGTTGGCGACGTTATGGATCACCACCACCGGGCGGGCGTTGACCGCAAAATGCTTTTCCAGATGCCGGCCGGCGGCTACCGCGGGCAGGCCCGAGCAGAGAAAAGCTGCGGCGCTAAGTACCGGCAGCATGCTGCGTTCGACATGCGGCCGCCAAGCGGCCAAATGTATGTGTGACCTCAAAGCGCGCCACCCCATCCTTGCGGTTCCCATGTTATTGGACACTCCCTCCGCGATCCATCATCGCGGACAGTAATTCGGCCTTTTGCTGATAGGCGTTGGACAGATATTCGCGCGCCAGGTCGTCCTGCGGGGCAGCATGCACACGGCGCTCGCAGTCGGCAATAAAATCATCCACTTGCTGCAGGTTCTGCCGGAAAGAGGTGTCCACCGCAGAAGTGCTGGCAAGCTGCATGTTTCTAAGATCGATTTCCTGCTCATTCAAGACTTTGGCAGTTTGCGCAAAGGGAATCTGCCAAGCCGGGACCGCAACACTCGCGGGAGCTTCCCGAAGGGCATCCGGCGGCTGCCACAATTCGAGCACTCCCGCGGCCACGATCAGCACACCCACAGTGGCAGTCGCCAAAGCGCGCCTACGAAACAGATCATTGAAGCCCTGCCACCAGGAAGAACGCTGACCCCCAGCAGGAACTACCGGCGTTTTGATAATTCCTTCCAGTTCCAGTTGAGCCTGGAGGGAAAGCCATAGGCGTGCGGGTGGTGCGACTTCGGCGGGCAATTCATTCGCGACAGAAACAATGGTCGCCAGATCGGCGACAAATTCCCGGCACTGGCCGCAAGCGGCCAAATGCGCTCGTGCTGCTTCCGGTAGCGGTGCCAGACCGTCTTGCTCGACTACGAGTTCCACGTCCTTACACTGCATGGTCCTTCACTCCGCTGAAGCCGGCGCTGGAAGACTGCCCCAGGCCGCCGCTCTCAAATCGTTTGCGCGCAAATCACCCGTGTCCCGCCGCGAAGTCGCTTACCCCACCCTCGAATTGCACACATTGTAGCTCAATCATCATGCGCCGTATGGGTTTTCGCCGCGTGGCGTTCCTGCCGGGCCTGCTGGCGTACCTCTTCTTGGAGCAGGTCCCGCAGCCGTGTGCGCGCTTTATGCAATTGCGACTTCGAATTCCCCACCGAGCATCCCATGATGTCCGCAATCTCGTTGTGCTCGTAGCCCTGTACGTCGTGCAATACAAACACGGTCCGGTAACCCGGCGGCAACTTTTCGACTGAACGTTCCAGATTGACCCGGTCCACGGCGCCGCTCAAGCGCAAATCCGGCGCACCAATGTCTTTCCTGGGGCCGCCCATTTCATCGTCGGGATCCGTCGTTTCTTCGAGCGAGGCCAATGGGAGCGACTTCTTGCGCAACCGCATCAGCACCACATTGACCGTCATGCGATGCAGCCAGGTCGAAAAGGCCGACTCACCACGGAAAGTCCCAATCTTGCGAAAGAGCTGCAGGAAAGCTTCCTGCATCAGATCCTCCGCATCGGAGGGGTTATTCACCATGCGCAGGCACAAGGCGTAGACGCGGCGGCTATGCAAGTGGTACAAAAATTCAAAAGCCGCGGCATCCCCGGCCTGAGCCAGACGGATGGCTTCCGCTTCAGTCACCGGTTTGGTGGACTGTAGAGAGGTCGGCGCTTTGGGATCGCTTGGTCGGTTTCGAGCCAACGGTCCAATAGCGGCGCATCCACCAGTTCGGATGCGCCGAATACCCCCTTGAGTTGTCCTGGCACAAACCCGCAGGACTTAAACGGACACCCAGTCATTCCCAGGGTGAGTCTCC
>Ga0066710_100004510_pt1 | contig 12354 bp, 9 predicted proteins | sample GraSoiAngelo_159_FD_79666 | JGI IMG/M metagenome (GOLD analysis project Ga0066710, IMG submission 79666) | Grasslands soil microbial communities from the Angelo Coastal Reserve, California, USA - 14_1009_16_40cm | ecosystem: Environmental > Terrestrial > Soil > Grasslands | place: USA...
CACGCGGACGGCCATGACCTTGGGCGGCGCCCACGCGCTGTTCAAGACGTCGCCCCTCGAGCGATTCTTTCGCGACGGCGCCGTCGCCCCCGTACAGTTCCCACCTCGCGATTTCTGCCTGTCGACGCTCGGCATGTTCGAGCTGGGCCTCGATCCCGGTGAGGTGCTGCCGCCGTTGAAGAGCGACCGCCCGGACACCGGGCCGGTCGTGCGCTAGTCGAGCGGGCGTATTGCCGAGGCTCAGCGAACTCCTTTGTTCGGGTTGATCAGATACTTCTGCCCGGTGGCTTGTTTGCTGTAGACGGCGATCTCCTCGAGCCTCAGCGCTCCGGCGAGAGAGACTTCCCTCGTATAGGTGCTCGCAAACGTGGTCTTGATCTCGGCCGCGACCCTCTCGCGCAGCTTCTGCGCGGCCTCGAAGCCAATTTTCTGCAGGAAGGCGGTGAGCAGCCAGCCGCCCATGCCCCACGCCATGCCGAAGGTGCGATTGAACTCGGTCGGCCCGCGATCCAGCCCGCCGTAGATGTAGACCTGTTTGTGCGTCGTGGATCCGTATCGGCTGTATTCCTTCGCCGTCTTGTTCGCGGCGATCTCCATGGCCGTGAGTATCTGTCCCGCCAGTCTTCCACCGCCGATCGCGTCGAAGGCGACCGTGGCGCCGGAGGCGACGAGCGCCTCGACGAGGTCGTCCATGAACGTTGGCGAGTCCGAGTTGCACACGTAGGTGGCGCCGATCTTCTTCAGGAGGTCCACGTGCCCAGCCTTGCGGACGATGTTCACCAGCCCCACCTTGTCCTTGATGCAGATCTTGTTGAGCATCTGCCCGAGGTTGGAAGCGGCTGCCGTGTGCACCAGCGCCTTGTGCCCCTCCGCGCGCATGGTCTCGACCATACCGAGCGCGGTGAGCGGATTGACGAAGCAGTCCGCGCCCTCGGCCGGTGTGGTCCCCGACGGCAACACCAGGCATTGCGCGGCCTTGATGCAGCGGTACTGCGCGTACATCGCGCCACCGAGGATCGCGACGGTCTTTCCCATCAACGCTTGCGCGGCCGGAGACGCCCCCGCCTGGACGACCACCCCGGCCCCTTCGTTGCCGACGGGCAACGACTGTTCCAGACGCCCTGCCATCGCCTTCATCACCGCCGGTGAGATGCTCGCGGTCACCACGGGATTATCGGCCGTACCGGATGCCTTGGCCGTGCTCATGTCGGCTCCGCCGAAAAGGAGCCCCTGGTCGGAGGGGTTGATGGGGGAGGCGTCGACGCGAACGACTACCTCTTCCGGCTTGGGCTCAGGCGTCGGGACGCTGGCGAGCGATAGTTCGACCACGCCTTCCTTCTTCACCGTCGAACGGAGCTGAAGTCCCGTGCCCGCGCTGGTGCTTGCCATATCTCGTCTCCATTTCGAGTGGGTTCAGCGCCGTCATCGTCGCCGCGCTCCCTTCCGGCCGGGCCGGTAGCCGATCGTCGGCTCCGTCCCCGCATCCTCGGCGTGGACGTGGGTCGCCTCCGTGGCTTCCCGGCGCTTGGCTGCGAGCGCCTCGGGCGGGGGCGTGGCGGGAATGAGGCAGGATTTCGCGCTGCCGATGAGGTCGCGCCGGCCGGCATCCACCAGCGCCTTGTGGACGACGAACCAGTTGCGGGGCTCGAAGAACTGCATCAGCGCGCGCTGCGTCTGCCGGTCGCGCAGCTTCTTGACGGTGTCGACGGGCGTCATGCTCAGCGGGTCGACCCCCGTGTAGTAGATGCACGTCGCGATGTCCATCGGCGCCGGGATGAAGTCCTGCACCTGCCGCGGCCGATAGCCGTGCTTCTTCAGAAAGACCGCCAGCTCGATCATGTCGTCCACGCCGCTGCCGGGATGGCTCGCGATGAAGTAGGGAACGAGGTATTGCTCCTTGCCCGCCCGTTCGCTCGCGCGGCGGAACTTCCCGGCAAACGTCTCGAACTCACGGTGGCCCGGCTTCTTCATCAGCGCGAGGACACGGTCGGACTGGTGCTCGGGCGCTACTTTTAAGTGGCCTCCAACGTGATGGGTCACCAGCTCGTGGACGTACGCGTCGTCGAGGTTGGCGAGGTCCATGCGGATGCCCGAAGCGATGTGGACACGCTTCACGCCGGGCACGGCGCGCGCGCCGCGCATCAGCTCGATCGTGGGCGCGTGGCTCGTCCCGAGCAGCTTGCAGATCGTCGGGTGGATGCACGAGAGGCGCTTGCATACGGCCTCGACCTCGGGCCGGGTACACCGCATCTGGTACATGTTCGCGGTGGGGCCGCCGAGGTCGCTGATCGTGCCCTTGAACGTGGGGTCGGCGGCGATCGTCTGCACCTCGGCGAGGACCGAGCGGGGGCTCCGGCTCTGGATGACGCGGCCCTCGTGCATCGTGATGGAGCAAAAGGTGCAGCCTCCGAAGCAGCCCCGCATGATCTGCACGGAGTCCTTGATCATCGTGTGGGCGGGAATTGGCTCGGCATAGCGCGGGTGAGGCCGGCGCGTGTACGGCAGGTCGTAGATCGCGTCCATCTCCGCCTCGCCGATCGGCAGGCACGGCGGGTTGAGCACGAGCGTGCGGTCGCCGTGAGCCTGCGTCAGCCGCTTGGCGTTGAATGGATTCGTCTCGTGATGGAAGGTGCGGGTCATTCGCACGAACGCCATCGGGTCGCCCGTGACGTCCTCCAGGGACGGCAGCGCGAGCGTCTCGCCGGGCCACACCGGCAATGCTTCCTTGGCGCCGAGCAGGTACGCCACACCGCGCAGGTCGCGCAGCGCCGTCACTGGCTCCCCGGCGGCGAGCCGGCGCGCGATGGCGACGATCGTCGCCTCGCCCTTGCCGAAGGCGAGCAGGTCCGCCTTGCTCGCCGCCAGCATCGACGGGCGCACCTGCGCCGACCAGTAGTCGAAGTGCGCGATGCGCCGGAGCGAGGCCTCGATGCCGCCGATCACCACGGGCACACGAGGGAACGCCTCGCGGCACCGCTGCGCGTACACGGGTGTCGGTCGATCCGGACGCAGCCCGATTCTCCCGCCCGGCGAGTACGCGTCATCGTTGCGGCGCTTCTTGTTCGCCGTGTAGTGGTTGATCATCGAGTCCATGTTGCCGGCCGAGACGGCGTAGAAGAGCCGGGGCCGCCCGAGCGCGCGCCACGCCGCGGCGCTCCGCCAGTCCGGTTGGGGCAGGATCGCGACACGGAATCCGTGCCACTCGAGGACGCGCGAGAGCACTGCCATCGCGAAGGAGGGATGGTCCACGTAGGCGTCGCCCGTCACGAAGACGACGTCGGGCGCGTCCCAGCCGCGCCCACGGATCTCGTCCGCTGTCGTGGGTAACCACAGTCCCGGGCCAGACCTCACGCTCACGCGATCATCCTACGCGCGAGCTGGCGGCGCGCAAGGACCCGGTGGCATCGGCCGCGGGCAGGGGAGCCCGAGGGCCGGCGGGGCGAGTGTGACGAACTTACGACCGGCTACGGCGCCCTGCCGATGGTCCGGTAGAGCTCCGCGACGGGCACCAGTCGGCCGTGCAGCGGGAGTAGATCGCCGACGTCGAGCTTCAGGCGCGCGATGTTATCGGCGAGGGCGACGTTGTACGGACTCGGCGGCGTGGGCGGTGTCGCGTTCGGAGCAACGGGCGTGTAGGCGTCGGCCTGGCTCAGGAGCTTCTCCTTCGGCAGGTACACCATCAGCATCCCGTCGTGGTGCAGAATTCCCTGGATGCGATAGATCTCCACGGTCCGCGTGCCGTCGGTGAGCGTGCGACGTTCGCCCACGCCTTCCACCATCGGCGGGCGGCCCGACTTCGCCTGGAGGTCGGGCCGGATGGTCGCGGGCGCCGCGAGCGCCTGCGCGAGGAACGCGCGGTTCACCTCTTGGGTGATCACGGTCACGCCCTCGGCGACGAAGGCCCGCAGGCCGCCCGCGTGGTCGAAATGATGATGGCTGTTCACGACGTAGCGGATCGGCTTGCCCGCGACGAGCTTGCGCGTCTCCGCAATGACGGCGACCGAGCGCTCCTCGTTGAGTGGCGCTTCCACGACGATGACGTAGTCCTTCATCTCGATGACGACGCTGTGATGCGTACCGCCCGTCAGGTACCACACTCCGTCAGCCACCTTCTGCGTGGTGACCCGCGCGTAGGGGTTGGAGTCCTGGCGCACGGCGTCCGGAGCCTGGATGTCGACCGCGGCATTGGGACGCACGTCGCTCACCAGGAGGTCGAGCGTCGGGTAACCGGCGGTCGTCTCGCGGATCCGAGTCGGGAACTTGACGCCTCCGAAGTCACGATAGTCCCAGTAGTCGATCACGACGGGGATGTCGCCGACGACCGCGTTCGGCACCAGCCCCTCGACCCTCGCGATCAAGTTGTCCTCGCTGACGGTCGCCTTCAGGCTGAAGCGGCCGGGAACGCTGAACGCGATCGTCCGGCCCTGCATGGTGGCGTTGCGCGCCATCGCGGCCTTCACGACCCCGTGCGGGGTGGCCCACAGCTGGAACTGCCGATCGGCCAGCGCGATGGGCGCCGCCACCGGCTGCTCACCCACGATGTTCCACGCGAGATCGCCGCTCACCTGCAAATTCAGCCGTTGCTCGCCGCGGATGGGCTGCACGCCGCCGGAGCGGGGCGGGTCCAGCGCCTGCGTCCGCACCTGTTCGTCGCGCAGAGAGGCCGTGTCGTAATTCACCGACCGCGTGTGGCTCTTGATGTTGTACTCCGGCCACGGTAGCCCGGGCACGGCGCTCTGCCCGACCGCGTAGACGCCGCCATTCCCGGTGTATTGAATCGACTTGACGGTGGTCGCGCCCAGCGCCTTCGCCACGTCGTTCAGGTCTGCACAGGCGTCCTGGACCGAGATGGCGAGCGGAGAGACCAGTAGAACGATGGCAGCGATCCGTCCGAGAGCCCTGTGCATTGGGACGCTCCTTTGAGGAAAGACTTGCGCGCGGGATTGTAGCACCGTTTCACACGTGTCTCCCTCGTCGGCGGCGTTTCGCATCGTGGTCGCGCCTCGATCTAGAACGTCCGCGCGATCAGCGCGGCGCGGTGAGGAGCAACACGGCGAGCGTGAACCTTCCCTCTTCCTCCTTCAGCCTTGCGCTCATCGGCTGACAAACGTCACGGAGTGTCAATTTTGTCCCCGGTATGCCAAGCCGCCACCGGCGAAAGGTCATGATCGTCGCCGAATCAGCACCTTAGACATACGGCCGGAGGCTTGCTAAGCGATAAGTGTTCGTTCGTTCGCCATGCCCGGCTCAAGGAGGGGCTAAATGTTCGACCTGATTCATCAGATTCCCGAACCTTGGCGTCAGCTGGCGGACGTGCTGATCGCGCCGCTGGCGTGGATCCCGCGCCTGCAGCACACGCTGTGGGACTTCTTCTTCGCGCCCGGACCGCTGTGGCTCGTCATCTTGAAGACCCTCTTCCTGGTGTTCCCGGCCCTGCTGGCCGTCGCGGCGGTCTGGTGCACCCAGCTCTCCATCTATACGCTGCCGTTCCGCTCGGGGCGCGCGCAGTTCATTCCGACGATGATGCTGACGTGGTGGGATGCCGTGCGCGCCGTCTGGCTCTACTGGGTGGGGATGTTCCGGTTCGTCGCGGTGGTGCTGGGCTGGACGGTGACGTTCAGCACCTTCGTGGCCAAGCTGGTGCTCGAGGTGATCCGCCAGATCGCGCTCATGCCGTTCACGATGACGGGCCGGATGACGGAGAGCTACTTCAGGCCGGGCGTGCCCTGGATCGCGTTCGTGCTGCTCATCTTCTGGTGCGCGCTCGAAGCCGCCATCTTTACCTACACGCTGATGCCGACCGTGACCGAGCTCCTCGCCGACCTGGTGGGTGGCGAGTCGACCGCGCACTACACGGGCGCCATCCTGTATTTCTTCCTCCTGCTGCTCATCATGGGGAGCTTCGCGTGCGTGCAGACGCTGATGGACGCCGTGAAGAAGCGGGAGTGGAAGTACATCATCCAGATGGTCGTGGTCGAGCTCTTCGTGATGTTCTTCGAGGTTGTCTTCCTCTACCGAGAGCTCATCGACGCGCTGACGCCGTGGATCGCGCAGCAGACGGGCGTGAAGCTGGGGCTCGCGGTCACGCTGTCCCTGTCGGCGTTCGGCTGGATCGGTATCCGCGGCATGACGTGGTTTCTGTTCGGCCAGTTCGGGACACCGTCGATGCTCGCCTTCATCTCGCGGCGGCCGATGGTGGACGAAGGCGAGCCGCGCCCCGCCAACGGCAAGCCGACGCCGCCCTGGTGGCGGCAGCCGGTGGCGGAGCTCAAGCAGGAGATCGAATGGCTCCACGCCAGGAGTAACGAGCTCCTCGACTACCTGGTGTTGCCGGTCTTGCAGATCGCGGCGGCCGCGCTCAATTTCGGTATGGTTCTGGTTTCCTCCCGTCAGGTCTTCTCGCTACCGTTCAAGGAGACCAAGGAGATCACGGAGACCTGGCACATTTTACAGACCTTGCACCTGCATCAGGCGCCGCGGAAGCCGGCAACGCTATGAGGCGCTGGGGCAGCCCGCTCGTCGCTCGGCTGCTCGCGGGCGCTCTCCTGAGCGTCGCCGTCGTGGTCTCGGCGGCGGAAACCGAGGACAGCAAGCCGCCGCGCTCGACGCTCTTCGTCGGCATCGACACCAGCGGATCCTTCCGATCCGCCTATGACGACGCCCTCACGTTCGTCGCCCACTACCTCTACGGCCACATGCACGAGCTCGGCGGCCTCTCGAAGCCACGCGATCTCTTCGTGACGGCGATCGGAGGGAAGGACAACAACGAGCCGAAGTCCTTCCACCCGATCCACGAGTTCAACAACAAGGACGTCAAGCAGATCGAGGCGGACCTCCGGAAGTGGTTCCCGCCCACCGACACGCTCACCGATTTCAACGTCTTCTTCCAGCAGGTCGCGCGCACCGTGAAGGAGCGGAATCTCGTCCTGGCGCCGATCACCGTGATGGTGGTCAGCGACGGCGTCCCCGATGTGCATAACGGGACGATCAAGTCGGGCACGCCCGCTTCCTACCAGCAGATCAATCTCAGTCCCCTCGACTACCTCTCGAAGAGCGTCACCGTCCGCCTGGTCTACGCGAGCCCAAAGGTCGGCGACAACTGGCGAAAGCTGGTCAAGCGCGACCGCGTGCGCTTCTGGGCCGTGGAGCACGATGTCATGAAGGGCTGGCGCGCGCAGATGAGACCGGATGCCGACCTCGCCAACCAGGACCGCTTCTGGAAGTGGGTGAGGGACAACGTGGATTATCGCGTGCGGCGCGGCGTCTAGTTCCTTCCGATCGCGTTCTCCTACTCAACCGCCGATCATTCGTTGGACGTCGAGGTCTGCCCGCCGCTAGGCACCTGGGGGATACTTGGGGGTGGTGGCGAATGGCGGGGACGCGGGGGACGGCGAGGACTCGCAGGACGTGGCCGACCGCCCGCCCATGACCGCGCGCCATCCAGTCGTGTTCCTGGTCGACGTGGACAACACGCTCATCGACAACGATCACATCGCGGCCGATCTCAAGCGTCACCTCGAGCAGGAGGTCGGGCACGAACGGCAGGAGCGATACTGGGCCCTCTTCGAAGAGCTGAGGACGGAGCTGGGCTACGCGGACTACCTGGGCGCGTTGCAGCGATATCGAGTGGAGCATCCCCGCGACCCCCACGTGCTGACGGTCTCATCGTTTATGGTGAACTACCCGTTCGCGAATCGCCTCTACCCGAACTCGCTCGACGTGCTGGAGCGTTTCCGCGGCTGGGGACCGACCGTGATCCTCTCGGACGGCGACGCGGTGTTTCAACCGCGCAAGATCGAGCGCTCGGGGCTTCGAGATGCCGTGGAAGGGAATGTGCTGATCTATATCCACAAAGAGCGCGAGCTCGACGATGTCGAGCAGCGCTATCCGGCCGAGCACTACGTCCTGGTCGACGACAAGCTCCGAATCCTGACCGCCGTGAAGCGGGTATGGGACCGGCGAGTCACGACGGTCTTTCCGCAGCAGGGCCACTATGCGCACGACCCGCACGAGCTCGCCGCCTATCCGCCGGCCGACCTGACGGTCGAGCGCATCGGCGACCTGCTCGGGCACGACCTATCAACGCTCCTCGCAGCGCCGTCGCGGGCGATCGATCCAACCGCCGCCAGGACACGCTGAGGGAGCGAGCCAGGTGCAAGGAGGCGTCATGGACGACAAGGAAGTCCTCGGCCGAATCAACGAGCTTGCGCGCGAGGAACACGAGCTATTCGAGCGAGAATCTCATGGGAAGGTGACCGACGCCGACCGGGCGCGACTCCGGCGGCTCGAGGTCACATTGGATCAGTGCTGGGACTTGCTGCGTCAGCGACGGGCACGGCGGGCGGCGGGCCTCGACCCGGACGACGCACGGGTTCGCGACGAGAAAACGGTCGAGGGATACACGGCCTGACGCTTGAGTGATCTCCTGCCGCCGGCCGACGTCCTCGAGTGCCCGCCCGGCCTGGCGTCGGCCCCCGTGCTCGAATCGTATCCGGCACGGCAAGCGGCTCTTCCTGGGGGCCTGATCGTGCGCCGGGCCCTTCCGCGCGCCGCACGGCGGCTGGTCGGACCGTGGTGTTTTCTCGACCACTATGGCCCACTCGCATTCGGGGTCGGCGCGCCGATGAATATCGGGCCGCATCCTCATATTGGGCTGCAGACCGTGACCTGGCTGATCGAAGGCGAGGCGCTGCACAGAGACAGCCTCGGCACCGAGCGGTTGATTCGGCCGGGTCAGCTCAATCTCATGACCGCGGGATCGGGGATCTCGCACTCCGAAGAAACGCCAACCCGCAATTCCGGGAGATTGCACGGCCTGCAGCTCTGGGTGGCGCTCCCGGATGCGCGCCGGAACGGCCCGCCGAGCTTCGACCACTTCGCGGAGCTTCCCGTGACGGCGACCGGCACCGGTCATGCGATGGTGCTGATCGGCGAGCTCAACGGAGCGCGTTCACCCGCGAAGGCCTATTCGAGGATGCTGGGCGCGGACGTCGTCGCCAGCCACGATGGGGACGTCGCCCTGCCGCTCGATCCGAGCTTCGAGCATGCCCTCTTGGTGATCGACGGTCACGTCGCGCTTGGCGACCGCGCGCTGGAGCCGTCGACGCTCCACTATCTCGGCACCGGCCGTGAAGCCGTGACCCTCACGATGCGCGCGGGGTCTCGCCTGGCGTTGCTGGGCGGCGAGCCGTTCGGCGAGCGGATCCTGATGTGGTGGAACTTCGTGGGGCGCACCCCGGAAGAGATCGCGGACGCACGCAACGACTGGGAGCAGGGGAGCCGGTTCGGCTCGGTATCAGGCTATGTCGGCGAGCGCATTCCGGCGCCGCCCTTGTCGCCACGATTCCGATAGGGAAGTCTCTCGCCTCGTGAGACAGGCCCGATGCCCGAACGAGCAGGCGCATCGGGCACAACGCCCGAATCGATTCACGACGGCGAGCGCGCTGGCCTGCGCTTTCTGGAGCGATGGCGCGCGGCTCGACCGCCGAACGATTCCACAACGGAACGCGGCGTTCCGCGATGAAACGAATTCGTCGCGTCGACCGGTCGATTTGGCGATTGTGCGCGCATGCCCGACGTTGGTCATTTCTTTGCATTCTCCCTCGCAGGTCACCACGATGGGATGGCTGGACTTGGACGAATACCGGCAGATCGAAAGTGCCGCGCGAGATCGTCTCGGCGACCTTCTTCGGGCAGCCGGGCCGGAACGACGGAGAGCGGCGGCCCCGCTCTCCGCGCTGTCGACGATTCTCTACGTGTCAGCCGCGCTTCGAGCCAAGCCACGAGAGATCGATCGCTATATCGACTACTTCGGCGATCGGGTGCCGCACCAGCGATAGCAGCGCGAGGCCGAGCGACCGTCGCGGCATCGCCGCGGTGGCACTCCTTTCACGCCACGCTCCCTTCGGTGTCTCAGAGTTGTCAGCGAGGAGAGCTGCGATTTGGGTACGCAGGTGGATGTCGATTCCGGCCTCGTGGCCGGGCTGCGCGGGGACGATCCCGACGCGGCGGTCCGACTCGTCGAGCGCTACGGTGAGCGCGTCTACCGGCTGGCCGTGCGCATCACCGGCACGCGCGACGACGCCGAGGACGCCGCTCGGAGCGCGTTGATGACGGCCGTTGACATGATCGACGCGTTCAAGAGCGACTCGAGCTTCGGCTCCTGGATGGACCGCCTCGCCGCGAGCGCTGCGTACCGGAAGCTGATGGCACGGCGCGGTAAGACCGAAGAGATCGCGCTCGACGACGTGCTGCCCGCGCTCGACGGCGGCGGCCGCCATTTCGAGCCGATGAGCGACTGGTCGGGTCGCATCGACGCTTGGGACGCGCCGGGAGAGCTGCGCCAGATCCTGACCGACGCGGTCGACGCCCTGCCGCCCGAGTATCGGGTCTCGCTGGTTCTTCACGACGTCGAAGGCATGTCGAACCCAGACATCGCCGAGGCACTCGGCATCGGCCTGGACGCCGTGAGGGCCCGCGTGCACCGCGCTCGGCTCTTCCTGCGCAAGCGTTTGTCAGACCACCTCGACTCAGCGTAGCCGCGCGCGCAGTCCGTCGTCGGCAGTCGTGAGGGCCGTGCTATCTTGACGGCGGAGTCCCACGCATGCGGTGCCCGCACTGCCAGCACGAGACGCGCGAACGGGCCCGCTTCTGCGGCACGTGCGGCGCCTCGCTCGACCGCATGGTCGCCTGCCCACGCTGCGCGGCGCTCCAGCCACAGGGCAAGCGGTTTTGCGACTCCTGTGGCGAGGCGCTCTCGCTGGACGGTGGCGCGCAAGCGCCGCCGCGCGATGCACGCGCCTATACGCCTCGCCACCTCGCCGAGAAGATCTTCACCACGCGTGGCGCTCTCGAGGGTGAGCGCAAGCAGGTGAGCATACTCTTTGTCGACGTCGTCGATTCCACGCGCCTCGCCGACGGCCTCGGCGCCGAGGACTGGCATCGCATTCTCGATCGCGTCTTCGAGATTCTCGCTTCAAGCATCCACCGCCTCGAGGGCACGATCAATCAGTTCACCGGAGACGGCGTGATGGCCCTCTTCGGCGCGCCCGTCGCTCATGAGGACCACGCCCGGCGTGCCTGCCACGCCGCGCTCGCGGCAAGGGACGATCTGCGGGCCTATGCGGACACGCTCCGAGGCCGCGGAATCGAGCTCGCCGTCCGGATCGGCATCAACTCCGGCGAGGTGGTGGTCGGGAAGATCGGTGACGACCTGCGCATGGACTACACCGCCCAGGGCCACTCGGTGGGCCTCGCGGCGCGCGTGGAGCAGCTGGCGGCTCCAGGCACCGTGCTGCTCACCGAGGCGACGGCACAGCTCGTCGAGGGGTTCTTCGAGCTGGCAGACGCGGGCGTCCGGGCGGTGAAGGGGGTGAATGCTCCGATCCGCGTCGTCGAGCTGCGCGGGATCGGGCCCGCTCGCACGCGGCTCGATGCCACGGGCCCGCGCGGCCTGTCGCGGCTGATCGCACGAGACGCTGAGCTCGCCTGGCTCGATCGGATTCTCTCCCGCTCGATCGCGTCGGACGGGCAAATCGTGGGCGTGGTCGGTGAAGCGGGAGTCGGCAAGAGTCGCCTGTGTCTCGAGTTCGTCCAGCGCTGCCGCGCGCGTGGAGTCGCGGTCTACGAGGTCCATTGCCCTGCCCATGCCGCGACGGTTCCATGGTTCGCGATGCGCGACCTTCTGCGAAGCTTCCTCGGGCTCGCGCAGGGCGACGAGGTCGACGCGATTCGGCGGGGCATCGCCGAACAGCTCCGCGCTCTCGACGCGGGCCTCGTGGAGGCGGTGCCGCTCGTCCTGGAGGTTCTCGGGATCGGTGACGCCGCCGCGCCGGGCCATGCCCCGCGGCCCACCAGGGAGCTCGCGGGCTTCATGCGACGCTTCTTCCGCCTGCGGAGCGCGAACCAGTCGGGGCTGGTGCTCATCGACGACGCGCACTGGATGGATCGCGCGAGCGACGATCTGGTCGGGGAGATCGCGGCGGCGGTGCGCGGCACCCGGACGCTGCTGCTCGCGAACTTTCGACCGGAGTACCGGCCGGCGTGGATCGGTGGATCGCACTATCACCAGCTCGCCCTGTCTCCGCTCGGCGAGGAGGCCGGCCGCGAGCTGCTGCGTGACCTGCTCGGATTGGACAACTCGCTCGGCGAGCTCGGCGCCCGCATCCTCGAGCGCACGGGCGGCAACCCGTTCTTCACCGAGGAAGTCGTGCAGGCCCTGGCGGCGTCGGGGAGCCTCGTCGGCGAGCACGGGGCCTATCGGCTGACGGCGCCGATCGAGGCGCTCGCCCTTCCGGTGACCGTGCAGGCGCTGCTCGCCTCGCGCATCGATCGTCTCGGCGAACGCGCGAAGCA
>Ga0066710_100004511_pt1 | contig 12354 bp, 12 predicted proteins | sample GraSoiAngelo_159_FD_79666 | JGI IMG/M metagenome (GOLD analysis project Ga0066710, IMG submission 79666) | Grasslands soil microbial communities from the Angelo Coastal Reserve, California, USA - 14_1009_16_40cm | ecosystem: Environmental > Terrestrial > Soil > Grasslands | place: USA...
ACGAAGTTCCAAGCAATCCAAAAAAACCCCACACGATGCGAAAGTCGCTGATGTCGGCCTAGGGTCGTCGGTCGTTGTCCAATATACCAAGCAGGGAGAGAAAAACGTCGCGCAAAGTGTCGAATTCGTCCCGGCCAAGGGCGAGTAATAAATGGCGGGTTTACAATATTTAGTTTACCGACGGGGAGGGAGAGAAATGAGATCGAGATTATTAATGGTTGCATGTGGAACGGCAATGTTGCTCGCGGCCGCTTGGTCAGTCCCAGTCGTTGCCCAAGAAAAGAAAGGGGACGACGCGAAGAAGGGAGCGGAACCAGCGAAGGCCAAGGCCGAAAAGGTCGCCGGGGATATCGGCTTGTTGGACACTGAAAAAAATTACATGATCGTTGTTACCAAGGAAGGTAAATTGGTGACGCTGGATTTCAATACGAAAACCAAGGTCACCGAGATCAAAGAAACGAAAGTGAAAATGACTGATGTCGGACTCGGCTCTTCCGCCAGCGTCGAGTACGTAACAAAGGGTGAAAAGAATTTTCTTACCAAAATGGAATTCACCCCAGCCAAGGGCGAGTAACTGACCGTCGATGAATCGAGAGGGCGGGGTTTAGACTTGCTGGCGCGGGCAACCTAATTGGAAAGCTCCGCCGGCACTGCGGTTGGGACGACGAAAGATACTTTTGTTCCGTAACCGGGGGAGGACTCAACAAGAAGTTCGCCTCCGAGTTTATTCATTCTCTGCTGCATCCCGCTTAGGCCAAATCCAGTTTCAGTCCTTAAGTTCTTTTGATTAAAACCAACGCCGTCATCCGTCAACGAACCTTTGAGCGTTCCGTTCATCTGTTCTAGCTGAATTTCGACCCGCGACGCGTGGGAGTGTCGGGTGACGTTGGTTAACGCTTCGCGGAGAACATAGTATGTCTCTCTTTCAATAACTGCAGGCAGTGCCAGATTTTCCGGTTGGCTTTCTAAAATAACATCCAGTCCCAGGCCTTCGTGCAAGAAGCGCATCTCTTCGAGTAGTTTATCCATCAGCATCCCGCTTGCGATAGGTTGGCTATCTTTGCCCGCGAGGAACTGACGAATCTCGTTCATCGAATCTCGCGTGAGATTTTCCACCGATTCGATTTCTTCCGCCAATTCTGTCTGGGTTTTTAAGAGGCGGCCCCGGCAACCTTCCAATCGCAGGATCAACGTGGCCAAAGATTGAAGAATCCCGTCATGCAGCTCATACATAATCCTTCGGCGTTCCCGCAGTGTCGCCGCCTGGGCGGCCGTTTTCGATAGAGCCAGGAGTCTCTCATTTTGTTTCTTCTCGAATTCGCTAATGTAACCAAAGATTCCGGCTAGCAATAATAAATAAAGACTACGGATCAGGATCGTATCGATACCGATCGGCGATTCCATCGCCTCAGCTGCCAAGGTGAGTCGAATAATGCCGTAGATGCCGACACCCACCAGCGCAACGGGAATGCTGCCTCTAAGTCCCCAGCGTACGCTCGCGGTAATCACAGGGAAGGAGTAATAGAAGAAGAACGGTGTGTGCGTCCCGCCAGTGGAAAAAACGATGACCGCAATCCACACGACATCAAGGCCGGTGGTTAAGACGCTGATTGGCGAGGAAGTGCCCCTTTTGCGTGCAGTGAAATAGAGAACGGTTGAGCTGTACAGCAGAAATGTTCCCAGTGAAAAAGACGATAGCTCAGGAAAGCGTGCCACGCTTTCGGGATTGAACTGAATGACAAGGACGGCGACCGCGGCAAACGCCACTCGAAGCCAAGCGACGGCTCATTCCCTTTGCAGGAGCCATCCTTGTTCAGGCGTAATCTTTTCCACTGTGGCCATGGGCGTTCTAAGCGCGTGTTACTGAAGCGTCGTTTAGAGAAGTCTTTCCTCCTCATTCCTCCATGCGGCTCAGCTCGGATGTCCCATCAACATTAGGGCTGCTTTGAAGCGGTTATTGACTTTGAGTTTGTCGAAGATGTTGGTCAGATGTGTTTTGACGGTTTTTTCACTGATGAATATTTTCTTTCCGATCTCCTCATTGGTGAGCCCTTCAGCGACCAGTCTTAAAATTTCCATTTCTCGTTTGGTGAGCGTCTTAATGCTGTCATCGAGTTTTGGCATCCCGTCGCGAGAGGTTGCATTGCCTTGGACGATTTCTTCAAAAGTCTCCCATGATGAAATGTCTTTGTCGATCCAGGAGCCGCCATTGTGCACGGCCCTGATTGCTTGCAATAACGCGCTCGACGGCACGCCTTTCGGGACATAACCTTTTGCTCCTCCTTTGGCTGCGTTCAAAACACTCTCGTCGTCCGAGAATGCCGTCAAAATCATCACGCGAGTCGTCGAGTTTCTGGCAGCGACATCGAGAAGGTTTTGGACGACGTCCCCTTTGGGCATCTTTAGGTCCAGGAGAAGGATATCTGGCTTTGTCCGTTCCACGACCTTTGGGACTTCTTCACTGTTGGCGGCTTCTCCGACAACCAAAATATCCTTCTCAAGGGAAAGGATTTTCCTCAGCCCGTCGCGAAACAACGCGTGATCATCAGCGATTACGACTTTGATCGGAGTCATCAATAGCTTCTCCTTTTCCGATTGCTATGCCCTTTGATCAAAATAACTCAAAGTTTTCCACTTGCCAATCTATATTCGGATTGCCAAAAAGGGGACTAGGACTCTAGTCCTAGGCAGATCGAAATAAGCTACTCCTGCCAGCCAAAAAATCATACCTAAAGCGTATTGAGATGACGTGAAGGTCACGATAAGTATCGTCGCTATTCAAGGCAAATTTTGCGGTGTACGGAGGGAAAATGAAAAGTCTGCTTTCAGTGATGGGTGCAGCAGCAGTGGCTGTCATGTTCGGGCTATCGGCGTGTTCGACCCAAGAGGAAATGGCACCTAAACCCGCACCGAAGCCGGCGGCACCCGCGCCAGCCCCTGCGGCTAAAGCGGAAACCAAAGAGGCTCCGGGGGAAAAGGCTGCAGAAAAAGCCAAGGCGACCAAGATCGCGGGCGACGTGGGTCTGTTGGACACTGAGAAGAACTACATGATCCTTGTGACCAAGGAAGGGAAGCTCGTTACCCTCGACTTTGACTCGAAGTATGAACCGACACAGAAAGAACCGGTACCAGCCAAAGTGACTGATATCGGCTTGGGCTCGTCGGCGGTTGTGCAGTACACCAAAGAGGGCGACAAGAGCATTGCGACAAATATCGAATTCGTACCCGCGAAAGGCGAGTAACAAAACGCTCTTGGATAGATAGCGCGCTAATAACGATTCAGGAGGAATACAAATGAGAGGGAAAACTAAGGTTGTCTGGGGGCTCGCTGTGTTACTAGCGGCGGTTATGATGGTTCCAGTTGCAGCCCAAGAGAAGAAAGCCGAGGAGGCAAAAAAAGGCGGCGAACCTACAAAAGCCAAAGCAGAAGGTGAGCCAGCTAAGGCCAAAGCGGAAGGCGAACCGGCCAAGGCCAAGGCCGAGAAGGTGACGGGTGATATCGGCCTTTTGGACACCGAAAAGAACTATATGATCGTCGTCACCAAAGAAGGCAAATTGATTACTTTGGATTTCAACTCGAAGACCAAGGCGACGGAGATCAAGGAAACCAAGGTTAAGATGGCCGATGTGGGGCTCGGGTCGTCCGCAAACGTGGAATACGTCACCAAGGGCGAGAAGAACTTTCTCACCAAAATGGAATTCACCCCGGCGAAAGGCGAATAAGAACTAGGATCGGTTGGCAGGAATTTGTGGGCACGGCGAGCCGTGCCCACTTTTTTTGACTGAGATTGGCGTGAGAAAGAGAACAGTTGATTAGAAGCTGTCTTCTTCGATATCGCTGATGTCTAACTTGCGGTAGGCACGTTCGTTTTCCAAACTCTTTTGGCGCTTGCTTTCCTTCTCGTTTTCTTCCTGGCATTTCACGCAGAGCCGCGTGAACGGAAGAACTTTTAAACGGCCAAGCTGGATCTCGCCCTCGCAACTCTCACAGATGCCGTAGGTCTTGTCGGCAATGCGTTGAAGCGCCTCGTCGATAGCCAGGAGCTTTTCCCGCTCGCGGTCATTGAGGATGAAGTTTATCTCCCGATCTCTCTCGTCGCTCGCCAAATCGTAGGTATCACGGCCCTCATCCTTGACACCTTCAGTCTCGTCTTTGACGCGATCGTGCATTTCCTTCATCGCCACCCGCTTCATTTCCTCAAGCATTTCTGAAGCTTGCCGCAGGAACTCTCTTCGCTGTTTTTTTTCTTTTTCTGGATCTGTTTTAGACATGGAGAATCTCGCTAATCAAGTCGTAGTCTAGGGCGCCGGTAATCTTTACGTCGATCAACTCTCCGGACCGAGGCAAATTTCCCCTCCGCTGTGCGTCACAGCCCTCCACGTAAACGAAACCATCTACTTCTGGCGCGTGGGCTTGAGTCCGCCCGGCGAGTTTGCCTGAGTTGCGGTCAGTGCCATCGATGATAACCCGCTGAATGCTGCCAATCAAGGCCTCGTTCTTTTTTCTTGAAATCACAGCCTGAACTTCCATCAATTCCTGCCAACGTTTTTCTTTGTCTTCCTCCGAGACTTTGCCATCCAACTTGGCCGCGGCGGTTCCTTCCTCTTCCGAGTACTTAAAAACGCCGAGCCGATCGAATTGCGTCTCCTCGACGAAGTCCAAAAGGGCTGCAAAATCGGCTTCGGTTTCACCGGGAAATCCGACGATCAACGAGGTTCGTAAAGTCACTTCTGGGATGGCTTCCCGAAGTGCCTGCACGGCCTCGCGCACTGCGCTGCCGCTTTTTCCTCGCCGCATGCGCTGGAGCACGGATCGGCTTACATGTTGGAACGGGATATCGAGGTATTTGCAGATCTTGTCACTGTCACGGATCAAGTCGAGTAACGGCTTTTCTAGAAAATTCGGGTAGGAGTAGAGAAGCCGAATCCATTCGAGAGCGGGTATCTGGGTCATTTGCTTCAGCAAACCATAGAGTGTCGTACCGTCTTTGCGCTCCCTGCCGTAGGCGGTTAGATCTTGAGCGATGAGATTGATCTCTTTGACGCCTCTGTCGGCGAGAATTTTTGTTTCCGTGACCACTGATTCAATCGACCGGCTGCGATGCGGCCCGCGGAGCTGCGGAATGATGCAGAAAGCGCACTTGTGGTCACAGCCTTCCGAGACTTTAACGAACGCAGTGTAAGAGGGTGTCGACCTTAGCCGGGGAGTAGCGTGGTCGTAAATGTAACTCGGAATGCCGACGTATTGTCTTCGACTTGTGTTTGCCTCGTTTTCACGGAGAATTTCTGCGACGCGGGGCACTTCGCCGGTGCCGATAAAGAGGTCGACTTCTGGCAACTCCCTCGCGAGCTCTTCTGGATAGCGCTGCGACAAGCACCCCGCGACGATGAGTTTCTTGAGGTTTCCTTCCTCTTTGAGGCGACCGACTTCGATGATCGTGTCGATCGATTCCTCTTTCGCAGCGTCGATGAAACCGCAGGTGTTTACGATGACAACGTCGGCGTCCGCTGGCTGCTCGACCATCACGTATTCGCTTTGTTGCAGGAGCCCCGCCATAACCTCGGAATCCACTAGGTTACGGGCGCAGCCGAGGCTGACAATGCTAATTTTTTGTCTTGCGCGGGTCATTGGCCCAGTTCCACGACATCAGCGCCTTTCGGAATCTGCACCTGGAAAAGCGAATCGTTCAGCGCGACGCCTTTGCGCATTCCTGAGAAGCGGATCGTTGTGAGATTGGCGGCTGCGTCGCGGACGCTGACCCAAAGAATGTCGGATGTAGACTTGTTGACGGCGAGGAGAATTTCGCTAAATCCTCCGGCCTCGCCTTTCGGTTCCAAGCGTAGAACGTAACTGTTTTCATCGGTGGACTTTAGCGTCGCGTTAAATTCCTTTTTCAAGTTGCCCAGTCCAAGCAAAAAAGACAAGGGAATGTCGCCGCGAAAAGCATTTTTGAGCGGGCTCTTGATAACTTGGTTTTGCTCCGGCTGGTAAAAATAGAGATGCTTGCCGTCGGCAAGCACGAACTGTCCCTTCGGCTCCTCGTAACGCCATAGCATCTTGCCGGGCCGCTTGAAAGAAACTTTTCCCGAGGCTTTGAGTGTTCGATTCAGGGTCTTAACCTCGGTTTCCTGGCGGAAATCGGCGACGAAATCCACCGTCGCGTCGTAGCTTTTCTGCACGCGATCGACGATCGGCTCCGCACTGCTCTCAGCCGCAAAGCTCCAGAACGGGGTTCCGGGTGCCGCGACGGCGGTCACAAAAAGCCACACTGACATTGCAATAACGGTTTCAATCTTCGATTTTTGTCGCATAAACTTCACGGGGTTTAGCGCCATCGGCCGGGCCGACGACGCCGTCCCGTTCCATCCGCTCGATCATTCGAGCCGCGCGGTTATAGCCTACACGTAATCTGCGTTGAACCATAGAGATCGATGCCTGTTGGGTTTCGGTGACGATAGCGACGGCCTGATCGTACATTTCGTCATATTCCTCGTCCGCAGCCGCGGCCGCCTCGACTTCTCTTTTGGCTTCCAGAACTTCAGGCCGGTAGTTCGGTTGGGCTTGCTGTTTGATGAATTTCATCACTTTACGGACCTCCTGGTCCGACACGAACGCACCGTGCACCCGGATTAATCTTGCGGTGCCGGGCGGCAAGAACAATAAGTCACCGTTACCTAAAAGTTTTTCACCCCCCATGGAGTCTAGAATCGTCCGCGAATCGACTCGTGTGGTGACCTGAAATGAAATTCGGGCGGGAAAGTTGGCCTTGATCAAACCGGTAATGACGTCAACCGACGGTCGTTGAGTTGCTAGAATGAGATGGATCCCGGCGGCGCGCGCCTTCTGCGCCAGTCGCGTGATATATTCCTCAATGTCGCGTCCGACGGTCAACATAAGATCGGCGAGTTCATCGATAATGATCACGATTCTCGGCAATCTTTCGTGAACTAAGGGACCCTCCGAACGATCGCCGCCAGTCGCGATTGGATCCTCGCTCCCTTCCGGCTCCGTGAGATCGATTACGGCCTTCTTATTCCCGGCCTCCTTCTCCAGCGTCCGATTGTAGTTATCGAGATTGCGCGCACCCCTGTCCCTCATTAGACGATAGCGCCGATCCATTTCGTCCATGGCCCAAAAGAGCGCAGCAGCAGCTTTCTTGGGATCAGTGACTACCGGTACGAGCAGGTGAGGGATCTCCTCATACATGGTCAGCTCGAGCATTTTGGGGTCGACCATGATGAATTTGACGTCCTGCGGGCTCGATTTGTAGAGAATGCTCAAGATCATCGCATTGATCGATACCGATTTTCCGGTACCCGTCGCGCCGGCAACGAGCAAATGAGGCATCTTGGCCAGATCGGTCGCGAACGGTGTACCGCCTATGTCTTTGCCGAGAGCGAGGGTGAGCTTTGATTCGGAGCTTCGATACGCTTCGCTTTCAATCACTTCCCTGAGACGAACGGTCTCCCGTCGCGGGTTTGGGATCTCAATGCCGACCACCGACTCGCCGGGAATCGGTGCGAGGATGCGTACGCTAACCGCGCGCAGCGCCATCGCAAGATCGTCGGCCAGCAGAACGATGCGGCGGACTTTGACGCCGGCGGCCGGTTTAAACTCGTACATGGTGATGACCGGTCCGGGGCGCACCGCAACGACTTCTCCCGCAACGCCAAAATCCTCCAGTTTCTTTTGCAGGATGAGCGAGTTGGCGTGCAGGGTATCTCTATCAATCTTGAATTGCTCGCCCTCGGACGGGTCCAACAGTTCCACCGGCGGAAGCTTATAGCCTTCGCCGACTTCAGGCAGTTTAAACTGTTCCGGCGGTGGTGCCGGCTTCTTCAGCGATTTTTTGCCGACCAGTTCGTTCTTTGGTTCGTCCTTCAGCACGATCGGCGGCGGAACGTAATCCCTTTTTTCCTTCTTGGTGTTTTCTCCTTTGCGCTTGTCTTTGCGCTCACGGAATTCTTTGAGCCGGTTATTGACCGCGGGAACCAGCGATTTCTTGAGTTCGTCGAAGTTCTTTCTGGTATAGCCGATAATGTCGACCAGCGAGTTCTGCGTAAGCAGCATGATCGATAAAAGCAAGGTAAAAAAAGCGATCAAAGACGCGCTGAAGCGTCCGAATAGCGGCACAAGAACGCTTTCCTTTAAAAAGCCGCCGACAATGCCACCCGCATCGCGCGCGCTTTCCGTATCGATGATGACACTGAGAATGACGCCGACGCTGATAAGCAAAATCAAATAGCCTGCCGCCCTGCCGAGTGCCACGCCTTTGTAAGTCGTACGAAACATCTGCGCGGCAGCCAGACAAAGGAAGACCGGCAATAGATAGGATGACAGCCCCAGCCCCTGTAACAGCAAGTCGGCAAGAATTGCGCCGACAAAACCACCCCAATTATGGGTACTTATCGCCCCTGAAGGGGTATTGAAAGAGCGGTCGTTCACGTTAAACGAAATCAGGCTAATGCCGATCAGCAAAGCCGCGAGGCCGATGATCACCCCCCAGATTTCCCGATTGAGCCGACCTTTTTCCACAGCGCCTGACATAGGATTTTCTAGGTTTCGATGATGTAGGGAAGCACCACGGGATGGCGCTCGAGGGTTTTTCTAAAATAGCGGCGCAGCGCCTTGCGGACTTCTTCTTTGAGTTCGGCTGGATCGGTGCGCGTTTCGCGGTTCATGCCGGCCAAAGTTTCAAGCACTAGTCTCTTGGCGTGCTCGAGCACTTCTTCGCTTTCTTCGGCACGGATGAAACCGCGGGAAATCAGATCTGGACCAGCCACCAACTCTCCTGACTGCTGGTGGATCGCCATGACCGCGAGCACCATGCCGTCCTCCGACAAATGGCGGCGGTCACGGATAACGATGTCGCCGACGTCGCCGACACCCTTGCCGTCGACGAAAACTTTGCCGGCTTGGATCGGTTGTATCTTGCGCGCGCCGTGGGCAGTCAGTTCCAGCACGTCGCCATCTTCGAGGATAAAGCAGTTCTCTTCAGGCACACCGACATCTTGGGCCAAACGCCGATGGCGCACGAGGTGGCGATACTCGCCGTGAATTGGCACGAAGTAGCGAGGTCGCGTCAGTTGGAGCATGGTTTTCAGTTCCTCTTGGCTTGCATGACCCGAGACATGAATTTCCGAGACCTTTTCGTAGTGAACCTGTGCGCCGCGTCGATAGAGGTGGTTGATCAAATTGGAGATGGTTTTCTCGTTTCCGGGAATGAATTTTGAAGAGAGTATTACCGTATCGCCCGGTTCAACTTTGAGTGTTTTATGATCGTCCAATGCGACCCGATGCAACACGGAGAGCGGTTCGCCTTGGCTGCCGGTGGTAAGAAACGTGAGACGATCAGCCGCCAGATCTTGCCAGCGCTCGTTCTCGGTCATGTAACTGCGTGGCAGGCGCAAATAACCCAGATCCGAAGCGACCTGGCTATTCCGAATCATGCTCCGCCCGCTCAGTACGACCCGCCGGTTGCAACGCTCCGAAATATCGACGACCTGTTGGATGCGCGGAATGCTCGATGAAAAGGTCGAAACCAGCACTTTGCCGGTGCTCCCCTGAATGATCTGTTCCAGATTGGTTCCGACTTCCCGTTCCGACGGCGTATAGCCGGCGCGCTCAACATTGGTGGAGTCCGACATGAGCAAGAGGACCCCTTTTTCGCCGTAGGCGGCAAAGCGCTGGAAGTCGAACATTTCGCCTTCCATCGGAGTATTGTCAATTTTGAAATCGCCGGTGTGAATCACCGTGCCGATAGGTGTCTCAATGGCCAGCGCCAGGCAATCCATCAGGCTGTGCGTTACGCGCAGTCCTTCGATGCGAAACGGCGCGATGTCCCACGGATCACCGGCGGTAATTTCGTGAATATCCGCGCTATCTTCGAGGTCGTGTTCTCTGAGCTTGTTGGCCAATAGGCCGAGCGTAAGGCGAGTTCCGTATATCGGCACGTCAAGGTGTTTCAGAATAAATGGCAGTGCGCCGACGTGGTCCTCGTGTGCGTGGGTGAGCACGATGCCTCTTAATCTGTCCCTGTGTTCGAGCAGATAGGTTACGTCGGGAATCACCAGATCGATACCTAGCAAGTTGGCATCGGGAAACATGAGACCGCAGTCCACCGCGATGGCCGCATCGCCATATTCGATCAGCATCATATTTAGGCCAAACTCGCCTAGACCCCCTAGGGGTATGATTTTTAACGGTTCCATGCTTTAGATGCCTTGTTTCTCCTGCGCTCGTTTGCTAACCGCCAATTGCTCAAATCCCGTGGCACTGTGAAATTGCGAGGCGCCGCTCGGACGCAAATGCTCGGTAATTCTCTCACGAACTTGCTCCGACAGGAGACGCAGGTTTCCCGGCCGAAAGCCCTCGACCGGTAGCGACTCGCCTACGGTGACTTCAATTGTACCTGCCCGTAGTCGCCAAGCGCCCGCCGGCAATAGTGCACCGCTGCCGTTGATGGTTACAGGCACGATGGCCGCACCGGTTTGCGCCGCTAGCAAGAAGCCGCCTTTCTTGAACCGAAGTAGTTTGCCGTCTCGGCTTCTTGTTCCTTCCGGGAAAACCACCACGGAAATCCCGGCGGCAATTCTCTCTTTGGCTCGCTGCAAGCTTTTCGCCGCGTCCAACGGATCAGACCGATCGACGGTGATATGCTTCGATGCCCACATGGCCCAACCGAAAAAGGGCACCCAAAGAAGCTCCTTCTTGGCGATCCAGCGCAGTTGAAACTGGGACAAGGTCTGGACCAATACCGGAATATCGATGTTGCTTTGATGATTTACCATGAAGACATACTTTTGACTGGGATCGATATGTTTCAGGCCGTCTATTTTTATTGAGATGCCGGCAACCCGCAGAACTAACCAGGACCATAATTGGCTGATGCAATAAACATGCTTGCCATACGGGTCAAGGAAGCCGAAAACGATCGTCAGTAAAGCCAAAAGCACCGTGACCAGCGCGATGACCGTCAGCTTGAATCCGTGAACCATGAGGATGGGTGTAAACTGAGCTGCAGTATCTATGGGAAAAACTTCAATTCATAGTAATTGACGGCTAAGGAAAAATCAACGTGACTTGGCACGCTTTGAAACGCAATTTCGCGGTTGACTCTGTCATATACCGGCGCTAAGTTGGCTGCACCTTTTCGCTGTAGGCCGCAACTTTTTCGGGGTGGAGAATGATATGTCCGTCAATAAGGTAATTCTCATTGGCAATCTGGGCAAAGATCCGGAAGTCCGTTTCACACAAACCGGTAGCGCGGTGGCGAATTTTTCGATCGCCACGTCGGAACAATGGAACGACCGCGATGGCAAACGGCAAGAAAGAACCGAGTGGCACAACATCGTCGTCTGGGGCAAACAGGGTGAACTGTGCGGTCAGTACCTCGCTAAAGGCAGGCAGGTTTATGTCGAAGGCAGCATCCGAACGCGGAGCTACGATGACAAAACCGGCACCAAACGCTACGTCACCGAGATCGTCGCCCAGCGAATTCGCTTCTTAGGCGGCGGTGGCGGTACACGGGTGGCGCCTGAGATGGATTCCGCCGGATCCGATGATATGGGTGGATCGGGAACGCCGCCGGTAGACGACGACATACCGTTCTGAGTCAATAAACGCTAATGGGGAAAGTAAAAAGCCTCAAGCCACGATATTTCTCGGATTCCCTCCTAGAAAACTGCCAATATTTTCCTTAACTTCTTCGAGCAACCGCTCGCGCGTTTCGCGGGCGCTCCAGGCTGTATGCGGCGTGACAATTAAGTTGTCGAGCTCCTTTGCCGCGAGAATGATCGGGTGATCCGCGGGTGGCGGTTCTTTGGAAATAACGTCCACTGCCGCACCGGCGATTCGTTTATTGCGCAAAGCGTGAATCAGCGCGGCCTCATCGATCAACGCGCCGCGGGCTGTGTTGATCAGAAACGCCGTCGATTTCATCAACCCCAAGGTTTGCTCGTCGATCAGATTCCTTGTCTCCGTCGTCAGCGGGCAGTGCAAAGAAATAAAGTCGGCTTGGCGAAACAGTTGGTCCAATGCGATTCGATCCTCTGGGACCGATCCGATGGTGCCCGGTCGTGCGGCGATTAATACCTTCATGTCGAAGCTACGCGCCATCTGCGCGACTGTGCGACCAATGTTGCCGTAGCCGATGATGCCTAACTTCTTGCCCCTGAGCTCAACGCTCGGATAGCTGAGAAGAGAGAAGACAGGACTTTTCTGCCACTCGTCCAGCTTCACGGCGTTCGCGTAGCTTGCGGTGCGGGTGGCCAATTCCAAAATCAGCGCCATGGTGAATTGTGCCACGGACTGTGTCGCGTAGCCGGGCACGTTGCAGACTTTGACGGCGCGCT
>Ga0066710_100004513_pt1 | contig 12350 bp, 18 predicted proteins | sample GraSoiAngelo_159_FD_79666 | JGI IMG/M metagenome (GOLD analysis project Ga0066710, IMG submission 79666) | Grasslands soil microbial communities from the Angelo Coastal Reserve, California, USA - 14_1009_16_40cm | ecosystem: Environmental > Terrestrial > Soil > Grasslands | place: USA...
GGTGGCCCAGACCTGCACGGGCGTGAGGTGCGTCAGCATCGTGTGCTCCGGTGGCGTCGGATCGCTCGGCGGCGACGTTAGCCGCGCCGCCCGCGGCTCTGCTCTCCAAGCGCGCTGGAGTGCGGGCGGGCGAACGCCTGCAGCACGCACGTCGCAATGCGCAGGCGGGTCGATGCGGGCGGATGGGCGGCGCGATAGGCCGTCGGCGAGCGGCCGAAGGCGCGGCGAAAGCTCGTCGTGAACGACCCCACGCTGCGTAACCCGAGCGCGAAGCAGATGTCGGCGACGCTCCGGTCGGTGTCGCGGAGCAGTGCAGCCGCGCGTTCGAGCCGCCGCGTCAGGAGGTACTGGTGCGGCGGCTCGCCGAAGGCGCGGCGGAACTCGCGGCTGAAGTGCGCCGGGGACAGGTGCGCGGCGCGGGCGAGGGTCCGCACGTCGAGCGGCTCGCGGTAGCGAGCGTCGGCGAGGTCTTTGGCGCGGAGCAGATGCCGCGTCGGCGGGACAGCGATCACGGGCGCGAGTATCGCGGACCGAGCCCGGCCTTCGTGCGCAATACTTCCCAAAGTGAAGCGGCGGGCCCACCCCTATCGCAACCTCGACGTCATCGACTCCCGGGCGCCGAGGTTCAACCAGGCCACGATCGGCCTGCTGTCGGTACTCGCGGTCGCGACCGGCTGGTGGTGGCTGCTCGGCATCCTCGCCGCGCAGCTCGTCGTCGGGCTCACCCTCGGGCGGCGGTTCTGCCTCGCCTGCGTCGTCTACTTCGAGCTCGTGCAGCCGCGCTTCGGCGAGGGGCCGCTCGAGGACTCCCGGCCGCCGCGCTTCGCGAACCTCGTCGGCGCGGTCTTCCTCGGCGCGGCGACCGTCTCGTACGCGGTCGGCGTCGAGACGCTCGGCGCGGTCCTCGGCGGGCTCGTCGCCGCACTGGCGTTGCTCGCCGCGGTGACCGGGTTCTGCACCGGCTGCGAGGCCTACAAGCTCGGACGCCTGCTCCTCGGCCGCCCGTTCGTGTCGTGCCCGCTCCCGCCGCAGCCGGCCACGCGACGGCTCGGCTAGATAGAGATCACGACCTCCCCCGCCGAGATCTGCGGCGGGCCGATCGAGAGGTGGGGCAGATTCTCGCGGACCCAGTCCGCGGCCGCCCGATTCGATTCCTCGGCGCCGCCCTCGTCGTCGTAGACGCTGACCGACACCGCGCCGTCGGCAGTTCGCACGAGGTAGTAGGCGCGGAAGCCCTCGATCCCCGTGAGGAGCCGCCTGACCTCGCTCTCGTTCTCGACGAGCGCGTCGGCGAACTCGCGGCCGGTCGTATACCTGCGGACACTCGCGTACATGACGCCTCCTCCGTCGGGAGCGCGGAGTTTCGCAGGTTCGCTAGGGCCAGCGCGGCGGCCGCGCGGCGAGCGGCTCGAGCGCTGCCCAGTCGTCGCGCGGCGGCGCGAAGACGTCGATCACGACGGCGCCGTCCGGCCCCGCAACCGCCTCGTGCGGCGTGTTCGGCGGGATCGTCCACGTGCCGCCAGGCCCGAGCTCACGCTCTTCGTCGGCGACTCGGAACTGCACCACGCCGCGCAGGACGATCCCGAGCTGCTCGTTCTCGTGCGCGTGCTCGACGACGATCGCGCCCGGCTCGAGCTCGACAATCGCGAGCGTGATGCGCTCGCCGCCGACAGCTCGGGCGACAATCCCCTCCCAGATCGGCAGCGGCGCGATCCGGCCGAGCTCGTCGAAGGCGCTCAACTGGGAGGGTCTGGCGGAACGGCCTTCGCCGCACGGGTCGTGATGCTCGGTCCGAGGCAAGGAGGCAGGGAGCGTTCGTAGCCGGAGGCTACGGGCGCGACTGAGGACGCGGCATCGGGGCGAGCAGTGCGGGCCGGGCGGCACAAGGTTGTTTCGCCAGCCCCTCCTAGTAGATCATGCGCGGCCTCCGCCGGCCCTTCCCGACCTCTTCCTCGATCTGGTTGCCGATCCAGTTCACAGCCCACACGACCACTACGACGCCGACGTAGCTCCAGAAGCCGTCGATCGAGAACCTCGGCGCGGCCCACTCCGCCAGAGCGACCATGGCGATGTTGATCACAAGGTAGAAGAAGCCGAGGGTCACGATGATCAGCGGCAGCGTCAGGACCGCGAGGACCGGCTTGACGAGCGTGTTCGAGATGCCGAGGACCGCGGCGCCGATCAGGTAGGCCGCCCAGCCGTGGATCCTCACCCCGTCCCAGAGCCCGTTCGCGACCCAGAGAGCTGCGGCGTTGATAGCCCAGGCGAGCGCGAGGCGTATGGCATAGGACATGCCGACAGTCTACGAGTCACTGCGCAGACGGCCATGTTCGCGACGAGCGGGCGATGGGCCGACCCTTGCCGGTGGCGACGCGGGGCGGGATGATCGTGTGGCGATGAGGGACCTGAAGCTCACGACGATCGGCGCCTACTGCGCGATCCTGACCACGTTGTCGTTCGTCGTCGGCATCGCGCTGATGGCGTCGAGCGGAGTCCAGGTGCTGATTCCGGAGACCGGCGGGCACAAGACGATCGACTGGATCGACGACGTCAACGGCGCCTCGGGAGCCTTCTTCGCGGGCGCCTGGCTCGTGATCCTCGGCGGCTTCCTCGCATTCGTCGCCGTCGTCGGCTTCTACTTCGCGCTGCGCGACGCCGGGCCGGTCATGCTCCTCGCGCCGATTCTCGGCGGGATCGGGATGGGGCTCGTCCAGATCTCGCACCTGATCCCGATCGCAATCGGCTACGAGCTCGCGCCCGACTACGCCGACGCCACCGGGGCGGCCCAGGACTCGATCGGGACGACAGCAGGCACCTTCGCCTCGTTCGCGCACGTCCTGAACTACTCAGGCGACGCGCTCCTCTGGGGCGTGGTCGTACCGCTCGTGGCGTGGGCGATACTCCTCACGCGCGCCGTCCCGCGCTGGATTGGCTGGCTCGGGTTCGTGACCGCCTTCTTCGCGGGCTGGCTCGGACTCTTCGCGCCCGCGTCGAGCCTCGTCGACAACATCACGTTCATCGGCTTTGTCGGCTTCTTCGTCTTCAACGCCGCGCTCGGGATCGCGCTGCTGCGGCGACGCGGGCCGAGGGAGGAACTCGCCCCCGCCTCGGCCCACTGACGCCGCTGGCCTACTTGAAGCCGGTCGTCTGCCGGTCGTTCTCGCGGCCGGTGGCGTCGAACGCGACCACCGCGACCGGCTCGACCTGCGCGCGGACGTCGGTTTGCTTGACGCGATACGCGAACCCGCTGTACGGGCCCCCGCTCGTCAGCTTTACGGTGCGCGTCGATCCGTCGCTCATCTCGATGGCGACGCGATCGACGTCCTGCGCGACGATGCCGTAGAGCCGTCCGTCGGTCACGGTCGAGAGGACGGGACCGCCCTCCCAAGCGAGGTCGATCATCATCTTCTTCCCGGCGAACGGATCGCTGGCGTAGTTGCACCCCCCACCGCCCTCGTGCGCCGCGTCGACGGCGTCCCAGAGGCAGATGAGGCCGTCGCTCCGTTCGACGAAGACGCCGCGGTCGCGGACGCCCGGTACCGACGGAAACCGCGCGACCTCGACCTTCTTCCCGTCGGCGAGCGAGGCCTGTACGGCTGCGGGGCTGATCCCGGCCCCGTGGCTGCTGCCGAAGACCGCCGTCGCGGCGATTCCGGACGCGGTGCCGATCGCGACGCAGGCGGCGACGACGGCGACAACCCTTCGCTTGCTCAGCTCAGTTGTAGACATAGCAGCTCCCGTAGAAGGGCGAGTTTGACCACGACTTGCAGTAGCCCTTCTTGCCGGTCGACGAGAACCAGGCGTCGGTCCATGTGACGAGATTCGTGTCGCGGTGCGTGCCGTGCCAGCTGTACGACACGTTGTCGATCAGCGTGATGGTCGTGTCGTAGCCGCCGGCCTGCTTGTTGAACGACGCCTTGTACCAGGACGAGCTGTACGCGCTGGACGCATCCTGCCCCGCGTACCAGTAGTGGCCGTAGATGAACGCCGTGGAGCCCGCGAACGCGCTCGCGGCGGTAGCGAGAGCCGCTACGACGATACAAGCCGCAACGGCTGTGCGACTGCGGATTCGAATCACCAGGTGGACCTCCGATCGAGTTCGAGCTTACGTCGCTCCACTCTGGCTGACCACGTGTAGAGTTGTCAATTGTTCGTTTCGGACAGTGGCCGCCGCGGCCGCGTCGTGCTGGAGCTACGCGGTCCGGGGAATCTCCACGCGGATCCGCGCCGTACCGCCGAGCGAAGCCGCACCGCACACGCCTTCGTTTCGAAGGCTGTGTGTACTTCGTCACGTTGGCGAGCACGTCAGGCACCTCCGGGTGGATGCACGTGCGGGCCCACGCACCTGCCCTGAGGGTGACGATGGCGATGCGCCGCCTCTCACGCCCGGCTAGCGCGACCTGCGAATCGCGCGGATCAGGTCCCACTTGCCCATCTTCGAGCGACCGGGAATCTGCTTCTCCTCCGCGATTAGCGAGCGTGACGGCGGCCCGTCTCACGGGTCGCCGGTGCACGTAGCCCTTGGACTAGCTCTTCCTGGCGGCGGCCTTGCCGCCCTTGCGGCCGGCGGCCTTCTTTTGCGCCGTCGTGCCGCCCTGGGAGGAGCTGCCGCCCGAGCCCGACTTCTTGCCGCCGCGGCTCGAGGCGCCCGGCGAGTTGGCGATCCTCGCCGCCCGCTCCTTCGACATCCCCTTGTCCTTCAGGGCCTCGTACTGCTTCTCGTTCTTGACGCTTGGCCGTTTGTTGGGCATGTGCGGCGGTTTCCCGGTTGAAACTCAGATGAAACCGCGGTACGCTCGCACAGGCGCGCGAGGGCGCCTCGAGCCCGGCGGAAGGGAGCTTCCCACCTCGCCGAGCACGGCAGGAGCTTCGTCACGGCGATCCTCCCGCCCGGTCGAGCGGGCACGGGCACGAAGGAGGTTCGTCATGCACCACGAGCTCCCGAAGCGGCTCGACCTCGACTGGTACCGGAAGGAAGCGAAGCAGCTCGTCCGCGCCTACCGCGCCGACGAGACCGAGGCGGTCGAACGCGTCGGCCCCCGCGAGCGGTTCGGCCTCAGCGACGCACAGCACCTGATCGCCGTCGAGCACGGCTTCGCCTCCTGGGCCGACTTCAAGTGCTGGGTCGAGACGCACGAGCCCGAGCCGCCGGTCGGCCGGATCGGCACTGCCCCCGTCTCCGCGTACGAGGAGCGTGCGCAGGCGCTCGTCGACGCCGTGCGCGCCGGCGAGGACGACGCAGTGCAGCGGGTGCGTGCGCACCTTCCGCGCGAGGTGGGGTCGGGGCTCACGCTCCGGGACGCGAGGGTCGTCGTCGCGCACGAGTACGGCTTCCCGACCTGGCGCGACCTCGCCTTTTATGTCGAGAAAGCCGTGGCAGAGTCGCGCTCGACCGCGCCGACCGAGTTCTCCCACGCGCTCGAGCTCATACGCGCCGGCGACGTCGAGGGCTTCCGCTCGCTCATCGCCGCACGTCCGGAGTTCGCACGGGAGCGGCACAAGCCGTCCGCCGCGCCGGTCGACCCGACGACGCTCCTCGAGGCCCTCGCCCAGCCGGAGCTGGCCGGCGCCGACACACGGTTCGCGGAGATCCTGATCGAGGCCGGCGCCGCGTTCGACGTCCCGCTCAACATCGCCGCCTGCTTCAACAACGTCGAGCTCGTGCGGACGCTGCTCGACGCGGGCGCGCGGCACGACTCGATCGAGATCTGGGGCATCACGCCGCTCCAGACCGCGATCTACCACGGCGCGAAGGAGACCGGCGACGTGCTCGCCGACGTCGAGCTCGTCCCCGATCTCTTCTGGGTCGCCGCCGGCGCCGGCCGGATCGAGCGCCTGTCGCGGTGGTTCGCTGCCGCGGGGAGGCTGCGGTCCGAGGCGCTCGCGAACCGCCCGAACCTCGCGGACGTAGGCTGGCCGCCGGCGCCGCCACCGCGCGACGACCCGCAGGCCGCACTCGACGAGGCGTTCGCGCTCGCCTGCTACAGCGGCCGGATCGAGACGATGAGCTTCCTGCACGAGCGCGGCGCCGACCCGAGCGGGAGCGTCCACCTGGGCCTGACCGGCCTGCACCTCGCTGTGATCACGCAGCGGCTCGACGTCGCGTGTTGGCTCGTCGAGCACGGCGCCGACCTCGAGGCGCGGGACGGGATCCACCACGGGACGCCGCTTGGCTGGGCCGAGCACACCGCCGCGGGCTCAGCGATGCAGGACTTGCTCCGGGGCGGCGGCTAGCCGCTCCTGCCGTCCACCCCGTCGAGGAGCTTCCAGTTGGCCTCGAGCGCCCGCTCTGCGGCGACGGCGAGGGCGAGGGCCATCGTGTCGGCCGGAGCTTCGGCCTCGAGCGCGGCGCGCGCCTCGGCGGCGTGCTCGACGTCCCGCTCGGAGTGCAGGGCGAAGTACCGCGCCGACGGATCGTCGGGCGAGAAGCCGTAGTGCGCGACGAGGCCGCGGAGCTTCGTGTCCGAGATCGCGGGCTGGGCCGACTCGACCGCGTAGAGCACGGCGAGCGCCTCGAGGTGGTCCTCCGGAGCCCAGGCGGATGCGCAGGCCGCCGTCTCGGAGAGCGGCTCACGGTCGAGCGGCGCGTCGAGCGCGCGGGCGAAGTCGTCCCAGAGGTCCACGTGCGCGGACTCCTCCTCCGCGTGAGCGGTGTCTCCCGAGGTCGCGGCCGCGTCGGCCAGGGCGACCACGGCATGCCGGTACTCGCCGGCGTAGAACGCGAGCTCATCCCGGGACAGCTCGCCAGCCTCCCAGCGGAGGTAGAACGGGTGGCGGAGGACGTTCCAGCGCTCCCGAGCCGCGTCCACCTGGTCGAACAGATCCATCTCGCTCCTTTCGCCGCGACCCCGCGTGTCGATCCTATCGATCGGGGCGGGCTGCGAAGGTACGCTCGTCCCGCCGATGTCGCGGGTTGACATCGATCCAGGGGCCTTCGCGGCCGCTCTCTCGGAGACGACGCAGTCGCTCGTCTGCGTTCTCGACGGCGAGGGCCGGATCTTGTCCTTCAACGAGGCGTGCGAGCGAGCGACCGGCTTCGCCGCGGACGAGGTCGTCGGCCGCGATGCGCGCGAGTTCGTCATCCCGCCGGAGGAGGTCGAGGCGTTCGGCGACGTGCTTGCGAGCGTGTGGGAGAGCGCCCGGCCGAGCCCGCAGGTCGGGCACTGGATGACGCAGACGGGCGACCGGCGTTTGATCGCATGGACGAACAAGCCGGTGCTCGGAACCGACGGGAGCCCTGCGTACCTGGTCACGAGCGGCCTGGACATCACCGAGCACGAGCTCGCGTCCGCCGAGCTGAAGGCTGTCGAGGGGAACCTCGAGGTCAAGCTCGCGGAGGTCGCGCGGCTCGCGCAGGAGCAGACTTCGCTACGGCGGGTCGCGACGCTCGTCGCGACGGAGGCAGAGCCGGAGCGGGTCTTCGAGGCCGTGTCGGAGCAGTGCGCGCGCGTCCTAGGCACCGGCTCGGCGGCCGTCTTCCGCTTCGAGGGCGACGGCGCAGTCGTCGTGGGGCGCTTCGACCGGGAGGGCATCGGCGCCTTTCCGCTCGGGGCGACCGCACCGCTCGACGGCGGGTCGGCGATCGCGACCGTCTACCGGACCGGCAACCCGGCCCGGATCGACGACTACTCGGAGGTCGTCGGCGAGGTCGCCGAGATCATGCGCCGGACAGGGGCCCGCTTCACGATCGCCGCGCCGATCCTCGTCGCCGGGAAGATCTGGGGCGCCGTGGCCGTGACCAGCAGGACGGTCGAGAAGAGTCCCGGGGAAGGCGAGACGAGGCTCCGCGACTTCAGCGAGCTCGTCTCGCTCGCCGTCGCGAGCGCCGAGGCGCGCGCCCAGCTTCGCGCCTCGCGCACGAGGATCGTCCAGGCCGCGGACGAGGACCGGCGGCGCCTCGAGCGGAACCTCCACGACGGGGCGCAGCAGCGGCTCGTCTCGTCGCGCCTCGCGCTTCGGCTCGCGCGCGAGAAGCTGGAGAGCGACTCGGAGCTGACGGCCGAGCTGCTCGAGTCGGCGGGGACCGAGCTCGACGGCGCGCTCGGGGAGCTCCGCGAGCTCGCGCGCGGCATCCACCCAGGAATCCTCACCGAGGGCGGTCTCCGGGCTGCGATCGAAGCGCTCGCCGAGCGCGCGCCCCTGCCCGCGCTCGTCGCGGGCACCCCGGCCGAAGCGCTGCCCGAGCCGGTCGAGATCGCGGCCTACTACGTCGTCGCGGAGGCGCTTGCGAACGTCGTCAAGCACGCCGAGGCGACTAGCGTGACCGTCAGCGTGAGCCGGGACGAGGACGACGTCGTCGTGACCGTTCGGGACGACGGCCGCGGCGGAGCCGACCCCGCGCGTGGTTCGGGCCTCGTCGCCGTGCGCGACCGCGCCGAGGCGCTCGGAGGCTCGCTGGAGGTGGAGAGCCCGCCCGGCGAGGGCACCCTCGTCCGGGCGGTGCTGCCGGTCTACCGGTAGCGGTAGACGATCCGGCCGCGGTTCAGGTCGTAGGCCGAGATCTCGATCTTGATCCGGTCGCCGGGCTGGATCCGAATGCGGTAGCGCCGCATCTTTCCGGCGGTGTAGCCCATCGTCTCGAAGCCGTTGTCGAGCGCGATCTTGTACATCCCGTTGCCGAGCGCCTCGGTGACCTCTCCCTCGAGCTCGACCTTCTGTTCCTTCGTCGCCATGCGACCTCCTTCGTCGAAGCGTCCCCGCCAGGGCGCGACGCGCAGGCCGCACCCGGGCGGGGACGAGACTTCGTCGCCGCTAAGCGACGGTGACGACGTTCGAGGCCTCAGGGCCCTTCGCGCCCTCGCGGGGCTCGTATTCGACCTTCGCGCCCTCCGCGAGCGTCTTGAAGCCGTTGCCGCTGATCTGCGAATGGTGGACGAACAGATCCTTGCCGCCGTCCTCGGGCTGGATGAAGCCGTAGCCCTTCGCATCGTTGAACCACTTCACGGTTCCGGTTGCCATAGAAAACACCTCCTCTACCTGTGCTCGAACGGGTAGGGAAGTGCGAGTGCACCACCGGTACGCGCTCTTGGTTTCGGTACAGCCTAGCCGACTTCGCAGGCTTTGCATCCCGCGGCGGCGCTGACATAGTGGACGAGTGGCAAACGTTCGCGACTCGGCGCCGAGCCGCGTCTACTACTTCGAGCTCGGTCGAGGCACGTGGCGCGGCCGGTTCGCGTTCCGCGTCACGTCCTGGCGGCGCTTCTGGCGCGAGCGGCTCGGGCCTCGAAATCGCTTCCTCGTTCCCTCGCGCTCTGCACCCGCGCCTTCGGCCGCTCCGGGATCGAGTCCGAGATGACTGCCGAGCCCGAGGCCGGACGCTTTGGAGTCGCCCGCAACCGCCTGCGGATCGACCAGCTCGGGATCACGCTCTATCTGGCGAAGGAGGAGTACGTGCTCGCCCCAGACGGGACGAAGTCATCGCGAGCGAGCGCTTCGGGCCGATCCCGTTCCTCTTCAGGGACACGAAGCGCTTCACTGCCGTGATCCTCGAGGGCGGCCACGACTCGACGTACTCGATGCCGCTCCTCGGGGGCGACTGGACTGCCCGCTACCACATCCGCGAGGACGGCGGGCACATCGACGGGCACATCGAGGGGCCGTGGTGCGAGGCGACCGAGTCTATGGACAAGCGCTCGTGACCGAGGTCCCGGCGCCCGAGCTCCACGAGCAGCTTGCCGCCCTCTCCGCGCGGCTCGAGGCAAGGGCCCGCGAGCTCGACGCCCGGAAGGACTCGCGTGCCGTCTTCACGCACGCGTACGCCCTCATGACGGCGCAAATCGCGACCGAGCTGCCGACGGATCCGAGCTTCGACCCCGGCTGGACGGTCTCGCTCGCGGAGGCCTTCGCAGCTCGATACCTCGCCGCGCTCGACGCCTACGACCGCAGCGAAGGGGTGCCGCCGGCGTGGGACGCCGTCTTTCGCGCGATCGGCGACCGGCGCACGTCGGTGATCGAGGACCTGGTCTTCGCGATGACGGCCCACATCGTCCGCGACCTCCCGCACGCGCTCCTCGACGTCGGGCTGCGGGATTCGACCGGCCGGCCGCACATCCACGACTTCCAGGCCGTGAACGACGTCCTCGGCCACGAGATCCAGCCGATCGTGGACGCGACGAGCAAGGCATACGGGCGCTTCGTGAGGTTCCTCGACCGACTCGGCAAGCCGTACGACCGGATCATCACGAACTACGGGATCCGGCTCAGCCGCGGCGTCGCCTGGTACAACGCCATGCGTCTCGAGAACCCGGACGAATCGGCAGACGCGGCCGCGTCGATCGAGAAGAGCCCGAAGGTCGTCGTCGACGAGCTGCTGAACCCTCCGGTGTGGTCGCTCCGGATCGCGCTCCGCTTCGTCCGGTGGCTGCTCGGCTTCTTCCGCAAGTGGCCGGAGGCCGGGCCCTGGAGCCGCACGGTCTCGTAGGGGCATCGTCCCCGCGGTCGTTCGCAGGGTCTTCGGGGTCTGACCCCTCCCCCCGGCCGAAGCGGACGATCCCGATCGAGTCCGCAGCGCCGTTCGGGCGAAACCGGGGTCAGACCCCGAAGGACCGCAGCGACGTCGAAGGTCAGACCGCGACTGCGACGAGTGATGGCGCGGGCGGTGTCGCGGGCTCGAGGGCTTCCGATGCCTCGGCGACGTAAGGCGCGTAGTTCTGCCTCGCCGTCTCCTCGTCCCGCCCAAACTGCGCCAGGATCAGATCCACGGTAAGGAGCGTGGGCCGGGGCGCCAGGCCGGCGGTTGCGCGATAGCTGCTCCATGGCCAATCTCCCGCCTTCTCGCAGAGCCCGGCTCGGACCGGGTTGAGGACGACATAGCGCGAGAGCTCGATGAGGTGCTTGCTCTCGATGAAGCGTGCGCCGAAGCGGCCTTGGAAGAGGTGGCCGTCGAGCCCGTGCCGGCGGTTGAACAGCTGGGCATACGTGCCATCGAGGCGCTGCATCCCCTGCGACAGGTCGGGCGCCGGCGTCTCGAAGAGGAAGTGGTGGTGGTTCGGCATCAGGCGGTACGCATGGCAGTACCAGCCGAACCGGGCGACGACGTCTTCCGCGACCGAGAGCAGCAACCGCCGGTCGGCGTCGTCGCGCACGATGTCCTGTCGGCGGTTTCCGCGGGCGTAGACGTGGTACATGCCGTTCTCGACGAGGAGACGTAGCGGACGAGGCACGCTGGCGACCGTAGCTGCGCGGGGGTGCTGCGACCGGGCTCGCGCCTGTCTTGGCACGCAAACGATCGCGTCTCGTGACACTTCGGGGTCAGACCCGGTTGTGCGCGGGACCTGCGCGGTGGCCCGCGTCGTAGGTCTCCCGTGAACAGGCAGGAGTTTCTGCTCGCCGCCGCCGCGGGCGCCCCCTTCGCCCCAGCGGCGCTCGCGCGCAACCTCGCCGCCGCTCCGCCGCTCGTGCTCGTCACCGCCGACACCGAGTCCCACGTGGCCGCGCTGTCGGCCGCGACCGGCGGCGTGCTCCACCGCTTGCCGACCGAGCCGGGCCCGCGGAGCATCGAGACGGTCGGCGGGAGCCTCGCCGTGGTCGCGCACACGACCCGAGGCGTCGTGTCGATCGTCGACGGCGGGCCGCTCCGCGTCCGCCACGTCCTCCGGTCGTTCGCCGAGCCGCGCTACACCGCGGCGCACCCGGCCGGACGCTTCGCGTTCGTCACCGACTCGAAGCTCGGCGAGGTCGTGACGCTCGACGTCCTGCGCGGAGTCGTGCTCGCGCGGCTCGAACTCGACGGCCCGGCCCGCCACGTGACGATCGACCGCGCGGGTCGCACCGTCTGGGTCTCGCTCGGCTCGAAGGCCGAGCTCGTCGCGATCGTCGACGTGTCCCGCCCCGAGCAGCCTCGCCTCCTCCGGACGGTCCGCCCGCCCTTCCTCGCGCACGACGTCGGGTTCTCGCACGACCAGCGGCACGTCTGGGTCACGTCCGGAAGCGACGGGCGTCTCGCGATCTACGACCGGCGCGAACGGCGGCCGCTCTTCACCCTTCCTGCGGACGCGCCACCCCAGCACGTGACCTTCACGAGCGGCCTCGCGTTCGTGACGAGCGGCGACGACGGGACGCTCCGAGTGCACCGGCTCGGCGACGGCCGCCTGCTGAGAACGACGCCGGTCCCGACCGGCTCCTACAACGTCCAGGAAGGCCTCGGCCGGATCGTCACGCCCTCGCTCGACCGCGGCACGCTGTGCATCCTCGGCCCGACCGGCGCTCTCCTCCACCGCACGCAGGTCGCGCCGTCGTCGCACGACGCCTGCCTCGTCACCGGCCGCTGATCTCCCTCAGGAAGGCGCCGCCGCCGATCGTCCGCTCCATCCCCCCGCCGACCGCTGCGCGCAGAGCGCGATCGGACGTGA
>Ga0066710_100004514_pt1 | contig 12350 bp, 16 predicted proteins | sample GraSoiAngelo_159_FD_79666 | JGI IMG/M metagenome (GOLD analysis project Ga0066710, IMG submission 79666) | Grasslands soil microbial communities from the Angelo Coastal Reserve, California, USA - 14_1009_16_40cm | ecosystem: Environmental > Terrestrial > Soil > Grasslands | place: USA...
ACCTATCGGGACGGAATACTTGAAGTACAAGTTCCCAAAGCCGATGAGGCCAAGCCAAGACAGATCGCTATAAGCCTGAACTGATTCATCGCAAACCGTCAAACAGAAACCTAGGGGGAAAGCCAAGCGGCTTCCCCCTTTGGTTGCTCGTAACGCCGCATCAAATCTCTCCATCAGCACCGGCAGTGCAATCGTGATGCGAAGCCTGGATAAGATTGTTATGCCAGGCCCCAGAGTCCACACGACATTTTGATAATTCTCAAAACATCAAAGTTCCCCCCCTCAGGTTTATCTTCCCTTGAACTTTTGAACTATTGAACCCTTCGACATACTCAGGGCAGGCTCTTGAACCGCCGCAAGGCAAAGGCTTCGCCTAGTAAAGGATAACACCTATCTCTACCTGTCCCTTGCGGATCTCGTAGTCTCTACGAGATATTCTTTGGTCTCGATAATCCTCCTCCAGCTGGTTCATCTGGTAATGGGAGTTAGAGTTGTAGCCTGACACGGGTGTACGGTTCCCTGACGCCGCTCCTCCAACGAATTGGCAACCCCACTGACCGAGAGCGATCATGAGCGCGAAGAGCACGATTAATTTTCGCATGTCAACCTCCTTTGGTCGGACAGATTAGGAGGGTTAAGTCAGGCTTACTTAAAAAATTTCGAGTAACCTCAGGAGTGAAACCCCACGCCTAGAATTGGTCAAACTCTACACTGACCGGAGAGGGATTACTGTCTAATAGAGGACCGTCTTGAAAGGAATTATCGCAGGCATGAAAGTTCTTGAAATGTGAAACATCACGCACTTGAGGCGCCGAATCGGCGCCTCAAGTGCGGTGGATCTCGAGAAATCCCGCGTCTATCTGGGTTCGATGGCTAGTTGGGGAAATCTTCAGCGCGACGCCGAGCGGCAATGGCTTATCGCCGGTACTCAAAGCCGTGCCCAGTATCTCCATCTCCCAGGATGAGACCTTCGCCGCAATAATTTTTTGAGACCGTCCAGTATTGGACAGTAATCGTTCCCGGTTCCGTTGCACGATGTGCAGTGAATAGCGTTTATCTAAACAAGCGGCATATCAAAAGAGGTTAGAACATAGAGGCGTGCATAACACCCAGGAAAGGGGCGAACATGAAAACTATTATTCGTGGACTAACGCTAGTTTCTCTTATTCTATTGGCGGCGTGTATGGCTGGCGCCGCTCAGTCGCCGGGTCGTTGGGAGCTTCTAGGTCAACGTGAGGTGGATTTCAAAAATGATCACGACCGGATCGACGTGGGCCGAAGCGAGGGCCGGTTTAAACAGCTTGAGGTTAGGGTAAAGAATGCGCCGATCGAAATCTATAATATGCTCGTGACATTTGGCAACGATACAACCTTCAAGCCCAAATTGCGGCATAAATTCGCGGAAGGATCCGGAAGCCATATCATCGACCTCCCCGGCGAACGTCGAACCATTAAGCGAATCGATTTCAACTACAGGAGCATCAATCGCCGCGAAGGCAAAGGAACTGTTGAAGTGCGCGGGCGTTAGGACTTATTTATCGCTCCTTCGAGAGGGAGACGCTCACCTTGGGCGTCTCCCTCGGTCGATCCGACTCAACAAGTCGGAAAGGCATCCGCACACCGCACCTACCGCCGTCCTACCGTCCTACAAGGGGGTCGCGCCATGACGCGCCTTGTTTATCTGCAGGAATATAGGCTTGCGAGACCTGACTCCAGTGATTGCGTTCGCCAGTAAATAAGAGAAGGATTTTCAAATGAAATCTACGAAATTAACAGGGTCACTGGTCATTTTATTCCCCTCATTCGTTGGATGCACCGCAGCTCCCGACCGTATCCTATTGAAGGAACAAGGCGATAATAATCGCTGTCACATGAAAATCGAGACTTACGGCGATCCCGCAGTGCCAACCGAACGCGAAGTTGTCGATTATTACGGGCCGTGTGATGAACGGCCATCGAAAAAATGAGACCAAACCGGGGCTATCTCAGCCTGAACCTATGCTCACCCCGACTGCTACAATCTTCTTTTCGCCGCGTTCGCCGCATCCTGAGTCTCTTCACCTACGCGCTCGACGTCTCTGCCGAGGCCGTGAATCGTGTTGCAAGCTGCGGTCGTGCCCAAAAGGATTAACATAAAGATGGCAAAAATTATTCGATCCATGTCAGTCTCCAATTCGCGCGGATATTTTTAACAACTGAAGGAGCACTATTTGTGCCAGACCGGCACTAAGATAGCGCAGCGAAAACGCGAGCGTCGCCAGGTTATTGGAGTATAAGGAAAAACCTGATGATTAAGCGTCGTTAGGACTGCCAAACGGTAAAAACTCAGTGATGATAGCGCGACGTTGGTATCAGGAATTCATCTCAACAATGATCGGCAATATCCTACAACCCACCCTGCTATTGAACCGCCGCACACGGGTGTGGTTTACTGCAAATGGTAAATTCCTCTCACCTCTCAACGGAGAAATTTATGACGCGGTACAGAAACATTGTATGGACGGGCTTGCTAGCAGGCGCTTTAGTTACGCTCGCGCATGCGGCGTCCGCCGATCCCCCACGCTCCTCCCGGCAAAGTCTTCAAAACGAGATCCAGCAGGACCGACGGGAACTGCGCGACAGTCGCCAGGAGCTCAAGAGTGATCTCAAGGCATTGAAGGAAGACCGGCGGGAGTTTAGACAGGACCGCAGATCGGGAGCCGGCGTCGAAGAACTCGCTCGGGATAAGGCGGAAATTCGTGAGTCGCGGGACAATTTGCGAGACAGCCGGTGGGAGGTTGGGCAAGACCGCCGCGAGCTCAACCGGGACCTGAGCGAATACGAGTGGCGCTACGGCGACCGGGACCGCTACCGCGACAACCGCGGCTGGTGGAACCCTTACAGTTGGTGGAACTGGCGCTAAAATCAAACTCCGATCCAGGATCGGTACGAGATCCGCGAAGAAGACTATAGCTCACGCGTGATCAAGCCATGGCAGCTCTTGCTTCGTGTGTCTGGCTCTTGTGAAACGCCAGCCAAGTCGTTGATACGGAGGTATTCTCGACACAACCGTTAACTCGATCTCATTCTTTGTTGTAGCTATGCTCGACCGCGCGTAGGCGCCTTATGGGCCTCTATTGATCAGGCCCATCCCAGGCGCGTGACAATCGCGCGTCCCATGATCCAGTCCTTGTCGTCCTCCGACAAGAAGTCCAATTCCTCGGTGAAATGCGTAATCCGCTGACGGTAAGTGGCCTTGGCAAATGAATTGGTCATGTCGGTTCCCCAATAGCAGCGGCGCGCACCGTAAGCATCGAACAGGCGACGGATATGAGGGGTCACGTCGCGGAACGGATAGGGCTCGGACGAAAAGGCCGGCGCCGCCGACAGCTTCACGGACACGTTTGGATACTTGGCGAGCGCGACCGACTGGTCGATCGCAGCCGGCACCGTCTTGCTCCTCACGCTCTCCGATGACACGCCCATATGGTCGATGATGAGAACGAGCAGCGAGTGCCGCTCCGCAATGCGGGCGAACTGGTGCGTCTGACCGGTGGTGAGAAACATGACCGGAATGCCGGCCTTCTCGGCCGCCGGCCAGAACCAGTCCGCGGTCCCGTCCGTAAGCCATGCGGCCTGCTCGCCAGCTATATTCAACCGAATACCGAGCACACCAGGCTGTTCTCTCCACGTCGGAAAGCGACGAGCGGTTGTCGGATCGTTGAGCGCAATGCGGCCCATGATGGCAAAACGGCCGGGATATCGTTTCACCGCCTCCTGAGCATAGTCGAGCCGGTCGCCTTCCAATGTCGGCGGGACGACGACGACGCGATCGACGCCCGCCTCGTCCATCATGGGAACCAGCCTCTCGATGGTGAATGGTTCCGGAAGCTGCGGCCTTGCGCCGGGAACCCACGGGCGGTCTGGAGTTGAGGCCTTTCACATGTGAACTTGCGCGTCGACGATAAGTCGGCGTCGCTCCGGTTGAGCAGCCGCCTCTTGCGAGAACCCTGAAGCCAGCGCGACACCTGTGCCAAGCGTGCTTTTGAGAAATTCGCGACGCGACAACATTGCTGAACCTCCCTCTATCTGACCAGCCTCTTATGACTTCGCGCGCAAAGTCCGCATCATGACCGAGTAGCGAAGCTCCTTCACGGGCGGAATTGAATGTTGCCAGATCTCTCGCGAAGCTCCACCCATTAAATAAATTGAGCGCGGTTGTAGTTCGATCGATAATATTTCATCACGATTTAGGTTCTTCGATCGGCCGCGGTTATATTTTCGAAACCTCATCCGGCATGCTGCGCCAAGAGAAATGCCAACCGCAACCCCAAAATGCGGAATATCCCGGTGCCAGCCAATCGGCGATCCAATAGAATATTCAATGACGGACGTTTGAATTAAACTGTTCGGATCAATGTTGAAGAGGTCTCCGGCGCGTGTCCGGAGCGGTAAGAGAAATGCCGGTGGGTCTGGAGCTGTTGTGATTTCACTTGCTCCGAACTCGTACTGCCAGCCAAAACTAGCTGTGCGCCGCTTTCCGATAAATTGATAATATTTAAACGGCGTAAGGTCAAGTTTCTGAATCTCCTGAATAAGTTCGTGCTCTTCGGCCTCTGAGATAAAGTTTTGGCGATAACTAAACCCATCTGGAACTTTGGCCGAGACTTCAAAAAGACTCGGGGCTCTATTGACTCTGGGCATAGCATTATAATGCCATGTCCGACGAGAAGTTTAATTGGCCTGCTAAGATTTTTTGCCTCAGGCTAGTGTCCTGACCCAGAAGTTCGTTAAATTATTCGTTACGTTCTTTACCCGTCAGTTATATCGCGATTTTCTGGGTCACCACACTAGATCCTCAAACCATGAAGTCTGAAGTGCGCGCTTGCGAACGGCTGTCCGCGTATTTTCGGAAGTTTTGTCTGGAAGAAACCGGACACGACTTGCTATGCATCAGGGACTTGACGGTTGTGGTACTCGATCTCTCTTCGGCAGCAATTTATCGGGTTTCTGTTTAACTTCCGCGTGTGCGATTCTGCGGGCCTACTTTTTCAATCGTGACGCGGAGTGCGATACGCCCTTCAGCGAGGGTCTTCTCGCGGACCTCGTCCCAACTCGCCGGCTCACCGCGAATTTTCCGGTGCCAATCGAGCACGATCCCCATGGCCTCCGGGTGCGGAATGACCTCGGCCTTACCGTCGATCTGAATATAATTCGAGCGTTGAATTTCTCGCCGTACACCAGCAAGGAGATCTGCGGGTTTCGCCCGATGTTCTTGACCTTGTAGGTCGTGTCCCGCGCGGTGATGATCACGTTGCCGTCCGCGCCGAGAACCGGAGAGACGAGCGTCATCTGCAAGGAACCGTCCTTCTTACGGGTGACCAGACAGCCACGATGATTGTTCTTCAAAAACTCCTTTGCTTCGGCAATGTCCATGCAACCCTCCGGGAATCGGTCTCCCGCCATGCTGCCGTTTTGTCTACTTGAGCTCGATTTCCTCGGTGAAGAACTCAATGGCGGTTTGGCCAACCTGCTCGGTGTCGTAATAAGCGTATCCGGCGACGGCGAGAGCGCCGATCGCCGGCAGCAGTCGCCAGAGTCCGCGACGGGCGACCCGGTGGACGACTTTAACGCCGATCCTGCGCAGAACATTTTCAGCCACCCGCAGCGAGAAACGTTGCAGCACTAATCGCTCGCCCATGCGTGTCACCAGATCGCGGACGGCCTGCGCGGCGGCGTGGCGGAACAAACAGTAGATTATCGATTCTTCGGTGAGTTTCCCTCTCTTGCCGAAGACGGCGCCGATATCGGCGACGAGCTGCGCTTGCAGCCGCCAGATGGCCGCGAGGTCCGGCAGAATCGTCAACCATCCTAGGGGTCCGGTCGGCAACGCAAGCGCCCCGGAGATCGCGGCGGCCCTTAACGACGCCTCAGCGGTCAGCTTGCGGGCACGCAAAACCCCATCGCTCGATCGCTTCTCGGCGCTTGACGGAATTTCATTGATCACCTTGAAGAGAATGGTAAATAGTTTCTCAAGCAATTCGTTTTCTTGCGCCGCGCCTTTGCTGATGATCGGGTTGTGCATATAGGTCGGTTCGTTTGACATAGGGTCCTCCCTACGTGGGGTGCTTCGAACTTAAATGATTTCCATGCGAGAAATCGTCAACAACAGATCAGGAAGTGAGGCTAGGCTCGTGTGGCTGGTTGGATCCACTCGCACATTAACTTTAGCCGATCAGGGTTGGCGCTGTGGGTTAACGCCGTTTACCTCAATATCGCCCTCACGGCCAATAAATATTAAACGAGGTAGCGTTCAAATAGCAAGGGAAAAATACCAAACTAATCCAATCCAGCAGTTTTCTGGGGCAGAACTATTGCCAGGGGTAGGAGATAACTTGCTTAAATGCAACGACTCCATCGCCTTGAACCTGATGACGGTGCAGCCAGAGGCTGATCAGCCTAAGGCTGAGACTGGTGCGGACCTAGTCTTACACCGAACGATTGAAAACAGGGGCGCGTAACTTAAAGATCATCAGCCCGGCGAGTTGAACGAGAAAAGAAATAAACCTGAATCCGGCGTGAGAAGCTCTCCATGAGACAGCAAATACAAGCGGGAATTAGTCAATCTCGGGCTTGCGCCGAAAGCTACTTTTCATTAGCTTTGGGAACAATAATCCCAAGCCGTGAAACGCACGTCTTTCACGCCGGATTCAGGATAAAAGAAATTTATTTCACAGGAAAGTTTTTGCCTCTTGCAACCTGCCTTCTAATGGTGTGACCCCCAAGTCCGACTATGTAAGCGGGTTTTCAAGCCCAAGCCTGGATTGCAACGCCCCAGCGCGGGTGCGATAGTCGCCGCGTTCGGAAGGCAAGACCATGGCAGAGAAGTTAACGATAAGCCAGCTCAACAAACTTGGAGAGCGCCTGCGGAAGGATCCCGATAGCAAAGATGCACTGCGCCTGTTGGAGACCTTTCGTTTATCCTTTACGCCCGCCTATGATCAAGTCTTCGGTCAATTAAGGGAACTGGGCCTGGACCCTGCAGGCAGACCGGCGAAATCGACCCAATCCATTATTGCCAAGCTGGTCAGATTACGTACACGGTTATCGAGGATGCAGGATATCGCTGGATGTCGGGTTGAGGTCGACAATATCCCAGAGCAGGATCGCGTCGTGAGTCAGATCGCTAACGTTTATCCGGAGGCCCAAATTGACGATCTTCGCATAAAGCCAAGCCACGGATATAGAGCGGTTCACGTGATAGTGAAAGTCGCCGGCTTTCCTGTTGAAATCCAGGTGCGCACACCTCTCCAAAATAGCTGGGCTCAGGGCACGGAAAGCCTGGCGGACAGCTTTGATCCGGAAATAAAATATGGAGGAGGCCCGGAACAACTGCGCCATGTTCTCGAACTTGTGTCCACTAGAATTGCGGGTGTCGAAGACAACGAAACAAGTCTCATTACGCTTCGCGCAAGTGTTTCAGGCGAGGTTTTGCAGGAGGAATTTTCCAATTTGGAAACGGAGCTGCTGAAGCAAAAGAAGAAGTTGCATGAGGTCCTGCAACAAATTATGATGGCTGCAGAAAAGAAGGTTTAATCAAATGATTTTCTTAATCGACTACGATCGAAAAAAGGGCAAAATTCTCTTATTTAAGCGTTTTCGGGACGACCAACGTGCCGACGCCCAGCGCGAAAGGCTCGATATCGAGTTGAGCTTGAATGGCTCGCGCGCGTCACGCGAAGTCGTGCTCCTAGAAGCCGACGACGAGCAGACTCTTCACCAAAGTCACCAACGGTATTTTAAGACTACCCGCGAAATCCTCGAGTCTATGTCCGCAATGGTGTCCGCTATTCCTTAATAATCTGACCTTGCGAGGGGGTTGTTCGTAACCGGGCAAAAATCAGGGCTGGGCCGAAAGGTTCAGCCTTTTTTTTTCGATGGACGGTTTGAACTTAAGCGTAGCGCGCTGGTGCAACGACTGGAACAGGCAGCGCGCGCTGGAACGTGATCGCGGAGTGCGACTTAGCAATCCTGCATCTGTTGATTTTCTTTTAACTCCACAACGGACGAGCGGCCGCCTTCGATTTCCTTACGGCGTCGATCACGCCCGCAGAAAAATGAAAATTGTTAAGAATAAAAAGCCTAGTCCACAGTTTGATGACGCTGGTCGAGTCTCAGAATAAAAACGATTAGCACCGATGAACAAAAGAAGGCCACGGTACCTGAATGGCGACAGCGCAGACCATCGATCCGTTCGGAGTTCGTTACGCGCGCGATGACGGGTACGGAGTTGGTGCGGTTAAGGTCGTCGGCAGATGTTGGGGCGTTTGGATTACACGTCGGTGAGTCGCGAGCGCAAACGGTTACTGGAAAGAATCGAAAAGGATGACGTGCTTAAGCAACGGCAAACACAAGGCAAGGGGAACACCAAGAACGGCAGTAAGTATCTCAGTTGGGCGTTTGTGGAAGCGGCCAACTTTGCCGTGCGTTACCAACCGCTGATTCGCCGCTTCTATCAGAGAAAAAGGCCAAGACTAAGGCCGTGGTAGCCATCAAGGCGGTGGCTCACAAGCTCTCACGGGCCTGTTACTACGTCATGCGCGACGAAGTGCCGTTCGATGTCGGTAGAGCCTTCGCTTAGGAGAAGTTTTTCGGTTGGGATGGGGCAGTGAGCTAGAAAAGGGGTTGGCTCAGAACCATGAGATTTGATTGGCCGCTGTCTCATCCCTTAAAGACATAGACAACTCGGTGGTGATTTGATCAGATGGTACGCCCACGCCGTGAGCCATAATGGGTTGGCCCCCGAAAGGGAGAGCCAGTGGATTTGTGAAAGTCCTAAAACCTTGGACGCGGCGTGGTACCGACAGTTTTCTGGGGCAGAACTATTGCCAGGGGCAGGAGATCGTTTCCCTCACAGGAAAACTCCATCGCCTTGAACCTGATGACGGTTCAGCCAGAGGCTGATCAGCCTAAGGCTGAGACTGGTGCGGACCTACTCTGACACCAAAAGATTGAAAACAGGGGCGCGTTACTAAAGATCGCGGAACCAGCGAGTTGAACGAGAAAGGAATAAAGAAATTTATTTCACAGGAAAGTCTTTGCCTCTTGCAACCTGCCTTCTAATGGGTGACCCCAAGAGTATCGGCCACGTGGTCAAGGACAACATTGTCTGGGTCACGGACCTTGTGTCACCCCGCGGCGCGGTAGAACGGAATGACGGCACCGTCGCGGTGGGCGAAGCGTTGAGGAAATACGGTGTTACAGGCGCAACGATTGCGGGCGGCCATGGCACGACTGCCAAACAAGCAGACCTAGCAACCGCGTTGGCACAAAACTAATTCGGCGGGCGGCTCGATCAAAGACGAAGAGGTCATCGCCGCCGCCAACGAGCATTGCATCGCGATGATCTTCACCGGCATGCGAAATTTTAGACACTAAATCAGTTGCCACTGATCAGTTCGAAGTCTCTTTCTTGCTGGCAACTGAGAACTGACTACTGATAACTATCTCCCATGAAGGTTCTCGTCATCGGTCATGAAAAGGATTCAAGTCCCTTTTTTCGCCAAAACGAAATTCCTATCAATCATGAAGGAGGAGATCACCATGAAACGCTTGTCTGTCATCACCATGGGGCTGCTTGTTATCGGAGTCTCCGTTTTCGGCTGCTCACAGCAGATGTCTGGTCAAGGTGATGCGGGGTGGGTCACGGTCACGCTTCTTGACGGCTCCAACCCCAAGACCCTGGACAACTGGAACCGGATCGGCGATGCCAACTGGCGGGCGGAGGACGGCGCCATCGTGGCCGACAAAGGCAAGGGAGGCCATCTGGTCTCGAAGAACTCCTACAAGGACTTCCAGATCCGGGCCGAGTTCTGGGCCGACCACACTACGAACAGCGGGATTTTCATACGCATTGCCGATCCCAATAATATCGCAAGGAATTCCTACGAAGTGAATATCAACGACCAGCGCTCCGACCAGGAGTACGGCACCGGAACCATCGTCAATGTCGCCAAGGTATCGCCCATGCCCAAGGCCGGTGGCAAATGGAACACCTATGAGATCACGGCCAAAGGCTCGCAGCTGACGGTCGTGCTAAACGGTATCAAGACCGTCGACATCCAGCACGGCCAGTTCCCAGAGGGACCGTTCTCCCTCCAGTTTGGCAACCTTGACAAAGGCGCCCCCGGCGGCGCCATCAAATTCCGCAAGGTGCAAATCAAGCCGCTGTAGCCGGGACCAAGTCAAGTTAGGCATGGGGTTTGTCTGGGCATGCGAGCATGGGGTCTACCATCCGATAGTGCATCTGAATCACGAGCGTGCTGCGAGTAAAAAACGCTAATGGTTGAAATGTGGCAATGCAAGACCTGACCCCTTTAGTGTGACCCCTTTAGTGTGCGTATACATTGGATGCTGAAGAACCAAAAACATCATTTCAGCTATCACTATGCAACCAGCCTGTCAAAACATACTGCCTGGTATGTGCCGCGCAAATCAGGCGACTGATTCCATGGATCGGGTAGAGTCCGGGTTACCAAGAGTCAGGAGATGGAAGTTACCACAGCGACTCAGTATAGTTCCTCCAGTTAGAGGACAGCAAATGAAAGGCCAACAGGCTGTAGATCTGGTCGCGCTTTTTTTCGCGCCATTCTTCGCGCTCATCACGGTGTTGGCATTGGTTGCCTTTTCGCCGCTGAATAAATTTTCTCGCCCCATCAGATTTTTTCTCTTTGGCGGCATCGGCAGCGCCGTCACTATGATGATATTGCTTGTCATCGGTCTACTCGGGAAAGTCAGTACTGGCGTATGGCGATTCGATGTTGTGCTATCGGTGATCGCAAGTGCTCTTATAGGTCTCAGTCAGTTTGGCTCTTCGGGAAAATTGACCGACAAGAACCAAGACGAACCCGAGCGAATTCATAAGCAGGATTCTGGCTGGTTCTGAGATCTGTTGTTCATCCGCCATAGCAAGGCTTGGATCGTGACTCGCCATGATCACGGTCTTGCCATGGCGCTCCGCCAGCGACAAAAAAGCGTTGAGATAGTTTTGGTGTTCTCGGTGTCGAGATTGCCGGTGGGTTCATCGGCAAGGATGAGCGACGGATCGTTGCCGCAAGAAAGACAAACAAGAAAGACAACAGAAAGACAAAGAACGAAAGACAAAGGGTCAGGTCTAGTATCGTAGCACAAGCTCGTCATCTCAGCTATCTGCTCCCGCGGGCCGCACCCACTGACTTCATTGACTCACGCACGATCCGTCCCACGGTGGTGAAATGGACTCCAAAATTCTTCGCGATTTGTTGATAGCTGTAGGCTCCAGTCTCGTACGCTGCCCGAATCCCGTCGTCTCGATTTTTGTGTTGGCGACGTATCGCGCTGAGCTTTGGGGCTACTCCCCGTTGTTGCACCCTTGGTATGTTAACATCCTCATCACGGTCGCCTAACTTGCCCCGCGTCTTTTCGACAAAGTCCTCATCCCCCAAATAGATCTGCCCTTTGAGATCTTTCCAGATGCTCTCTGCGCCCATTCCCTCCTCGATAAATTGTTGGTACTTCCGTCTCGCCCCAGCACGCCTCTTGCCGAACTGGGCCAACAGATCGTCGGTGTTGAGCCACACCGGAGTGGGCGATGTTCCGATCGTGGCCCGGTAACTGCTCCACGCCCACAGGCGAGGGTGCTTAACCATGGTAGCCCGGACCGGATTGAGCACGATGTAGCGGGCAAGCTCTAAGAAATAGGAGTCCCGGTCGACCAGGATCGCTTTGTAGCGGCCCTGGAAGAGATGGCCGCCGCGCTTGTGGCGGCGGTTGGACCATTGAGTGAAGACCCCGTTTAAATGTCTCATCCCTTTGGTCAGATTCGCTTCAGGGGTTTCGATCATGAGATGATAATGATTCCCCATCAAGCAGTAAGCATGGCAGCGCCAGCGAAACCGAGAAACAACTTCACTCAGGACATTCAAGAAAGCTGTACGATCCTGATCGTCCTCAAAGATCGCTTCCTGACGATCGCCCCGGGAAGTGACATGATAGAGGGCGCCGGGATACTCGATGCGTAACGGACGGGCCATGACTTACGTTACAACAGGGATGGCGATGATACAATACTAGACCTGACCCTGCTCTCAACTTTTGACCCCCTGCTCTCAACTTTCGATCAGGTCTCGCCGAGGTCAGGCTTTCGTTCCTAGATAATCTTAAGTAGCTCCTTTCCGTTACGCCAAGTTCAACGTGTTGGCCGCGAACATCTCTTCCGGTTTGACCGGGCGCGGCAGGATCTTCTGTTCGTGCGCGAACCGGATGATGGCCTCTAGCGCTTTGCGATTGCGTGCCAGACCGTTGGGAAGCGGATCGTCACCGACGATACTTCG
>Ga0066710_100004515_pt1 | contig 12349 bp, 6 predicted proteins | sample GraSoiAngelo_159_FD_79666 | JGI IMG/M metagenome (GOLD analysis project Ga0066710, IMG submission 79666) | Grasslands soil microbial communities from the Angelo Coastal Reserve, California, USA - 14_1009_16_40cm | ecosystem: Environmental > Terrestrial > Soil > Grasslands | place: USA...
GTAACCAGGTCGGGGACGAATGCGCTGCACGCGTCGGAGTTTGTCTTCGCTCGCGATCGGACGCTGATCGCGAAGGACTCCTTCGCCGCGCGCGACAACCTGCCCAAGCCGCCGTTCAGCCGGCAGCAGTACGGCGGGTCGATCGGCGGTCCGATCGTGCGTAATCGGATCTTCTTCTTCGGGGCGGCTGAAAGGGTCAACGAGGACTCGAGCCTCGTCGTGCCGGATGCCCTCTACACCCAGATGCAGTTGCTGGTGCCGTTCGGAGCAAAACCGGCACATGCGCTGCCGCAGCCGTTCCGGAACACGATGTACACGATCAAAACGAATGCGCAACTCAGCAACACTCATTCGCTGATGGGGCGCTTCGCGTTCCAGAAGTGGAACCGGGACAACGTGAGTTTGACTGAACGAAACGATTTGTTTGCCACGCCTGTCAGCCGCAACAGGTTGTGGAGCCTGGTCGCCCAGCACAGCTGGGTGTTCGGCAGCCGCGGCCTGAATCAGTTCACCGTGCAGGCAAGCCATTATGACGCCCTCGGTGATTCTTACAGCCCAACGGGACAGTTGTACCTGTCGGACTTCCCCAACGTGCCTAAGGCACCCCTCAGCCTGGTGTTTCCCTCGGTCACGATCGGCGCCGTCCCGAACGGATCTCGGTACTCTCAGGATCTGCGCCCGCAGATCCGCGACGACGTGTCGGTGCAACTGGGAACCCACGCCATGAAGCTCGGCGCCAGCTACAATCGGGATACCTCGATCGGTATATTGAACACGCAAAGCGCTTTTGGGAGTCTGACGTTCTTCGATGATCCGTCCGTGATCCTCAGCAACAGCAACGGGCGCTATCCCAACGGGCTTCAGACGCCGGGGATCGTGCGCCAGTGGGCCCAAGGCGCCCCGGATCCCGCGGACGCCCACGTTGAGGGCGTGCAGCAATTCATGACCTGGTTCCAGGACGACTGGCGAGTGACGCCGCGGCTGACGCTGGACATGGGCGTGCGCTACGACCTCGATATCAACTTCTATGGTCAACGGCAGAACCCGATGAACGCGACTGCGGAGGTGCTGCACGCGATTGGGAACCCCTATGGCCGGTTCCCGCAGATGCCGACCAAAGACATCTCGCCGCGCGTTGGGTTCGCCTACGACCCGCAGGGGAATGGGCGGCGGGTGGTGCGTGGCGGGTACGGCCTGTACTTCGATTCGATCAACCTGCAGTCGATGTTTCAGATCTCGCAGCAGAATCATCGACCCATTTCGGTGGTGGCCACCCGGACGAATACGGCGATCGGGGTCGGCCAACTGGCCACGTACCGCTACGGCATCGATCCTCCTCCGCCGCAGCCGGTCGCCACGAACACGTTGCCGAGTGGCTGTACCTGTCGATGGCTCGATCCGAATCTGTCGGACGCCTACAACCACCAGGTGCATCTCGGCTATGCGCACGAGCTGGCGCCGAATACCGTCCTTTCCATCGATGTCACGCACGTCGCGGGGCGAAATGACTTCAGGCACGAGAACATCAATCCCATTGTGAACGGCACGCGGGTGCTGGCCCCGGCGCTGGCCGCGGTGTACGGGACCCCTAACCTGCTAGCAGATGTCTACATCCTCAGGTCCGTCAACCGGAACCGATATGACGAGCTGGCGATCCAATTCCAACGTCGTTTGCCGCGAGCGACCGTCCAGGTCCACTACACGCTGTCGCGCACAGGTACATATGGCGGCGCGATCGGCGGCGTCCCGCAAGCCGGCCTGATTGGTTTGGCGCAGGATCAGCTTCATCAGTTCGCACCGGGCGAGTGGGGGCCGACGGGGACCGACGAGCGCCACCGCGTCGTGGCGTTTGGCGTGTTCGAGCTGCCGAACGGTATCCAGCTCTCGCCCGTCTTCCAGGCGGCCAGCGCCCGCCCGTACACCCTGACGGCGGGCGTCGACTTGAACCGGGACGGGACGAACAATGATCGCTACGTGGATCCAGCTACCGGCCATCAGGTGGCCGTGAACTCGCAACGGGGCGACCCGACGACGCTTCTGGACCTGCGGGTGACGAAGTTCTTCACGTTCTGGGAGACCCGCCGGCTCGGGGTGTTTGCCGAGTTCTTCAACCTATTCAATACGGTCAATTTCGGCCAGAACTACAACGGCAATGCGCTTAGTGCGGTGTTCAGGCAGCCCGTCGGGTTCATCCCCAGCATCGGCTATCCGCGCCAACTCCAACTCGGCACGCGGCTCCTGTTTTAGGTGACCATACGCCTACGTCACCGGCTGGCGGGAGCCGGGCCGCCTTTGCGGACGGCCTTTTGCTCGGTGAGTGCTCGATTGCCGAGGCCCGTACCCGTTCCGGTGCGCAGAGTAAAACCGGTCATCGCGCCGCCCGAGTCCTTGACGAATTCAACCTGATCCCCGAACAACGCTGCGGTGAAGCTCGTTTCCGACTGGGCCGCGAGGGGCTCCACCTCCCCAGTCGCGCCAAGATGCAGGACCAACAATTCGCCATCGACGGTGATCACGGCCTCGCGTCCCGGCGCAAACTCATAGGTCCCCGCGTACCTGGCGAGAGCCTCCCGATTCAGCCGGAACCGGTTCCCGCCCACGAGATGCTGGGCATGCTGCTCATACTCGCAGATCGTCTCGAAAAGTTCGGTGTCCACGACCAGCGTCTTGTCCGCTTTGAAGGTGATTGGCTTCGTAAAGGTCCTGGGATCTTCGAGGGTCATTTCGAAATCCATGTGCCCGAAGTCGCGGCGGTGGAAACGCTCGGTGGTGCGGAGGGTCTCCGAGTGAGGGTGCCCGACAAAATCCAGCCACGTTCTGTCATTGAATCCAGCCGTGGTCACCACCAGCGTATCCCCCTCCCAGGGCCCAACCGAATAACCCAACCAGGTGGGATCCATCTCCTCGGGCAGAGCTCGGCCATCGGTGAACATGGTTCGCGTGACATTGCTGTTGGAATTACCTTCATTGATAATCACCATCAACGCGGGCGTCTGAACGATCCGGGACATGCCCGCAAGATGGTAGTACGGCGGCGGGTCGGGCAGGCAGTGCGCGCGCGGACTGTCCGCTCCCAGATCCAGGACGTGTTGCTCGTACAGAGCTTGTGCCGGTGGCAGAATCTCGCCGGACTTGAGGTCCACGGCAATATTCCGCAGATACGGACTGTTCGCCGGCGCGCGCCAGATGCCCGACAGGTCGGGCTTGCCGTCTGCCGCACGAGGCGCCGGCGCCGACACATCCGGTTTGCCGTCCGCAGTCCGCGGAATACCCGGCGTCTTGAAATTGAGCCACTGCGCCTCCAACGGAGCGGATAGTAAGAGGGCCAAAGTAGTCACTGTTGCCGCCGCGCAAAAGAATTTAATTTTCATTCAGAGCCTCCTGTACGGATTTCCAGAGCGTTGACGTTTTCGATTTCAGGATCCTGGCTCGGCCAGACCGGTCGCTTCATATTAGAAGATCACCTTCAGCGCGAGTTGAATTTGCCGCGAGGAGGTCGCCGTCGTTGTGATCCTGCCCACGTTAGGAATCGGCGCCTCCGAAGCACCGGCCGGGTCAGTCAGCGTGCCCACGAAGACGCGGCCGATGGACGCCGGAATAGAAAAATTAGCGTGGTTCAGAAGGTTGAAGATTTCCCCTCGAAATTGAAGTTTGGTGTTCTCCCCGAGAAACGGCAATGCCGTGTCTTTGTTCAGTGAAAGATCCCAGGTGCTGAGGCCCGGCGCACGCAGCATCCCACGCGCGGCATTACCCAGAACTCCGGTCGGCGCCAGCCGGAACATGAGCGGATTGAACCAGCCGTTGGGGTCACCGGTGATGACCTTGTCCTTGTCGTAGGGAATGAATTGATAAGTGACCGAACCGTTCGAGCATGGTGGCGCGCCGGGGAAGGCTGAAGCTGTACCCGAACAACGGAACGTCGCGCTGCCCGTGTCGGTTCCCACATTGGGCCGGTCGACGATCCCGGTAGTGCCCTGGCCCGCAAACACTGCATTGTTGGACCGGCCGACGCTGACCAGAGGCGTGAAGGGAAATCCTGAACGGACGGTGACAATGTTACCCACCCACCAGCCGCGAAGGAATTTCGCCGCGAGCCGATCCGAGTTGATGGTCGGAATGTGATACAAGAGGTTCAGGTGCCAGTTATGGCGCAGGTCAAAACAAGAGGGGCCTTTATCTATCCGCGAATTTAACGGGCTGGTTCCTTCAAGTTCGGCCTGGTCGGTGCAATCGGCAAAATACAATTGTCCCTGGGTGGTATCGAGCGATTTGCTCCACGTGTAGGCGCTCTGAAACTCCAATCCTCGGCTCAATCGCTTCTTCAATACCATTTGAAGCGAGTTGTACCAGGAGTCCCCCAGGGTCTTAACGAGGATGACGCTGGCATAGCCGGGGTTGATTCTGTGATAAGCCGGATTCGGCGCGGTAGGAACCGGCGCCGGGCAAGCCACCGCAGAAGCAACTCCGCCGCAAAGATAAGGGAGCCAGGCGGGCGAACCATTGATCGTGCCGGTGGGGGGAATCGGGTTTCCTTCCCGGACCTGCCAGAGATGGATGCCTCGGAATCCCACATAGGACACCGCCAACCCTATGCCCAGAGGCATCTGCTGCTCCAGGGTGAGGTTGTACTGGAGCGAGCGCGGCTGATCGAGGTCATAGGCCATCGTTTGCAGGCGATTCGGGCAATCGGCTGGAGCCAGATCCCTGGCGCAAACGCTCGTGATGGGAATATCGGGGAACTGCAGGGGGATGGACAAGGGCAGCCGCTGCGGGTTACTGCTGACGATGTTCTGCCGCGAGTAAGGCACCATGCCGGATACGATCTGCAGAAGGGCCGATCCGAAATTCGCCAGGTCTTGATACAGGCCGAACCCCGACCGAATTGCTGTTTTGCCGTTGCCCCGGACGTCCCAGGCAAATCCGACACGCGGGCTGAAATTTTTCAAACTCGGGTTGCGCATCACCGGGCCGTAGGTCCAGTTCTGTGTGGGATCGGCGAAGTTGAGGAAGCGACTCTCCTGATGATGTCGCTCTCGGGGCACAGTCTGAAACTCGTAGCGCAGACCCAGGTTCAATGTCAGCCGGGACGTCGCCCGCATGTCATCCTGCGCATAGAAGCCCCAGGTTTTGTACGACCAGAAACGATGCTGGACGGTGCTGGGCGTTCCCCCAGCATAGTTGTCATAAACCCCCTGCATAAAACTTGCGACGTCGTTGAAGGTCACCGTACCCGTGAGCAATTTGGCTGTTCCCTGGGTGGTCATATGGTAGCGGTTGAACAGCATGCCGAACTTCAGCGCGTGGCGGTCTTTGGTGTAGTACAGGTCATCGCTCAAGGTGTAGACGGTTTGGATCTGATACATCGGTATCATCGGCCCCTGGAACCCCGTGAACCCGCCGGAGATGTTGATCTGTCCTACGGGCTGGCCGGATACAAGCGAGTAGCGTGGATCAACCAGGTTGGTGTTGGAAACACCCTGGTTGCCGAGATTGGTGCGGGTGAACGAGAGTCTGGCCGTATTGAGCAACGCCGGAGAGAAGACGTGACCTTCCGACAGCGTCCCAGACTGGTTTCGGCTCGCCCCCAACGTGCGAATCCCGGGAAACGCCGCGCCGGACGCCAGCGCCCGAATGTTGTTGGTGGCGTTATTCAACTCACCGTCGTCCATGGTGTAGCGCCCAAAGAATGTGTCCGCCCCTGAAAAGTTCTGGTCCACACGAATCTGTCCGTAATCCTCCCGCTGCCTGCTGGATGATGGAAAGGTGAACTGATTACCGGGCAGGTTCGGCAGGGAGTACAAGTCGAGATAGGGCTGAATGACCTGGGGTACAACACTCGAGCTGGTCAATGTGGGCGCGCAGGCGGTGGGGTTTGCCAGCGTTGTGTTGTTGGTCCCCCGGTTCACCAGTTGGTGGCAGGCTGCCGGCAGCACGTTGTCCAGAATCGTTACGCCCAGATTTTGCCGCAGCGCTTCGTAAACGCCATAGAAGAAGGTTTTGTCCTTCTTGATGGGGCCGCCAAAGGAACCGCCGAAGTTGTTCCTTTGGAACAAAGGCAGGCGTCTGCCTCCCGAGGTGGTCCGGTAGTCAAAGAAGTTCCGAGCATCCAGGGCGCTGTTTCGCAGGTACTCGAATATATCGCCGTGCCATAGATTCGTTCCGTTCTTGCTCACCATGACCGTCTGGCTGCCCATCGCCATCCCGTACTCGGCGCTGAACGCGCTGGTGACCACTTTGTACTCGCGGATGCCGTCCACTCCCAGCGTCGTTCCAGCCTCCGAAGCGGCCGCGGCGCCGCCGGCGTTGACCATCGGAGCTCCGTCGAGCGTGAAATTGTTCGACCGTACCGGGGCGCCGTTGGCGCTGAACCATGCCCCGGTCGCACTAGCGGTGCCGCCCGTAGTCGCGAGTGTTTGCGGAGAAACACCGGGTTGGAGCATTGTCAGGTCCACGTAGTTCCTGCCGTTGAGCGGCAGGTCCGACATGCTTTGCTCGTTCACGACGCTGCCCAGCGCGCTGCTGGTGGTGTTGACCAGCGGCGCTTCCCCGGTGACGACGACTTCCTCCTGGAGCACTGCCCCCACTTCCAGCGTGGGATTCACGACCAGTTCCTGCGCCACATCGAGAATCAGGCCGCGCTGCGACTGAGTCCGGAAGCCGGCGAGTTCAACTCTAACTGTGTATCGGCCAACGGGCAGCGCGGGCGCGCGAAACGTGCCGTTCTCACCTGTGGTCACCGTGCGGGTCAAATTCGTCTCCTCATTCAGAATCGTGACGCCGGCGCCCGGCACCACCGCGCCTGAGGAGTCTTTCACGATGCCGAGAATCGTGCCCGTGTTCTGTTGCGCCGGAGCCGTAAAAGCAACGGCGACGACCCAGCAAATTGTCAGAAAACTCAAACCCGATCTGCACCGCATGCTTCCTCCTCGCTTAACGCAGTTCTTACGCTTCCCGGCCACGAGGTGCTGGGCATGCTGCTCAGTATTCGCAGATCGTCTCGGGAAGCTCGGTATGAAACAGTGTTGGACGAACACAGATCCTGAAATCGAAAACATCAACGCTCTCGAAATCAGTGGCGTGAGAGGTATCCTTGCCTCTGTCGCGGTTCAAACAAAGGCTGCACTGATCGCCGCGGACCCCGCATCAGTACACACCGCCGCGCCCCAAAACCAGCGCCCCGGACCGCTGCTGGAACGAGCGGCATCATCATGCCCCAGGTTTTAAAACGACGAATTTATGGCTGCGACTGTACATATGATGGTGAGCGGTGTCAATTACTATGGATGCTCAGAAAACTTGTCGATCCACGCCCCATTGAAAGGATTCTGCCATCTGCCCGGGCTGTTTCGCTGAGGCACAGCCTTGGATGCCGTTTTCCTCACACGCTTCGGCATAGTAGCTGCCTTCGTAGGAGCGGTCGCGGCGCTGGTAGTTCCTTCAGTTTCATTCATCGTGTGTCTCCTGTTCGGCGGGTGATCAGCGCCTGATGATTCATCCCTTAAGTTCGCCTTGAAAGCGAGTGGAAAGACTCGCGAGAAATAGCGGTATCGGCTGGTCGGACGTGAAGAGTCCAAGTCTACGACAACGCGGTTTCTCAGCCACTTGCGCCAGGTTCAGCAAAATAAGCCATTCGAAGAGATTGAGACCCGGTAGGCGCACCGATCGTTTCCGAAAAACAATCGTACCGCGGCAGACTTCACTGGGATGTGCCTGAGGACACAAATCCGACGCGCCGTAAAAGGGATGCGAATGCGGCTTTAGCACGAAGACCATCCAACCTGGGATCATTTTGCAGGCCCCAGATCAACACGCCCGATCGCTCTTTAAAAGCTGCTTCCAGAAGGGCCAACGCTTGTTCGTCACTTCCTAAACTGGCATACACCAATGCCAGATCATAGGGAGAGACATAGCCACGACTTGCTCGCTCTTTTAGTTGATCCAGTACCTGCGCAGCCGCGTCTGTGCTACCCGCCAAAGCATGGGTGTATCCAAGTGACGCTAGTATCCATGGGGCATCAACTAGTGAACTCGCCTTCTCGCACTCCGCAATGGCTTCCTTATACATGCCATGTTCTGCATACGCCCACGCAAGAAAAGCGTGCGCCGGAGCGAAATTTGCGTCCAGCTCAATGGTCTTAAGCTGTTGTTGAATTGCTTGGTCATACTGGCGCGCGAAGTAGAACATCACACCTAACTCGGCGTTAATTGGAAGCGATACAGGATCAAGCTCAAGAGCTCGTCCGACCTCTTGCAGAGCATGTGTCAAGCGCCCCACAGCTGATAAGTACACACTGTACACATGATGTGTATTGGGACTGTTTGGGGCGAGCTCAAGGGCACGCTTTAACTCTCTCTCAGCAGCGGCCCAATCCCAATCGTAGTAGAGCCGGATCTGCCCCAGCGAGGTGTGGGCTTCGGCAAGGGTATTATCGATCTCCAGTGCTCTGGTGGCCGCTGTCTTTGCTTGGTGGTAAAACTGAATCGGCGCCCCCTCATCGTAGAAGGGCAGCAGAGCATAGCAATCAGCAATGCCGACATGGGCAGGAGCGTAAGCGGGATCCGTAACGATTGCTTGCTGAAAACACTCGATAGCTTTCTTGAAACCCTCTGCTGTTCTTTTGTTCCAGTGGTAGCGGCCTTTCAGGTATTGGTGGTATGCGACAATATTGACCGTGTGCTGTTTCGTCAACCGCTTTTTCTGCTCGTTCGTTAAATGCAGGCGTAGCTTCTGTACAATCTCCTTTGAGATATCCTCTTGTACCTCAAGAATGTCGCTCAGCTTTCGATTGTACTGTTCACCCCAGAGTTGCGCGCCATCAACGACATCAGCCAATTCCGTGCTGATGATCAATCGATCATCAATCTGGAGGACTTTTCCGGAAAGAACTGCACGCACACCCAGTTCTTTGCCGACTGTTTGAGGATCAACGATTCGCCCTTTGTAGTGGAATACGGTGCTCCGCGCCATAACCCTCAGTTCAGGCAGCCGGGACAGACTGTTTATAATGTTTTCTGTGATCCCATCACTAAGGTACTCCGTGTTCGGATCGGCGCCGGCATTGATGAGGGGCAAGACGGCAATCGAATGGATTGGCTTTCCACGGCGCCCAACTAGTCGCCGCCGATGGGATGCTGCGATGTCGGCGGCAATGACGCTCTGATCCATATCCCGCTTTAACGTCTGCAGATCGATTAAAAGCTCACGTACTGACCGGGCGCGCCGTTCCGGATTTTTTTCCAGGCATTGGCGGACAATGCGTTCGAATTTGTCCGGCAAATCCGGAAGGTAGTACCGAAGCGGCGGCGGTTCCCTCGTGAGGATTGCTGATATGATCTCTGCAGCGCTTTTTGCGGCGAAGGGCTGGTGTCCGCTCACGAGTTCATAGAGGGTCACTCCGAAGCTAAAGATGTCACTACGCCCATCCAATTCCTCTCCCCGCAACTGTTCTGGGGACATATACGACACAGTTCCCACAATCGCGTCAGATCTGGTCGAGAACCTCGCCGTCTCCGCCTCGCTGTCCGGAATCTGCTCCTTGCGGACTATCCTAGCCAGCCCAAAGTCGAGCACCTTCACCTGTCCGTGCGCACCGAGCATAATATTCTGCGGCTTGATGTCGAAATGCGCGATACCATGCGCATGCGCTTCAGCCAGCGCATCGCCTACCTGCAGCGCCACCGCGAGCGTTTCCCCTAAGTCCAGTGGCCCATTCTTAATTCTCGCCGCGAGCGTTTCACCCTCCGCGTACTGCATGACGATGAAATTGCGTTTCCTGTCTTCACCAACTTCGTAAATGGTGCAGATATTTGGATGGTCCAGCATTGCCGCGGCTCGTGCTTCTCGAATCAGGCTTTTCTTAGCCCTCTCATCAGCAACTAATTCTGGTGACACAAACTTGATAGCGACCTTGCGGTCAAGGTTTATGTCTTCTGCGAGGTAGACCTCACCCATCCCGCCAGAACCGAGTTTGGCGAGAATGCGGAAATGCGAAATCGTCTTCAAGATTACCTGACCTTATGACGCCACGGCCTCAATAAGGACAATGGCCTGTAGTGGCAAGTAGTTGAGAGAAGAATATCCACAGCCTTCCAAGCTACTTAGATTTACCAAGGCGCGTCCCCGGAGTGTACCAATTGTAGCGGCACGAATGTGCACCAAGCAACCACGGTGACTGTTGGTGCTGGACGCGGATGGAAGTTGGTTTTGGACGCGATCGGATGTTCGGACGGCAGAGCCGGCATTCCTTTGATAGGCCGTCGTTACGCGGGCGAGGGTCGCCTGCAATCTACGGCGGAACACCGAACCGGTCCATGGATGTATAGTCGGCAAACCGGACTTTTGAAATTAATCGCCAACTCGGTGACAGTACGGGATCGCGGTTACACGCCAACTTGACGACAATGGCGGGCGGTTGACGTGCTGTCTCCGTATGGGAACAATCGATGGACTATAACTATTTATCGAGCAGGCTGCGAGAAGCCGCTGTCTAAACCGCAGCCGAAGAAACCCGGATCTTCTCTGTGGTCTAAAATGTCCCATGAAAAAGCGATATTGTTGGACCGCGAGGAGCTTGCGTATGTGTTTAGACTGATTCGGTTGCAGCCTATTCCCATATGCCGCGCAGCGGATTTAGTTCAACCAGCGCCTGGAGCCGACTGCTGAAAACCGCGGCGGCTGAGCGCCAGAGCTGTTAGGGCTCTAACGAATATGAAACCACCAACAAACCCAAAGAAGACATCGCGGCAGCGCTAATCAGAGGCGCTGTATCCGCGATTCCGATTGTTGGCGGCGCCATCTCCGAAGTAGACGATCTTTACCTGAACCCGCTTGAGAAGCGGAAGCAACATTGGATGACCGAGGTCTGTCGCGCAATTGCAGAGATTCAGAATCGATTTTCGCGCCTCCCCGAATCGCTTGAGACGGATGACGCCTTTGTTTCATTCCTTTAACAAGCGACGATTCTTGCACTTCAGAACCATCAGCGAGAGAAACTCGAGGCCCTTAGTAATGCACTCGTGTCGGCTGCGGATCCCGAAAGAGTTTCTGAAGACATAGTTTTCCAGTTCCTTCGATACATTGATGATCTTGGTGTGACGCACTTGCGAATGCTTGCAGGTCTTGAGAAACACGCCGGTCACATTGCGCCTCTCGAACAGTTAGGGCAAGTATACGCGAAGCTACAATCGCTAACAGGTCTATCACTCGACCGAGCAATGTTCAGATCATTTCTGCATGACCTTGATGCGCGCACAAGCCGCTGCAGACCGACGAGCGGCGCGCATCGCTGCTAATTCAGCGACAGTTTAATCTCGCGCCGCTCGCGCTGAATCGCAGGCCGTTCGGCGGACCAAATGAAGGTCGGGGAGATGCGAATGGGTATCTTGAGCGCGCTAGGATACGAAATTATCGGACTTTGCGGCGTATTGCTCGTGCTCGCCTGGCGGCTACTCGCTGCGGAGCAACGGCAGTTCGGCAGATTGGTCAAGATTCAGGAAGGGCGGACCAAATCATCACGGAGTACGAAGTCTGCGATCAACGCCCAGCCGACTCGACGCCGCTGATCAAATGGATTGAGGCGCATCAACAAAAGTTTAGCAGCGTACCGCACAGTAGCAACCGATGCTGGTTTCTACTCAGCGCCGAATGCAACGGCCCGCGACGAAGATGGGCGTCGTCTGGCTGGCCGCCAACGCGCGAATAGCGCGAATGTTGGCGTCATTGGCGCGCAAATGACGGCTGCAAAGTACGCAAGTCCTTGACTGCAACCCACGCGCATGCACTAATGCATGCATCAAGAAAGAAAAAGGAGGAGGAAATCCATGCGGCGACTCGCTATTGCCGTAGGACTGTTGATTTCTCTGTGGTCCACGCAGGCTTTCGGTCAATCGACATACGCAACAGTGAGTGGAACAGTTGAAGATGCGTCTGGTGCACTGATACCGGGCGTTTCGGTAACTGCAACGAATAATGCGACCGGAGTGGTGACCACTGTCATCAGCAACGAATCCGGCGCGTATAACTTTGCGAGCTTGCTGCCTGGAGTGTACAAAGTCAGCGCGGAGTTGCAGGGTTTTCAGACGAAGACATATACGGATGTTCAGCTCGGAAACGGCGAGAAAGTGCGCTTGAACTTTACGCTCAGTGTCGGGGGTGTGGCAACGGCGGTCGAAGTGATGGTCGCAGCAGACACGTTGTTGGCGACATCCAGTTCATCGGTCGGCGAAGTGCTTTCGCAACAACGGGTGCAAGATCTGCCGACGGTCAGCAACAATGTGCTGGAGTTATACCGGCTAATGCCGGGCATTCGCGTGAACGACGATGGTGTGAGCGGAAGCTTTGCCGGTTTGA
>Ga0066710_100004516_pt1 | contig 12349 bp, 7 predicted proteins | sample GraSoiAngelo_159_FD_79666 | JGI IMG/M metagenome (GOLD analysis project Ga0066710, IMG submission 79666) | Grasslands soil microbial communities from the Angelo Coastal Reserve, California, USA - 14_1009_16_40cm | ecosystem: Environmental > Terrestrial > Soil > Grasslands | place: USA...
GCGCTTCTTCCGGCGCCACGGCGGGAAGGCAGTCTTTTTCGCCCGATTCCTGGCCGGGCTGCGCATCACCGGGGCGTGGATGGCGGGCATCAGCCACATGCCCTGGTGGCGGTTCCTCGCCTGGAACGCCGCCGGCGGGATCGTCTGGGCGTGCGGGGTCGGCCTCGTCGCCTACTTCTTCGGCAAGGCCGCGGGCGACGCGATCTCGCACTACGGCCTGTACGGAGCGGCCGTGGCCGTGATCGTCGGGGTCGCCGGGCTCGTCGGCCTGCACGTCTGGAGGCGGCGCGCCGCGCTCGAGTGAGAAGGGTTCGGTCGGCGCGGTGCGAACGACTGATCCGGGATGCTGGCCGCTCTCACCCAGGCACTCGAGGAGCGCGACGCGTACTCGGGCGGGCACACGCTCCGCGTCACGGAGCTCGCGACGGTCCTCGCGCGCCGGCTCGGCTGGGACGACGGGCGGCTCGCGACGCTCCGGCTCGGAGGGCTCCTGCACGACGTCGGCAAGCTGACCCTTCCGCGCAGCCTGCTCCGGAAGCCCGGGCCGCTCGACGCGCGTGAGATCGCGCTCGTCCGGTTGCACCCCGTCGTCGGCGCACGCATCGTCGCGCCCGTCCTTCTCGGCCGGGGCGCGTTCGATTGCGTCCTCTACCACCACGAGCGCTGGGACGGGCGGGGCTACCCGCTCGGCTGTCGCGGCCTTGGCATCCCAGAGCCGGCGCGGGTGCTCTCCGTCGCCGACGCCTTCGACGCGATGACGTCGAGCCGGCCGTACCGAGCGGCCCTCTCCGCGGACGCGGCGCTGGCCGAGCTCGAGCGGTGCACGGGCTCGCAGTTCGACCCGACGGTCGCGCGCGCCTTCGCCGAGGCTTGGGACGCGGGCGAGGTGCCCTTCGCCGCGGAGTCGCCGGCCGCCTGAGCGCTATCGGCGGGTCGGGACTCCGTGCCGCGCCAGGATCCGTAGCGCGGCCTGAGACGCGAGGCGCGGCACCCGCGAGCCGTCGACCATCAGCACGAAGACGGGCCGCAGCGCCCGGTGCGCCGGATAGAACGTCCCGTGCTGGTTCGCGTCGCGAGGGCTCGTCGGTGCCGGGAGCCCCGACCAGCCCCAGAACTCGGCGAGATCGTAGTGTGGCCGGCGCGCGAGCTCGCGCACGGCGGAACCCTTCGCCCTCGGTCCGTTCGCGACCGCCACGAGGAGGTCGAGGTTCTCGTTCCAGTCGCCGAGCAGCACCGGCTGCGCAAGCCCAGGCCCGCTGACGAGGATGTAGTTCGGCGCCGCAGCCAGGGCCGGGGTCGCCAGCGCGAGCGCTGCCGCGACGGCGAGCAGAATCGTCCAGCGACGCACGTTGCGCCTACACCGCGCCGGCCTGCGGTGTTCCGGTTGCGAGCCTCGAGCGGACACGGCGGATCACCTCGTCCGTGAACTCGGTCGTGCCGGCGTGGCCTCCGAGGTCGGCCGTCCGGATCCCGTCCGCGACCGCCTCGAGACACGCCTCGCGGATCGCGCGCCCCGCCGGCCGAGCCTCCTCGCCTCCCTGCTCGAGGAGCGCCGCCGCGGCGAGGATCATCGCCATCGGGTTCGCGACGTTCTTCCCGCGGAGCGAGGGCGCGGTCCCGTGCGCGGCCTCGGCCATGACCGCGCTCGGGACGAAGTCGTCGTCGAAGGCGACGAGCAGCGACTCTGAGCCGGCGATCGAGCCAAAGAGCGGCAGGACCAGGTCGGAGAGGATGTCGCCGTCGCGGTTCAGCGCGGGGATGACGAGCGCGTCGCCCGTCGACGCGACGAGGAGCGCGAACGTGGCGTCGATCAGCTGCGGGTCGTAGGGCACGTCCGGGTGGCGCTTGGCCGCCGCGTCCATCTCCTCCTTGAGCATGCCCTCGTAGGTGGGGCTGACGGTGTACTTCGGCCCGCCGAAGACCCTGGCGCCGGCGCGCTCGGCGTGGCGGAAAGCGAACTCGGCGACGGCGTGGCAGATCCGGCGTTCGATCCGCTCGGTGCGGAACGCGACCTCGTCGTCGCCCTCGCCTTCGCGCCACTCCTTCGCGCCGTACGCCTCGCCGACGGCCATCCGCACGATCGAGATCGGCGCGTGGACGCCCCCGAGCGGGATCACGCCGGGGATGCGCCGGCCGGTGCGGACGATGACCTTGCCGCCGATCTCCTCGCGCAGGATCCGGTTCGGGGAGCCGACGTCGTCGCGCCCCTCGGGCGTGATCGTCGCCGCCTTGAGCCCCAGCCCGGTCTCGCGGATCGCGGCGGCCGCCTCGTAGACGATCGCGTTCTGCGTCGCCCGGCGGGACTCGAGCGAGAGGTCGAACCGGCGCAGCTCGAGCTCGAGTCCGACGACGTCCGCGGTGAGCACCCGCAACGCCTCCTCGAGGAGCTCTTGCCCGGTCTCGTCTCCCTCGAGCACGGCGATCGCCCTCGCCTCCACGCGGCGATTCTACTTTCGACGATTAGTGCGCCCGCCGGGCGGCTATACACGGTCTCCGTGGCTCGGACGGGGGGATGGCGACGCGTTGGATCCAAGGGGCGGTTTCGCTACGTCGACGCGCGCGGACGCGAGATAACGGACGAGGCCAAGCTCGAGCGAATCGAGGCGCTCGTGATCCCGCCGGCGTGGCGCGACGTCCGGATCTCGGCGCGCCCGACGGCGAAGCTCCAGGCGACTGGTCTCGATTCCGCGGGACGGCGCCAGTACCTCTACCACGCGGAATTTCGCGCCGCCCAGGAGCAGGCGAAGTACGACAAGCTGATTCGCTTCGCCGAGCGCCTCCCCGACCTGCGCGAGGCGATGGCCGACCACATGGAGCGCGAGACGCTCGACTGCGATCGGATCTGCGCAATTGCGGTGCGTCTGATCAACGCGACGTGGTTTCGCGTCGGCGCCGAGCGTTACGCGAGAGAATCCGGAACGTACGGCGTCACGACGTTGACAAAACGGCACGTAAGCGTGCGCGGGAAACGGATGACGTTTCGGTTTCGCTCGAAGCACAACGCCCAGGTGAGGACCGTCCTCGTCGACGCCGAGATCGCGGAGGCGATTCGCGAGCTGCTCGCGCTCCGCGGAGGGCGGAGGCTCTTCCGCTACGAGCGCGAGGGCGAGCTCTACAACCTCACCGGACGTGACCTGAACGAGTACGTCCAGCGGCACCTGGGCGAGGAATTCACCGCCAAGGATTTTCGGACGTGGGGCGGGACGCTCCACGCCGCAATCACGTTCGCAGAGCACCGCATCGTGGAGAGGGAGGCCGAGCAGCGCCGTGCAGTCGCAAGCGTCATGCGCAAGGTGGCCGAACGGCTCGGAAACACGCCGGCCGTCACGCGTGCCTCGTACGTCAGCCCAGCGGTCGTGGAGCAGTACTTGGACGGCCGGACGATCGACGACTTCCGACCGCGTCATCTACGCGTCGTCGGCGCGAGAGACACCGGCCTCGATGTCGAAGAGGAGGCGCTTCTCAGCTTGCTGCGCTCTTGGCGGATTCGCCGCGCACGCGCTGCCGCCTAGATTTCACCGCTCCATTTCCGCTAAGGTGGCCGCGTCCGGTCCCTTCGAAGGAGGAAGTATTGGCTCGTAAGACTGTCCTCGTCTGCGACAACTGCGGGAAGGAAGTCGGCGACAACAAGGGCGCCACGTTGCGCCTCACCTATTCGGACGCACGTCGCGGCGCGAAGGCCGCCGATCTGTGCGACGATTGCGCGGGCCAGATGCCCGGTCACGCCGCCGCGCGACGCGGCCGCAAGCCCAAGTCGGCTGCAGCGTAGAGAGAGGCGGGGAATCCCCGCCTCTCTCGCTTCTGCTTTCAGGTAGCGATCTACGGCCGTTCGACCCGGCTTTCGGCGGCCGCGTTGTCGGCCCTGGCCCGGGTGCGACTCGAACCGACGACGCAGACGTGGTCGGTCGGGAACGCTTCGCGCCAGACGAATCCCTGCCTGCACGTGTCGGGCCCGTATGTCCCGCCTCCGGGCTCGCGCCGGCTTGCCGCGAGGCTGTTCTCGAGCCGGGTATCCCTCCGCGTGGCGGGCGGGACGCAGACGTAGTCGCTCGCGTCCGCCTCTCGCCAGACGTACCCCGACCGGCACGTGTTCGGGCCGAAGACGAGGCGGGCCGGATTCTGCCGGCTCGCGGCCGTCGCATTCTCGTTGCGCGCGACAGTGCGCTCGGCGGGCGGGACGCAAACGTGATCGCCCCCGAAGGCCTCGCGCCAGACGAACCCGACATTGCAGGTATCGGGACCGTAGGCACCGCCGTTCGGGTTGTGCCGGCTGGCGGCCAGGGCGTTCTCCTGCCGCACCTGGGAGCGCCGCGAGGGCGTCACGCAGACGTGATCCGACGACCGAGCCTCGCGCCAGACGTAGCCGTTGAGGCAGCGGCGGGCGATCTGGCCGGTGATCGTGACGACGGCGGTCGCGGTCGCCGCGTTCTTCGAGACGGTCGTGATCGAGACCTGATTCGCGCCGTCGTTCAGGCTCTCGACCGCGGTCCGGCCCGAGCGAACGAGGTACGAGACCCCGCCCCTCACCTCGTGGATCGACACGCGCATCGGGCCGATGCCCGCGTCGACGCCGATCGGGGCACGAACCTCGACCGTGTAGTAGTGGAAGAGGTCGCCCGGATCGAAGGGGACGCGTGCGAGCAGGTAGCCGGCGCCGCCCGGGTTGCTCAGCGCCGTCAGGGTGATCGTGCTGCTCGTGGCCCCGTCTGCCCCGAACGTGAACACCCGCGGCCGCGCGATCCAGCCGAGCCGGTCGAGGTACGGACCGATCAGGCCGGGAGGCCCGGGGCTGAACCGCGTCGTCGTCCGTCCGAGGCAGTTCTGGCAGCTCATCACGTCGAGCTCGTCGTCGTACTCTCCCGCTGACGCATACGCGTTGTTGAAGTACGTCGTATCGGTAGAGAACGAGTGGCCAAGGCCGAGCGCATGGCCGGTCTCGTGGCCTGCGAACGAGGTGAAGATCCCGCACGGGTCGAGGAGCACCCGGATCCCGACCGCGCCGGCGTCGCGGCAATCGTTGACGACCGCGATCGTCCGGTTCCCGGCCGGGACGGCGTAGGGATGCGTTGGATCGTTGCGGGCGGCGTCGACGCAGGTCTGGATCGTCTGGTCGCGGGTGGCCGGCCACTGCTCGTACGTGATCGGCATCGCGTACCAGCCGACGACCTCCGTCCCCGCGAAGTCGATGAGGCCGTACGAGACGGTGCGCCAGTAGGTGGAGACGCTCGCCCCCGACGGCGAGCCGTCGAGGAGGAAGTCGCGAACGGTCTGCGTGGCCGGCGACTCCGCCGGTCGGTTGGAGAACTTGCAGAGGATGACGGAGAACGGGACATGCCCGCGAACCGGGTGTGGGCTCGCGGAGGGTGCTACTGCAAGCGCGGCGAGAAACGCCGCGACGAAGATCGCGGCCCCACGGCGGAAGCCACCGGCCGTGAGGCGCGCGTCGGAGCTGCTGGACATCTGGTCTCCTTCACGTCCTTTCCGGCGAGCCGGAAGGTTCGATAGTCGTAGCCTCTAGACAGCCGACGCGAGACTTTTCTTCCACCGGCGCGTCGAGACGTTTTTCACGCTCCGTCCACGCGTTCCGATTTTCGAACGGGGAGGACGTCTAGAGCCGGAACTACGATGGGCGGATGCCCCTCAGCCTCATCGTCGGGCCCGCGAACGCCGGCAAGGTCGAGCTCTTGCTCGACCGTTACCTGGCTGCGCTCGAGCGCGAGCCGTTTCTGATCGTGCCAGGCTGGGCGGACGTCGAGCGCGTCGAGCGGGAGCTGCTCGAGCGGACCGGTGCGCTCCTCGCAGGCACGATCGGGACCTTCGACGACCTCTTCGCCTCGATCGCAGCGCGCGACCCGGAGCGGCGACGCGTGCTCACGGATGCCCAGCGCGTCCTCGTCGTGCGGCGCGCGATCGGCCACGCGGAGCTCGACGGCCTCGGGCGCTCGGCCAGCTTCGGCGGCTTCGGCGACTCGCTGCTCGCGGCGCTCGGCGAGCTCGAGTCGGCGCTCGTCGAGCCGGAGGACTGCGGCGGTGAGCTCGAGCGGCTCCACGCCGGGTATCGCGCCGAGCTCGAGCGGCTCGGCGCGTGGGATCGCGACATCCTGCGCCGCCGCGCCGCCGAGCGGCTCGGCACCGATCTGGCCGCCTGGACCGGTGCGCCCGTCTTCGCCTACGGCTTCGAGGACCTGACCGGAGCGGAATGGGCTGTCCTCGAGGCGCTCGCGGGTCGGGCCGAGGTGACCGTCTCGCTTCCGTACGAGCCTGGCCGTGTCGCGTTCGCGTCGCTCCGTCGCACCGCCGAGGACCTCGCGGACCTCGCCGGCGGGAGGATCGAGCAGCTCCCTCCGCGCTTCGGCGAGGTGGCGCATCCCGCGCTCGCGTACCTCGAGCGATGCCTCTTCGAGGAGGCGGCTGCCGAGCCGCCGGAGCTCGAGGGTGCGATCCGCTTCTTCGAGGGCGCGGGTGCGCGAGGCGCGCTCGAGCTCGTGGCGGAGGAGCTGCTCGAGCTGATCCGCGCGGGCACGGCGCCGGAGGCGATCGCGCTCGTCTGCGACTCGATCGACCGCTGGCGCGCGCCGCTCGAGACCGTCCTCGGCACGATCGGCGTCCCCTACGCGATCGAGGAGCGCCCGCGGCTCGCCAAGACGGCGTTCGGCCACGCGCTCCTCTCGCTTCTCCGCTTCGCGTGGCTCGGGGGTGCTCGAAAGGAGCTCTTCGCGTTCCTCCGCTCGCCGTACTCCGGGCTCTCGCGCGGGAGCGTCGACTTCGTCGAGGGACGACTCCGCGGCCGCGCCGTCCACACCGCCGCGAGGGTCGAGGAGGAGGCCGAGAAGCTTCGCGGCGCGCCCGTCCCCGCGCTCGGAGAGCTGCGGGCCGCCGAGTCTCCGGTCGCCGGAGCCCGCACGCTCGTCGAGTCGATGGTGCGCTCGGCGTACGGGCTCGAGGCGCCGCCGGTCGGCGATGCGCCGCGGCAGGATCTCCGCGTGGCCGAGGCGGCTGCGAGGCTCCTCGGCGAGCTCGAGGCGTGGCAGGCCGCAGGCGAGCCCGTGAGTCCCGAGGACGTCGTCGAGGCGCTCGAGCGCGCGACGATGCGTGGGCCCTCGCCGTCCGGGCCGGGCGCGGTCGCCGTCGTCGACCTCATGCGTGCGCGGACGCGCCGGCTCGAGGTCGCGTTCGTGCTCGGCCTCGAGGAGGGCGCCCTCCCGCGGCGCACGCACGGCTCGCCGTTCCTCGACGACGACCGGCGGCGCGCGCTCGGCCGCCGGCTCGAGCGGCCCGACTCCGTGAGCCGCGACCGCTACCTCTTCTACACCGCCTGCACGCGCGTCACGCGGCGGCTCTACCTCGTGCGGGAGGCGGCGACGGACGAGGGATCACCGCGGGAGCCGAGCCCCTTCTGGGAGGAGGTCGCCTCGCTCTTCTCGAGGGAGGACGTCGGCCGCTGGACGCGCCGGCGCGCGCTCTCCGCGCTCACGTGGCCGCTCGAGGCGGCGCCGACCGACCGGGAGCGGCTGCGGGCGCTCGCGGCGCTGTCGGTCGCCGACGAAGATGCGGCCGCCGCGCTTGCCGAGGCGAACGGCTGGGTGCGCCGGCTCGCGCGGGCCCGGCGGGCGTTCGAGCGGCCGACGCGCCTGCGAAACCCGGCTGTGCTCGAGTCGCTCGGGTCGCGCGCAGTCTTCGGCGCTACCGAGCTCGAGCGCTTCGCCGACTGCTCCTCCGCCTGGCTCTTCGAGCGCGTTGTCGACCCGAAGACGATCGATGCCGAGGCGGACGCGATGCTGCGCGGTCAAATCGCCCACCAGACGCTCTACAAGTTCTACTCAGGGCTGCCGAAGGAGCTCGGCGTCGACCGCGTCCTCCCGGACCTCGTCGAGCCCGCCGTGGCGTTCCTCCGCCGCTGCCTCGACGACGCGCTCCGCGGCGGCGTGCGGCTCGAGCTGACCGATCTCCAGGCGGCCGAGCTCGAGCAGACGCTGTGGCGCGATCTCGAGCAGTTCGTCCGGGACGAGGCCGAGTCGGACCTCCCGCTCGTGCCCCGCCGCTTCGAGGTCGGCTTCGGCTCCGAGCGGTCGGCGCCCGAGCTCCAGCGCGGCCTCGAGCTTGCGGAGGGGATCCGGCTCTCGGGGAAGATCGACCGGATCGACGTCGACCCCTTCAGCGCGCGCGGGATCGTTCAGGACTACAAGTCGGGGAAGAGCGTCCACTCCGCGCGGCAGATCGACGCGGAGCTGCGCCTCCAGATCCCGCTGTACATGCTGGTCCTCCGCGACCTCGTCGGGATCGAGCCGCTGGGCGGGCTCTACCGGGCGCTCGCCGGAGCCCGCAGCGCCAGGGGGATGCTGCGCGCCGAGGCCCGGGACGACGTCCCCGGCTTCAAGCCGAAGGACTACCTCAGCGACGGCGAGTTCTGGACGCAGGTCGAGACGGCGCGAGAACGGGCGGCCGGCTACGCGGGCCGCATCCGCGCAGGCGACGTGCAGCACGACCCGAAGGGTGGCGAATGCCCCGCGTGGTGCGACCTCTGGACGATGTGCCGGGTGCCGCGGGCGTGACGACGCTGAACTCGGAGCAGCTCGCGGCTGTCGAAGCCGACGGCGAGGTCTTCGTCTCGGCCGGCGCCGGCACCGGGAAGACATCGGTGCTCGTGGAGCGGTTCGTCCGGGCCGTCTGCGACCGCGGTGTCGACATCGATTCCGTCCTCGTCATCACGTACACGCGCAAGGCGGCAGGCGAGCTGCGCGCGCGGATCCGGAAGGCGCTCGCCGATCGCGACCGCCACGACCTCGCGCGCGCGCTCGACGGCGCCTGGATCTCGACGATCCACGGCTTCTGCGCGCGCCTCCTCAAGGCGCACCCCTTCGAGGTCGGGATCGACCCGCGCTTCCGCGAGCTCGACGAGCCGCAAGGTGCCGTTCTCCGGGGAGAGGCGTTCGAGCGCGCGCTTGCGGCGTTCTGTGCAGACGGGGACCCCGAGCGGCTGCGACTGCTCGCCACCTACGGCGCCGACGGGCTGCGGCGGATGCTCACCGGGGTCTACGAGACGCTTCGCTCCGCGGGTCGCGACCTCGAGCTCGAGCTCGGCGAGCGGCCGAGCCTCGACGAACGGCTGGCGGCGCTGCGCGATGCCGCGCGCTGCCTCGCCGACGACCCGGAGGCGACCGACCTGCAGCGGGGAAGCGCGGCGCAGGCCCTCGAGCTGGGGACGAATCCGGAGCGCCTCCTCGACCTGGGGGCGCTCCAGTGCCGCGGCGAGCGTGCGCGCACCTTCGAGGAGGCGCGGAAGGGCGTCGAGCAGGCGGCGCTCGAGGAGCTCGCCGCGCGCGACCGGGACCTGCTCCAGGAGCTCCTCACCGGGTTCGCAGAGGAGTACGCGGCGGCGAAGGCCAGGGAGTCGGCGCTCGACTTCGAGGATCTCCAGCTCCTCGCGCGCGACCTGCTCCGCTCGAGCGACACGATCCGGGAGGCCGAGCAGCTCCGCTTCCGCGTGATCATGGTCGACGAGTTCCAGGACACCAATCGCCTCCAATGCGAGCTCGTCGACACGCTCTCACGTCCCTGGCCGGCTACGGCTCCCGCCGGGCGGAGCCCGGCACCGGCAGCGGCGCCCCAGGAACGTGGGAGCGCGGCGACCGAGGTCGACGCTCTCGCCGGCGGCCCCGGCGGGAAGGAGGTCTTCTTCGTCGGCGACGAGTTCCAGTCGATCTACGGGTTCCGGCACGCCGACGTGCAGGTGTTCCGCGAGCGCCGCGAGCGGGCGCCGAGGTTGCTCGCGCTCTCGCGCAACTACCGGTCGCGGCCCGAGGTGCTCGCGGCGATCAATTACCTCTTCGGCTCCCACTTCGGGGACGAGTTCCAGCCGCTCGCTGCGTCGGGCGAGTTCCCCGATCCCGTCTTCGGCCATCCGGTCGAGCTGCTCGTCACCGACAAGTCGAGCTACCGGGACACCGGCGAGCACTGGCGCCGGGCAGAGGCGAAGCACATCGCCCGGCGCGTGCGGGAGCTCGTCGACGCCGGCGACGCGACCCCCGGCCAGATCGTCCTCCTGTTCGCGGCGGGCACCGACGCGGAGTGGTACGAGGAGGAGCTGCGCGCGCAGGGGCTGCCGACGTATCGGGCGACCGGAAAGGGCTACTTCGGCCAGCAGCAGGTCGTCGATCTGCTCTTCTACCTCCGCCTCCTGCACAACCGGTACGACGACGTCGCTCTCGCTACCGTGCTCGCCTCCCCGTTCGTCGGCGTCTCCAACGACGCGCTCGTGCTCGTACGTCGCCACGCCGGCCGGCGGCCGCTCTTCTCGGGGATCGAGCGCTCGCTGCCGCCCGAGCTCGCCGAGGAGGACGGGCGGCTCCTTCGCGCGTTCAGGCAGCGCTACGAGCGGCTCGCGGCAGCCTCGGCGCGGCTCTCGCTCGAGCGCCTGTGCGAGCAGGTCGTCGCCGAGCACGACTACGACCTCGCGGTGCTCGCGCGCTGGGACGGCGCGCGCCGCTACGCGAACCTGCGCAAGCTCGCGCGGCTCGCTCGCTCCTACGAGGAGCTGCGCGGCGCGGACGTCGAGGGCTTCGTCCGCTTCGTCCGCGAGCAGGAGTCGCTGGGGGCGCGTGAGCTCGAGGCGGTTGCCGAAGAGGAGGGTGCCGACGCCGTCCGGCTCCTGACGATCCACGCCGCGAAAGGGCTCGAGTTCAAGGTCGTGATCGTCGCCGACGCCGGCCGCGACCGCGGCGCGCCCTCGGCGGAGGAGATCCTCGCGCTCGCGGACGGGCGCTTCGGCTTTCGCGTCGTCCACCCGACGACCGGCGCCCGCAGGCCCGTCTTCGGCTACGAGGACGTGCGAGCTGCGGGCGAGCACGAGGAGCGCGCGGAGCGGCTGCGGCTCTACTACGTCGCGATGACGCGGGCGATCGACCGGCTGATCGTGTCCGGCGCGATCGACCCGGAGCGCCCGTCGGAGCGCGAGACGCCGATCGGCTGGGTGCTCGCGCGGCTGGCCGCCGACGAGGAGCTCTCCGCCGCGGGAGACGATCCGGTCGAGCTCGAGCGCGGCGACGCGCGCCTGCTCGTCCGCCGCGATCGCTACCGCCCGGTTCCTGCCGCCGACGTCGCTCCGATCACGGAGGACGGGCAGCTCACGCTCTTCTCCGAGCTCCCCACGGGCCCGCCGCCGCGCGGCGTCGAGCTGCCGCCGCTCATCCCCGTTCCGCCGCCGCCCGAGCGCGTGCGACGGCTGTCCTACAGCGCCCTCGCGCTCTTCGAGCGCTGCTCGTACCGCTTCTATGTCGAGCGCCTCGTGGGCATGCGCGAGCGACCACGGAGGCCGGCTCCGGACGCGCCGGCCGGCCTCGCCGCGACCGAGATCGGCGACGCGGTCCATCGCTTGCTCGAGCTCGTCGACCTCGAGGCCCCGGTCGCTCCCGATTGCGCCGTCGTCCGCGACTGGTACCCGCGGGTGACCGACGAGGAGCTCGACGCGATCGGCTCCTTCGTCCGGTCGTATTGCGACTCCGAGCTCGCCCGGCGGATCTCGGCGCTCCCCGGCGTCGCTCCGGAGCGCCCCTTCGCGTTCGAGCACGACGGCGTCCTCCTGCACGGGCGGCTCGACGTCCTCCACCGCGACGGCGCGCGCGCCCTCGTGGTCGACTACAAGACGAACTCGCTCGCGGAAGGGACGCCCGAGGAGATCGTCGAGGCCGACTACCGGCTCCAGCGGCTCGTGTACGCGCTCGCGTGCTTCCGCGCTGGCGCCGAGGAGGTCGAGGTCGTCTACCACTTTCTCGAGCGGCCGGACGCGGTCGTCTCGACGAGCTTCGTGCGCGACGACGTGCCGCAGCTCGAGGCCGAGCTGTCGGCGGCGATCGCCGCGATCCAGGCTGGCGCCTTCGTGCCGACCCCGGACGAGTTCACGTGCGCCGGCTGCCCCGCCCTCGACGTCGTCTGCGCCGGCCCGCGCCTTCCGGGTGCGCCGTACGCGGAGGCGCAGGCGCTCAGCGTCGCAGGCTGAGCGGATCGACCTCCACGGTTGTGACGCTGCAGTTGTCGACCGCGCGCCAGACCACGGTCTCGACCGGCTCGCGCGCGACGTACGCGGTCGCGAAGCGAATCGGTCCGCCCGAGGTCACGATCGCGATTTCCTCTGCGGGCGGACGCTGGAGCAGCTCGTCGAGGAAGGCCGCGACCCGGCTGTACACCTCGCGGATGCTCTCGCCACCGGGGTGACGATCGTCGGCGCCATGCCACGTGGTCCCGCTCCTCGTTCCGAGCTCCGCGGCCACCTCCGCCGCGACGCGGCCCTCGTTGTCGCCGAAGTGCCGCTCGCGTAACGCCGGCGCCGTGCGGACCTGGAGACCGAGCTGCC
>Ga0066710_100004518_pt1 | contig 12347 bp, 8 predicted proteins | sample GraSoiAngelo_159_FD_79666 | JGI IMG/M metagenome (GOLD analysis project Ga0066710, IMG submission 79666) | Grasslands soil microbial communities from the Angelo Coastal Reserve, California, USA - 14_1009_16_40cm | ecosystem: Environmental > Terrestrial > Soil > Grasslands | place: USA...
TGGAGGTCACTGACGAGCTCGGCGCAGAGGGAATCCTCCAGAGTCTCCTCGATCGCGACATATACCCCGCCGAGCGCGAAGATGGCGGCGAGTGTACCGACGTTCAGCGGCAACACGATGATCGCCAGTGCCATGAGCGCGGCCGTGAAGTAGCCCCCAGCAAGCAAACGCCGCTTGTCGAGGCGATCCGCGAACCATCCGGCCAGGAAAGAGCATCCGGCGTAAAGCACGTTGTGCAATACGTAGAGTCCTGCCGCGATCACCGCCGCTTTCCCTGCGCCCAGCGCTGGTGCCAGCGATTGCACCGCCAGCAGGATAAGCAAGGTGTGAGCAAAGTCGCCGGCGCCAAACAGACCGACCGCGACCAGGAGCCGGCGGAAGGAGGCTGGCAGCGCACGCAGACTCTCACCGAAACTGATGTGTGGGACGGGAACCCGCACTTTCTCCTTGACCGCGAACGCGATCAGTGCGGCAGCCAGCAATCCCGGTATCAGGGTCAGCGCGAAGAGCGTCGCGTATTTGCCGGCGAGCAGTTGCAGAAGTGCGAGCGCGGTGATCGGTCCCACAATCGCGCCGCAGGTGTCCATCATACGCTCGAACCCAAATGCCCGACCGTAACTGTCGCGAGTCACTGCGCCCGCGAGCAGCGCCTTGCGGACCGGCGTGCGCACGCCGCGCCCCAACCAGGCGCTGGCACGGGCGAAGAGTACGTGCCACGCGTTCGAGGCAAGTCCAAACGCGGCCGTACCCAAAGCCGTGGCAAGGTACCCGATGACCGCGATCGGCTTGCGGCGGCGCAGTCGGTCCGTGTAGTAGCCCGACGCCATCTTCGCGAAGCTCGAAAGTCCGTCGGAGACGCCCTCGATGACCCCGAGCCAGGCCGCCGCCACGCCCATGGTCGCAAGGAACGCGGGCAGGAGAGTCGTCGCGATCTCGTGCGACCAATCGCTGAACAGAGACGCGAGCCCCACGCCGACGACAGTGCGGTTCAGCCACGGGAGGCGCCGTTTTTTTTGGCTTTCAGACACTTTCAGTATTGTGCGTTAGTCGCAGGATGTTGTGCATGTGCCGGCTTGCTTACCCAGCAGCCCAACACGAATACTGCAAGGAATTTCAGCGCCAGCGCTCGGCGTTGCGCCGATAGGTCTTCGCAAGCGGCAGCGAATGGCCGCTTAGAAGCAGCCATGCAGGCACTCGGGATACCCGCGGCTGGCCGATCGGCGAAGGTCGATCCGGCGGGCGGAACTTTCATGACTCGGAGCACCTTGAACCGCGGGACTGCGGGAACTACGCTGCGGTTCGGGTACCCAAGGGGGCGGACCTACCCCTTGAAATTCCAGGCACTAGACTTGCCCAGGACGGGATGCGATCTTCCCGACTTAGGGCCGGGGGACGCCCGCTCCCGGCCGGCCTGCATAACGACTAACATCGCCCCATGACCGTACAAAAGGCTAGCGTCTGTCCGCTCGACTGCCCGGATACCTGCAGTCTCGCGGTAACCGTGTCGGGTGATCACGTGCTCGCCGTGCGGGGATCGAAAGTCAATCCCATTACTCACGGCGCCATCTGCGCCAAGGTGGCCAACAGTTATCCCGAGTTTGTCCATGGCCGCAATCGATTGCGGTATCCGCTGAAGCGCATCGGCCCGAAAGGGGAAGGCAAGTTCGCGCGGACCTCCTGGGATCAAGCACTGGACATCATTCGTGATCGCGTCGGAAGCGTCATCGAGCGTTACGGGTCCCAGGCCGTGCTCCCGCTCAATTACGCTGGACCGCATGGGATGCTGGCGGGCGATTCCATGTCGCTGCGTTTTTTTCACGGCCTGGGCGCCTCGTTGCTGAGTCGCAACCCGTTGTGCGGCGGCATCCGCAGCGCCGCCTACGCCGGCACCTTCGGCGCAACCCCCGGCACCCCGCTCCAGCAGGTGAGCCTTGCCAAGCTCATCATCGTCTGGGGAAATAATGCCACGGTCTGCAACCTGCACCTGATGCGGCAGATCAACGCGGCGAAGCGCAACGGCGCCAGGCTGGTGGTGATCGATCCGCGGCGCGTCAAGGTCGCCGAACAGGCACAACTGCATCTGCCGGTCCGTCCTGGAACGGACGTGGTGCTGGCGTGGGCGATAGCCGTGGAACTGGAGAGACTGGGCGGCCTCGATCGCGTCTTCATAGACGAGCACGTGCTCGGGTTCAACGCATTTATGGAAGCGGCACGCAGTTACCCGCCTGAACGCGCGGCGGAGATATGCGGAGTTGAGCTCGACGCCATTCGTACCCTGGCGCGCTGGTACAAGGAGGCCTCGCCCGCGGTGATCGCCTGGGGGAACGGACTCGAGCGCAATCAGAACGGCGGCTCCGGGCTGCGCGCCATCGCCGCTCTGCCAGCGCTGGCAGGCAAGTTCGGCGTTGCGGGAGGTGGCCTTGTCGGCGGCGCAGGTCATGCATTTCCGAAGACGCTCGATAGATTGACGCGCCCCGATTTCGTGCCGCCTAAGACGAGGACGATCAATATTCTTGACGTCAGTCGGCTGCTCCTCGATGACGATCTGGAGCCGCCAATCAAGGCCCTGTTCGTCTACAACCACAACCCGCTGATCGTCCATCCAGACCAGAATCGGATGAAGCGGGCGCTGCAGCGAGAGGACGTATTTGTGGCCGGCATCGAAGTCGCGATGACCGACAGCATGGCGTACGCGGATGTGGTTCTGCCGGCTTGTACGCATTTCGAGCACGCCGATCTCTACGCCGCTTACGGACAGCAATATCTACAGCGAGCCGAAGCAATCATCCCGCCGGTCGGCGAAAGCCTGCCCAACACGGAAATCTTCCGACGGCTCGCCGCCAAGTTCGGTCTGAGGGACCCTGCATTCAGGGCGAGCGACACCGAACTGATGGACGCGGCCCTTAGCTCGCACGATCCCCGCATGCAGGGTCTACAGCCGAGCCGAATCCCGGTCGATCGGGCGATCAAGATGGAGTATGGCAGCGCCGAGCCGATCCTATTCGATAATGTCGCGCCGCGAACGCCCAGCGGAAAGATTGAATTGCTGTCACAGGACCTCGGCGACCGCTACGGTGCCATGCTGCCTGTCTATCGACCGCTCGTGTCACAGTATCCGTTGACACTGATCACGCCCGCCTCCGATAAACGCATCACCTCCACCTTCGGGGGCCTCCCGGAGAGCGACGCCACACCGGTGCTCGAGATGAATCCGGACGACGCCGCGAGGCGCGGGCTGACCGACGGAACGCGGGTGAGAGTGTGGAATGATTTGGGGGAGGTGTTTCTGCCGCTGCGAATAACTACTGTGGTACGGCCCGGCGTGGTTTGCTCCGAAAAAGGCGCGTGGCTGCGCACCAGTGCGAACGGGCAGACGGTGTCTGCATTGGCTCCCACACACAAGGCCGATCTTGCCGACGGCGCCTGCTTCAACGATGCCCGAGTCGAGGTGCAAGCGCGCTGAGATATCCCCCACCGCAGCACATTGCAGTAACGGCATTGTCCGGGCCCGCCTAGTCTCTGAAGTCAAACCTGATAAGGAATGGGAAGCACGAGCTCACGGGCCGGCCATCCTCTGTAGTAGCGCGGTAGTGGCCAGAGCCTGCCTTCGCGAGCCGCACAGCGCCTTCGTCGAGCCTCGCGCTGCCGGAGGAACGCGCGATTGTCGGATCCGCGGACAGGCGCCCATTGCCGTCGACACACACGCGAACTGAGGCGACACCCTTTTCCCCCATGCGGATAGCGGCGGGGGGATAGTAGTCGGCGGTGTTTGGGAATCCCTTGCCTGGTCCTCCCAGGACGCGGTCCAAGATCTTCGCAGGTGGCGGTGGTGATTGCCCAATTTCCGCGTCTCGGATCATGTTCGCGTCCGGCGGGACGTCGACCGCGAGGTCCGGCTCGGGTACTTCGAGCCGTGTTGGCGCCAGATTCGGTTGGGGTGGTGGCGGTGGCGGGTGGTGCGGTGGCACTTCGTCCGTCATTCTGAGCTGGATCACAGGGGGAATCACGGCGGCCATCCTGTGCACGAGGCCGGTTGCGAGAAGGTAGATCAGCACACCGTGCAGGCAGACGATGAGCAGGACGGCGGCAGTACGGCGCGAGGAGAACGACCAATTGTGTTGCGCGCAGGCGGTCATAACTTTGTTCCCTGTTGCGGAACCAGCGGCCGGCACAGCTGTTGCGGAGTGTTCGCACGCAATTACTTTCGTGGCCCAACAGCATCCAATTGCAAGGCGCAGGCGCGACATTTGCCCAGGCCGCGCCGCCAAATCGGCCAGCCATTCCTCTTCCAGTCGTTCTGACAGGGACGCCGGAGCGCTGCGTGCAGCGTGTTGGATCAGTCGATGAGCACATCCCTCGAACCAACCCAGCAACTCGCCGGAGAAGGCTGCCGGCAGCGCAGCGAGGACGTCGTGACAGTTCATGCTAGAACTCGCCGGCCGAAGCTCGCGAAGACCTCGCTCGCACGCGCGAGTCCACCAGGGGTCAGGCGATAAAGTCGCCGGCGCGGACGGCCGATGCTCGCGGGGTCGACGGCCTCCCATCGGCTAACGAACCACCCGGCTGACTCGAGTCGAAGGAGAATTGGGTACAACGTACCGGAGGCCAAGCGGCTGCGCTTCTGGACGTCCGCACCCGACAGCTGATCGCTCGGATTCTCAAGGAATGCCTCCAGTACCTGCAGCGTCTGTAGAGACATCCGCACATCGCGCCCCTGCTTACCCATAGTTGTAAGTCTACATAGGGTAATCCGTGCAAGCAAGTCCCCACGATCTGGTGGTAAACGTGTCAGCCCCCACGTCTACAGATGGGCCAGCAGGACGGATCCTCAGGTTGTAGTAGTAGTCTACTGACCCAGGCCGATCTGCTTCATGTACGTCTGGTTGTCCCAGAACAGGTATTCCTCGTCCATCGTCCCGTTCTTCCAGTGTCCGACCGTGCACATGACGATCTTGAAGGCCTTACCCGTCGGGGCAAGAGTCTTGCCGTCGCCAATCGGCATCGGCTTCGTGAATGTTCCCTCCATGATTCCGATGACGCTGGTCCATTCGCCATTGGCGATCTTGACGGGGTGTTCCTGGATGCGCGTATCCGGCGCATAGACGAACATGGCCTTCAAGTCGGCGATGTGCCGCTCGATGCCGTGGGTGACGTGACCGTCCGGCCAGTGCACGGTGACGTCCTGGGAGTGACTCTCCTTCAGGCGATCCCACTTCTGGTTGGTGAAGACGTCGAAGTCGAGCGTATCAAACCTGGCAATGTGTGCCTTGGCGATCGTTTCAGCCGTCTTGTAGCGTGCCAGTTCGTCCTCCGCCGTGCGCGCCGGTGAAACGACAACCAGCGCGCAGGCGAGTAGAGCGGCCAGGCCAAAGGCATGGCGAGAGAGCGAAATCTGACTAAACATACGAGCGCTCCTGTGTAGTTATGTACGACGCTGCGTTGACTTCGCATGAGGTGCTGCCCGGTTTGGTACGGATTGGAGCGAGAGTCCGCCGCACATTCTGCGCTGGAGCATAAACCGAAACGCGCGCCCCGGGATGCGCGCGGCAAATCGACGCAGGATGCCGCGGAAGAACGCCCCGCGACTCGGGCTCATTTATCAGCGTGGTGCGCAAAAGAGTTCGAGTGCATCCTTATCCTTCACGCCCGGGAGGATCGGTGAGCTGGCCAACCGGCGTCATGCCTGATCCCGAAGGCCGCGGTGACGCCGAACGTGACGTGTTGGCGGCTCAAGCTGCTGGAATGAAAGTCTTCGTTGCACTGTTATCATCTGGCGCGTCAAGTCCGTTCAAGCTGATAGGGTAACAAAGCAGTACACTCTGCAAAGTTCTGAACTCGTGGTGGTTCCCTAACACTCCACGGCCGCGCAGCAGTTGAGTGGCCATGCGCATTGTCGGACTCGGTCATGGCTTGTTCGCTATAGCAGGAGCGGGCCTCGCTATCTTGAGCCTCATTTACCGCGACTTCGCGCCAATATGGCAGCCCTTGCCCGCCTGGATTCCCTGGCGGGAAACTTGGGTTTACGGATGCGGGCTACTCGTCTTGGCCGCCAGCGTCGGTCTTTGTTTCTCGCGCTCGGCCTTGCCGAGCGCGTTGACGATCGGCACGTACCTGGCGGCCTGGGCCGTGACTCGTGCAGTCCCGGTCGTCTTCAAACCACTCAGCGTTGGCTCGTGGTATGGCTTTTGCGAAGCGCTGGCGCCACTCCTTGCTGCCTGGATCCTGTACGCCATGTTGCGGTGGCAATCGCGTGTGTCGGAGACGCCGTTAATCACCAGCGAGCGCGCCGTGCGCGCGGCACAAGTTTTGTTTGGCCTCATGTGTGTCGTATACGGATTGGCGCACTTTGCCTACGCCGCTTACACCGCCAGCATGGTGCCTACCTGGCTACCTGGTCGGTTGGGATTCGCGTACTTCACTGGGCTCGGTCACCTCGCGGCTGGAATCGGCATCATTGTGGGGATTCTCCGCCGTTTGGCGGCCACCCTCGAAGCGCTCATGATGAGCTTGTTTGGCCTTCTGGTCTGGGTGCCGAGCCTGTTAGCGCAGCCTCCGCCCGCATGGGCAACGCCGCCCCAAAATCAATGGTCTGAGCTCGTCGTGACCATGTTGTTGGCCGCCTCCGCGTGGATTGTCGCAACCTCTTTGCGAAACCGCCCCTGGGGCCTCGCGTCGCGTTCACGCGTGTCAACTGGCGCAGCGTTCCGACGATCGGCGTCGCAACATATTGATTGATCCTGATTGCCGCTTGAAAACGCAGTCCCGGACGGTCACTCGCCGCGGCGGGCCTTCGTGCGTGGGTAGGCGGAGGTTGCGGACGTCCTGGTCCACCAGAACCACGTGGATCCCGCCCTCGCCGTGCGGCCGTTTGTCGCGCGAAGCGGCGTACCACCGGCGATCATCCGCCTGCAGAGTGACGATATCCCCGCGCCGTTCGATCTGATGACGGTAGTCGACTTACGGAATCGTTTTGCTGGCGATACTAGAGAGCGCGCTCTCGGTGCCCGCCGCCGAATAGGCATTGACCGCAAAATACCAGGTTGCGGGCGCAAGATTGCCGAGGGCGTAGGTGGTCAGGCCGGGGTTCGCGATTTGCACCGACTGGCTGAGATTGGTTGCTGATGTGCCGTAGTAGATGTTGAATCCCGCAAGGTTCGTGAGAGCGGAGCCATCCGTGTTCTGCGTGGGCGCACTCCAACTTACGGTCGCGCTGCCGTTCGCGACCTGCGTCACGATGATACTGAACGCGGGGAGCGACGCGCTTGATGTTCCGTCGCTTACGCTGATGATGATGTTCGAATAAGTTCCGGCATCGCCCGACGTGGGTGTTCCAGATAGGTTGCCGGATTGCGTATTGAACGAAGCCCAGCTCGGCGGGTTTTGAATGCTGAACGTCAGTGCGTTGCCGTTCGGATCCGAAGCAGTTGGAGTAAAGCTGTAAGCCGTGCCGGCGTTTGCCGACGTCGCAGGTGTGCCACTGATGGTCGGCGGCGGATTGGCGGGCGCAGATACGGCAATGGCGAAGGCCGGAAGCGAGGTGGTGAGAGTCCCGTCGCTGACGCTGATCACGATGCCCGAGAAGATGCCGACGTTGCCTGTCGTCGCCGTTCCGGAAAGCTGCCCGGTGGTGTTGCTGAAGCTCGCCCAAGACGGGCGGTTGGCAACCGAGAACGTCAGCGTGTCTCCATCGGGATCGCTCGCGGTCGGTGTGAACGAATAGCTAGCGCCGGCGACGACGTTTGTGGACGGCGTGCCGCCGATCACCGGCGCGTGATCCGGCGGCGGTTGAACCTGGATCGAGAAGGCCGGGAGCGCGGTGGTCAAGGTCCCATCGTTGACGCTGATCACGATGTTGGAGAACGTGCCAATATTGGTCTTCGTTGGCGTCCCCGAGAGCTGTCCGGTACCGCTGCTGAAGGTCGCCCAGGACGGTTGGTTCGCGATGGAGAATGTCAGCGCGTCTCCATCGGGATCACTCGCGCTCGGCGTGAACGAATAGCTAGCGCCGGCGACGACGTTTGTGGACGGCGTGCCGCCGATCACGGGCGCGTGATCCGGCGGCGGTTGAACCTGGATCGAGAAGGCCGGGAGCGCGGCGGTCAAAGTCCCGTCGCTGACGGCGATGACGATGCCCGTGAAGGTTCCGATGTTGGCGGAAGTGGGTGTTCCCGTGAGCGTTCCGGTGCTCGCCGAGAAGGTAGCCCACGAGGGCATGGCCTGTATGGAGAAGGTGAGGACCTTGCCAGCTGGATCCGTGGCGCTCGGCGTAAACGAATAGTTGCTACCTGCTACGACGCTCGTTGGGGGGATACCGGAGATCGTCGGCGTGTCATTCGCGGGCGCCAGCACCTGGATCGAAAAGGCCGGGAGCGAGGCGGTCAGGGTGCCGTCGCTTGCGGTGATGACGATGTTGGAGAAGACGCCAATATCGGCTGTCGGAGGCGATCCTGAGAGCTGACCGGTGCTCGCGCTGAAGCTTGCCCATGAGGGCGCGTTCAGAATACTGAAGGTCAGCGTATGGCCATCCGGATCTGCTGCGGCCGGCGTGAAGGAGTACTGGTTGCCGGCAACCACCGTAGGCGCGGGCGTACCTGATATCGACGGCGCGTTGTTGGCGGGAGCCTGTACTTGAATGGAGAAATCAGGCAGGGACGCGGTTGTGCGACCGTCGCTCACGCTGATCCGGATGTTGGCAAAGGTGCCCTCGTTGGCGGTGGTGGGCGTCCCGGACAGCGCACCCGTCGCGGTGCTGAAGGTTCCCCAAGCGGGTCGATTGACAATCGTAAAGCTCAACGTCGAGCGCGCGGGATCGGTGACCATGGGCTGGAAGCTGTAGGGTTGACCGGCAGTCACGGTCGCGGCCGGTGTGCCAGCGATCGTTGGAGGAGTAACGGGCGGTGGAGTAGTTGGAGGGTTCACCGTGATGCGGAACGGACCGATGATGGCGCGGGTCGTGCCGTTCGACACACCGATCTCAATTTCCGCGCTCGTGCCGACGTCGCTGTTGCCCGGAGTTCCGAAGAGCTCGCCGGACGATGCAACAAATGTGGCCCACCCAGGCTTGCTGCTTATGGTGTAGGACAGCGGGCGCCCTTCAGGATTGGAAACCGAGGGGGTATATTGATACTTGGCGCCAGCCTCCACCGAAGTGGGCGCCGTGCCGTTGACGACGAGAGCGGCTGTGTCGATCCCGCCGCAAGCAGCGAGTGTGACTGCGATTACGGTACACCAGGCGAGCTGACCGATCCTAAGATCAGCGACCGCGGATACGTTGCCCATGCGCATGCACGACCCACCCTGTTGACAGCCAACTGCGGGCTGCAGAGCGTGATCAGTGAGAGCGCAGAGACAACACCAGAGAACTGACGACCAGCGCGACCGTAGACATTGCGCGCTGCCGGCAACCCCGCTGTCTTCACAAGCCGATTAGGCTCTCAAGACCGGAAGCTTTGCGTCCCCGCCTCACGACGGGTTTGCCCTTCGAGTACCGGATGCATGCTACGCGCTGGAACATCCCGTGTCATTACGCAACCCGTCATCAAGTTGCGACAGCAAGCTGTGACAAATACCTATCTCGCGGGCTTGTGCACTGCTTCACGATCGCCGTCGCCGGGTGCCCGGGGTCTTTTGCGTTCGGTTTTGTACTGAAGCGCCAGGCGTCGCAAATCGCTGACGTACGCGGGCTAATGCGGCCGCATCCGTTCGCGACGGGGTGTTCGAAGACGGATCCGGCCTGAGCTGTTCGGCTTGGGGACCGAAAATCTGGCACAGCCATGGAGCGCCTCGTCATGGACGACCCTGGATGTGGACCTACGTTACGGTCATTCAACCGGCGCGAACCGAGACTCATCGCCTCGAGCATCGCATCATGCGCGGCTGCGATGCCGGGCGGCTCCATTCCCCGGGGTTCGTCCCGGACCGCCGTCGCTGCCGATCATGATCGGGTAGGCCGCGATCGGGTGCATCACCGGGCATCGCCTTCAGGTAACCCGGAGCGCACCGACGCAATGATTGCTGCCAGTTCGGGCGGGACGGGCAGGCGTCGGAAGGCGCTCACATTTCTCCCTCCTGTATTTCCTTCGGGTACGAGGCCGGCCCCTGTCAAGACCGCGGCGCCGACAATGCGCAGCACCTGGGCAGCAAGCTCTTGCGGTTGGCGCTGACGCGCCGCCCATCGGAGCATCTGCCAGTGGACCCGGACGTGCTCGCGCGTTGAAGCCTGGCCTAGCACGTGGGCCCGCTCAAGATGCTGAAAGCTACCCGCGAAATCGCCCCTGCCATCGCATTCTTCGGCTGCCAGAAACTCTGCGTGCACATATGGCCTGATGCGATGAGAAAATTCCTTCACCTGCTCTGTCACCCGGTTCGATCTGGCGGCAACCCTTGAGAAGCCCAGCAGCCATGAGAGATACGCCGCTGCCACGACGTCGTATGTCAGACAGAACATCGGCCACCATGACGGAACGCCAGGGTCCGCAATTAGGCGCCCGTGGAACCAGTCGAACACGCCGTGCGCGGCGAGCGCTGCAACTACCCACCAAAGGGTGAACCTGAACCCAATGAGTGACAGCAGTAGAAATGCGGCGACGCCAGCAGACTCCAGCATCAGCGCGTGAAGCGACCCGCCGATGACGGCAAATAGGTCGTAGTACGAGGCAATCACGATCGTCAATGTTGGATAGAAAGCGCGATCACGGTCGAGACCCACAACGGTCGCGAGACCAGAGATGCCCAACGCCAGAACTACGCCCACAATGTATTCCATGACCAATCCCCGTGTGGGCTCGGCACTCTATGCGGCGGGACAGAAGCGCCGACAGCGCCCCGCACCATTTTCTCGCCGTTCGTGTGTCACCCGGGTGGACTTGTGGCCGTGTCCTGAATGCCCAAGAGCGCCGCAAGTTGGGCACGCAAGTTGTCGACCTCTTCGGTGATCGGGCCATTCAACGTGCCGAGTTCGTCACGCTGGCTGGCCTTGAGGCGATCAGCAATTGCGAACAAGAGTATTGTCACTGCCTCGGCGTGTTCGGGACCGATTTCTTTGTGAACCTGGGGATACACCGCGCTGCTGCGCAGGGCAGTTCGCGCGATAGCCAGCGCTTCCTGATGCGCCGCTGTACCTGCCCTACGAACCTCAAGGTGCGATGCCAGCGGCAGCATTGCACGAGCTAACTCCGCAGGGCCCGGGGACAATCCCATCTCGGCTATCACCGCCATCAGACGGCGGGACAGTCCGTGCCAATTCTCGCCAACGCAGCTCACGCTGAAGCCGAGTGCGCTGGATCGCACGCGCCGGCGCATCACCAGCCATCCGCGCGCTTGGCCAGTCGCTGGATCAATCGGCTCCATCGCGCGCCAAAGATGCTCTGCTGATACCCAGTGCGGCGGGTACTTGAAGCGAGCGACGTCGAGGACGAGGGCGAGATCCCGAGCAACGTGATAGCCGCCGATTGGCGAGAAGTGGCCGCCTCCAGACTGCCCCATCACGGAGCGGTCGTACGATGCAACGAGTACGGCTTCACCGCTGGCGGCGATCGCGAGCGCAGCATGCCAATCTGCGAGATTCGCAGAGTCACGGCGCTGGACGTCTACCTCAGCACCGTTACAACGCGCCAAGCAGGCGAGCTCGTCAATATCCAGTCCACGTTCTCGCACCTCTGCGAGCGGGACGCAGCAGTCGAGCAAATCCTCGGCGAACCACCGCCACGGCCCCTTCCACAGTCGCTCAGGATCTATTGCCAGCGCATTGAGCGCGACGACCAGTGAACCAAGTCCGCAGAAGGCCGGGTCGGACTGGGTGTGGAACTGCTCGGCGAGCCGGAAATACCCGTTAAGACCCTCGGTCGCCAAAGCCTCGGCGAATACCTGCCGCCCCTCAGGGGATGAGAACGCAATCGCATCAGATGGAAGGGGGCGCCGATACAACGTTTGGCCCATGTTTCATCCTATCAACCAAGACGAGGATCTGCCCGGGTCCGGCGGAATGGGTCTTCACCGTTTTACCCGCTCTCGCAAAGGTGTTCGGCGAGGCGAAGGCGGGTGCCCTACACCCACCGCAGCACCCGTCACGCCGAACCGGACACCAGGCGAGCCGTGATTCGGGCGACGTGCTCGCCCTGGTAACGACACATCTCGAGTTCCAATGGCGTCGGCATACGCGTTTCGCTCCCCGCCCCAGTTACACAGCTCGCGCCGTAGGGAGTCCCGCCGGTCACCTCGCGCATCGTCGCGAGATCCTTGAACGTGTAGGGCAGGCCGACCACGATCATTCCGTGGTGGAGCAGGGTGCTGTGGAAGGAGGTGATGGTCGTCTCCTGGCCGCCGTGCTGGCTGGCAGTGCTGCAAAA
>Ga0066710_100004519_pt1 | contig 12346 bp, 11 predicted proteins | sample GraSoiAngelo_159_FD_79666 | JGI IMG/M metagenome (GOLD analysis project Ga0066710, IMG submission 79666) | Grasslands soil microbial communities from the Angelo Coastal Reserve, California, USA - 14_1009_16_40cm | ecosystem: Environmental > Terrestrial > Soil > Grasslands | place: USA...
CAAACCCTCGCTCGAGGACGTTCCAAGCGGACGCGGTGTTCTTGTCAAAGTCCTGCGCGTTGGCGTGGACGGTACGGACAAGGAGATCAACGCCGCCGAATACGGCGCCGCTCCTCCGGGATACGACTTCCTGGTGCTCGGTCATGAAAGTCTTGGGCGTGTCGAAGCCGTCGGGCCCGCCGTGACTGAACTTCAACCGGGGGACTATGTTGTCGCCACAGTTCGACGACCCGGAACCAGCATCTACGATCAGATCGGCACGAACGACATGACGACCGATGAAGTGTACTACGAGCGCGGCATCAACCTGCGTCATGGTTACCTGACGGAATACTACGTCGACGACGCGGAGTTCATTGTGAAGATTCCGAGTGGGCTCAAGGAAGTCGGTGTTCTGCTGGAACCCACGACTGTCGTCGAGAAGGGAATCACTCAGGCGTACGAGATCCAGCGCCGGCTTCGAGTGTGGAAACCGCGCCGTGCCGCAGTGATGGGCGCGGGAACGATCGGACTTCTTGCGACCCTGATCCTGAGGTTGCGCGGGTTGGATGTGACCACATTCGCCCTCACGAAGAAGTCATACCTCAATTCCGACCTTATCGAAGCGATTGGAGCGCGTTACGTCTCCACTCAGGAAACGACGATTCCCGACGGTTCCGCGAAGTATGGCCCTTTCGATCTCGTGTTTGAAGCGACCGGTTACTCACCGGTGGTGTTCGATAGCATGCGCGCTCTTGGCAAGAATGGGGTGCTCGTTCTTTCCAGCGTGACCGGCGGTGACCGCAAGATCGAGGTGCCGGCAGACAAAATCAATCTCGAGTTTGTCCTGGGTAACAAGGTCATGGTCGGCACTGTCAACGCGAATCGCGAGTACTTCGAAAGCGGTGTGCGCGACCTTTCGCAGGCGGAGCTTGAATATCCGGGCTGGTTGAAACGCCTCTTGACGCATCCGGTGAAGGGCCTGGCCAACTACCAGGAACTTTTCGAGAAACTCCGGAATGCCAAGGGCGCCATCAAGATCTTCTGCGAAGTGGCGGAGCTATGAAAAAGCGCATCGTCATTCTGGGCGGGGGCTTTGGCGGCCTCTACACTGCGCTTGAGATTGAACGGACCATCGCACGCGATCCGGACGTCGAGGTCACGCTAGTCAATCACGACAATTTTTTCCTGTTCACGCCGATGCTCCACGAGGTTGCCGCAAGCGATCTGGACATGACGCACATTGTCAATCCAATCCGGAAGCTCCTCAAGCGTGTCCAGTTTTTCCAGGGTGACGTGGAACGGATATCCCTGGACGAAAAACGAATCGAAGTATCGCACGGTACGGATCACCATCATCATGAGCTGGAATACGACCATCTGGTGATCGGTGTCGGCAACATCACGAACTATTACAACTTGCCGGGCCTCGAAGAAAATGCCTTGACGATGAAATCGCTGGGAGACGCGATCTTTCTGCGCAACCGCCTGATTCAAAACATGGAGGAGGCCGATTTCGAATGCACCGATGCCAGGGCGCCTCTCATGACGATTGTCGTCGCCGGCGGCGGATTTGCAGGCGTGGAGACGGTTGCCGCCGTCAACGATTTTCTACGGGATGCAATTCCGTTTTACAAGAATCTTGACGAGCGCGACCTGCGCATTGTGCTGGTTCATTCCGGGGCCGTCATTCTTCCTGAGCTTAGTGAAAAGCTCGGAGCATACGCCGGAGGCAAGCTGACCGGGCGAGGTGTCGAAGTGCGGTTGAATACGCGCGTGCTCGGCTATCGTAACGGAGCCGTCGAATTCAGCGACGGGTCGAGTGTTTCGACCAAAACGCTGGTATGGACCGCCGGAACGTCGTCGCATCCGATCCTGGATACCATTCCGTGCGCCAAAGACCGTGGCCGCGTGGCCACCAACGAATATATGGAACTGCCCGACTGGCCGGGCGTCTGGGCTGTTGGCGACTGCGCTTCGATCCCGGATCCGAGAACCGGAAAACCGTATCCGCCGACCGCACAGCATGCGTTGCGGCAAGGCCGAGTTCTCGCGCGCAACATGTGCGCGGCCATTCGAGGCGGAGTAAAGAAACCTTTCGTTTTCTCAACCCTTGGCCAGCTTGCCGCGATCGGTAAGCGCACGGGAGTGGCCCAGATGTTCGGGTTCAATTTCTCAGGTTTTGTAGCCTGGTGGCTCTGGCGCACGATCTATCTCAGCAAACTTCCCAGATTCGAAAAGAAATGCCGGGTCGCGCTCGACTGGAGCCTGGATCTGTTGTTCTCGAAAGATCTCGTCCAGTTTACGACCGTTCGGGCGCCGTCAGTGCAGCACGCCGAAGAAAGCAAGGCAATGGAGCGCGCAGCGCAAGCGCGGCAGCGCGCAGCGATAGGTGCATAAATCATGATCCATTTCACCAAAGACATTCTCCACAACTTCGAGTCGGCGACCAGCCGTGAATGGCTGGAAACCAATGGCATCGGCGGATTTGCCTGCTCCACGGTCATCGGTGTGAACACGCGCCGCTACCATGCTCTTCTTACCGCAGCGATGCATCCGCCCGCGGGAAGGATCGTACTGCTTTCGAAGCTCGAGGAAACCGTGATCATTGATCGTCATCGATACGATCTGTCGACGAACCAGTACTCCGGGGCGGTCCACCCCCGGGGCCATACAAACCTCGAAGGCTTCAGGCTGGATCCATTTCCAATATTTACATTTGCCGTAGACGGAGTCCGGATTGAGAAGTCGCTGTTTATGGTTCATGGGCAAAACACCGCCGTGATTCAGTATCGCGTGAGCGAGCGAGGAACTCGCTCGGTTCAGCTCGAACTACGGCCCCTGATCGGCTTTCGTGACTATCACGCCTTAACGCACGAGAACGAAGCTCTGGACCGAAGCGTCCACGTTCACCACGAGAAGCTCGCTTCAGTGCGTCCGTACCCGGACAATCCCCGCCTTTATTTCGCGCATGACGCGGAGGAACTGAGTCCAAAGGGGTACTGGTACAGGAATTTCGAATACGCTCTCGAGCGCGAACGCGGGCTGGATTCGGTAGAGGACCTGTTCAATCCGATGACCTTGCGCTTCGACGTTAGTGCACGAGAAAGCGCCACGCTTATTGCTTCTACGGAAGTCGTGGATGTTGCCCCGGCGGACGTGCTTTGCCGGCAGGAGGTGGATCGCCGAGCGCTAATCGTTGCGGATTTACCCGCGGAAGACGAGCTTGTCCGCATTCTGACCGCGGCTGCGGAACAATATATTGTCAACCGTGGCGATCAGAAGACGGTCATCGCAGGATATCCATGGTTCACGGATTGGGGCCGCGACACGATGATCGCATTGCCTGGACTGACTCTGGTGACAGGACGCGACGAAATCGCCCGCAGCATTCTCTGCGAATTTGCCAGGCACGTCGATCGTGGAATGTTGCCCAATCGCTTTCCCGATTCAGGCGAAACTCCCGAATACAACACCATCGACGCGACATTGTGGTATTTCGAAGCGGTCCGATCACTGCTTCAGTACACGGCAGACTACCCGTTCGTCAGCGCGCACCTTTATCCTGTCTTAGCCGAGATCATCGAGTGGCATATCCGTGGTACCCGCTACGGCATCAAAATGGACGCCGATGGACTGATTGCGTCCAGCGATCCCAAAGTTCAACTCACCTGGATGGACGCCAAAATCGGTGACTGGGTGGTCACGCCCAGGAACGGAAAGGCCGTGGAGATTCAAGCGCTCTGGTACAACGCATTGCGCACCATGGAAGACATTGCTCTAAAGACCAAGATTCCCGCCGATGCTCAGAAATATTCCACTCTTGCCGATCTTGCGCAGCACAGCTTCAACGAGCTGTTCTGGAACGAAGAAGGGGTGTGTCTTTACGATGCTGTTCTCGATAACCAGAGAGACGCGTCCATGCGGCCGAATCAAATTCTCGCGGTGAGTCTGAGACATTCGATGCTCAGTAAAGAGCGAGCGAAGGCTGTCGTCAATGCGGTCGAAAGAGATTTGTTTACGCCTTATGGTCTCCGGAGTCTGTCACCTGCGGACTCCAGGTATCGTGGACATTACGAAGGTGATGCTGTCGCGAGAGACAGCTCGTATCACCAAGGATCGGTCTGGGCATGGTTGCTGGGTCCGTTTATCGATGCGTACTTCAAAGTGAACGGCAACGGAAAGAAGGTTCTGGATCAGGTTCGAGAGTGGCAGCGAGTTTTCTCCCCGCATCTGACTGAAGCCGGCCTCGGTCATGTCTCCGAGATTTTCGACGGCGATTCGCCGCATCACCCGCGCGGTTGTTTTGCCCAGGCTTGGAGTGTCGCGGAAGTCCTGCGAGCGGTCCTCGAAAACGGTGTGGTGCGAAAATCCGGAAGATCGACAAAAGCTGTCGCAGTTTCCTAACGGGATAGCGATTAGGGCGCCATCGCCTGCTCACGCGCAGTAACGGACGGATTGATGAAATCAGATTGAGCCTAAATAGCCGCGGAGCGGCGGAAGGCTGTAGCCACGGCTCTAGGCCGTGGTTTGCGTTTCTAGCGGGCCATTAGCCGCGGAGCGACGGAAGATTCTGTCGCCGCTGCGCGGCTGGCCGGGCTGCACAACTCAACCACGGCCTTCAGCCGTGGCTACGTCCTGACGCCGCTCCGCGGCTGGATCAATCATTCAGAACTCCAACCGGACACGACTTTTGGTCACGCTTCCCGATCATTCACCGCGAATCGTGCTAGCATGGCTGGTTCAGTCGGAGGAATGATGAGTTATCTCAATGGAGCCCCGGTTGATGAAAAGGATTTCCCAACGCTCCTCGACATTAAAGCTGCTTTCGGTTTCATCCCAAACTTCTTCCGCGCTCAAACACTCCGGCCCGATTTGATCGATGCCGAGGTCGGATTGATCGGCACAATCCTGCTTAAGGAAGGCGCGCTGACGCGCAAGCAAAAGGAATACATCTTTCTCGTTTGCTCTGCCGACAATCTCAGCACCTACTGTGTAACGGCCCATTGTGAGATCGTTCGAATGCTGGGTATCGAGGGGCCAGAACCGGAACAAATCGCGCTCGACCATACCGTGACCAACATTCCGCCCGCCGAGAAGGCCCTGCTCGATTTTGCGGTGAAGTTGAACAACCACCCGAGGGACGTCCGTCGCGAGGACATTGTTGCCCTGCGCGAGTGTAGTTTCGGCGACGAGCACATTTTGGAGACGGTCATCATGGTCGGGCTGACGAAGTTCGCCAACTTCGTTTCCTTCGGTCTTGGGACCGTCCCTGATTTCGACTCGTCGACAATTTCAGGCCAACTGGGGCTGGATCGGGTTTCGGACCAGCCCAAAAAAGAATTGAATCCTTCTTCCGGAAATTCCGTTCTAATAAATGAAAGTGTAGTGTCGCGGGTTTTGGTTATCGATGAGGACGCGGATTTGGTCACACGCACACAGACGGGCGAATTGGACGCTTTTGACGAACTCGTACACCGTCATCAGCAGAGGATCTATCGAACATTGATGGCGATCACTCGCAATCCAGATGAGGCTGAGGATGGATTACAGAACGTATTTCTGAAGGCGTTCCAGCACATTGGCGGGTTTCAAGGGGCATCTAAGTTTGTCACCTGGCTGACGCGCATTGCTATCAATGAAGGGGCCGAGCGGCTACGCGTGCGTACGGCCGTGGACAGTCTCGGCGAAGAAGAAGGTCTGGAGGACGAGGCTCCGTTTCGCCCGCGCGACGTCAGGGCTTGGGGAGGCAACCCCGAGGAGATGTATTCGAAGGCGGAACTGAAGCACAAGGTGGAGCAGGAACTCTTGAAGCTTCCCGCAAAATACCGTATTGCGGTAATGCTCCGGGATCTCCAACAGTTCACCACGGAGGAAACCGCTGAGATCCTGAAGATTGGGGTGCCGGCTCTAAAATCACGGCTGCTGCGTGGCCGTCTGATGCTGCGAGAAGCCCTGGCTTCCAGCTTGGGAAGGAGAGCCGCGAATGTTTAGTTGCGAGAACGTGCTGGCCGAGTTGTCGAACTATGTAGATGACGAATTGAGCCAAGAGCTTCGAAAGCAAATCGAAGCGCACATGAGGCATTGCAGCACGTGCCGAGCCATTTATGATTCCACCCGCAAGACGCTTCGTATCATCACGGAAAGTGGGTCTTTCGAGCTGTCCCCGGATGTATCTTCCCGAGTTGCCAGCAGCATCCGTGCCAAGATTCGTGCGAAGCAGACTGGCCCCGCGGGGCCGTCCGGCTCCTGAGTTTTCTCTGCAATTTTTTTGAATCTTCTTTCCTCGCAGCTCCATCTAACAGCGCAGAACGCCAAATATTCGAAGAGATGATATAGAGGGCGAGAACTCGATGCAGTCTGCCGGCGACCAGCGATTCAAAACGATGACGATGTCTCACGCTAATGCGCTGTTTCAAACGGCGTTGCGGCTGACAGAGAACCGCGCAGCTGCGGTAGAGATTGTGCACGAGGCCTACGCGTGCGCCTGGAAGTCCTTCAATGGGCACGCAGAGTCGTCCGAGGGTCGTGTGGGGCTGTTCAAAATCCTGATCCAGCAAATACACCGTCGCAATCGAGGTTGGTTCAGTGCTCCGTGGTTGCCGGAACAGGACCATACATCGGAAGGGTGCCCTGGGGCGCCGGCCGATTCGGATACATTTTCGCCTGAGCAGGTGGTGTCGGCACTGTCGAGAGTTCCGGTTGTTTCCCGAGAGATTATCCTCCTCATCGATTGCCAGGAGTTTTCCTATAAGGAAGCGGCAGAGATTCTCGTCTTATCAACGGATGTTGTTGCGGATCGCCTCATCGTCGCAAGAAAACAGCTGCGGTCGGAACTGGCCACCGCCCTTTCGAGGGATGTCGCAGTGCGGTGCTAGTCCATCTCTTGATCCAACGTGGGCCGGTTCCAACCTTCTGCATCGCGTCAACAATCTCCTACCCCCTTCAAGGATTAGCCTCTGGACCACGAGAGTCGTTACACGAGTGTCTGGTTACAAAAAGGTTAGATTTGGGGAATAAAGCCGAGATCTGGTGTCTTTTCATAACAGAGCTTAGATGGTCTGAGGGCCTGGGACGTGCTTTTTGACAGAAAAGTTGAGTCTGGCGAATTCGAGGCTGTCGCGCTGCCGCACCTGAACGATCTGTATCGCACGGCAGTCCATCTTGTCAGGGATCGGACAGAGGCACACGATCTTGTGCAAGAGGCATACCTGCAGGCGTGGAAGGCCTTTCATCGGTTCGAGCCCGGCACCAATTGCAGGGCCTGGTTGTTCACGATTTTGATGAATGAAGTTCGGCATTACCGCAGGCGTTGGTTCAACACCAAGACGGTTCCAGAGGGCGAGCAGTCGTTTGAGGAAACCCTGGCATTCGAGCCGCCTGTTCCGGAACACATTCAAGATGAAGACGTATTGGCGGCCCTGGATGCTATTCCCAGAGAATTTCGGGAAGTTGTCCTGCTGGCAGACGTCCAGGAGTTCTCTTACAAGGAAATCGCGGAGATGGTTGGTGTTCCGGTGGGAACCGTGATGTCCCGTTTGAGCCGCGGTAGAAAACAGCTACGAGCGAGATTGGGAGACTACGCCAGCGCCAATGGCGTCGGCAGGAAGCTACAGGAGAGTGCTTATGCGCGTGGTTAACTTCAATGAACGATCCTGCGAGAGATATCGGCGATATTTCGATGCGTATCTGGACAACGAACTGCTCGTCGAAACGAACCAGGATGTACTGCAGCACATTACTTCCTGTACGGATTGCACCAGGATTCTGGAGAGCCGATCTCGCATGAAGCAGCTCGTCAAGAATGCTGTATCCGCCGAAGAGGCGCCGCCCGAGCTGGCCGCTGCCTTACGAGATCGCTTTCGCTCGGAACGACGAAGTTTTTTTGGATATGACTCCGCACGTTGGATGGTGGCCGCTGCGGCTGTTTTGGTCATGGCCATCGGAGGCGTTGCGGCCCTGCAGTGGGGCCGCGTCATCCAACTCCGCAGTGGCGACGGTGTTTTTCAGACTGTTTCCGCGCGGGTGCAGGAAATTCTTCGCATTGGTCTCGTGGACCATGTTCATTGCGCGATATTGTCGGAACGATGGAAACGGTTCGTATCCTTCGATGAAATGAAGGCCGACACCGGACGTTCGGCGCTCGGGGCGGAGTTCATCGATCTGGTGCCGGTGGTGCAGGCAAGGCTCGGGCCTGATTACAAGATGGTCGAAGGACACCGCTGCACGGCCAACCACCGGCCGTACATTCACCTCATCTTGACTGGTAATAAGGACACCATCCTCTCACTCGTGATTACCGAGAAGAAGGGTGAGTCTTTCACGCAGGCCGACGCCGTTGCGGTCATGAATGCTTCGGGCGTTCCCATTTACCGCGACCGGCAAGGTGTTCTGGAGATCGCGGGATTTGAATCCGGCAAGTACCTGGCATATGTCGTTTCCAACCTGGATGGCGATTCGAACCTGAAGGCCGCCTCGAGCTTGGCACCGGTCGTTTACAGTCATTTGCATCGTTTGGAACTCTGAGCACGAGCTTCATTCCATGTTGATCGCAACCAAATCGATTACGCCCGTTTCCCCGTGGAGAAAGGTTTTCGTTGAGCACTGGCGGGAGTATGCGATCGAAGGAAGCGGTCTCGGGCTATTCATGATTTCTGCCTGCATTTTTGGAACGCTGTTGGGCCATACGGATTCGCCCGTCGTCCGTTTCATCGGAAACCCGACGCTGCTTCGTGTCTTAATGGGGCTGGCGATGGGAACGACGGCTGTGGCCCTCATCTATTCGAGTTTTGGCAAACGTTCCGGCGCGCACATGAATCCAGCGACCACACTCACCTTTTGGCGGCTCGGAAAGATCGAGCCGAGAGACGCTCTCTTCTATATCGCTGCTCACTTCGCGGGTGGGATCGCGGGGGTTGCGGTGGCCAGTATTGCCCTAGGTACGTGGCTTTCACATCCATCTGTCAACTACGTGGTTACTTTGCCGGGACGATACGGCTACTGGTGGGCCTTTGCTGCTGAAGTGGGGATCACGTTCGTGTTGATGTCGGTGATCCTGCGCGTATCAAACACGCCGAAGCTCAATCGTTACACCGGCATGTTTGCCGGCGTTCTCGTGATGATGTACATCAGCATTGAAGCACCCATTTCGGGAATGAGTATGAATCCAGCCCGGACTCTGGGATCTGCTTTTTCCGCCAGGAACTGGACGTCCATCTGGATTTACTTTACGGCACCCCCAGTCGGGATGCTGCTCGCCGCCCAACTCTACCTGCGGCCGCGCGGCGCCGCACCCGTGCTGTGCGCCAAGCTGCACCACGACAACCGCGAGCGTTGTATCTTCCGGTGCAACTATCCCAGCTGTAGCGACGGTCTATGACCGCCGGCGATCCGTGAGCGCGACATCGTCGGCGGTCATAGACCGCCGCTACAGAAAACTCAGTTGCCCGTCGCGGCTGATAAAGTGTCCGATTTTCAGCGGGAGTTTTTCCAGCGCCGGAATGCTTGCAGCAAGTCGGACTCAATGGCTTGAGGTATCTCGACGCGCGGCTTGGCGCCGAGTGCTTTTATGGTGAGGCGCATCTGATCCAAGTACGTCACGCAACCGGGACAGCCCGACAGGTGCTGCTCGAGCCTAACTCGTTCATTGTGCGGCAAACGTTCTTCCAGGTAATCCGTTATCAACTCCGTCAGTTCCTTGCAGGTCAATTCGGACTCCGTCACGATCTGCCCTTCCTGAAATCGAATAATGATTTTCAAGGATACCACGTACTTTTGACCGCGCCCTATGGAGCAGTACCCTTTGATTAGTCTCGGAAATGGCCAGGGCGTTACAGACTTCTTCAGCCGTCCATCCGTTGACGTCGCGCATTGTGAGCACCAGCCGTTGCGTTTCTGGTAGTAACTCGATCGCAGCGTCCAGGACAGACATGGCTTCGCTGGTCAGTAGCTGCGTCTCGGGATCGGAATTCCAGGGCCGCGGCGCCAGGGACCAGTGGTCAGGATACTTGTCGCTGGCAACTCTGAATCGCTCGGGATCGACGGCCGGTTCGGGGCGGCCGGCTTCGTTATCTGCAAACTCCGAAAAAGCCACCATTCGACTTTCACGCACTCCGCGTGTCCTCGCGAGATTCATGACAATTCGCGAGATCCAGGTCTTGAACGAAGACCTTTCCTCAAATCGATCGATTCCCTTGAGAACCGCCAACCATGCTTCCTGCACGACCTCCTCTGCAACGGCCCGGTTCGAGACGTAGAAATTCGCTAGTGGAAGAAGGTAACCGTAATAACGCTCGACCAGTTCCACAAAGGCGCTCTCGTCACGAGCCCTCAGCCTCTCGATCAATTTTCGCTCGTCGTCCACTAGTTCGCCTCCACGTCTGTAACAAACCCGGAGGAGCTGTGACTATTCCCTGATTGACAAAAAAATCGACCGCAGCTCTGTCCATTCGTCTGGCAACGTCGTTCGGTGGATGGACGCGCTCAAAGAGAACTTTTATCTATTTCTCAGGTTTACTTGAATCGAATTATTCAAAATGGAGGTAACGAATCATGATTACAAGATTTCTTGCGGCGGGTTTGACCGCTCTATGGCTTTTGGCAGCCGTAACAGGTCCAGTGCTGCACTCCAGGCCATTGGAACAAAAGAAACCCACACTCCAGAGTTCCTTAACAGAATCAGATCGCTCGCAACGGTTCCAGAGCATGCTTGCCGCCGCGGTTCGGCACGAACTCGTGACGCTTCCATACTATGACGTGTTCGATTGGTTGGAGGCAGGAGTACTTTCCGACGGACGTGTCGTGCTTCGAGGTGAAGTCGTGCGGCCAACGACATCGGACGATGCCGAGAATCGCATACGGAGGATTGAAAGCGTTCCAGAAGTGATCAATCAGATCAAGACGCTGTCCCTATCTCCTCGCGATGGCGACCTGCGCGTCGCGCTTTACCGCGCGATTTACAACTGGAACTCGCCGCTGTTCCGATACGCGATGCGGGCCATGCCGCCAATCCACATCATTGTGGAAAACGGCCGCGTTACACTCAAAGGCGCCGTGGCATCGCAGTTCGAGAGCCAAGTGGCATATACGGCTGCCAATCAGGTGCCTGGAGTGTTCGAAGTCCGAAACGAATTGCACATCGATAGTGAGTGATCATGAAGAAGGGAACAACCCGTCGATTTCTTCATCCCCGACCACTCCCAACCTGATTGCTTCGCCCTCGCGGGGCTCGAGATCCTGAGTCCGGTAGGTGATCATCACTCGGCAACCATTCATAGGTGCAGTCGGATCGGGCCTTGGCCGTGGAGATGCTCCTGGATATGGAGCGTTCGCCGGGCCCCTGGCATAAAGCGTTTGGGTTATAGCTTGGCCGGCAGACAACACGCGAATTTCATCGCCGATTGTGAACGCCGTTTTCACCCCGTGGTTTTTTATCCCGATCTGGCCTCGCTTCGCTGGGACGTTATCTCCTGCCCCTCGAATCTTGCGCAGCCGCTGCCGCCCTTCCGGGTCTACTGGTCTTCCCATTACCTTCAGACAGTAGGTGATCGCGCTTAAAAGAAATGACCGTCTCTGTGGCTTGCTGGTCAAAATCGTTTTGAACCAACTCTGCGATCAAGTCGTTAGCATCGAGGCCGAGTAGGAAATTCCAAAAGTCGGGTATCCAGTCCGCCTCGGTGACGAAGCTCGCGGCGTCGGTCTCAGGATGAACCGTATCCATCTTCTTGTATGACTTCTTCAGATCGCAAGTGGGATCGTTCGGAAAGCGATTCCTCGGCCCACGCAAATCCGACCGTCACGCAGAACATTTATCTTCATTGGAAGGACGAAACTCTGCATAGCCGGGCTCAGGAACTGCAAATCTGAGGCCTCGAGTCGAAGAGTGGCGAAAAAGTGCAAAATCCTAAAAATGACCTTTTGGGTCAAAGGTGGTGTAGGTTTAAGTCTTTAGTTTGCAATCAGCCTGGGTGGCGGAACTGGCAGACGCACCGGACTTAAAATCCCCGTCATTCGGCGTTTCAACAACATTCGGGTTCTACCGAACTCTACCGAAAACAACGTTCAAACCCACGACTGGCGCGGATTTCTCGCCGATATCCGAAGCGAAGGTGGGGTAAAGCTGCCGAAAATCCATAGGCGACACATAGGCGACATGAAAGCTGGGAGTGCCGCACGGGTGGCGCACGTATAATGAACCGAATACGGAGGCTGGCAAGGATATCTATTGAGGAAAAGGTGGTCGAAAAGCTTCAAGGCTTGCCGCCTGATAAACCGAAGCAAGTTTTAGAATTCGTGGAATCCCTCTCACAGAAGAACGGATCGACGCGTTCTCTCAAAAGTCTCTACGGGCTCTGGAGTGACTTCTCTA
>Ga0066710_100004520_pt1 | contig 12345 bp, 6 predicted proteins | sample GraSoiAngelo_159_FD_79666 | JGI IMG/M metagenome (GOLD analysis project Ga0066710, IMG submission 79666) | Grasslands soil microbial communities from the Angelo Coastal Reserve, California, USA - 14_1009_16_40cm | ecosystem: Environmental > Terrestrial > Soil > Grasslands | place: USA...
GTTCGTCTCCATCCGGGAGGATGTCCTTACGTGAGCTGAAACCGGATAGATAGGGCAAGACAGTCTCGAGATGAAACTGTGCATTGTGCTCGACATCAAGTGCCTGACGGCGCTCTATGGATGCCGCACCATAGATGCCAAGCTGGTCTATGAGATCCTTGGGCCACGCAAGGACATCCTCCCGGATGGAGACGAACCGGAACCGTCCTGGGGCGAGGGTTCCCTCTCGCGCCTGGATGGCTTCGGCAAGCGGCGGGACAAAGGTGGCTGCTTCGGCCGGCGCCGTATGATAGACGGGAAGATTTGCGCGTGTGAGGTCGAGGATGAGGATCATAACAAGCGCGCTGAGCCGTACCGACTCGCGCAATAGTCCACTTCGCATGGAGAGGACGATGAGGCTCACCCCACAAGCAGCAGCGGCGCTCCAGAGCGAGGCTGACGCTGTTGAATCGGTCATCTGCGTCGCAATCTCAGCTGACGTCCCGAAGGTCGCGGTTACCCATGCGCGCGCAGCTTCGGAACGAACACCAATCCCGGCTCCTGTACACAAGAGGGCTGCCGTTGCCCATGGCAGCGGGCCCCCTTTTCCCGCCCGAAGCGCATCAACACCCGCGCCGGCGAGCGTTGCGACTGCAAACGATACCACGCCCATGAATTTTTCGGGGTATCGAAATGCGGACCACAACGGCACCACCTGGGAGAGCAGCTTGTACAGACCCCCGTAACGCCCCAGCGACAGAAACAGGGCGAGGACGCCCAGCCACATCAGCACGCGGATGTCACGGCGGTGCCAGGTCCCAAGGATAGCCAGTCCTGTTAACGGAACCCCGAGATAGAGACTCTCCGCCCAAAAGCCCCCGTTCGGGGTGTCGAAAAAGGAGCGTGCTATGACGACAGGATCTGCGTCCTTGCCTGCCGGTGAGGCTAGGACTGTTACCAATCGAAGTGGGTGAGTGTACCACTGCAGGGTTTGCAGAGAGAACAGGGCGGGGTCTGCACGTTCGCTGCTCACAAAAACCAGCCACGCCGGGCCGAGCTGAACACCAGCGAGGAGAGCCGCCAGCACGCCTGTGAGCCCCAACCTGAGCCACGCTTCACGATAAGACTCGGGCGCGCGCGCTGTGGCCCAAAGTAACCCGATGAAGGTGTAGTAATACCCAGTCTGGATGTCGCCATTCAAAAGGACTGTTGCCCATACGGCGGCTGGCGCGACGGTGTATTTGCGGCCGTCCCTGAGCGCCTTTTCGAGACCAGAACAAAACAGCGGTAGGACACAGATCGAATACAGGTAGAGAAGGTTGTCGGTGAGGGAGACGACATAGCCCGAGAGCGTGAAGGCGAGGCCGGCCAGCAGTGCCCCTGTGCGCGAAATGCGTAGCATCCGGCCCAGCATGAAGGTGCCAAGCCCTGCCAGCACGCAGGCGAGGAGCGTGGAGGCCCGATAGGCATCGGGGACGGGGAGGAGAAAATAGAGCGCCGTAAACGGGTGGAAGACACCAGTATGGGTTACCCCGATAAAGGAGCGTCCCAATCCCTCGTATGGAAACCAGTGCGGCAACTCACCATCGGCCAGTCTTTGGATGAGATACTGTTTGAGAGGCAGAAAAAACCTAAAGGCGTCACGTTTGATGAGCACGAGGCCCGGCAGCCAGAGGCCGTGGTAGAAGGCGAGTGTGAAACCGAGCAGGACAATGACGGCCTGGATGGTCTTCGTCTTAGCAATCAGTTTGGAAGAATGAATCTCCGTGAGCGCGGGCGGGCTCATCGACAAGGCCCTGATGGATGTCTGCGCCTCCACCGGGCGTGAGTGATCAGTCCGAGGCACAGCAGGCAGCCGGCCAGTGACACTGTGGCGCCCACCCTGAGCAACGGGGTCTCATAGGAAAACGTCACGACGTGCACGCCCGCCGGCACGACGACCGCCCGCACCAGCGCGTTCGCCCGCAGGATAGGAAGGTCAAGACCGCTTTCGAGCGTCGCCGTCCAGCCCTTGTCAAAGGCGTCGAGCAGAATCAGAACAGCCGGTTGTGGGGTCTCCACGCGGACCCGCACCTCTTCGGGCGCGTAGCGCTCAATCGTCGCAGAACCGCCTGACGTCGGGCCTGGCAGGGGCATGTGGGCCGTGTCGATCAGATCCACGGCTCCGCTCAGGAAATCGGGTCGCGTGAATAACTGTTGGAGGTCCACAGGCGACCCGGAGCTTTCCGGCCGCTGTGACAGGTACGCGCGTGGCTTCGGGGAGACAGGGTTGCGGAATAATATGAGATCGAAGTCAGAAAGATCGGCTATGAGTCCCTTGGCAACCTGCGGGTCATTCAAGCGTGAGCGCGATCCGATGTAATAGGCAACATTGTAACGAGCAGCAGTCTGTAATCCGGCTTTGTGTTTTACCATGGGAATGAGCTCGGCTTTGTAGCCGGTGAGATAACGTCGTGCGCTCTCGATGTGAAACTCAGCGCCGTGCAGCGCATCAAGCGCGTGTCGCCTTGCTACTATTACTGCACCGAAGTGGCCGATCGTCCTTTCGAGCTCTTCTGGAATCCCGATTCGGCGTTCTTCCAGGGATACCAGCCGGAATCGACCCGGCTCAAGCATGCCTTCACGCATTTTGATGGCTTCGACCAGTGGTGGCATGAATGTGGCGGTTTCCCGAGGTCCAGTGTGATAGGCTCCCAAATTCGCGCGTGAGAGGTCGAGCGTTACAAGCACGATCAGGACAGCCATGAGGGACTCCAGACGGAGCGCTCCCTTTTTGACTCCAGCAATGAGAATACCGACGCCTCCAGCCGCGAGGGCGCTGAAAAGGACCGCTCTCGCTGCCGAGTTGACCAACTCACGAACGAGGACTTCTGGCTCGCCGAGGGTCCATGTTTCCCACAACACACTGGCGGTTTCGGTGCGTAAAGCGAGCCAGACGCTGACGCACAAGCATGCCGCCGCGAACCAGGGGAAAGGGCGTCCCTTTCCCGTGCGCAGCGCGTCGAACCCCGCACCCGCGAGCATCGCGACTGCGAACTCCGTCACGCCCATGAGCTTCTCGGGAATTCGAAACGCCGACCACAGCGGCACCACGTGATAGAAGGCCTGGTAAAGGACGCCATACTTTCCGAGGGAGAGGAGCAGGGCGAGCACGCAGAGCCAAGCCAGCACACGCAGGTCACGCCGGTGCCAGGTGCCGAGTATTGCCAGCCCCACCACCGGCACGCCCAGGTAGAGGCTCTCTGCCCAAAAATAACCGATATATTTCTCCTGTGAGCCACCATAAAAGAGCCCATCTGAATCAGTCGGGAGAACGTTTTGGCCGATTGGTGCAGCCAACACAGTCAATAGGCGTAGCGGATGAGTAGACCAGCCCAAGACTTCCTCTTGAAACAATGCAGGTTGTGCACGTTCGCTGCCGACAAAAACCGCCCATGAGGGTCCAAGTTGAACGCCTGCGAGGAGAACCGCGAGCCCGCCCGATAAGACCAGCCGCAGACCTGCTTCCCAGAAAGGAACTGGCGCGCGTACTGCAGTCCACAGCAGCGCGATGAATCCGTAGTAGTAGCCCGTCTGCACGTCGCCGTTTAGGAGGACCGTTGCCCAGAGGGCCGCGGGCGCGATCACCCACAGGCGTGCGCCGCTGAGGGCTTTTTCAAGCGTCATGCAGAACAACGGAAGCAGGCAGATCGAGTACAGGTACACGAGGTTGTCGGTGACCGACACGACATAGCCAGAGAGCGCAAACACAATGCCGGCGAGCAGCGACCCTGTGCGTGAGAGGTTCAATGTGCGGCCCAGGGCAAACACTCCGAGCGCGGCTAGGAGACATGAGAGGAGCGTGGACACACGATAGCCATCAGGCACAGGGAAGAGGAGATAGAGCGCCGTGAAAGGATGGAAGACGCCTGTGTGGGTTATCCCGATGAACGGGCGGCCTAAGGCCTCATAGGGGAACCACTGAGGCAGCTCACCGGTGGAAAGCCGTTCGACGAGATAATGCTTGAACGGCAGAAAAACCCGAAACGCATCGCGTTTGATCAGTACGAGCCCAGGTAGCCAGAGCCCGTGGTAGAACGCGAGGGTGACAGCGCAGAGCACCGTCAGGGCCAGTCCCGAAGGAAACCATGCCCGTCCGATGATTCCGTCCGTGGCGGCAGGCTTCTCTGATGGCCTTTGGAGTTTCATGTGAGACAGTGTGGGTGACGTCTCCGCCATCGCGCGTACGCGATGAGCCCCACACAGAGCAGCACTCCGGTGAGCGAGGCAACCGCACCCGTGCGCAGGAGCGGTGTCTCATACCGGAACGTGACCACATGGGCGCCACTTGGTACGACCACCGCGCGAACCAGTGCATTGGCGCGCGAGATGGGAAGGCTGGTGGCGTGGTCGAGCATAGCTGTCCAGCCTGTATCGAAGGCGTCGAGTAGAATCAGGACAGCCGGCTGCGGGCCCTCCACCCGGACGCGAACCTCCTCAGGCGCATACCACTCGATCGTCGCGAGTCCGGCGGACGGTGAGCGGGGCAGTCCCTCGTCGGTTGTTTCGATCACATCCACGTCCCCGCTCAAGAAATCCGGCCGCTTGAGCAGCATGGCCGGATCGATCGGCTCGGCTGCGCGTTCCGGTCTCCGGGACAGGTAGACACGAGGTTTGGCTGGGAATGGATTGCGGAACAACGCCAAGTCATAGTCCGGGAGTTCAACCAGGACTACGCGTACGAGGCGTGGGTCCTTCAAGCGAGACCGTAACCCGATGTAGTACCCCACATTGTAACGCGCGGCTGCTTGGAGTCCGATCCCCTGGCGCAACATAGCCATCAGCTCTGCTTTATAACCAGGGAGATAGGGCTTGGCCGTCTCGATGTGAAATTCGGCGTTGTGCAGCGCCACGAGCGCTTGGCGACGTGCGGCGATCACCGCCGCGTAGTGCCCGAGCGTCCGTTCGAGCTGTTCCGGAAACGCGACCAAGGTCTCGACGAGCGTGACCAGTCGGAAGCGACCGGGGCTCAAGGGACCTACGCGCGCTTCAAGTGCCCGGGCAAGCGGCGCATTGAAAGTCGCGATCTCTGCCGGACCCATGTGGTAGGCCTCCAGGTTGACGCGTGAGAGGTCGAGCGCGACGATTGCGACCAAAGACGTGAGCAGCCATTCCATACGCAGTGCGCCCCGGTTGGCCCCGGTTATGACCATGCCGACGCCCAGGGCGGCCACTGCGCTGGAGAGGGCAGCGCGCGCGGCCGTCTCGGTCAGCGCTCGCGCCAGGGCCACCGACGCACCAAAACTCGAAGCGATTTGCGCACCGGCTTCGGTGGGCAGACTCATCCATGCAATGACGCAGAGGCTTGCTGCAGCGAGCCAAGGCCATAACCGCTCTTTGCCTGTCCGTAGTGCGTCGAGCCCGGCCCCTGCGAGCATTGCGATCGCGAACGAAACCACGCCCATGAACTTCTCAGGATAGCGAAACGCAGACCAGAGCGGCACGATATGGGAGAAGAGTTCATAGAGACCGCCCCAACGTCCGAGCGAAAGTAGGAGCGCCAAGCCGCCCAGCCAGGCCAGCACGCGCAGATCCCGACGCCTCCAAGCTCCTAGAAGAGCCAGCCCGGTCACGGGGATGCCCAGATAGAGACTCTCTGCCCAGAAGTAGCCGATATAGATCTCCGGTACAGCGCCGGTGCTCTTTTCCGTCACGGTCGAGAACACGTCTTCACCGACCGGTGCGGCCAGGACAGTCAATAGCCGCAGGGGGTGGGTGGACCACCCCATGGCCTGCTTGTGGAACAGCGTATCATGCAGGCGGTCGCTGCCGAGAAACACCGCCCACGCCGGGCCGAGTTGAATGCCCGCAAGGAGGGCTGCGAGGCCAGCCACGAGCCCCAGCCGTAGACCTCTTTCGAAGCGAGGACCGGGCGCATGTGTCACTGCCCAGAGCAACGCGATGAAGCCATAGTAGTAGCCGGTCTGAACGTCGCCGTTGAGAAAGACGGTCGCCCAGACGATCGCCGGGGCCACCGCCCACGCGCGGGCGTCGGTGAAGGCCTTTTCAAGAGCGAGACAGAAGAAGGGCAGCAGACAGATGGGGTACAGATACGTGAGATTGTCGGTCATCGAGACGAGATAGCCGGAGAGCGCGAACGCGATGCTGGCAAGCAATGCTCCAGTGCTCGAGAGGTTCAGGCTGCGGCCGAAGGCGAAAGCGCCCAACGCGGCTAGCAGGCAGGAGAGAAGAATCGACACGCGATAAGCGTTGGGCACCGAGAAGAAGTAGTAGAGCATCGTGAAGGGATGAAACACGCCCGTATGAGTCACCCCGATGAAGGGGCGGCCGAGCCCCTCGTAAGGAAACCATTGGGGTAACTCACCGGCCGACAGTCGTTCCACGAGGTACTGCTTGAGCGGGAGAAAGAACCGAAAGGCGTCGCGTTTGAGGAGCAGGAGACCCGGCCACCAGAGCCCGTGGTAGAAGGCGAGCGTGAGACCCATCAGGACCGTCACAGCAAGCCACGTTTGCAGGCGTTCCAGTGCGTTGTTTGTGTCAGGAGCGCTGGGCGTCTTATCAAGTACGGGCATGTGAAGGTGATCCCACTGGGCTACGAGGCATCGGTAGCATTCTTTCGGGCCACGGTCAGGACATTTTTCCCCAACCACGGATTCCGGAGACCTTCAACCCACCGAGTGAACGGGACGAACCATGTATCGTACAGATGCGCGAGGTAGGGGTTGATGGACGTGCACCTTCCAATGACATTCAGGAAGTACCAGGGCAGCACCCCCATACAGTCCATGTATTGGGACTTGACCACCTCAAATCTCCCGGCGCGCAGCAGTCCCTCCAAGTTCGGCTTCTCGTAGCGCCTGTAGTGGCCGACCGCCCTGTCAAGCGCGCTATAGAGCCATGGCAGAGCCGGCACGAACACGATAAACGTGCCCCCCGGCACGAGCGCGTGGTAGGCGGCGCGGATTGAGGCCTGATCGTCCTCGATGTGTTCGAGGACATTGATCATGATGATGGTGTCAAACCGTTCCGGGGACGATCGGAAGACCCCGTTGGTTGTCGTCAAGCGGCCTTCCCGCAGCAGATCTGAGTGGGCGGTCTCCAACCGCTTGCGCAGGTGTTGGTAGAGGGTACCATCCGGCTCGAAGACCTCCAATCGCGCCATTGGGTGACCGGACACATGCGAGCGCACGAGCCGTACGGTGAAGGTGCCGATGCCGGCTCCGATTTCGGCCAACCGCTCCCCGAAGAACGGACGGACTTCCTCGAAGAGCCATCGGTAGTAGTTCTCCAGATCGTCGAGTGCCAGGAGGCTGGCTGTCAGGCACTCGCATTGGGTCATGCGTCTTGGCGTGGATGGCTCACAGAGAAGTGATTCTAGACGCAGGTCTGGAAAGAGGCAAGGACAAACTGGTATAAGGAATCGCGGTTGAGGAACGTAACTGGAACAGAATGTTCAAGATTAAGAAATATCGGAAGGAATTGTCAGATCCGGTCCAGCTTGTCGAGTCCGTCGAGCAGGCGGCCCGCCAGGCGAGGGAGAATATACGCTGGCTCGTCGCCGGGGTAGCGGCGGCCGTCCTGGTAGGCGCGGCGGTGGGGGGCTTCCTGTGGATGCGCCAGCAGGATGACTACGCCGCGGCCAACCTGTTCTACGAAGCGACCCAACACGCTTCCGAGCCGTCGCAGGCGGGAGCACCCCCTGCGCCGCGTCGTCCGGAGGACATGCAGAAGGCCATCGAGACATTCCGGAAGATCCTCGCCGACTTTCCGAACAGCTCAGTCGCGCCGCAGGCCGCGTATCTGTTGGGGAATGTCTTGAGCGAGCGCAAGGACTGGGACGGTGCCATCAAGGCCTACCAGGATTTTCTGGCCCGCTACGGCGCCAACCGGCCCCTCGTCCCGCTGGTCTATCAGCGCATGGCCTACGCGCAGCTAGCGCAGGGCAAGCTGGACGAAGCGGAAAAGACGTTCAATGCGATCGTGCAGATGCCGAGCGCCCCCAACAAGGATCACGCGCTCTATGAGCTTGGCAAGATCAACGAACTGCTGAACCGACCGGAGGGCGCGCTGGCGTCCTACCAACAGATCGTGAAGGACCATCCGTCCTCTCCCTTCGCGACCGAGGCGTCCGTCCGCATCAAGACCCTCGATGCACGAAAGGCCGTCGCGCCTGCTGCCCATTCCCCGTCGCCCACCCCTCCGCCACCACAGAAGTAAGCCTGATCCCAGCATGAGCGTCACAGGGACGGTGAGTACAGACCATCCCTATCGACACTTGTCGTGTTGCCACGCGCTGGTCCTCCTTGGTGCGACCGGTGTAGTCGCGCTTGGAACCATGTTGATAGATCCGGCTCGGCTTTGGCTGTTGATGGTTCCGATGGTTTTCTGTGGTGCGGCCTACGGAACTGGCGTGCTGATCGATCGAGCCCTCGGTGGCTTTGTGGCGGGGGCTGATCATCCGCCGATGGTCGTGCTGTCAGCTCGCATGGGTGTCGGGCTTGCATGCGTGTCGTTGGTGACGTTCTTGAGCGCGCTGGGTGGAATGGTCTGGCTGGCCGGGCTGGGCGTACTTCCGGCCATAGCGTACGGGTTTGTCTGTGCCATTCGCGCAGGCTTTCAGTTTCGCCCGATCCGTGTGACTCCGGCCGCTGGAGTCGGAGGATGCCTTCTGGGTGGTGCATGGCTCGTGGCCTGGCTCTGGGCGACGATCCCGCCCACCTTTTATGACGAACTGGTCTATCATCTGGTCATCCCTCAACGGGTCCTCGCGACCGGCACACTGCTCACCCTGCCCTGGGTCGTTTTCACGCTGATGCCACATGCCTCGGATCTGTTGTTCGCGTGGGGATTGGTCCTGGGCGGCGACCTTGGGGCTCGGGCTGTCCAGTTTGCTCTATGGGTCATGTGCTTTCTGGCTGCCTGGGCCATTGTCGAAGTCATGGTGCAGCCTAGGGTCGTGACATGGGCTCCGGCCTTCATCGCGTGTGCTTTCGCGGCCTCACCCATGGTCTGGTTTCTCGGGACGTTATCGTTTGCGGAGACCAGCCAGGCCGTCGGACTGCTTTGCAGTGCCGTCGTGATCGCGGCTGTTCCGTCGCGGCGATTGGAGCGGGAGGGGGCCCATCACCCGTTGCATTCGAAGGAGCAACGGGTACCCGCGCCCCTCCCGCACCCACACTCTTGGCTAGCCCTGGGGCTTATCCTTGGCTGGGTCGCCTCGAGCAAGCTCTCCGCATTGTATTGGGTGGCTGCGGCACTGGTCGCCGCGCGCGTGGCCGGATGGCCGCTTGTGGACCTCAGCCGGGTCGCGGTGATCGCGCTGCTCACGGTGACGCCCTGGTGGATACGGGCCTTCGTCCATACGGGCAACCCTGTCTATCCCATGTTTTACAGTCTGCTCGATGGGCAACCCTGGAGTGAGGCAAGCCAGGCCCGTTTGTTGGCGGATCTCCCGTACGGAACGCCGTGGAGTCTGGGATGGATGGGGTTGCTTCGCCTTCCGCTTGATCTGGTGCTTCATCCCGAGCGCTTTGGCTCTGCGTCAGACGTGGGTCCGCTGGCGGTCCTCTCGACCTGTGGGCTCCTGGCGTTGCCGGTCGCCACGCGCGTGGCTGGTCTTCGAGGGCACACACGGCTACTCGGGGACGCAGCATCTGTCTTTGTGATGGTGGCTGGAGCCGGGTGGGTCATGACGACGCCGACCGCTCGGTTCTTTGCGCCGGCGTTTCTGCTCGGCTTGGCAGTCCTGGCTGGGATCTGTGTACAGTACCGGAAGACCGCTCAAGGGCTCGTGCTAGTCTTGCTGCTGGCTGCCGGGGGTGGGGGGGCGTGGCAGTTTATCAATCAACACAGGGCTGTCTTCTCCTCTGTGAATGTCGCTCTGGGGGGAGAGGAAGGCGACGCCTACCTTGCTCGAGTCCTCGACCATTTTCCTGCTGCTCGGTTCGTGCGTGAGACCCTGCCATCTGACGCGCGGCTGCTGTTCATTGGTGAGACTCGACCCTATTACTTCTCTCGTGACGCGGTTGCGCCGTTCCCGATGGATGCTCACCCGCTCTCTCGCTGGGTGCAAGAATCGCATTCTGTGGAAGTGCTCATCAGGCGGCTGGCGGCTGAAGGGATTACCCATGTGGTTCTCAACGTCCACGAATTTCGGCGCGTGCGTGAGCAATACGGCGTCCTGGCTTTTTCCGGCGAAACTGCCCCAGAGGATGAGCGTCGCCTCAGGGAGCTTCCCAAGGCCCTGCGGCTGCTCTATGCGGCCAACGGGGTGTACGTCTTTGAAGTGCCGCGGCGGTAGTGGAAGGGGGAATTATGACTTGACCTTGACCGCTTGGGGGATGAGGAGCCATTCGCCAGGCTTCGGTCTGTAGGACTTGTCCAAGGCGTTGGCCTCCAGGATCGCTGAAAGCGAGGTATGGTGACGCGTGGCGATGCGGAGCAGAGTCTCCCCGCGGCGGATCTTGTAGCGCGTCGCCTGGACATGCTTCCAGCCGGGGTACGTCGCCAGGTTGCTCAGCAGCAGGTCCTTGCTTCCCACCGGAACCTTCAAACGGTAGGAGGGGTATGGCGGGGTCAGGTCTTTGCGAAGCTCCGGGTTCAGGGACTTCAAGTCCTCGTACGACACGCCAGCGGCCTTGGCCGCCATCCGCAAGGGAATCGGCCGCGTGAGGACCACTTCCTCGTACTCGACCGGAGTTTGCGGACTAATCAGAAACCCGTATCGGCTCGGGTCCTTGGCGATGAGGGTCGCGGCGAGAAACCTGGGCACATACTCCTTGGTTTCACGCTTGATCAGCTTGGTGTCAGTGAGATCCCAGAAGTCGTCGGCGTGGGCGCGGACGAGCGCGCGGCCCACCCTCCGCTCGCCGGCATTGTACGCGGCCATCGCCAGCGGCCAGGAGCCGAAGAGGTGGTACAGGTCGCGCAGATATTGGGCGGCGGCCAGGGTGGATTTCACGGGATCTCGTCGCTCGTCGATCCAGTTATCGACGCGCAGGCCGTACGTCTTCCCGGTGGACTTGATGAACTGCCACGGTCCGACCGCCTTGGACCTAGACACGGCGTGCGTATTGAAGCCGCTCTCCACCAGCGACAGGAAGATCAGGTCTGCAGGGAGGTTGAACTCCGCGAAGATCTGCTCGATCATCGGCCGGTGGCGTTCGAACCGGTGCAGCCAGAGCTCGAAGCGATCGCGGATATGGAAGGTGAAGAACTGGATGTGCTTGTCGATCTTGGACGTCCGCACGATCGGAACGTCGAAGTCCAGTGTTTCCTCCACGGCCTCGAGCGGGTCGGTCGTCGTAACTTCGAGCAGCGTCGTGCCGGGCGCACTTTCCACCACGGGCGGAGAAGAAGGCGTGGACCCGTCGATGCTGAGTGTAGGATCCAGGGTAGATCCAAGGGGCGGATCTCCAACTGGAGACTCGTCCGATTCGGTCCCCGACTGCGCAAATACCAGGGGAACGCTCAGGTGCAATCCCTCGTCCAAGCGGTACCGATCAGGTAGCCAAGCCCGTGCCTCGGTCGGCACGACCCCGGCAGTCAGGATTCCGCTCAACAGCCCCAATAAAAAGAAACGGATACGCATAGGTCTCTCCGAGAGTGTGTCACTCTAGACGAAGCGTCGCCTGAACGCAAGAGAAGGGTACGCAAAACCTTTGCCAGCCTGGGGGTGCTTCCATTTTTATGCAAATTCATTCTAGGTCTGGACATCACTCCCAGGGATGGCCTCGAGTTGACATGGTACACGCGTCATCCACACTTACAGAAGGTACAGAACAGCTATCGAATGAGATAGCCTTTCACGCAGATACTGATCTGTGCTATCGCTCCCGTCCTGTGGAAGCCCAGGCCTCGCAGGAGACCTGGACCACTTCATGCTCATGCCACTAGGCGTTGATAATCACTTGATTTCTTGCCCAAATAGGTCTTTTGCGCGCCTTGACAGGTCCAAGAGCGTGTGATAGTTTGCCTCAGTCTTCAGCCATCCAGCTTCTCCTGCAGAAGGAGACCTTCAGGCATGTTGAAGCGGTATCTATTGGCCCCTGGGCCGACGCAAGTTCCCCCGGAAGTGCTGTTGGCCATGGCCAGGCCGATTCTGCACCACCGGGCCCCCGAGTTCGCCGCTCTTTTCGCGGAGGTGCGCGAAGACCTCAAGTGGCTCTTCCAGACCAGAAATGACGTCCTGACGCTCGTCTCTACGGGCACGGGCGCCATGGAAGGGGCGGTGTCCAACTTCCTCTCGCCCGGCGACAAGGCGCTCTATGTTAATGGGGGGAAGTTCGGAGAGCGCTGGGGGAAACTCTGCAAGACTTTCGGCGTGAATGCGACCGAGGTCAAGGTGGAGTGGGGGGAGGCAGTGGA
>Ga0066710_100004521_pt1 | contig 12345 bp, 6 predicted proteins | sample GraSoiAngelo_159_FD_79666 | JGI IMG/M metagenome (GOLD analysis project Ga0066710, IMG submission 79666) | Grasslands soil microbial communities from the Angelo Coastal Reserve, California, USA - 14_1009_16_40cm | ecosystem: Environmental > Terrestrial > Soil > Grasslands | place: USA...
CCGAATTATCCGTAGCCCGCGTTCATACGTCGAGCTTGAAGATCTTCCTGGCATTGTCTTCAAAAATCATTTTCTTTTCTGCGGCGCTCAACCACTCGAAGCCTTCGATGATATGCCGCGTTTCGTCGAGCCACTTGCCGGTCTTGGGATCCTTGACGGTGCCCACGCCCGGCCGTTCCGTTCCGAACAGGCAGCGATCCGGGCCCACCGTCTTGAAGAGAAGCTCGAGCGCGTCCGCCGAGTAAAGCACCGTGTCGAAGTACAGCTTGCGTAGCTTATCGGAGAAGCGTTCGGTGCCGCGCCGGAGCGAGCCGGCATCGAAGCGGGCAACCTGATAAGGAATGGCGCCGCCGCCGTGCGACACCATGATCTTCAGCGTCGGGAAATCACTTAAGACCGTGGAGTTGAGCAACGAAACCACGCCAATGCTTTCCTCGTTGATGAAATGCAGCGAATAGCTGAGGCGTTCCGAACGGCAGCCCGCGGAATGAAGGTGCGCCGGAATATCCAGTTCCACCAGCTTCTCATAAAGCGGGTACCAGTACCGGTCGCCGAGAGCCGGGGTTTCGGCGCCGCTGCATTCGCCGGGATCCGGGTTCAGGAGGCAGCCGACGAATCCCTGTTCTTTCACGCAGCGCTCCAGGTAGGAAAGTACCTTGGTGATCGGCTGGCTCGGACTTTGCGGGAGGCCGCAGACGCCTCGGAAAGTCTTCGGGAACAGTTTCACTTCCTGGGCAATGATGTTGTTGGTTTCCTCGGTGAACCACTGAACGAGCTTCGGATTCTCGCTATGCATCATCTGATAAGGACGAGGCGATATGATCTGCATATCGGTGCCCGCCTCTTTGAGTTGCTGGAGGTGGGATGAGCCTCCAAAGACGGGCTTGTTCAACGCGTCGATGATGTCCTGATCTTTGGCCTCGACGGCGCCGCGGCCATGGGCGCCACGGTGCGCGAGCAGACCGGCTTTATATACGTACAGGCTCTCAGGCGCGGTGACGTGCGCATGCGCATCAATAATCATTAGTGCCTCCTATGCCTTTACCACAGATTCCTCGTAACCCTTCCGGTCCTTCAGGCCCTCCTCGAAAATGTCCCACGATTCGACCCACTTCTGAGTCTTCTCGTACATTTCCTTTGTATACGGGGCGAAAACGATCCGCTCGCCCGGCCCGAAGATTCGCGTGTCCATCACCTCGTGGAAACGCGCTGGGAATTCCTTTTTGTAGTAATGAGTGTATTTTTGATGATGGAAGTCGATGTCATCCTGTGCGTGCTTCAGCGCGCGGAAGTATTTTTCCACGTCCTCTTCGTCAGCATCGTTTCGCACGATTGCTGCCGTCATGAAGGTGCAATCCAGGACTTTGCGGAAGCCCATTTGTTCGGCGAAGTATCCGCATCCGCCAAAGAGGGTCGCTACGGGTACTTCATGATCGACCAGCAACTCGAGACGCTGGAAAATCATGCCGCCAAAATGAAGCTTGATTTGCTCCCGCTGCAAAATCGACTCGAGTGCCTGAATGGTGGTGTAGTGGCTGCCCGACTGCCAGCCCACAGTAACCGGCACATTAGCGAGATCTTCCACCGTCCGGATACCCGAATCCGGAGCCGTGTAAATGCCCGCCGGAGTCACGGAGTAAGCATTTCCCCATACCCGGCCGTGACCCGCGGCCGCCGCCATGTTTACCGTCCAGTGACATGCAGAACTGATGTCGCAGGTGCGGCCTTGCTCGATGCTTTGATAAGCGCCGCGGATCTGGTCTTTCGGCAATTCCGCGGAGGACTTGACCGCAAGTTTTGAAAAACCAGTCGATTCAAGAAACTCGTAATCCAGGCCTTCAGCGGTGAAGTATCCCTTCTCTTCGGCAACCCATTCCTGCAACCGCATATGTGGCCCAATGATGAACTTACTCATGTTTAGACGTCTCCAAGGGCAAGCCACCCTTATAACAATAGTGTTGGCTTTCGCACAAGGTTAGGTTAAGTTATGCCGCCGTAAGAACTGTAAGAGCAGTAGAAATGCGCAGGATGCCCGGTTTTGTTCTCGCCGTAATATTGGTTTTCGTCTGCATGGGTGAGTGTGCCCGCGCAGCGACCACGCTCTATCTCCCCCGGCAATTTCAGCCTTCAGAAATGACAACAGTCGGAGTTGCATTCATGAATCCGACGCTGACGGACGCATCCGTCACATTCCGGCTGAGGACAGTACTGGGCGCCATGGTAACGACCTCCCAACGTACGATTCCCGCCAAGGGGCAGTTGCCGCTGGCACTCGGTGAGATTTTCCCGGGAGTATCAACGGCCGGTTGGTTCTCAGCCGAAATCGACGTCGAACAGGTTACAGGCTTCTGGATGAGCGGTGACTTCGTGACCTCCACAGACGGCGCCCGGCTGCTGACGGCAAGCGATGCAGTAGCAGGTCCGGCCTTCACGTTTTTCAGAAGCACATCGGAGATCAGCCTGGCGAATCTGGACTCGAGTGCCGTCACCGGAAACCTGCTCCTGGTCAATGCAAGTGGCACAACGGTTGCGAACGTTCCGTTTCAGGTTTCGGCGGTTGGTGTATTTCAGCGAGCCGTCGCATCGTTGTTTCCAGCGCAAGCGGCGAGTTTCGACTCCAACGGTTATTGGATAGCCACAAATTCGAGTGTTCCTAACGCGAAGCTCATCGGCACAACGATGACGCCTAATGGCGGCTCCGATAATGTGGTGACCAACGCAGCATCATTTGCGACCGCGCAGGGCCTATTCCCGCAGATTGTCGGCGGGCAGGTTGGCGGAACGACGTACGATACGGTGCTGAGCCTGACCAACTTTCGATCCATGCCAAACGTCACATTGACGCTGAAACAGAATTCAGGCGCTGTTTTGACCGTCCAGCGTACGATCCCCCTGAATGGCGTCCTCCGAGCCAGTGTGACCTCCTTATTTGGCGTTTCGTCTGTTGACGGCTGGTTACAGGTTGAAGGCGCCGGGCTGTACGCCACCCTGACTTATACGGACACTCTTAGCGGCGGCAGCACAGCGGTAGAGATGCAGTCGGCAAGTGCCGGCGATACCGGCCTCATCTTCGGTCACATTGCAAACATGCCTCCATGGTGGACTGGAATTGCGCTGGCAAATTCTTCGACATCGAATGCTCAAGTGGAAGTCTATGCCTTTGATTCGTCCGGCAAGCTGATCGCAGGACCAGCGGAATCCGCCGCCGCGACATTCACTCTGGCAGCTCAAACCAAGAGGGGATTCCTGCTGGACGAAGTTCTGCCGCAGATGCAAACAAGAAAAACGGATGGCGGCTATATCTACATACGAACGACCAATGGAGTGCAAATTCACGGCATCGAACTGTTCTTCCTGCGAAGCGGCCGTGTCTACTCCAATGTTCCGGCAACCCGGCTGGGTGGAATCCGAATCGGATTCACGCCGCCCCTGGCTGCCTCCAGCGGTGGGTCTGGTGGTTCTGACGGTGGTTTAACTATCGAGGAAGCTTTCCTGGGTGATGCAAGTAACCAGCCGATAACGTCGGTTCAGGCCTGCGGCACCATCACGGTCAACATGCGGGTCAACAATACCAGCGGCCGAACTCTCAGCGTCACCAGGCAATATCGCGCGATTGGTCCTAGTGGATATGTCCTCTACATGGGTTCATTTGCCGGGGACCAGGCGGCGGGTCGAAGTCTTCGCTACTCGACTTTGACCGTTCCATGCGACGCTCCGGCGGGACCGTACACTCTTACGGGCAGCGTTGACTACAACGGAAGCATCAACTCCACCTCCGGAAATCTTGTGGTGCAAAGCGGCGGGACGCCTCCACCACCTCCACCGCCGCCACCACCTCCCCAGGGGTGTGTGCCATCAGATACCTCAATTTGCGTACTGACGAACGACTACGATAGCGCGCCGGTTCTGGGCTGGGGCGCGTGCTATGACAAGAATCCTCCGGGTAGAAGCGCAGTGCAGGCCGTGACGCTGCTCGCACAAGGTGGTAGTCCATTGTCCGGGTACACCTGGACACTGGCAAACGGATCTACATTCCCGCCGGGTACCACGGTTGACGCTAATGGAGTCTTCAAGAGCAGCGGAGGCAGACTGATTCCCGGCACATATTCTTTAACGATGCAGGCGTCCGATGGCTCCAGAACCGGCACCGGAAGATTTACGCTGGTCGTGACCGAGGAATCTTCGGCACCCGTGGACGGCGTTCCGATGCCGGCCTGTCCTACCGTGGTATTCGCGCAGCCCAATGCGCGGACAATCGCCCTACCGGCTGCCCGGCAAGGAGCAGGTTACGGCGCCAGCCTCTATGCCATTCTGGGTTCCACGACATCCACTCCGTTGAAGTGGTCTGTATCGAGCGGCCAGTTGCCGCCGGGTATGACTCTGGATCAGGATCGAGGCGTTGTCAGGGGAACGCCCTTTTCCAGTGCCGCAGGTTCCACTTACCGTTTCCGTGTGAACATCACGAGCTTGAATCCATCTCCCAATGGGCCGGCATCTGCGATCTGCGCAGCTGGCGGCTGCCCCGAGTATTCGATTAGCGTGCGGTAGGTCTCTAATCTGAAATCCGCCGCCGATGTTGGTGGGGGCTGAATGGTCTTCTCTCTGTTCGTTTGCTATACTGCCCGCAATTTTCAACTTAGTCGGGGGGGACACCATGAGAAAGCTTCTCTTTGCGGGGGCACTGTTAGTGTGTGTTCTGTCGCTGCTTTTTGGCACGACGCAGGCTCAAGCGCCGAAACCCAAGCGGCTCAACAGAGCGGTCGAACTGCTGGCGGAGGGTCAGCCCATCTATTACACAGGCTCGCACTCGGGGACCGAAGGTAGTTTTGAACAGGGCAAGAAAGACGCCCAGACCTTTGCCGACTACATCAGCTACGACATGGAGCACGCTCCTTACGACATCAAAGGTCTTGCCGATTACATGCAGGGACTGGCGGCCGGCGGCCCGACCAAAAGCGGACATCGCACTCCGACGGTCATCGTCAATGTGCCGGTGAATGGCACGGATGAAGCGACGGTGCGCGCCAACGCCTGGATGTTTGCGCAGGTGCTCGCCACCGGGGTCCACGGAGTCATGCTGACCCACGCGGACACGCCGGGCGCAGTGCGGGCGTTTGTGGAGGCGGTGCGCCTTCCGATCCACAAACAGGGAATTGGCAAGGGAATCAGCGAAGGCCGCCGCGGAGTTCACGGCGCAGAGACAGCCGCGCGAATTTGGGGAATATCCGCGCAAGAGTATCTCCAGAAGGCCGACACCTGGCCGCTCAACCCTGAAGGTGGACTGTTGCTTGGCTTGAAATTGGAAGACAAATACGCGCTCGAGAACGCGGAAGAGAATTTGAAAATTCCCGGCATTGCGATTGCCGAGTGGGGACCCGGTGACATGGCATTATCCCTCGGCGTCACAGGTACGGGTGCCGTCGCGGAGAGAGATCCGAGGATGCAGGCGGCGCGCGCCAGAGTCTTTGCGGCGTGTAAAGCGAACAAGATCTTTTTCCTGAATTCGATGAATCCCAACAACGTCGTCGACATGATCAAAGAAGGCGTCATGGTCGGTCCGGCGAGCCAGCAGGCCGCAGAAATCGGACGGAAATACACCAAACGGCTAATGCCGTGGTAGGAGGAATCTCGATGCGCACCTTAACTCGATGGATGACACAGATCGTTCCAGTCCTGTGTCTGCTTGTTTTGGCAAATACCCGCGTCACCGCGCAGTCGGGAGCGAAAACCGGAGAGTGGCGGACTTACGGTGGAGATACGGGAAATACACGCTACTCGCCGCTCGATCAGATCAATGCCGACAATTTCAGCAAGCTGGAAGTCGCCTGGCGCTTCAAGACCGACAATCTGGGTCCGCGCCCCGAGGCTAACCTCGAAGGAACGCCGCTGATGGCCAACGGCGTCATCTATGCCACCGGCGGCACGCGCCGGGCCGTCGTTGCACTCGATGCGGCCAGCGGCGAGCAGCTCTGGGTTCACAGCGAACGTGAGGGCGCTCGCGGCAGCGGCGCTCCACGGCAGCTTTCTGGCCGCGGCCTTGCGTACTGGACCGACGGCACCGAAGAGCGAATCCTCTACGTGACGCCCGGCTATCGGCTGATCGCTCTGGATGCGAAGACCGGCAATCCGATCCCCACCTTTGGGAATAAAGGCGTCGTCGACCTGAAGCTTGATGACGACCAGGATATGGATCTGGTCACCGGGGAAGTGGGCCTTCACGCCGCCCCGACCGTTGCCAAAAACGTCGTGATTGTGGGCGCTGCACACCGGACGGGCGCGAATCCCAAGAGCCGGAAAAATGTGAAAGGCTATGCCCGCGGATTCGACGTCAAGACCGGCAAACGCCTTTGGATCTTCCACACCATTCCGCTGCCCGGCGAATATGGCAACGAGACGTGGGAACAGAATTCATGGGAGTACACCGGCAATACCGGCGTTTGGGGACAGATCTCCGTGGATGAAGAACTCGGGCTCGTGTACTTGCCGGTCGAGTCTCCTACCGGCGACTATTACGGCGGCCATCGGCCGGGTAACGGACTGTTTGGTGAGACTCTGGTCGCTCTCGATTTGCAGACCGGTGCGCGTAAATGGCATTACCAACTCGTCCACCACGGGATTTGGGATATGGATATTCCCGCCCCTCCGATCCTGGCCGACATCACGATCAACGGCCAGACGGTCAAAGCCGTAGCGCAGCCGACCAAACAAGCCACCCTTTATGTATTCGATCGCACGAACGGAAGGCCGATCTGGCCTATTGAAGAGCGGCCGGTGCCGAAAGGGGACGTGCCTGGTGAGTGGTACTCGCCGACGCAGCCGTTTCCCACAAAGCCCCAGGAATACGACCATACCGGTGTGTCGATCGATGACCTCATCGACTTCACTCCAGCGCTTCGGGAAGAAGCAATCAAGTTGGTTTCAAAATACAAACTGGGACCGAAATTCACACCGCCCGTGGTCAGCAAAGTTGAAGGCCCGATCGCGACGCTCACCATGGCTACTTCGGGTGGCGGGACTAACTGGCCTGGCGGTTCCTACGATCCCGAGACGCACATGCTGTACGTTTCGTCGCAAAGCGTGATTACGGCGCTCGGACTCGTGCCCCCGCCGGCCGGCTTCTCCGATATGAGCTTTATCCAGGGAATGGCGACGACCGGTCCACGGCTCTCAGGCGGCTCCGGTTCCAACGCCGGCGCGGATGCCGCTCCACCCGCGGCTGAGGGCACCGGGACAGGGCTGACTGTTCAGGGACTCCCTCTCGTAAAACCCCCCTATGGCCGCATCTCGGCGATCGATCTCAATAAAGGAGAGATCGTGTGGCAGGTCGCCCACGGCGACACACCAGACAACGTTCGCAACCACGCGGCCCTTCGCGGTGTGAACATTCCGCGCACCGGGCGGCCGGGAACTGTTGGAACCCTGGTTACCAAAACGCTGGTCATTGCCGGTGAGGCCGGAGTCGTTACGATGCCGAACGGCCGTCGCGGCGCAATGCTGCGTGCCTACGACAAGGCCAGCGGAAAAGAAGTGGGTGCGGTTTATATGCCGGCCGGTCAGAGCGGCTCGCCAATGACCTACATGCTGAACGGGAATCAGTACATTGTCGTTTCCATCAGCGGTGGCGGCTACACGGGCGAGATACTCGCGTTCCGGTTACCAAAGTAGGTTTTTGGAGAACGCGGGCTAAAGCCGCAACTACATTGGGGACGTCTTAGTCCTAAATGCAGTCGCGGGCTTTAGCCCGTGTTCTATTCATTAAGGAGGCAATATGCGCTCGCTGAAGCGGCAACGTTGGATTCTTATTGGCCTGATCGCGGGGTCGCTTGCGATTCTCGCCGCCCAGCGGCCCGCATCATCGACTACAGTGACCTTGTTCGAAGGTGCGCGGCTTATTGCCGGTGATGGCAAGGCGCCTATCGAGGACTCCGCGCTTCTTGTCCAAAACGACCGGATTGTCCAAATCGGAAAAAAGGGAACCATCCAACCTCCAGCGGGCGCAGCGCGGATCGACCTGACCGGCAAGACTGTTATACCGGCCCTGATTGATACTCACGTCCATCTTGGTTACCAGAAAGGGCTGAGCTACTCGGCAGATAATTTCACGCGCGACCACCTGCTCGATCTTCTGCATCGCTACGCGTATTGCGGTATCAGCGTTGTCCTTTCGCTTGGAACCGACCCAAACGACTTGCCGTTTCAAATTCGCGCGGAACAATTGGCAGGAAAACTCGCCGGAACGGCGTTCTTCATGACCGCGGGCCGGGGCTTCGCGGCGCCGGACGCGGGACCAAACCTTCCGGAACTGAGTCCATCGGCCAGAGGGGTAACTACGGAAGCCGATGCGCGGAAGAGCCTGCGCGAGCAAATCGCGAAGAAGGTGGATTTCATCAAGATCTGGGTAGACGACAGAAACGGAACAGTCAAGAAACTTAGCCCGGAGCTGTATCGCGCGATCATCGACGAAGCGCACAAACACAACACGCGTGTCATTGCTCATGTCTTCTACCTCGACGACGCGAAGGACCTCGTGCGTGCCGGCATCGACGGCTTCGCCCATCTTGTTCGTGACCGGGAAGCGGATGACGAGCTGATCTCGCTGTTGAAGCAGCGGCATGTATTCGTTATGCCGAATCTCGCCATCAGCGAGAATGCCATTCATGCCGAACCGCCCGCGTGGCTCAACGCCCGGATGCTGCACGAGGTCGCGTCGGATGCCGAGATCGAGCGGCTGCGTTCGACCTATGCAACACGCTCACCGCAGGCTGTCGAGCGGGCGCGGGACACCTACCGCCGCATGCAGCGAACCCTCGCGAAGCTCCAGGCCGCCGGGGTCTGGATTGGATTCGGAACCGACGACGGCGCGGCCCGCGATCACTTCTATGCCTATTCGGCGCTTCGCGAACTCCAATTGATGGCGCAGGCTGGAATGACCCCGAACGATGTGATCACAGCGGCCACACGCAATTCGGCCGAATTCCTCGGTCTCGCCAGACAAGGAACGCTCGCACCGGGCAAGAACGCTGACTTCGTCGTGCTCGAGGCGAATCCGCTCGAGAACATCGCAAACACCGAAAAGATCGCAAGGGTGTTCCTCCAGGGAAAAGAAGTTAGTCGAGTAGCGCAAGGTTCTTCGGCGACCGTGTTCGAAGGCGCGCGGCTCATCACCGGCGATGGCAAGGCTCCAATCGAGAACTCCGCGTTTATCGTGGAGAACAACCGGTTCACCGGCGTCGGGAAGAAAGGTGAGCTTCGCGTTCCTGCGGGCGCGCGGCACGTCGATCTCACCGGCAAAACGGTTATTCCGGCGATGGTGGACGTCCACAGCCACTTCGGCTTCCTCAAACAACAAGACGGAAGCATGTCCAAGGCGAACTTCAACCGCGAGAATCTCCTCGATCACCTGAATCGCTATGCCTACCACGGTTTCGCGGCCGCCATCAGCATGGGCACGGATTTCGGAGAGTTGCCGTACCAGCTGCGCGAAGAAGTTCATCCGGGCGCAGCGCTCTTTCGCACCGTGGGCCGGGGATTGGCCTGGCCGGGATCGGGGCCTAACGATCCGGCCCGAAACGACGTGCCGTATGTAGTCACAACGCTCGAGCAGGCCAGGAAAGCGGTGCAGGATCTGGCTCCTCATCGTCCGGACTTCGTGAAGATCTGGGTGGACGACAGAAATCACACCCAGAAGAAGCTGACTCCGGAACTCTACGGAGCAGCCGTCGATGAAGCCCGCAAGCACAATTTGCGGGCCATCGCTCATCTCTACGATCTGGAGGACGCCAAGGGCCTGGTGCGGGCCGGCATCAGCGGCTTCACGCACCTGGTTCGGGACAAGGACATTGACGACGAATTTATCGCGTTGCTCAAGCAACATCCGGATGTTTTCTTCACGCCTAATCTTGGGGTGACCAGCCGGGGGATGGAGCCGGGACGTCCCGTGTGGCTCGACGATCCGCTGCTGCACGAAACTATTCCTCCCGGTGAAATTGCGCGCCTGGAAAGACAGTTTTCGAACAGAAGGCCTGAAGCGCTCGCCAACACGCGCGCGTCGTGGGACCTGCAGGTTCGCAACCTGACGAAACTTCGCGCGGCCGGCGTGCGGATCGTGCTCGGTAGTGATTCCGCGGGAGATCCCGGGCGAACGATGGGCTGGCACGCCATCTGGGAAGTGGACGCGCTGGCAAAGGCGGGCATGTCACCGGCTGAGGTGATTGTCGCATCGACGCGCCTGGCGGCCGAGACATTGAAGCTCGATCAACTCGGTATGGTCGCGCCGGGCAAGAGCGCCGACTTTGTTGTGCTCAACGCGAATCCCCTCGACAACATTGCGAACACGCGAAAGATCGATAAGGTGTATCTCCGCGGCCAGGAAGTCAACCGCGCTGCAATGAGAGCGGCGTGGACGGGGAAGTAGTGGGGTTAAGGCGCTCCCAACACCCCTCCTAAGTTAGGAGGGTGCCGAGCCCGACGTTTTACCAGGGCGAGGCGGGGTGGTTCCCATTATGGAACCACCCCGTCTGCGCCGATCAAAGGTGGCTTCGCAGCATTTTCTTGATGGCGCAGCCACCCCTCCTAACTTAGGAGGGGAGTTTGGACAGCTGAGTTCAGGAGTCTCATGAAACGTAAACTTTCGTTCTTCTTCATCGTAATCACCTGCTCGCTATCGCTCCTGGCAGTGCAGCAGAGCCCCTCGTCCCGGCAGGTCGAATGGCTCTACCAGGGTGGCGATGCGGCCGGCACCAGGTATTCGCAACTGACGGACATCAATCCCAGCAACATTTCCCAGTTGAAAGTGGCATGGCAATGGAAGCATTGGGAAACGCCTCTCCCGGAGTACGGAACGACACCGGGCTTTTGCGAGGCCACGCCATTGATGATCGATGGCGTCCTTTACGTCACGACATCCTATAACAGCATCGCAGCCCTGGATGCCGAGACGGGCAAGGAGCTGTGGCGATTCGACGGCGAAGCGTACAAGCTCGGCCAGGTCCTGTCCGCCAGTGGGTGGAAGTTGCGCGGAACCGCCTTCTGGCGGGACGGCCGGAACCTCCGAATTCTTTTGAACAGCCGTAATCGGCTCTTTTCACTGGATGCGCGGACAGGCGAGCCGGTCCACACGTTCGGAAACAACGGTGAGGTGTCGTTGACGGACTTGCCGCGAATATCCGACCCGAAGCACGCCACGCAGAGTTCGCCACCGACCGTGTACAAGGATCTCGTGATCATGGGAAGCCAGGTTCCCGACCGGGTTCAACAGGCCGACCCCATGGGCTACGTCCAGGCGATCAATGCCCGGACAGGCAAGAGAGTGTGGACGTTCTCGGTAATTCCGCAGTCGCCGAACGATCCTGGTGCCGACACCTGGGAAAACGAGACGTGGCGCAACAATGGCCACGGCAACGTCTGGGCGCCGATGGCGCTCGACGAAGCGCGCGGGCTCCTCTATGTGCCGACCTCGACGCCGAGCAGCGACTATTACGGCGGCCAACGTCCCGGCTCGAACTTGCTCGCCGAGTCGCTGGTCTGCCTGGATGCCGCCACGGGAAAATTGAAGTGGTATTTCCAAACGGTTCACCATGGACTATGGGACTGGGACCTTCCGACGCGGCCGAACCTCGTCACGATCACCGTCAATGGGCAGCGCATCGACGCCGTGGCGCAGGTTACGAAACGGGGTGACACTTTCGTATTCGATCGCGTAACCGGCAAACCGGTCTGGCCGATCGTCGAACGCCCGGTTCCGACCGCCACCGACGTGCCTGGCGAGAAGCCTTATCCGACGCAGCCATTCCCCACCAAGCCACCGGCGTATATCAATCAGGGCGTTCTGCTCTCGGACGCGAACAATCTCACACCTGAGATCAAGGCCATGGCCGAGGAACAAATGAAAAAATTTGTCATCGGGCCGATGTTCACGCCTCCCTCGCTCAAGGGTACCTTGCAGCGCCCGTCACAAAGCGGCGGAGCCAACTGGGGCGGCGCCGCGTTCGATCCGGAGACCGGTTATCTGTTCGTACGTGCAGCGAATCAGATCGGGGTGAACCGCGTTGGCAAGAACGATGGATCCGATCCGCTCATTAAAGTCGATTACTCGAATGTTTTCGCGCGCGGCGGAGAAGCCGTCAGCTTGCCGGGTGGTCTGCCAATCGTCTCGCCACCTTATGTCCTCCTGACTGCAATCGATCTGAACAAAGGCGAGATCGCATGGCAGGTGCCGTTGGGTGAAGGGAGTCCTGCAATTCGGAACCATCCATTGCTGAAAGGCGTGACATTGCCGGATCGCCTGGGATCGCCCGGCAGTCTCGGTGGTGCCATGGTCACAAAAGGTGGCTTCGTGTTCATCGG
>Ga0066710_100004522_pt1 | contig 12344 bp, 16 predicted proteins | sample GraSoiAngelo_159_FD_79666 | JGI IMG/M metagenome (GOLD analysis project Ga0066710, IMG submission 79666) | Grasslands soil microbial communities from the Angelo Coastal Reserve, California, USA - 14_1009_16_40cm | ecosystem: Environmental > Terrestrial > Soil > Grasslands | place: USA...
GCGGAAGCGGGTCTCGACGAGACGCACATCAGCTTCACGAAAGGCTGCTACCCCGGCCAGGAACCAATCGCCCGCCAGCGCCATCGAGGCAAGGTGAACCGCAGGCTGAGAGTCCTCGAAGTCGAAGGCGACGCCGCAGCGGGCGACGAGCTGCAACTGGAGGGCAAAACGGTCGGCAGGATCACGAGCGCAACACAAGAGGTCGCACTCGGGTACGTGCGAGTGGAAGTGCCCCAGGATGCGGTTTTGGCAATCGCCGCGAAGGCGGGCTTTGCCCGTCTTCGCTAACTGACGAAGCGGATCGAAACCATGCGCCGCGGATTTCGAGACGCGATGCGCCCGGCATGATTCGAACATGCGACCTCTGCCTCCGCAGGGCAGCGCTCTATCCCCTGAGCTACGGGCGCTCGGCAGGCTAGTGTAGCCGCGCTCAGGCAGGACCACGTCGGGCGCAAGCGAAAGGCGTCCGCATCATGGCGAGCGCTCCCGATGGGCTCACCCTCAAGCGGCACCGCGACATGGAAGGGCGCCACTGGTGGGTGTACGTACGGCGCGTATTGCTCTCGCTCCTGGGCGCGGTTCTCGTTCTCGGGCTACTGAACGTCTTCGGCCAGCGGCCGAAGAGCAGCACCGCGAACGCGCCGGCAGCGTCGCTGAAGGTATACGCACCCGTTCACGCCCGAAGCGGCGTCGTCTACGCGGCTCGCTTTCACATCACGGCACACCGAGACCTCAAGGACGCCTTCCTCGTCCTCGACCCGGGCTGGGCCGAGGGCTACACGGTCAACGGCCTGGCTCCACAGCCCCTGACGGAGGCCGACCGGAACGGGCGCATTGCCTACGGCTTCGGGCACATTCCCGCCGGTCAGTCGCTGATCTTCTTCCTTTCGCTGCAGGTCAACCCGACCAACGTCGGCCGTCACTCGCAGAACGTCGAGCTCGACGACGGCGAGACGCCGATTCTGACCGTCCATCGGAAAGTCACGATCTTCCCGTAGGCGTGCCTGTCTAATGGACATCGTTCTCCGGGCCCTCGTCGCGTACGTCTTCATCCTCTTCTTGATGCGCGTCGTCGGGCGTCGGGAGCTGTCGTCGATGGAGCCGTCCGACGTGATCCTCCTCGTCGTGATCGGGGACCTCGTCCAGAACGGGGTCACGCAGAGCGACTACTCGGTGACGGGGATCGTCCTGGCTGCTGGGACGATCGGCGTGCTGGCGACGATCACGGCCGTCATCACCCATCGGTGGTCGCGGATTCGTAATGTGATCGAGGGGGAACCTGTGATCCTCGTGCAGGACGGACAGCTCATCGAGCGGAACATGAAGAACGAGCGGCTGACTCAGGACGAGGTCATGGAGCAGGCCCGGTTGCAGCAGGGGGTCGAATCGCTTGACGAGGTGAAATGGGCCGTGCTCGAGACGAGCGGGTCCATCAGCATCGTCAAGAAACAGTGAGCCGCGGGCTCGCGCTCTGCCTGCTGGCGTTCTTGCTCACGGGCTGCAACGGCGGCACGGTCGACAGGCACGCGCTCGAGCGAGACGCGGAGAAGGTGGGGTCGCTGGCGACCGAGGGCGAGTTGCTTGCGAACGACGTGTCCAAGGGTGCGTCCACGAAGAACTTCGCGCGCGTCCATGCGCAGGAGCTCTCGCGTGCGGCTTCGAACTTCGCCGACGCTCTGGCGAAGCGGCCGACGTCTCCAGGGATCGAGGCCCGGGTGCGACGACTCTCGAAGCTCGCAGGCAAGGTCTCCGACGAGCTCGAGCAACTACATCGTCATCCGACCGATCGTGATGTCGCGGCGTCTCTGCAGCAGCCGCTCTCAGAAGACGCCGATGCCGCGGACCAGCTCTCGAAGTGAAGATCTTTCAGATCGCGCTCGGCATCCTCGCCGCGATCGGAGGGTTCGTCGACATCGGCGATCTGGTCTTCAACGTCTCCGCGGGCGCGACCTTCGGCTATCAGCTCCTCTGGGTCGTCGTGATCGGCGTGATCGGGATCATCACGTACTCGGAGATGTGCGGCCGCGTCGCGGCGATCTCGGGCAAGGCGGTCTTCGATGCCGTGCGAGAGCGGCTCGGCTTCAAGACCGGTCTGATGGCGCTCATCGCCGCACAGGTCGTCAACCTCATGACGCTGACCGCGGAAATCGGCGGCGTGGCGATCTGCCTGCAGCTCCTCTCCGGGCTTCCCTACCGGTGGCTCATCCTGATCGCGGGCGCCGCGCTCGCCGTTGTCGTCTGGGTGACGTCGTTCGACTGGATCGAGCGCGTTTTCGGATACGGCGGGTTGTGTCTCCTCGTGTTCGCCGTCGCCGCGGTCAAGCTGCACCCCGTCTGGGGGGCGGTCGGCCACGGTTTCGTCCCGCATGTGGACACGAAGAGCCCCCTCCTCTACGCGTACTTTGCGATCGGGCTTCTCGGCGCGGCAATGACGCCCTACGAGGTGTACTTCTATTCCTCCGGCGGGATCGAGGAGCGGTGGGGACCGAAGGACCTGGGTTTGAACAAGGCCAACGCGATGATCGGCTACGGACTGGGCGGCTTCCTCTCTTTCGCGTTGATGATCGTCGGCGGTTCGCTCTTCCTCGACAAGGGGATCGAGCCGGAGTTTCTGGGGTCGATCACGATCGGCGCAGAGGTGCCGCTAGGGCAGATCGGTCTGCTCCTCGCGCTCGTCGGCATCCTGTTTGCAGTCGGCGGCGCCGCCATCGACACGCTCTTCTCGGGCGCGTATGCCTTGGCACAGTTCCTCGGCTGGGAGTGGGGCCGTTACCGACACCCACGCGGCGCGCCGCGTTTCACCGTCACGTGGTTGGTGCTGCTCGTGATCGCGCTCGGGCTCGTGATGACGGGCGTCGACCCCGTCCAGCTGACGGAGTATGCGGTGATCTTCTCCGCGGTCGCTCTGCCGCTGACCTATATACCCATCCTGCTCGTGGCCAATGACCGGAGCTACATGCGGGAGTACACGAATGGAACCCTCGCGAACGTCCTCGGACTGATCTACCTCGTCGTCATCCTCGTCATCTCGCTGACCGCGATCCCACTCATGATTCTGACCAACGTGGGCCAGAATTGACCGACACGGTCGACATCGGTCTCCACGTCGTCGATCACCAGCTCCTCGACTCCGAAGGGCGCCGGTGCGGGAACGTCGACGACCTGGCGCTCGAGGGCAATCCAGGCGAGTCGCTCGAGGTCGTCGCGCTCCTGAGCGGTCCCGGAGTATGGGGACAGCGAGCGGGCCTCCTCGGCCGGATTGTCGGGTGGCTGGGCGGGGGCGGAACGGTCCGGGTCCGCTGGCAGGAGGTCGAGCAAATCGCGGCGCACGTGAAGCTCCGCAAACGCGCTGAAGAGCTCGGCCTAGGTCGCGGCGACGACCGGCTGCGTCCGTTGATCGACAGGATCCCCGGAGCGGACCGGTGAGGACCTACTCGTCGTTCCTCGGCCGAGTTGTCGAGACCCAATCTGGTCGGCGCCTGGGCAAGGTGCGGGACCTACGGGCCTCGCTCGGGAAGGGTTGTCCTACGGTCGAAGCGATCGTCGTCGGACGGCGCGGCCGCCTCGAGCATCTCGGCATCGGCAAGACGGCCTCGCACCGGCCTGACGCGGTCCCGTGGGGCGCCGTCGTGAAGATCGAGGGGAAACGGATCGTGGTCGCTGACGGCACCGAGCTGGTGTGACGCTCTTCCTCTCGGAGGGCGACGTCCAAGAGCTGCTGACGCCCGCAGATGCGGTCGACGCGATCGAGGGCTCGTTTCGCAGGATGGCCGCCGGCGCCGTCGAGAACGCACCGCGGCGGAGGCTCAAGCTCGACGAAGGTCGACTCGCGGACATGGCTGCAGCCGACCTGGAGCTTGGTTACGCGTGCGTCAAGGCGTACGGCGGTTTCGCCGACGGCACTGCGTTCGTCGTGGCGCTCTTCGCCGTCGACCGGCCGGAGCTCGTCGCCGTGATCGAAGCGGATCATCTCGGCCGCCTGCGCACCGGCGCCGCGAGCGCGGTCGCTGCCCGGCACCTCGCGCGCGAGGGCGCCGAATCCCTCGGCGTGATCGGCTGCGGCGGACAGGCAGAGACGCAAGTGGCCTGCATCCGCGCGGCGGTTCCGACAGTCGACCGCGTGGTGGCCTACTGCCGGACGGAGCGCAACCTGCGGGCGTTTTGCAAGCGAGTCGGCGCCGACCCGGCCGAGAGCAATCGCGAGGCGGCCGAGCAGGACGTGGTCGTCACGATCACGACGTCTCGCGATCCCGTCCTCCGCGGAGAGTGGCTGCGGCCCGGCGCGCTCGTGTGCGCTGCGGGCGCCAACAAGCCCGCAGCTCGGGAGCTCGACAACGTCGTGCTGGAACGCGCCTCGCTCGTCTGCTGCGACTGGCGTGAACAGGCGCGAATCGAATCCGCTGATCTGATCGAGCCCGTCCAGCAGGGTGTGCTCGACTGGCTCGAAGTGCACGAGTTGCACGAGATCGTGTCGGGCGAATTGCCCGGCCGTCAATCGCCCGAGGACATCGTCCTCTTCAAGTCGAACGGCATTGCGGCGTGGGACGTCGCGATCGCCGCCGCGGCCGTCGAGCGCGCGCGCGCGCGGCGTGTCGGCAGCGAAATCTAGGTCCTCGCCGCTTCGAGCTCGCGGCGGCAGTCGTCGACAGTCTCGTCTCCAAGTGCCTGAATCACCTCGGGCCGATCGAGCATGCGCAGACGTTGGCGCGGGCTGAGCCGGTTCTGGACATAGCGATCGTCGAGGATCTCGCCGAGCCCTCGCCCGCGTCCGTGCTCGCGGATGACGTACGCCGCGACACGCTCCTCGGTGCTCGAGCGGGCAAAGAGAAAAGAGAACGGCGAGCGCAGCAGGCTTGCGAGTCGCTGCATCGACCCGATTGTATCCTTGTGCCCGTGAGGCGGAAATCGACGGAGGGCCGCTTCGCCGAACGGGTCGTCCACGGAGTCGACGATGCGGGCGTCGAGGAGACCATCCTCATCTGGATCGAGCGCAAGCAGGGTGCGATCTGGGCGGTTGGCAGGGCGGTCAACCCACAGCACCGCTCGACCGACGAGCCCCGCCGGGACGATTATGTGTTCGAGGGCTTCGAACTCGACGACGCCCTCGAGGCCGCCAACGATGCGCTCGAGGACGACCTCAGCGTGTCGGAACGCGATGGACATCCGGAGAAGCTCAGGCCGTTCACGCGCGGCGAGCTCCTGAAGCCGCTCGAGCGCTGGTTTTTTGGCCGCTAAACCGCGGAAAGTGCTGCGCACTTTCCGCGGTTACGAGAAAGTTCTTCGCTTTGCCGGCTGGGGCCATCTCAGGTTGGCATCTGGAATCGGATCGCCGTGCGGGTCGTGTGTCGGGAAGCCGAGCGCCTTGTCGATCCGCTCCTCCAGCTCTTCCGAGATCACGTGCTCGAGTCGCTCAGCCTCCCCGTGAACCTCGTCGACGTCGACGCCGAGAGTTTCCGCGAGGTAGAGCTCGAGCAGCCGGTGATGTCGAATGACCTCGATTGCGACCTTCTCTCCCGCAGTCGTCAGGGTGATACCTCGATAGGGCTGGTGCACCGCCAGGTCGAGCGCGGCAAGTTTCTTGACCATCGCGCTCGCCGAGGCGGGAGAGACCCCCTGGCGCTTCGCGAGAGCGGTCACCGAGACGCGGCCGCCATCCGCGCCGAGCTTGTAGATCTCGCGCAGATAGTCCTGGATCGCGTCGGTCAAGGCAGGCTTCGCCACTCCTTTACAGTGTGCCGCCTCCTGCGCTCCCTGTCGCGTTCTGACCCAGAAGCGCGACGGCTGCAGCGGAAGCGGCACTAGTCTGACCCCCGTGCGCATCCGCATCGGTCACTCGGCGGATCCCGACGACGCCTTCATGGCCTGGGGGCTCGTCTCCGGACATGTGGCCCCGCGCGGCTTCGAGTTCGAGTTCGTGCCGGAGGACATCCAGGTGCTGAACGAGTGGGCGCTCGAAGGTCGCCTTGAAGTGACCGCGCTCTCGCTCGCCACCTATCCGCTCGTGCAGGACGACTACGCACTCCTCCCGCACGGAGCATCGATTGGCTCGGGTTACGGCCCGATCGTCGTCGCGCGCCGCGCGATGGCGCTGAACGACCTGCGCGATCTGGAGATCGTGGTGCCCGGACGACTGACGACTGCTTACCTCGTCCTCGGCATGGCGCTCGGATGCCGGTTCTCCCAGCGGTCGCTTCCCTTCGACCGGATCCTCGACGAGGTCAAGTCCGGCGCAGCCGAGGCAGGCCTGCTGATCCACGAGGGCCAGCTGACCTACGCGGACGAGGGCCTGGTCAAGGTGCTCGACCTGGGCGAGTGGTGGCTGCTCGAGACGGGCCTACCGCTTCCGCTCGGAGTCAACGTCGCGCGGCGAGACGTTCCGCGCCTCGGTGATCTGTCCGTTGTGCTGCGCGAGTCGATCGAGGCCGGCCTCGCGAATCGCGACCAGGCGATGCGATATGCGCTCGACTTCGCACGTGAGCTCGACTCCGAGACGGCGGACCGCTTCATCGGCATGTACGTGAACGAGCTCACCTGCGACTACGGCGACGAGGGTCGCCATGCGGTCGAGGAGTTGCTGCGCCGCGCGGAGGAGACCGGCGCCTACGAGCAGCCGGTTCGCGTCGAGTTCGTCGGATCGTGAGCCGCGCCGTCGTCCTCTCAGGGGTGCGCACGCCGATCGGTCGCCGCGGCGGCGCGCTGGCCGGCATCCGCCCGGACGATCTCGCCGCCGCCGTGATCTCCGAAGCGGTGCGGCGTGCGGGCGTGCGCGCCGAAGAGATCGAGGACGTCTACTTCGGCGCCGCGAACCAGGCGGGAGAAGACAATCGCAACGTCGCGCGAATGGCCGTCCTGCTTGCCGGGCTTCCGGAAACCGTCGCGGGTGTCACCGTGAATCGCCTGTGCGCGTCGGGACTGAGCGCGGTCGTCTCCGCGTGTCACGCCGTGGCTGCGGGTGACGGGGAGCTCTTCGTCGCGGGCGGAGTCGAATCGATGAGCCGGGCGCCGCTCGTACGGGCGAAACCGGATTACGGCGACGACACCGAATACGACACTCAGCTGGGGTGGCGCTTTCCAAATCCGCGCCTCGCCGAGAAGTTTCCGCTCGAGTCGATGGGCGAGACCGGAGAGAACGTCGCGGAACGCTGGCACGTGTCGCGTGAGGAACAGGACGCCTTCGCGCTTCGCTCACAGCAACGATGGAGGGCAGCGGCCGAGGCAGGACGCTTCGACGAGGAGCTCGTTTCTGTCGGAGGCATCGAACGTGACGAACATCCGCGCCCCGACACCGACGCCGGGAAGCTTGCTGCCCTGAAGCCGGCGTTTCGAGAGGGTGGGACCGTGACCGCGGGCAACGCCAGCGGCATCAACGACGGAGCAGCCGCGCTCGTGATCGCCGGCGAGGAGAAGGCGCAGGAACTCGGCGTCGAGTCGCTGGGCCGCTTCGTCGGCAGCGCCGTCGCAGGGGTCGACCCGCGCGTGATGGGCATCGGGCCGGTCCCGGCGGTCCGGAAGCTGCTGGAGCGGACGGGCCTCGGGATCGACCAGATCGATCTCGTGGAGCTGAACGAGGCGTTCGCGTCGCAGAGTCTCGTCGTCATCCGCGAGCTCGGCCTGGACGAGCAGAAGGTGAACGTGAACGGCGGCGCGATCGCGCTCGGCCATCCGCTCGGGATGAGCGGCGCCCGTCTCGTGGTCTCGCTCCTCCACGAGCTCCGACGCCGCGACGGCCGTTACGGCCTGGCGACCCTCTGCGTGGGCGTCGGCCAGGGGCAGGCGGCGCTCTTCGAGCGCGTCGCGTAGAGCCCTACAGCAGGCCTGGTCCCGGGCCGATGCAGGCTGTGTGGAGCGCCTGCCGCAGAGCTCCAGGCTGACCTGGCTGGCCGTCGCCTTCGGGGCGGGCTCCTGCGCGCTCCTGGCCACGGTCGGGGCGGACGCGCGCTGGCTCGCCGCCCTCGGCGAAGAGATCGTCGAGAAGGGCTCGATCCCCTCCGGCATCCCCTATGCAGCCGCGCCTTCGATGGACTGGGTCAACGTCCCGGTCCTCGGCGAGCTGACCTTTCACGCGTTGCAGGTCATCGGCGGCGACAAGGGGCTTCTGCTGGCGCAGCTCGTGGTCGCGACGGCTGCACTGATTCTGCTCGCGCTCGGGATGCGCGCGCTCGGCGCATCGGATGCTGCGAGCGCGGCCGTGCTGATGGTCGTCTTCTTCGCCGCTGCGCCCTCGTTCATCATCGTGCGCGCGCAGCTCTTCTCGCTGGTTCTGTTCTGCGGTGCGCTCCTCTTGCTCCGGGCCGAGGCTCGCTCGCCCTCCTGGCGAATCTGGCTACTCGTCCCACTGACTGCTCTCTGGGCCAACCTGCACGGCGCTGTGCTGGTCGGCTTGTCCGTCGCCGGCGCTTACCTGGTCTTCGAGCGGTTTCGGCGCGAGCCGATCGTCGCCGCGGGAGTCCTGACCTCTTCCACCCTCGCGCTCTTCCTGACGCCGGCCTGGGGCGACTCGGGGGACTACTACCTCGGTGTGCTGCGCAGTGAGGCCGCCCTGCGTGGCGAGGGGATGTGGGCGCCGCTTTCGTCACACGCGCCATTCGACGTCCTCTTCGTCGCACTGGCCGTGCCGCTGGTGATGTTCGCGCTGCGCTTCGGCCTGCAGCTTTGGGAACTCGCCTGCCTGGCCGCCTTCGCCACCTTCACGATTCACGCAGGGCGCAACTCGGTGTGGTTGATCTGCATCGTCGCCGCGCCGGCGGCCCGTGGTCTCAGCGAACGGTTCCTGCCGGAGTTCGTCCCCCGCCGGCGGGCGATGCTTCTCTGCAGCTGGGTTCCGGCTGCGTTCCTGATCGCCGGTGTGCTGCAGCCCGCGCCGGCGGGCGGCGCGAGTGACCTGATCCGTGATCGGGCCGCTGCGCTCGCCGCGGGCAGCCCCATCCTCGCCGACGGCCTCGACGCCGAGCGGCTCGCTCTCGAAGGCCACCGCGTGTGGATCGCGAACCCGCTCGACGCCTTCGACCTGAGGGATCAGCGCCTGTATCTGGACTGGCTCGACGCGGCTCCCGCAGGGGACCGGTTGCTCCGCGAGGGACCCGTGATTCTCGTCGCGCGCGGGAGCCCTCCGGACCGGAGACTGGCGCGCGAGTCGTCGTTCCGTTATGCCGGCGGCGACTCGCATGCCGTGATCTACGTGCGCAAGGTGCTCTACGCGGAGCGGCAGGCCGACGTCCGGCGGGCGGTCGTGTTCTCGGCCACCCGTTCGGTTCTGCGCGGTTCCTGAAGCAGGGTCACTCGAACGAGTGATCTTCGGCGTGAGCTCGCAAGTTTGCGGAGATCGAGCGTTCTTCTCCGCCGATGCGACGGAAGAAGCTCACCGCAGTTCCCAACCGGCAGCGAACTGTGCGCGTCCTGGTCGTCGACGACCACGCGCTCTTCGCGGAAGCCCTGATGTTCACGCTCGGTATCGAAGACCGGATCGAAGTGGTCGGCTGGGCGAAGGACGGCGTCGAGGCGGTCTCGCTGGCTGAGTCGCTCCAACCCGACGTCGTCCTGATGGACGTGCACATGCCGTGTATGGACGGCATCGAGGCGACGCGTCGGGTGCGCGAGGTCTCGCCGCGGTCGTGGGTCACGATCGTCACCTCGGCCCGGTCCGCCGAGCTTGCGTCCCACGCGTTGGCGGCGGGCGCCAGAAGCTATCTCACGAAGGACACGCCCGCGCTGAAGCTGATCGACTCGATCCTCGAGTTGGGTCAGACGTCGACCGTCGTGCCGTTTCCCCTACACCGCCGAGACGAGGCAAGGACGGCCTGAATGAGCGGCATCATCTCCACCAAGAGCGCGCCCGGTCTCGAGGGTCTCTCCGAGCTCGCACGGCTCACGCTGGACGGATCGAACGAAGCGATCGAGCGCATCCTCTCGCTGGCGCGCGGTGCTCTGGACATGGACGTCGCGCTGGTCGGCGCCTTCGACGGCGACTTCGTGGTACAGGCGGTCGACGGCGAGCAGGAATGGTTCGACCTCGACGTCGGAACCCGCATCCCGGCCGAGAAGACGTACTGCCGCCGGATGGTGCAGGGCGAGATTCCTCACCTCGTGCAGGACGCCGCGTACGACGAGCGAACGGCCGATCTCTCCATGACGCGGGAAGCGGGCATCGGCGCCTACGTCGGCGCGCCCATCCGACTCTGGGACGGAACGCTGTACGGCACGTTGTGTTGTCTCAGCCGCTCCGCGGAGCCCTCGCTGAACGATCGCGACGCGCGCTTCCTGCACGTGCTCGCGGAGATCGTCGCCGACCACATCGATCGCGGGCAGCTCGAAGGGGAGAAGCGCAAGCTCGAGTGGTTGCGCGTGCGTGGGGTCCTCGACCGCGACGACATCGACATCGAGTTTCAGCCCGTCTTCGATCTAGCGGATTGCCGGATCGTCTCCCTCGAGGCTCTGGCGCGGTTCTGGACGGAGCCGATGCGCTCGCCTTCCGCCTGGTTCGCCGAGGCGGCGGAGGTGGGTCTCGGTGTCGAGCTCGAGCTCGCCGCGATCCGTTCGGCGCTGCAGCGTCTCGACGACTTCCCGCCCGAGGTCGCTCTCGCGCTCAACGTCTCCCCGACCACTGCGCTCGACCGCCGCTTCTGCGAGCTGCTGCTCGACGTCGCTGATCGGGTCGTGATCGAGATCACCGAGCACGCTCAGGTCGACGACTACGAGGAGTTGCAACGCGCGCTTGCACCTCTTCGTCAGCGCGGCGCGCAGGTTGCGATCGACGACGTCGGAGCAGGCTTCGCGAACCTGCGGCACATCCTCCGGCTGGCTCCCGACATCGTGAAGCTCGATCTCAGCCTGACGCAGGAGATCTCGCGCGACCCCGCTCGCGAAGCGCTCGCCACGTCGCTCGTCGGCTTCGCCGAGGGAGTCGGCGCGTCGATCGTCGCCGAGGGCATCTCGAGTGACGAGGACCTCGCCGTCCTGCGCGCTCTGGGAGTCGCCTACGGCCAGGGCTTCTACCTCGCCCGACCCTCATCGCTGCTGCATTGACCTCCCCCCAAGCCGCGAGCGCCTTCCTGCCGCAAGGCGCTCGCGGCACCCCTCGAGCCCTTGCACAAACGTCAAATCTGACCCACAGTGAGACCGCTTGAGCGCAATCGCACCAACTCCTCTCTACTCGGCAGCGCGGCCGCTTCCGGCTGAGGCGACGCGGCTCCTGTACGAGCGGCATTCGGGCCGCATCTTCGGCTACTGCCTCAGCCTGCTCGGCTCCCGCGAAGAAGCCGAGGACGCGGTGCAGACGACGTTCATGAACGCGCAACGCGGTCTCGACCGCGGGGTCGTACCCCAGTTCGAGCTTGCGTGGTTGTTCAAGATCGCCCGGAACGTCTGTTACAACCGCAGCGAGTCATCTTCGCGCCGGCGTCGTGTGGAGTCAGCCCAGGACCTCGACACGCTTCAGGACGTTCTGGCGATGCCGGAGCGCAGTGTGAGCCTGTCGGTCGGTGAGCTCACCCGCGCCCTTGGCGCGATTCCCGAACGCCAGCGGCGCGCGCTGCTCCTACGCGAGTTCCAGGGGATGTCCTACGAGGAGATCGCCGGCGAGCTCGGCGTCTCTGTGGCCGCCGTCGAGACACTGCTGTTCCGCGCGCGGCGGTCCGTTGCCGAGCAGCTCGAGCAGACGGGCATGCCGCGCCGCCGCAGAGCAGTCGCGTCCGTCGCCGCGCTCGTCCGCTGGTTCTTCGACTGAAGTGCCGTACCGCTCAAGCTGGCTGCTGTCACCGCTGCAGTCGCGACGACGGCGACCCTTGCGGTTGCTCCGGTCCTTCGCCCTCACAAGGCGGCCCCGGTTTCCGGCACTCCGGACGTCGTCACGCCGGGCTCCCGGACGAAGGCCCCGGCGCCGGCACGCGCCGTCGTCGGGCAGGCCAATCGTCAGGCTCCGGCGCGCCAGGTCCAGGCCGGTCGCACGACGTCGCCCGCCGGAGCTGTGCAGGGCGAAACGACGTCCGCTGCAACCGCTCCGGCACCGGCCCGCCCGTCAGTGCACACGCCGCAGGCACAGCAGACGGCCGATGCATCCGGGCCGACCGCTTCCACGAACTCACCGCCTTTGACGACACCGACCCCTCTGCCGACCGTGCAGGACGTCACGGCCGTGTTGCCGGTCACGACGCCGGAGATCTCCTCGCCGGCGGTTCCGTTGCCGCCGATCACTCTCCCGATCGACGTACCTCAGCTGCCCGACGTGCCCGGGCTGCCGAAGCTGCCCTAGTGCGCGTCAGCTGAGCGGGGGCCGGATGTAGATCACGCCGTCGTGCTTCATCGGCACGAACGGCGCACCGAGGCTCGTGACCAGATGCTCGGTCTGA
>Ga0066710_100004523_pt1 | contig 12343 bp, 7 predicted proteins | sample GraSoiAngelo_159_FD_79666 | JGI IMG/M metagenome (GOLD analysis project Ga0066710, IMG submission 79666) | Grasslands soil microbial communities from the Angelo Coastal Reserve, California, USA - 14_1009_16_40cm | ecosystem: Environmental > Terrestrial > Soil > Grasslands | place: USA...
CTCTGTCGTGTGTATAATGTAGCGGTACGGTGGGCCGTTAGCTCAACTGGTAGAGCAGCGGACTCTTAATCCGCTGGTTCGGGGTTCGAGTCCCCGACGGCCCCCCACCCTTGAAGGAAGAGGGAACACGGAAGAGGGAAGACGGAATTAGGGAAAGCAGGGGCAGGTTGGCGATTGCTGCGTTGGTTGCCCCATTTTCCTTCTTCCTTCTTCCCTTTTCCCTCCTCGGCGTGCGGGCGTGGCGGAACTGGAAGACGCGCAGGGCTTAGGACCCTGTGGGGTCACCCGTGGGGGTTCGACTCCCTCCGCCCGCACCATCCAAGGGAAGAGGGTCTTCCTTCTACCTTGTGATGAGGTGGCTACGTGAAGGTTGACATCCGCAAAGAAGCGCCCAGCCGCGCGGTGCTCGAAGTCGAGCTGCCGCCCGAGGCTGTCAGTCAGGGGATGGAGCGGGCGCTGGCTCAGTTGAACCGGCGGGTAGAGATTCCCGGATTCCGGCGCGGGAAGGCGCCGAAGACCCTACTGGAGCGCTACGTAGGCAAGGAGGCCATTCATGAGGAGGCAGTCAAGCTCCTCGTCCCCGACGCCTACTCCCAGGCCATCCGCGAGTCCGGCGTACACCCCATTGCCCAACCCGAGATCCAGGTCCAATCATTCGAAGAGGGAAAGCCGTTGCGGTTTGTGGCCACGGTCGATCTGGTCCCCGACGTTATGCTGGGCGATTCCAAGACCATCCGGGTGGATCGCACCGCTGTGGTGGTCGCCGACGCCGACATCGACGCGGCAATCGAAGACCTCCGCGCCCGACACGCCCACCTGGAGAGCCTGGGAGATCAGGCGGCGGCGTCGGGGGACTACGTGCTGGTCCGGATCACCGAGGTCAGCGGGTCGGTGGATCGGTTCCTGGCGGGCAAGGAGTACCTGGTGGAGGTTGGCGGTGGCACATATCCGGCCGAATTTGAATCGGGGCTGATGGGTGCTGTGGCAGGCCACCGTGGTACGGTGACGCTCGCCAGCGGTGCCACGGTGACCTACGAAGTCATTGACGTGAAGCGCCGCAGGCTGCCCGACCTCACCGACGAGTTCGCGCGAACGGCGGCAGGCGTCGAGACAGTCCACGCGCTCCGGGAGATGCTGCGGGATCGAACGCAGCGCGAGGCCCAGCAGCGGGCGCAGCAGGAAGACGAACAAAAGGCCGTCGATGCCCTGCTGGCGGGCGCCACGATCGAGTTGCCCGGCAGCCTGGTGGATCATGAAGTACAGCATCTCGTTGCCGATCTCGCCGAGTCGTTGAGCCGCCGCGGGATCACCATGGAGCGCTACCTGCAGGTGCAGGAAAAGACCGAGGACCAGCTCCGGACGGAGCTACGGCCGGCCGCGGAGAAACGCCTGCGCACGCAGCTGGCGCTCGATGAACTGGCGCGCCTGGAAGGGCTGCAGCCATCGCAGGAGGAGATGGATCGCGAGGTAGAGAACGTTGCCCGCGGGTTGCAGCAAGATCTCGCGCGCGTGCGGGAATGGCTGGCGCAGAACGGGCGTTTGGATGTTGTAAGAGTGACGCTCCGGCGGCGGAAAGCGCTGAGTTACCTGCTGCAGTCCGCTCGACGTGACCCGGTCGAGACCTCGGGGGGTCATGCTGAGCGAAGTCGAGAGGGTGAGCAAGGATGACGCTGGTCCCCATCGTCGTGGAGTCATCCGCCCGCGGGGAACGGGCGTACGATATCTACTCGCGCCTGCTCAAAGACCGCATCGTGTTTGTGGGCGGACCGATCGACGATGACGTGGCCAACCTGGTCATCGCGCAGCTGCTGTTCCTGGAAGGCGAGGATCCCGACAAGGACATTAACCTCTATGTCAACAGCCCCGGCGGCGTACTGCAGGCCGGTCTGGCGATCTACGACACGATGCAGTACGTCCGGCCCGACGTCACCACAATCTGCGTCGGGCTGGCGGCCAGCGTGGCGGCGGTGATCATGGCCGGAGGCGCCAAAGGGAAACGTGTGGCCCTGCCCTACTCGCAGATCCTCATCCACCAACCCTGGGGTGGAGCCCAGGGCACGACCGCCGATATAGATATACAGGCGAAGCAGTTTCTCAAGTTGCGGGCCCTGGTGAACGAAATCCTGGCCAAGCACACCGGACAGCCGATCGACCGCCTGGAGCACGACACCGACCGCGACTTCTGGATGGATGCCCAGGCGGCCAAGGAGTACGGGTTGGTAGATGACATCATGAAGCCCCGCGAAAAGGTCCATATCGCCCGGGACCGGTAGGCGGACGCGAATGGGTGGGGGGACTCAGGGATGACGCGCGACCGGATGTTCCGCTTTGGGGACGGGGAGAAGCTGAAGTGCTCCTTCTGCGGCAAATCCCAGGAACAGGTCCGCAAGCTTGTCGCCGGCCCCGGCGTATACATCTGCGACGAGTGCATCGAGCTGTGTACCGAGATCATTGAAGAGGAGCTGTACGGGGAAAGCGACGCCCCGGCGGCGCCACGTCACACCCCCAAGCCACACGAGATTTACGACACACTCTGCCAGTACGTCATCGGGCAGGACCGGGCCAAGAAAGCCCTGGCGGTCGCCGTCTACAATCACTTCAAACGCATCGGCACCCGGCGGCCCGCCGACGTCGAGCTGCAAAAGGCCAACATCCTGCTCATCGGGCCCACCGGCTGCGGGAAGACCCTCCTGGCGCAGACCCTGGCCAAGGTCCTCGACGTGCCGTTCGCCATCGCCGACGCCACTTCTCTGACCGAGGCCGGCTACGTGGGCGAGGACGTCGAGAACATCCTGCTGCGTCTCATCCAGGCCGCCGATTACGACGTGAAGAAGGCGGAGCGGGGAATCATCTACATCGACGAAACCGACAAGATCGCTCGCAAATCCGAGAACCCGTCCATCACGCGCGACGTCTCGGGGGAGGGCGTGCAGCAGGCGCTGCTCAAGATCCTGGAGGGGACTGTCGCCAATGTCCCGCCCCAGGGCGGACGCAAGCATCCGCACCAGGAGTTCATCCAGATCGATACCACCAACATCCTGTTTGTCTGCGGCGGGGCCTTCGAGGGCCTGGACAGGATCATCGAGTCCCGGATCCGCCAGACCTCCATTGGTTTTGGGTCGCATATCGAACCGAAGAGTAAGCGGTCGTTGTCGGAGACACTGTCGCACATCATGCCGCAAGACCTGCTGAAATATGGAATGATCCCCGAGTTCATCGGCCGGCTGCCCATCCTCGTCCCGCTGGACTCGTTGGACGAAGCCGACCTGGTGCGCATCCTGGTGGAGCCAAAGAACGCGCTGGTCCGCCAGTATCAGAAGATCCTGGAGATGGATGGGGTGGAGCTGATCTTCACGGACGAGGCGCTGCGGGCCATCTCGACGGAGGCGATGGGACGCAACACCGGAGCCCGGGGGCTGCGGACGATCATCGAGGATATCATGCTCGAGATCATGTACGATATCCCCTCCAGGCCTGATGTCAAACGCTGTGTCATCACTGAGGACGCCGCGTTGCGGCGCACCGAGCCGATGCTGCTGACCGCGTCCGATCTGAAGAAGATGCCAAAAGAGAAGCCTGCATAACGGCCGGGAACGCGGGATCGCGAGAACACGGGAACGGAGCGGGCAGTCTATCGGTAGTTTCCTCGTTCCCGCGTTCCCCGCTCCCCCGTTCCCGCCTTCCCGCTAGTCTGCGAGTTTGACCTGGATGGTACAATAGTAAGTAGCGACGCGGGTCGCAGGCGCGGCCCGGTCGGCGCGGTGGAGGGGGGCTCCGAAGTCCCCCTTTGTTGTTATCAGGACCCCCGGGAACAATTCGCTCCGCGCCGGCGCTGTATGCAGGTGGGCTGTCTATACCTTGCCGAGGAGGCCACATGACCGAACGAACTGAGATCCCGAACAAAGACGTCCTGCCGTTGCTCCCCCTCAAGGGGACGGTGATCATGCCGCACCAGGTGGCGCCGCTGGGCGTGGGGCGCCCAAAGTCGTTGCGCGCCCTGGAAGCCGCCCTGGCCGCAGACCGCATGATCCTGCTGGCAGCGCAGAAGCAGGACGAGCAGGAAGATCCGACTCCCGCCGACATCTACCTCGTCGGGACGATTTGCAAGATCCTGCAGGTTGGCAAACAGCCGGATGGCGTGTTGCAGGTGATCGTCGAGGGCGTCGTCCGCGCCGAGTTGCTTGGCGTGGAACAGATGGAACCGTACTTCGAAATGCGCGTGGCACCGCGGCCGGATCCTGTCGAGAAAAGCCTCGAGATCGAGGCGCTCATGCGCGGGGTGGTGTCGCAGTTTGAGCGCTTCGCGCGCTTCAGCCGCTCGGTGGCCCCGGAGCAGTACGCGGCAGCGATGCAGGCCGATGAACCGGGCAAGCTGGCCGACCTGGTGGCACAGCACCTGCCGCTCAAACTGGAAGAGCGCCAGCAACTGCTGGAACTGGCTCCCAAGGACCGGCTGGAACTCCTCAGCCAGATTCTGACCCGTGAGGTCAACATCCTGGAACTGGAGCGCAAGATCCAGAACCGGGTGCGCAAGCAGATGGAAAAGAGCCAGCGGGAGTACTTCCTGAAAGAGCAGATGAAGGCGATCCAGCAAGAGCTGGGTGAGAGCGACGAGCGCCAGAGCGAGGTCGCCGAGTACAAGAAGAAGATTGAGGCCGCCAACCTTCCTGAGCATGTCAAAGAAAAGGCGCTGGAAGAGCTCAACCGCCTCGAGAAGATGCCGCCAATGGTTGCCGAGGCGGTGGTGGTGCGCACGTATCTGGACTGGCTGCTGGCCGTGCCGTGGAGCGTCCGCACCGAAGACCGGCTGGACATCACCGAGGCGCGGCGCATCCTCGACGAGGATCACTACGGGCTGGAGAAGGCCAAGGATCGCGTCGTCGAGTACCTGGCGGTGCGCAAGCTGTCGCCAACGTCCAAGGGCCCGATCCTCTGCTTCATCGGGCCTCCGGGTACCGGCAAGACGTCCTTGGGCCGGTCTATCGCCCGGGCACTGGGCCGGAAATTCGTGCGGGTCAGTCTGGGAGGCGTCCGCGATGAAGCAGAAATCCGCGGCCACCGCCGGACGTACGTGGGCGCGCTGCCCGGCCGTATCGTACAAGGGCTGAAGACCTCGGCCAGCAAGAACCCTGTGTTCATGCTGGACGAGATCGACAAGCTGGGCGTGGACTGGCGGGGTGACCCGTCCTCCGCGCTGCTGGAAGCGCTCGATCCGGAGCAGAACCACAGTTTCAGCGATCACTACCTGGAGATCCCGCTTGACCTCTCCGAGGTGATGTTCATCTGCACCGGGAACATCATGGACACCATCCCGCCAGCTCTGCGCGACCGGCTGGAGGTCATCCGCTTTCCTGGTTACATTGAGGAAGAGAAGCTGAAGATCGCCACGCAGTTTCTGATTCCCAAGCAGCGCAAAGAGAATGGTCTCGGGGCGGAGCAGGTGGCGATTACCGGGGAAGGACTCCGAAAGATCGTCCGTGAGTATACGCGCGAGGCTGGGGTGCGCAGCCTTGAGCGCGAGATCGCATCGGTGTTCCGCAAAGTGGCCACCGAGGTCGCGACCGGCAGGGCGACGGCGGTCAAGGTATCGGCGGCGCAGCTGCACCGCTTCCTCGGCCCGCCGCGCTTCCGCTACGGCCTGGCAGAACAGGTGGACGAAGTGGGAACCGCCACCGGGCTGATCTATAGCGAGATGGGCGGCGACGTCATCTCGGTCGAGGCCACGCTGATGCGCGGCGAGGGCAAGCTCGCCCTCACCGGGCAGTTGGGGGACGTCCTCAAGGAATCCGGACAGGCGGCGGTGTCCTACGTCCGGTCGCGGGCGCGGCGCCTCGGCGTGGACGAGGAGTGGTACCAGAAATACGACGTGCACATCCACATCCCCGCGGGTGCGGTGCCTAAGGACGGGCCGTCCGCCGGCATCACCCTCGCCACGGCGCTGGCGTCGGCGGTCACCGGCCGGCCGGTGCACAAGGACGTCGCCATGACCGGCGAGATCACGCTGCGCGGCAAAGTGCTGCCCATCGGTGGGGTGAAGGAGAAGGTCTTGGCCGCACACCGGGCGGGCATCAAGACGGTAGTCCTGCCCAAAGAGAACGAGAAAGATCTGGAGGAGATCCCGCAGCACGTGCGCAAGAAGTTGCGGTTCATCCTCGTCGAGCACATGGATCAGGTCCTGGCCGAGGCATTACTGCCCGCGCCCGTGGCGTCGAAGGAGCGCATCCTGCCGCCCCCGGTGGTGGAGCCGGCCGTCCGGCCGCCCCAGCAACCAACCCAGCAGATGCTGTCGTAGCGCGCGGAACCAAACCTCGCGTAAACTTCGCGGAAACCTTCCGGAAGCAGGGGCGGGACAGGTCGATCACGAACGGGTCCCGCTCCTGCATGTTCAGGCGGGTAGGCACGTAAGTTGCTCCAAATTTGGGGTGTCCCATGACAACTTCAAGGGCACATTCATCGCGTTCGACCAAGCGTCTGGGAGAACTGCTCCTGGAAGCGGCCGTCATCACCGAGGCGCAACTGTCCGAGGCGCTGGAAGAGCAGAGGCGCACCGGCAAGCGGCTGGCGCAGATCTTCATTGAAGGCGGGCTCCTGGCGAAAGGCGAGGCCGGCCGCTGGCTGGCGCTGCAGCAGGGCTACGAGTACGTGAACCTGACCGCAGAACCCATCGATGTGCACATCGCTCAACTGCTGCCTGAACCGTTTGCGCGCCGCCTGATGGCGCTCCCCATCCGGCAAGAGGGCAAGGACCTCGTCGTGGCGATGGCCGACCCGTCAGATATCCTGGCCCTCGATGAGATCGGGCGCGCCACGGGTCTCCGCGTCCAGCCGGTATTCACGACCGAGACCGACCTGGAGTGGGCCATCTCCCAACTTTTCGACGTCAGCGGCAAGGTGACCAAGGCGGCCAACGCCGCAACGTCGGGAGATCCTATCGAGTTCGGAGCAACGAGGATCCACGGGAACGGGGACGGCGCGGATACCGGCGCGAATGGCGAGGAGAGCGTGGTGGTCCTCGGCAACGAGTCTTCCCCGCCGGTCATCCAGATGGTAGACTCCATCCTTCAGGGCGCCATTCTCTCGCGGACCACGGATATCCACTTGGAACCCCACATCCAGAACGCCCGCGTGCGTTTCCGCGTGGACGGGATGCTCTACGACAAGGCATCCATTCCCCGGTTGCTCTACGCGGCCGTCGTGAGCCGGGTCAAAATCCTGGCCTCGCTGGACATCGCCGAGCACACCAAGCCGCAGGACGGCCGTATCTCCATGCGGCTGAAGGAACGCGAATACGACGTCCGCGTGGGCATCACCAGCACGGCGTTCGGCGAACGCGTCGTCATGCGGCTGTTGGATAAGAGCAACGTGATGCTGGGGCTGGATCGCCTGGGGGTTCCGGCGGAACAGGAGCAGATCATCCAGTCGCTGATCCGCAAGCCTCATGGCATGATTCTGGTCACGGGGCCGACCGGGAGCGGAAAGACCACGACCCTGTACTCGTGTCTGCAGTCCATCAATGATCCGGCGCACAACATCATCACGATCGAGGATCCCATCGAATATTACCTGGAGGGAATTTCACAAATCCCCGTCCGGACCCGGGCGGGCGTGACATTTGCCACGGGGCTCCGCAGCATCCTGCGCCAGGACCCCGATATCGTGATGGTGGGAGAAATCCGTGACGCCGAGACGGCGAAAATCTCGGTGCACGCGGCGCTCACCGGCCACCTTGTCTTCTCCACCCTGCACACCAACGATGCCGCCGGCTCGGTGGTGCGGTTGGTCGACATGGGCATCGAACCCTACTTCATCACCTCTTCGCTCATCGCGGCGGTCGGTCAGCGGTTGATGCGGCGACTCTGCCCGGCGTGCAAGCGGTCCTTCCAAATTACGAAGGAGCTGACGACAGAACTCGGTCTCGCCAAGGGCGCCTCCGCCAAGCTGTACAAGCCGGTGGGGTGCTCGGAGTGCGATCACACCGGCTACCGGGGCCGGATGTCCGTGATGGAGATTTTCCGGATGACTGATACGATTCGCGACCTGGTGCTGGCCCACAAACCAGCCACGGCCCTGCGGGACGCCGCCGTCGCCAGCGGGATGACGACCATTCAGGAAGCGGCGAAGACCCGGGTCCTTGACGGCACCACGACCGTGGAGGAACTGCGACGCGTGATCTATCTCGAAGAGTAGACTGACGTAGTCGCGCTGTCGCGCAGTCCGCGGTCAAGCAGTCGCGCCAGCCAGCGGGTTCCGCGACCGCAAGACTGCGCGACCGCCGCAGTGATCCGCTAGAGATACGCAGTCAGATCGATGCCGGCCCTGATCGGGTCGATGCAATGCAAGACGCGCCGCTGGTCGTGGGCCATATCCACAAGGACCGGTTCCAGCACCGCCCCCTGCGCATCGCGTATCACCTTCAGCTGAGGCTGCAGTGCTTTCCCCTCGGTGGGACGGTATACCACGCCCACCTCTCCAGACGACAGCCGCACCACGGATCCCACCGGGAAACCTCCCACCGTGTTCAGGAAGAGCGTGGCCAATGTGGGATCAAACAGTTTGCCGGCGCCGGTGACGATCGCGTGCATGGCCTGGTCCGGCAGCAGGGGCTTGCGGTAGGTCCGCCGGGCGGACGTGCTGGCATCGAAGAAGTCCCCGATCGCCACGATGCGGGTAAAGAGGTGTTGTGTCTTTGCCCACGGCAGCCGGGGATACCCCGACAAGTCGTAGTTGAGATGGTGCTCCAGGGCCACAAGCATCGCGGTCTGGGCGAGTCCCCGCAGGTGTTGGATCATTCCTGCGCCATGGACGGTGTGGCGCTCGATCACCGACCGTTCGGTGGCGGTGACCCCGCCGGGCTTGCCGAGCAGCGACCGGGGGATGCTCATCTTCCCGATGTCGTGGAGCAGGGCGGCAGTCCCCAAGGCCAGCAGCGCCGCCTCATCCAGGCCGATGCGCAACCCGAGCATCAACGACAGGACGGCGACGTCAACGCTGTGGTGGCAGGTATCTTCATCATGCTGGTACAGGGCGGCGACTCCCAGGAGGGCGTGCCGGTCATGCAAGATGACGTTCACCATCGAGTTCCCCAGCAGCCGCGCGTTGCGCAGGTTCAGGGGAGCACCCTGCACGGCCTGATAGTTCAAGGCGTCCATGGTCCGCAGGCCGATGCGATACAACTCACGCGGAGCGAGGCCGGTGACTTTCTGTTCGCCTTTCCCCAGTTCTTTGGGAGGGCCGGTCTTGATGAACTGCAGTCCGGCACCGGCCACCGCGTCCACCAGATGAGACTGCCCCCCTGCGGCGGCAGCCAGCAACTCCACGAACTTCGTCGCCTCTTGGAGCGGCGCCCCCTGCAGAAATTCGACGCTGCCCACGTGGTTGGTCATCAGTTCTTCGAGGAGTCCGGGAGTCTGGAGGCTCTCTTCCAACAAGATGCGATTGCCGAGAAAGAAGGCGTCCTCATAGACATCGAATCGCACGGACCCTCGCGACTTCAGGATGACACCCAATCCGCCATGGAATTCCTGGAGCGACAGGGCGACCTGCGGGTGGCCCGGTAGGTACAGCAGAAGGTTTTTCCGGGCTGCCTCCAGCAGACGCAGCAGAGCGCCCGGACGCTCAGCCAGAGCTGCCTGCGCACGCGGATGTGCAAACGACCCGGGCATCGGGGGATCTGGGGACGCAGTCATGCGGGACGCTGCCGGCTCCTCTCCCATTCGTCGACGATCTGGCGGGCAGCCTGGCGTACCGTCCTCCGGCCCTGACTAAAGACCCATCGAGTCCGGGCGATGCGGCGCAGCAGAGGCAGCGCATCGTCCGCGCGCATCCGCGCCAGGGCCTTCATCGCCGCAACCTTCACCGCAATGGCGCCGGGAGTCCAGTCGGGCGAGCGAACGGCGTCCTGCATCCATGTCATGATCCGCTCGTCGTGCGCGACCTCCGCTCCTTCGATCAGGCTGTACTGAATCCGGGGGTCCGGATCACGGAAAAACTCGACCAGGGCGCCCCGGCGTTGATCGGATGGCATCTTTCGAAGCGCATCGATCGCCTCGCGCCGCACCAGGTATTCAGGATGGGCAGCCAGTCGCGCGAGATAGCCCGCCGCGGCGGGATCGCGCAGCTCCCCCAGAACGAATACCAGGTCGCGTGCCAGATGCGGCGAGGCGCCCGGGAGGCGAGATCCGATCAGGCCTGCCTGCCCGGGGCAGATTTTGGCCATGAGGTCGCGCGACTGGATGCGCTGCGCGTCCGCGGGCTTGCGTTCCAGCGTCCGGAAGAGAGGCGGGACGGCGTGGTCGCGCACGGCGACCAGCGCCTGGAGCAGGTCGTCAGAGGCATCGGCGTGGGTCTGGAGTGCATCGCGAACCAGGCGGTCGAGCAGACCTGTATTGAGAACGCGCGCGAGTTCGGCATCAATCGCGCCCCGGTGTACGTCCGCCCGTTCGCGCGCCTCCCGCAACATCGGCAGCGTGATCGTCAGCATGTCCATCTCCTGATTATCCGCCAGAAACGTCAGATGCCCGGCCAGCGCTTTGGCCGTTTCCATGATTTCTTCCGGTCTCTCCTGGAGTCCGAGGAGGTTCATCTCGCCTTTGATCGCATCGAGCGTGACGGCGCGCTCGGATGCCTCATTTCGGAGGACAGCGAGCGCCGCTTCGTCGCGGGGACCAAACGTGAGCAGCGACGGATCGACCGCGGCCCACACATCCTTTTCAGGTCCTGCAGGCTGGAGCTGCAGACCGCCTTGCGAAGCTGCGAACGATCCCAACTTTGTGCCTCCAGCGCTCAGCGCGGTCCCGAGGAAGGCCGTGACTTCGGCTGCCTCGCCTTCCTGCAGGCGAAGGCTGGTCAGAAACTTTGTCAACCGGGCGGCCACGTCACCCTGTCCAACCGGGCCCAGGACAATCAGGGCGATTTCCTGCCCCGTCAACTCACCCAAGATCGCTCTTCCGCTACCTCCTTCTACCGCCTGGGAGAGCAGTTCCGGCGCCAGCGCGGCGCGGACGCCTGCATCGAGTTGCAACACGCCCTGCGCCAGACTCTGGAGGAGGGTTTCTTGATCCTCAACCGGTTCGTCAAGAACCGCCCGGTCCAGCGTCTCCAGCGCGATGAGGAGGTGTTCCACGTCAATCTGATTCCCATCGGGCGACGTGCCGCCGGCGGCTTTTTGCACGCTGACCAGCAAGGCGGCGGTGGCCGCGGGCCCGTCGCGAAGCATCGAGAACACCACGTCCCGTTGCTCTGGTGAAAGGCGGCGCGTTCGGATGAGGGCATCTACGATACCGGCTTCAGAGAGGGCATCGGCGCTCTCACTGAGGGCCATGGCTTTGATCGTGATGTGCGGAAGATCCTGGCTCAGGGCCAAGCGCTCCACACCCCCAGCGGATTCAATGGCCTGTCGGTCCTGCGCCAGGAGGCTCAACAGCGCCCCGACCTCGCGATCGGTCACGCCGGGGAGGACCGCGATGGATGCCAGGTTCCGGACATAGAGGAGGAACGCCAGGGTATTCATGCTCCCTTCGGACAGGGGGACCCCGTCGACGATGAGTCTGTCCTTGTTCACCTGCAGTGCTACGGCCCCATAGCGTTGCAGGTACCCGCGTAAGGTGCCGGCGACATCCTGTACCGTCACTTGTGCCGAGGCGTGCATCGCGGAGTATAGTTGAAAGGTTTTCAAGCCGGAGTGCACCCGACGAAGCACTTTCTCCAGGAGTTGCCGCTGTGGCTGATCCATGCAGTTCGCCGCTCCAAGGCCCTCGGCGCGAGGGCCGCAACCAGCCGTATCTGTAGGATTCCCCGGGCGCAGTCCGGGGAGACCGTGGCGGGATGTTCCTCGGGCCTCTTTGACAGTTCTCTGAACCTTGCTATAATACGGCCGAAGCAATGAGGGGGAGGAGTACCCGCTCGCCCTCCCAGCGAGGGAGATTCAGCGGTTGGAAGATCTCCTGATGCGGCGTAGCGGGGAAGGTCGCCCTCGAGCGAGCAACTGAAGCAGTCGAGCGGTCGCGCAGTCGCGGATCGGAAGCGTGGATGGACGTGATTGCTTGAGCGTGCGATTGCAAGGTTGTTAGGGCTGCGCCCGAGATAGCGCAAACGAGGAGCCGCTCCAGGCGAGTTGAAAAGTTGGAACGTTGGAGAGTTGGATGCAACTTTCCAGCTCTCGGACTTTTCAACTTCTGAAGGCGGAATGCGGGTGGTACCACGGAGCGCAAGCCCCGTCCTGACGAGGACGGGGTTATTTGTTTGGTGTGACTGCCGACTGGTGACTGCCGACTGCAGACTCAGCAACGAGGCGAATCATGGTGACCAAGACTCTGCCCACCACATACGATCCGCGCCAGATCGA
>Ga0066710_100004524_pt1 | contig 12342 bp, 10 predicted proteins | sample GraSoiAngelo_159_FD_79666 | JGI IMG/M metagenome (GOLD analysis project Ga0066710, IMG submission 79666) | Grasslands soil microbial communities from the Angelo Coastal Reserve, California, USA - 14_1009_16_40cm | ecosystem: Environmental > Terrestrial > Soil > Grasslands | place: USA...
CGGCGCGTGCTGGTGCCGAGCGCCGCCGTAACGCAAGATGCGGCCGGTGCGCGGGTGTGGGTGGTGGAGGACGGTCGTGCGCTGGCGCGCACGGTCGACCTGGGAGCGACGCGGGGCGATCAAGTGGAGATCCGCAGGGGCTTGAATGGCGGCGAGAGCGTGGTGCTCGATCCCGCCGGCCTCACGCAAGGCGCGCGGGTGCGCGTCAAGACCGGCTGACGGAGGAACAGGATGGCCCTAGTCGAAGTGAAGAACGTCCGCAAGACCTACCGCCGCGAAGCCGAGGAGCTGACGGTGTTGGACGGCCTGTCGCTCGAGATCGCCGAGGGCGACTTCGTGGCGTTGATGGGGCCCTCCGGCAGCGGCAAGACGACGCTCCTCAACCTGATCGGCGGCGTCGACCAGCCGAGCTCGGGAGACGTGGTGGTGGGCGGCACCAACCTCACCGGGCTGCGCGGCAAGCAGCTGGCGCGCTGGCGGGCGCGAAACATCGGCTACATCTTCCAGCTCTACAACTTGATCCCGGTGCTCACCGCGCTCCAGAACGTCGAGCTGCCGCTGCTGCTGGTGAAAATGAGCGGCAAGGAGCGACGCGACCGCGCTCGCCATGCGCTCGACATCGTCGGCCTTGAGGATCGCCTCAAGCACTTCCCGCGGCAGCTCTCGGGCGGCCAGGAGCAGCGCGTGGCGATCGCGCGCGCCGTGGTGAGCGATCCCACCGTGCTGCTCGCCGACGAGCCAACCGGGGACCTCGACCGCAAGGCCGGCGCCGACATCCTCACGTTGCTCGATCGGCTCAACAAGGAATTCAAGAAGACGATCGTCATGGTGACGCACGATCCGACCGCGGCCGAGCGCGCCCACCGCCGCCTGCACCTCGACAAGGGGGTATTGTCGAACGGACCGTCATGAGTCTCCTCTCGCTCGTCCTGGTCAACCTGGGCCGCAACAAGCGGCGCACCATCCTCACCGCCCTGAGCGTGCTGGTGGCGCTGTTCCTGTTCTGCGCGCTGCGCGGCGTGCTCGACACGCTCGAGGCCTCGATCCGGGTGGGAAGCGAGGCGCGCCTCGTCACCCGCAACGCGATCTCGCTCATCTTCCCGCTGCCGCTCTCCTATCAGGAGCGACTGCTCACCGTGCCCGGCGTGCGCTCGGTCTCCTACGCCAACTGGTTCGGCGGTCGTGATCCGGTGGATCAGAGCAACTTCTACGCGCAGTTTGCGGTGGCCGAGAACTACCTTCCGATCTACGCCTCCGACATCGAGATCGTGGCCTTCGATCGACCGCAGGTCGCGGGGGCGGTACCCCCCGGCGTGGATCCCAAGCTGGCGGCGTTCATGAACGAGCGCGACGCCTGTGTGGTGGGCGAGCGGCTGTTCAACCGCATGAAGTGGAAGCTCGGTCAGACCGTTCCGGTGTCGGGCACGATCTTTCCCGGCACGTGGACCTTCACCGTCCGCGCCGTGTACCACGCGAAGAATCCGGCGATGAACGAAGAAGCCATGTTCTTCCACTGGAAGTACCTGAGCGAGAAGGGCATGGGAGGCCAGGGACAGGTCGGCTGGTACGTGCTCGAGCTGTCCGATCCGGGCCAGGCGGGCGCGGTGACCAGGGCGGTCGACGCGCTCTACGCCAACTCGGCGGCCGCGACCCACACCGAAACCGAACGCGCGTTTCAGGCCGGGTTCGTGAGCATGTACGGGAACGTGCCGTTCCTGATTGGGGTGATCGGCCTGGCGGTGGTGTTCGCGATCCTGCTGGTGGCGGCCAACACCATGATGATGGCCACCCGGGAGCGCACCGCCGAGTTCGGCGTGATGAAGACCTTGGGTTTCGACGACGGCACAATCTTCCGTTTGGTGCTGGTGGAGGCCGCCGTGATCACCTTCGGGGGCGGCGCGCTCGGCGCGCTGCTCGCCAAGCTCGTGATCGAGGGCTCGGACTTCAACGCCATGGGCCTGTTACCGCCCATGACGGTGCGTTGGGCGACGGTTCTGGTCGGGGTCGCGATCGCGGTGGTGATCGGGGCCGCCAGCGGCCTGGTCCCGGCGTGGCAGGCCTCGCAGCGCAGGATCGTGGACGCCCTGCGGCGCGTGGAATAGGAGGCGCGATGCCGATCCCGATTTCGTACAACGTGCGCAACGTGATTCAGCGGCCCTGGTCGACGCTCGCCACCACCATCGGCATCGCACTGGTGGTCGCGATCTTGATCGGGGCATTCGCGCTCGCCTCGGGGTTTCAAGCCGCGCTGGTCGAGACCGGCTCCGACTCGAACGCGATGGTGCTGCGCACCGGGGCCGACAGCGAGATCTCGAGCGGCATCTCGCTCGATGCTGCCCATATCCTGAAGGCTCTTCCCGACGTCGCCCCCGGGCCCGACGGTCGCCCGCTGGTGAGCGCCGACATGGTCGTGCTCATGAACCAGCCTCGCCTCGGCCAAGAAGGCTCCTCGAACGTGACGGTGCGCGGGATCGACCCGCCCTCGCTCGCTCTGCGGCCTCGGGTGAAGCTGGTGGCCGGGCGCATGTTCGCTCCCGGCAGCGACGAGGTGATCGTGGCCCAGCGCATCGCCCGTCGCTTCGCGCACTGCGACATCGGCGACCGGCTGCGCTTCGGCCAGCGCGACTTCACCGTGGTGGGCCAGTTCACCGCCGGGGGCTCGGGCTTCGACTCCGAGGTGTGGGGCGACAACGCCGTGTTGATGCCGGCGCTCAACCGAGAGGGCGCGTACCAGAGCGTCACCTTCCGCATGCGCGACCCAAGCCGTTTCGCGGAGCTCAAGCGTCGCCTCGAATCGGATCGGCGTCTCGGGGTCGAGGTGCGGACGGAGCGCGCGTGGTACGCGGGGCAATCGCGTCTCATGAGCACGGTCTTACGCGCGGGCGGGATCCTGATCACGCTCATCATGGCGGTGGGCGCGATCTTCGGCGCCATGAACACCATGTATGCGGCGGTCGGCCAGCGTACCCGCGAGATCGCCGTGCTGCTGACGCTCGGCTTCACGCCGGGCGCGGTGATGCTCTCGTTCCTGTTCGAGTCGGTGTTCCTGGCGCTGATCGGCGGCGCGCTCGGCTGCCTGATCGCCCTACCCATCAACGGAGTCACGACCAGCACCACCAACTGGTCCTCGTTCAGCGAGATCGCCTTCGCGTTCCGCGTCACCCCAGCGGGAATGATCGCGGGACTGATCTTCGCCGCGATCATGGGGGCGTTCGGGGGGTTCCTGCCGGCCCGGCAGGCCGCTCGGCAATCACTCGCCATGACGCTGCGGGCAGGCTAGAGTAGAGTGATGCGCGAAGCATCCGGCCGAGGGGGTAGCGCGGGCGTGAAGATTGGCATCGTCACCCAGTCCTATTACCCACGCTTCGGCGGCGTGACCGAGAACGTCCACCACACGGCGCTCGAGCTCAAGCGCCGCGGCCACGACGTGACGGTCATCACCGCGCGCTTCCGCCGTCGCGCCGACATCTCCACGGTGCCGGTCCAGCGCCTCGGCTACAACATCTTGATTCCCGCCAACGGGGCGTTCATCGACTTCACGATCGGGCTCACGCTGCGCCAGCAACTGCGCCGGCTGCTGCGCGCGCACCGCTTCGATCTGCTCCACACCCATTGCCCGGTGATGCCGACCCTGCCGGTGTTCGCGATTCAGTGCGCCGAATGCCCGCAGATCGGCACCTTCCACACCACCGGAGGCGTGAACCGGCTCCACGACGCGTTCCGCGATTACCTGGCCCGCACGGTGGTCGATAGGCTCGATGCCCGGATCGCCGTGTCGCAGACCGCCGCGGAATCCGCGGCGCACTACTACCCGGGCGACTACACGATCGTACCCAACGGCGTCGACTGCGACCGCTTTCATCCGGGCACGTTGCCGTTCCCCGAGTGGCGCGGGGACGGCCGCATCAACCTGCTCTACGTCGGGCGCCTCGATCCGCGCAAAGGCGTCGACGTCCTGCTCGACGCGATGCCCGAAGTGGTCGCGCGTACGCGCGGGCGCGCGCGTCTGATCATCGTCGGGCACTCGGTGCTGCGACCGCGCTTCGAGGCGGCGGTTCCGGCCGCGGTGCGGGACCACGTTCATTTCGTGGGCCGCGTGCCGAGCGCCGATCTGCCGCGGTGGTACGCGACCGGCGACATCTTCGTCTCGCCGGCGACCGGCGGCGAGAGCTTCGGCATCGTGCTGGTCGAAGCGATGGCGAGCGGCAAGCCGGTCGTCGCTTCGGACATCCCCGGGTACCGTTGTGTCGTCTCCCCCGATCGGAACGGCCTCTTAGCGCCACCCGGCGACCCCGAGCGGCTGGCCCACGCCCTCGCCTCGCTCGCCCTCGACCCGGCGCGGCAGGCCGAGTTGGCGCGGCGCGGGCGGGAGCGAGCGCTCGAGTTCGCGTGGCCGCGCGTCGCCGACCAGATCGAGAAGGTCTACCGCGGCGTGCTCGGCCGACGCACCGCGAGTGGAGTCTCGCTCGCGCTCACGGATGGAAAGACTGGTGCGTCCAGCGACGGCGCCGGATCGTCCAATGGAGCCGAGGAGACCGCTCCCGCTCGCCGCGCCTAGGTGGCGCCGAATCGCCAGCGTCGGCGCGCCATTGCTCGCCCCCACGACAGCACCGAGTGCGCTTCACTTGCATCCCAAGATACGCGCGAAAGCGCTTCTCGGGCGCGGGCTCGGTGCACTAGAATGCCGCCGCTCGCCCGCTTTCCCCTTGTCAGGAGACGACTTTGCCCATGGTTCACGACGTCCTGATCCTCGGTTCGGGCGCCGCCGGCTATACCGCGGCGATCTACGCGGCGCGCGCCAATCGCAAGCCGGTGCTGCTCTCTGGCTATCAGCCGGGGGGCCAGCTCACGATCACGACCGAGGTCGAGAACTACCCGGGCTTCCGCGACGCGGTCATGGGCCCGGACTTGATGGAGCGCATGCGCGACCAAGCGGCGCGCTCGGGGACCGAGATCCTCGAGGCCGCGGCCGACCGTGTGGACTTCACGCGGCGTCCGTTCCGGGTGTGGGCGGATGACGGTACGCTGTACGAGGCGCGCACCGTGATCGTGGCCACCGGGGCATCGGCCAAGCTGCTCGGCATCGCGAGCGAGTCGCGGCTCATGGGGAGCGGTGTATCGGCGTGCGCGACCTGCGATGGGCCGTTCTTCAAGGGCAGGCGGGTGGTGGTGGTGGGAGGCGGCGACACCGCGATGGAAGAGGCCACATATCTGGCGCGGCTGGCGAGCGAGGTGGTGGTGGTGCACCGGCGCGATACCCTGCGGGCCTCGAAGGTCATGCAGGAGCGCGCGCAGCGGAACCCCAAGATCCGCTTCGTGTGGGACAGCCAGGTGGTCGAGATCCTTTCCGGCGAACGGCCCGTCGTCACCGGCGTGCGGCTGCGCAACGTGAAGACCGGTGCGACCAGCGAGCATCCGACGGATGCGGTGTTCGTCGCCATCGGGCATCAGCCGAATACCGAGTTCTTGAGAGGTCAGCTGCCGATGGACGAGCGTGGTTACCTCGAGGTGGAGCCGCGGACCGCGCGCACCATGGTGCCTGGGGTGTTCGCCGCCGGCGACGTTGCGGATCCGGTGTACCGCCAGGCCGTCACCGCGGCGGGTAGCGGCTGCATGGCGGCGATCGACGCCGAGAGCTTCTTGGGCGACGAAGAGCACGCCGCGCCGCGCGAGCACGTGGCCGCGGAGCCCCGCCCCTCCTGACCGATCGCGGAGGTCGTCCGTGGAGCGTGAGAGCCTCGAGTTCGACGTGCTGTTCGTGGGTGCGGGCCCGGCGGGGCTGGCCGGCGCGATCCATCTCGCGAACCTGATCGAGAGCCACAGCAAGGCGGTGGCCGCGGGCGCACCGGGCGCTTCCCTGGGCGAGGTGAGCATCGCGGTGCTCGAGAAGGCCGCGCGGGTCGGCGCCCATGGCATCTCGGGTGCGGTGCTCGACCCGCGCGCGCTGCGCGAGCTGATGCCCGACTTCGGCGAGCGCGGCTGCCCGATCTCGAGCGAAGTGACCCGCGACGACGTCTTCATGATGTGGGACCGGGGCAAACTCCGACTCCCGCTGGTTCCCCCGATGCTCGAGAACCACGGCAATCTGGTGATCTCGCTCGGCAGCCTGGTCGAGTGGCTGGCCACGATCGCCGAGGAAAAGGGCGTCCTGGTGGTCACCGATACCCCCGCCGCGAGCCCGCTCACGGAGAACGGCCGCGTGCTGGGAGTGCGCACCGGGGATAAAGGGCTCGACAAGCGCGGCGAGAAGAAGCCCACGTACCAGCCGGGCGCCGATTGCCACGCCAAGGCCACGGTGTTGTGCGAAGGCCCGCGCGGCACGATCGCCAAGGTGTTGGAGCAGCAGCTCGGCCTCACGCTGGGACGCAACGCCCAAGTCTACTCGACCGGCGTCAAGGAGCTGTGGGAAATGCCGGCCGGCCGCGTCGAGAAGGGGCGCGTGATCCACACCATGGGCTGGCCGTTGCCCAACGAGACCTTCGGCGGCGGATTCATCTACGGCATGGACGACACGCACTGGTCGGTGGGTTTCGTCACCGGGCTCGATTACCGAGATCCCACCACCGACCCCCATCGGAACCTGCAGCGCTTCAAGACGCATCCCTTCGTGCGCTCTCTGCTCGAGGGCGGAACCATGGTGGGCTACGGCGCCAAGGCGATCCCCGAAGGCGGCTTTTGGGCGATGCCCAAGCTCTGGGCCGACGGGTTGCTGCTGTGCGGCGATACCGGCGGCTTCCTCAACGGAGCGCGGCTCAAGGGCATTCACCTGGCGATGAAGTCCGGAATGCTCGCCGCCGAGACCCTGTTCGAGTGCTTGCTCGCCGGGGACTTCTCGAAGGAGCGCCTGGCCGGCTACGAGACCCGCGTCGCCGGCTCGTGGGTCGCCGCGGAGCTCAAGCAGGTGCGGAACTTCCACCAGGGCTTCGAGGGCGGATTGTGGGCTGGGCTCCTCCATACTGGGTTCCAGATGCTGCTCCATGGTCGCGACCCGCTCGGCGACCGGCTACGCAACGTGCCCGGTCACGAGCGCATGCAGAAGCTCGCGCGCGCGCACCCGACAGGCAAGCCGGCCGCGGCGGCGTTCGACGGCCGGCTCACGTTCGACAAGCTCGCCGATGTCTACGCCTCGGGGACGATGCACGACGAGGACCAGCCGGTACACCTGGTGGTGGCGGACACGAGCGTGTGCGCGACGCGCTGCCGCGAGGAGTTCGGCAACCCTTGCCAACACTTCTGTCCCGCGAGCGTCTACGAGATGGTGCCCGACGAGGCCAGACCCAAGCGTGCCGACGGCACGCCGGAGTTCAAGCTCCACATCAATGCCTCGAACTGCGTGCACTGCAAGACCTGCGATATCGCCGATCCCTACCAGATCATCACCTGGGTGACGCCCGAGGGCGGCGGCGGACCCGACTACAAGCGACTGTAGCTGTGCCTGAGGGCGTCCGAATGGCAGCGTAAGCTCAAGGGCCTGCATGGCACTGATCCTCGACGAACCGACGGTGGCGCGGCTCCTCGACATGAAGGAGCTGATCGATCTCATGGAGAAGACGCTCGCCGAGTTCTCCTCCGGACGCGCCGTTCAACCGGTGCGCGCGATCCTGGGGATGGAGCGACACGAATCGTTCATGGGAGTGATGCCGGGCTACCTCCCCGCCGCCGATGCGCTCGCCGTCAAGCTGGTGTGCCTGGTGCCGCGCAACGCCCAGCGTGGGATGCCGACCCACCTGGCGACCATCGTGCTGATGAATCCCGAGACCGGTGAGACGCTCGCCATCATGGACGGCCGCTTGATCACCGAGATGCGCACCGCCGCGGTCTCCGCTGCGGCGGCGCGGCGGCTCGCGCGACGCGAGACGCCGGTGCTCGCCCTGCTGGGATCGGGGGTCCAGGCTAGGAGCCATTTGGATGCGATGCGCTTGGTGCGCACGCTCGGCGAAGTGCGGGTCCACAGCCCGAATGCGGGGCATCGCGAGCGCTTCGCCCAGGACGCGGCGGCCGAGCTCGGCATTCCGGTACGCGCCGTGGACAGCGCCGAGGCCGCCGTGCGCGGCGCGGACCTGGTGGTGACCGCAACCGCGAGCCACACGCCGGTGGTGCGTGGCGCGTGGCTCGAGCCCGGCTGCCACGTCACCGCGGTCGGCGCTTGTCTGCGCGATTGGCGCGAGCTGGACGGCGAGGCGGTCGCGGGCGCCCGGGTGTTCGTCGACTCACGCGACGCCGCGCGCGTCGAGGCCGGCGACCTGATCCTCGCCGAGCGCGAGGGCGCGATTGGATCCGACCACGTGCAGGGAGAGATCGGGGCGGTCTTCGCGGGAACGCTCGGTGGGCGCACGGACGAGAGCCAGACGACACTCTTCAAGTCCCTGGGCCTCGCCGTGGAAGACGTGGCGACGGCGCGACACGTCTACGAGCTGGCGCGCGCCCAAGGCGTCGGGACCGAAGTGAGGCTCTGAATTAGGCGAACGCCAGCAGGGGCGCTCGGGGCCTCGAAGAAGGGGCCGACCGGAGCGGTTCACGATGAGCTCGGCAAGGAGCGTTGCCAAGCGCGGCTCGAGCGGATTGGCTCGCTCGCTCAGAAGCGATGGAGAGAGTCTCGAGGGAACGCTAGTCCTTCCCTGAATCCGCCGCGTCGGCTCCGCTCTCGCTCTTCTTCCGCAAGGCCTCCCGCTTCTTGCGTTCGGTGAACTCGCGCGGCGTCTCCTTGCGCGCCTTGCCCCCAGGTCGAGGTGGCTCAGAGCCTTCCTCCCCTGCGGCCCTTCTCTTCAACCGGTCGATCTCCTCGTGAAGTCGCGCCGCCCGTTTACGGCGAGCCGCGCCATCGTCCTTGTCTTCTACTTTGTCGGACATCTCTCCCGCCTTGACTGAGCATTAGCAGGGCATCATCGACCTGATCTTTTTCGCGCCCCTTGCGCCTGCTGGCGGCGTCCTAGCAACTTCTTAGTGTACGTCCGCCAGCGCCGGGCACGCGACCGGGTCGACTTGGCGTAGAGTTGGCCCCGGTCGCGTGCCGCTTGGACGGCGGTCTTCTGGATCGTGACCGCACTTCCTGTGTAGGCACGACGGGCGTCGTAGGATCTCTGGTCGACCCACTCCCTCAAGCTCATGGCCGAACTTTCATCGTCGAACTTGCCTAAGTCGTGGAAGGTCAACTTGGGTCCGAAAAAGCGGGCCTGGTACCAGTGGTCGTCGACCGGGTTGTGCCAGCTCAAGTAGCCGCCGCTCAGGACTTGGCGAGGCCCCTTGATCGCGCCCACAAAGCTGTAGCGGACACCGGCGACCGCCAGCGGGTCGAAGAAGGACGGGCAGTAGAAATCGGACACGAGGATCCCGTTGACGCTGTAGGCGAATTCGGCAGCCTCCGAAGGATCGCAGACCTCGACCAAGTACTCCACCTGGCCCTGCCCGGGCATGATCGAATCGCCGGCGATCACCCGGTTCCCGAACGGGTCCGCGAGCATCTCCAGAACCTCATGGCTCGCCGTCAGAGACCATGGCTCGTCGGCTTGGACGAGCGCAAAGGGCTGTCCGTCCTGGTCGAGATGGGTCCCGGCCGCTCCTTGGAACCCGATGTCGTCGCGGATGATCACCGGCCAATACCCAATCGGTACGTCCTCGAGCCGTTCAAAGACATCGATCGTAGCCGGCACGCTCCAGATCGGCTCGAAGTCACGCGCTGCCTGCTTCTGAAGCGCGGCACCCACCCGCATCAACTCCCGCGTCTTTACCCGCGTGGTTTCGGAAACCAGGGCGACCTCCTGAACGAACATGAGTCACTCCCCATCCCTGCGCCTGGCGAGGCGGTCGGCAGTTAGAGGTGAAACTGCGTGAGAAGGAGCACGCACCTGGGACCCGGGCCGGCAAGGCGGATCGTCCCGACATAGGTCCTGGTGCGAGCGTAAGCTTCCCCTCTCGTAGACAGTCGAAGCTAGACCCTCCCCCGGTCATGCCAAATGCGCCACCTGATGTGGGCAGACGGCTACGGTTCCGCCCCTTGGACAGGCAATCGGGCAGACGTTCTATGCCCCAGGTAGGCTCGTCCGCTCGTTGACCGTGTGGCGCGTGCCGCTGCAAGATACCTCGTTTGCTGGAATGCATCTCTTCATCTGCGAGGTTGATTCGACGGGAATGCCACTCCCTGATTCACTTCTTCTAGACGGACCTACTGTCTCGGTACCTTACGGAGATGGCGTACATCCAATCGAGCACCGATTTGCATTTGAACCACCCTTTGAGCTGCCGGCCCCCGGAGATTGCAGTTTCTTTGTTCCAGCCAAGGTTGCGGCCTCCAGTCAACGGGATGCAAAGCAAGCGGGTCGTTGCGACGACGTTCCGGCTTGACTGGCCCCCGCGCCAGGTCGAATGTAACGAGTGAGGCGTACTCCATCACCGAACGAGGTTCTCCGCGTGAAAGCACTCTTACGGACGATCGTGATCGCCGGTTGGGCCCTGACCTTGGGCTCATGCGCCGCCTCCGTGGGCGGCCTCGAGTCCGCCCCCGCCATGCCCGCCGCGCGAGCGGGCCTGCGACCCGAATATCGAGTCTTCTACGACGCGCTGAGCGACTACGGTGACTGGACTCTGGTCGAGCCTTACGGGTACGTGTTCCGACCAGCGGTGAGCTTCGCCACGTGGCGCCCCTACGAGTACGGCTTTTGGGTCCCGACGGATTCCTACGGCTGGGTATGGATCTCCTCCGAGCCGTTCGGTTGGGCGACGTATCACTACGGCCGTTGGTTCTACGACGAATTCCAGGGCTGGGTGTGGCGCCCCGGGATCGACTGGGGTCCCGCGTGGGTGACGTGGCAGATGAGCAACCAGTACGTCGGCTGGTCGCCGCTCGGATCCGGTGAAGGACCGGGGGTGGGCGTGCCGGGCGGCGCGTTTCGCTTTACGACCGTGGGCCAGATGGGCGCGACCGACCTCAGCTCGCGACTCGAGACACAATCGGACTTGGGCGTGGCGGCGGCCGAGCTCAAGCCGGTGACCAACCCCGCCGTGGCGGGCGGCACGAGGATCGAGCTCGGGCCACCGATCGCGCGCCTCGAGCGCACGCTCGGGCACCGACTGCCGCGAGTCCGGGTCGAAGACGTCGTTCTTCCCGTGGGCACCCAGGGGGGGCAAAAGGCCGCGCACGGTGCGGCGACTGCGGTGCCGGGAATGAACGTGGATGAAACACGGCGCGCGGCCGAGCAGGTGGCGCGCGAGGCGCGAGCGATGGTCGAGCGGGGAAGCCGGCCCCCCGAGCGCCTGCACCTGGTGCGCCCGATCCGGCCGGGGTTCCAAGAAGCCTTGAAGCCCGCGCGCAACCCCGGGCGGCCGCGTCCGAGTCGCCCGGACAGCGCCGCCACGCGCCCCGACAAGTAGCCCCGTGGGCGAGGTCGCGGCCGCGAACCAGCGCATCAAGGCCGAGGCGCTCGCGCTCGGATTCAGCGCCGCCGGCATTGCTGACGTGGCCCCGCTCGAAGCGCGGCGGCACTTCGATGCCTGGCTCGGCGCGGGCCACCACGGCGGCATGGCCTACCTGGCGTCCGAGCAGCACCGCGCGCGGCGCAACGAGCCCGAGCGCATCCTGGCTGGCTTGAAATCGGTGGTGTGCGTGGCGCTGTGCCACGAGCCAGGGCGGAATGTCGAGCGCGACCGGAGGCTCGGCGCGATCGCCCGCTACGCCGCGGGCGAGGACTACCACCGCGTGATGAAGGACAAGCTCGGGGCCTTGCAGCGCTTCACGCTGGAGCTGTTGCCGGGAGCGCGGGCGCTCTGGTATTCGGACACTGGTGCGATCCTCGAGCGCGGCTGGGCCGAGCGGGCGGGCTTGGGCTGGATCGGCAAGCACGCGGGGTTGCTCTCGACGCAGCTCGGCTCCTGGTTCCTGCTGGGCGAGCTGCTGATCGACCAGCCGCTCGAGCCGGACGCGCCGCTCGCGCGCGAGCACTGCGGCCGCTGCCAGCGCTGTCTCGAGGCCTGCCCGACCGGCGCGATCGTCGCTCCCTACCAGGTGGACGCGCGGCGATGCATCTCGTATCTGACGATCGAGCACCGTGGCTCGATCCCGCGCGCGCTGAGGCCGCGCATCGGCGACTGGATCTTCGGCTGCGACGTGTGCCAGGAGGTGTGCCCGTGGAACCGCTTCGCCCCGCCGGCGCGTGAAGCGCGGCTCCACGCGCGCACCCTCGATGGCTGGACGCTGGAGGGGTTCCTATCGCTGGATGCCGCAGGCTTTGCCGCGCTGTTCGCGGGCAGCCCGATCCGCCGCGCGCTGCGCTCGGGGTTCCTGCGCAACGTGTGCATCGCGCTCGGCAACCGCGGCGAAGCGGCGAGCGTGCCCGCGCTCGCGCGGGC
>Ga0066710_100004525_pt1 | contig 12340 bp, 8 predicted proteins | sample GraSoiAngelo_159_FD_79666 | JGI IMG/M metagenome (GOLD analysis project Ga0066710, IMG submission 79666) | Grasslands soil microbial communities from the Angelo Coastal Reserve, California, USA - 14_1009_16_40cm | ecosystem: Environmental > Terrestrial > Soil > Grasslands | place: USA...
GAGGCCTCGTGGGCCCTTGCCATGACCGCGGGCGAGGAATATTTGCCCGTGCCCACGATCAGACGTGACGAGAACGTTTTACCGGCGATGTTGAGATGGTCCATGCGAAGCGTCTCCTACGCCGAACCGCCACCGACAAAATTGACGATCTCCACCTGATCGCCGTCGCGGATCTCAACGGTATCGTACGTTGCACGTTTCAGCACGGTGAGGTTGTGCTCGACGGCCACGCGCCGGCTGTCGAGCTCGAGCTGGACGAGGAGCGCCGAGACGGTCACAGGCCCCGGCAATTCGAGCGGGTCGCCATTGAGCGTAATCTTCAAGTGACGAGGCCGGACGTCCGGTCAGCGTACGTCGCGAAGAGCGAAGCCGAACGAGCCGACGGGCAGATCGGCCGTCAGTCGCAGGGGGAGGCGCCGGACATCGTTCGACATCCAGACGGCGATATTCTTCCCGACCGGCCGTCGCTGGTCGTCCACCACGCTGACGTTGAGCTTCCAGGTGTCGAATTCACCCAGCCGCATCTTCAGGTGCTCGGGGCCCGTTGATTCGATCCCCACCGTGTACACCACGCCGTCGTCCACGACCGGGACCGTCAGACGGTCTCCGGCTTTGAATGTCCGCAACCGCAGCGCGTACAGCAGCGCCAGGCCATCCTGGGCGCCGGTCGGCACGACGAACTCGTTCTTGGCCACCGAGCCGGTGTTGAGCTCGAACGATGCGCGCAGCGACGACCTGTCGAAAAGCGTCGCACTCTGTCGCCGTTTGGATCCCTCTTCGCTGTACAAAGACGTCCGCTGTGACAGCGTGGTGTAGCTGTCGAAGAGGGTATCCATCTTGTAGTAGAGCGAATACAGTTTGGAGATCAGCGGAAGCGGACGGCCCTCGGCAACGATGTAGTAGGCTGTGGAGCTGAACGACGGCTTCTTCTCCACGACGGTGGCGACGGCGGTGCCCGCGACCAGATATTGCGAATACGCGACATCGTACGTCAGGGTCTCGCCCACCTTGAAGGGCACAGCCGGCTCGCGTCGAGGGACTGCGAGCCCCGGACGTCCGGCAGACGCGTTCGCGCCCGTGCCTGCCTGCTCGGCGCCCGGCAACGCTGCCAGAACGAGCACTCCAACGCCCAGCGCGGCAACCACCCGCATTGTCCTATTCTATTTCTTTCCGTACACTTCATCCACGCATGTCCTTCGATCACACTTCTGCAGCTCCAACTGCGCGCACCCCAACAGGCATTCCGGGATTTACCTTCGCCGACCTCCACGATTCCGCTCACCTGGCACTGCTCTACGAACGCTTCTGTGAAGAAGTCCAGGCAGCCGATCCAGCCTTTTGGCGAGAATGGGACGCCTACCGGTCGGAGCCTGACGCGGCACGCCCGCCCTTCGTTCTGTCCAACCTGCTGATCACGATGGCCCGCCATCTGAGCCGTTTCGTGGCGCGGCTATTCGAGGTCGGGCCGGAGGTGGCAGCGGTCCGCTCATCGACGAAATCACAGGACGAAGTGTTCCGCTTCAAGGTCGACTTCGTCAGACGACGCGTTCTGCCGCTGCTCAAGGCGGGCGCGCCCCACGTTCGCGCAATCCCCGAGGACGATGTCCGCGTGCGGCAGTTGCTGGCCGCGCGGGACGAGCGGCCGGACACCGCCACCCACCTCGAAGATCTCGAGACGGCGATCGCGCGCCTCGGCTGCAGCCTGCTCGACAGGGAGAAGATCGACAAGGCGGAAGTTGCCGACGAGATCGAGGCGCTGAAGCGCTGGTGTGCGATCCGGATGGGCGAGCCGGCCTACCGCCGGTGGGTTGTCTTTCGCTTCGCCGAGTCGATTGACTACTGGAATCTCGTCGAGGTCGAGCGATCGGAGGCTCGGAATACGATCGAGGCGCTATCGTTGCTGGGCCCGACCCGGCGGCTCCGGCGTCGCGACGGGTTCGTGCTGACCGATCCGCGCATGCGGCCGCGCGAGGTGCTCAGCGAGATTCACTACTGCGTCCTCTGTCACGAGCGCGACAAAGACTCGTGTTCGAAAGGTCTGTTCGAGGCGGCAGCCTCCGGACCATCGGCTGCAGTCCGCCATGTGGCCGTCAACCCTCTCGGCATCGAGCTCGGCGGCTGTCCGCTCGGCGAAAAGATCTCCGAGATGCACGCGCTGCGGGGAGACGGGGACGCGATCGGCGCCCTGGCGCTCGTGATGCTCGACAACCCGATGTGCCCCGGGACGGGGCATCGGATCTGCAATGACTGCATGAAGTCCTGCATCTACCAGAAGCAGGAGCCCGTCAACATCCCGCAAATCGAGACGGGCGTGCTGACCGATCTACTGCGTCTCCCCTGGGGCGTGGAGATCTACGGGCTGCTCACACGCTGGAATCCCCTGAACGTCCGTCGCCCCTATCCCTTGCCTTACACCGGGAAGCGTGTGTTGATCGTGGGGCTCGGCCCCGCCGGCTATACGCTGGCGCACTACCTCTTGAACGAGGGGTTCGGCGTCGTGGGCATCGACGGTTTGAAGATCGAGCCGCTGCCCGAATGTCTCGTCGGCACCGACGACGACCCCCCGCAACCGATCAGAGACTGGAGTGAGATCTACCGTCCGCTCGACGAACGGGTGCTCGAAGGCTTTGGCGGTGTGTCCGAGTACGGCATCACGGTGCGGTGGGACAAGAACTTCCTCACGCTGCTGCACCTGACGCTCGCGAGGCGCCGGGGGCTGCGCATGTACGGCGGCGTGCGTTTTGGTGGGACGATTCCAATAGACGATGCCTGGGCCTACGGCTTCGATCACGTGGCAATCGCGACTGGCGCGGGACGGCCAACGATCATCGATATGAAGAACAACCTGCTGCGGGGCATCAGGAAGGCCAGTGACTTCCTGATGGCACTGCAGCTGACGGGCGCGTTCAAGCGTGAGGCGCTGCCCAACCTGCAGATGCGGCTGCCGGCGCTCGTAATCGGCGGCGGCCTGACGGCCATCGATACCGCCACCGAGCTCATGGCCTACTATCCGCTCCAGGTCGAAAAGGTCCTCCATCAGTACGAAACGCTGGCAGCCGAGCTCGGCGAGACGCGTCTTCGCCGGCACTACGACGAGGAGGAGCTCGAGATTCTGGACGAGTTCTGTCGTCACGGCCGGCTGGTTCGAGCCGAGCGCACACGAGCAGCACGCGCGTCCGAGGCGCCCGATTTCGTCTCGCTCGTGCGCTCGTGGGGCGGCGTCACGATCGTCTATCGCAAGCGCCTGGTCGATTCCCCCGCGTATCGTTTGAACCACGAAGAAGTCGTCAAGGCGCTCGAGGAGGGCATTGGGTTCGCCGAGAACCTGAATCCCGTCGAGGCAGTGCCGGATGAACGGGAGGCCGTCCGGGCAGTGGTGTTCAAACGGGAAGGCGGCGCTGCTCCCACGGGCGGGGGCGCCCAGGCGGGCGGCGGGGCGGCCGAGACGCTCGAGGTACCCGCGCGCACCGTTCTCGTGGCCGCAGGCACGTCGCCGAACGTGACCTGTGAGAAAGAAGCGCCCAACACGTTCCAGCTCGACGTGAAGAAGAAGTTCTTTCAACCTCATTCCGCGTTCCGTGCCGCGGACGGTTCGTTTCAGCTGAAGCCCGATGGCAACGGGTTCTTCACCTCCTACTCATCGGGCAGCCGGTTCGTCTCCTACTACGGCGACAACCACCCCCGCTACGCCGGCAACGTGGTCAAGGCGATGGCTTCGGCCAAAGACGGGTACCCGAAGATCGTCGAGCTCTTTGCCGACGAGCTGAAACGGCTCGATCCCGCGCGCCAGAAGGAGCGCGACCTCGCGTGGAAGGACTTCGTCGCCCGACTCGACCGCGATCTGATCGCCCAGGTCGAACAGGTCGTCCGTCTCACCCCAACCATCATCGAGGTGATCGTCAAAGCACCGGCGGCAGCCCGACACTTCCGCCCGGGACAGTTCTATCGCCTGCAGAACTACGAGTCTCACGCCCGCCGCGTGTCGATCGATGGTCGGTCGGTGCCTCTCCTGATGGAAGGAGTGGCGCTGACGGGCGCCTGGGTCGACAAAGAACGGGGGCTGCTCTCGCTGATCGCCCTGGAGCTGGGGGTCTCGAGCCGCGTTGCGGCCCACCTGCGGCCCGGCGAGCAAGTCGTGGTGATGGGTCCCACGGGGGCTCCAACCGAGATTCCCGAGAACCAGCGGGTGCTCCTGCTCGGGGGAGGGCTGGGCAACGCCGTGCTCTTTTCGATCGCGAAGGCCATGCGGGAGCGGGGCAACACGGTCATCTACTTCGCCGGCTACAAGAAGGGCGAGGACCTCTTCAAGCGCGAAGACATCGAGGCGGCAACCGATCAGGTCATCTGGAGCACGGACACAGGGCAACCCATCGAGCCGGCGAGACCCCAGGATGCGCACTTCCGCGGCAACATCGTGCAGGCCGTTCTGGCCTATCAGGCCGGGGAGCTCGGGAGGCCGCTCGTGCCGCTCAACAGCATCGACCGGATCATCGCGATCGGTTCGGATCGCATGATGGCCGCGGTGAAGGCCGCCCGCCATGGTCCGCTCTCGCCGTTCCTCCGGCCCGACCACGTGGCCATCGGGAGCATCAACTCTCCGATGCAGTGCATGATGAAGGAAGTCTGCGCCCAGTGCTTGCAGAAGCACGTGGATCCAAGGAGTGGACGCGAATCGATCATTTTTTCGTGCTTCAACCAGGATCAGGAGCTCGATCGCGTCGACTTTCCGAATCTCGCGGCGCGGCTGCGACAGAACACCGTGCAGGAGAAGCTCTCGAACCTGTGGTTCGATCTTCTCGTGGCGCGTGCCAGCGTGTCGCACGTCTAGCGGAAGCCAGCTCGGCTGTGACACGGCGCTCGCTTTGCGATTGACAATCGCAGCCGCTCTCCTTCATCTTGAAGACCGTTTTCTCCAGACCGGCGGACGCTAGGCTTCAGCGGAGCGGAGCTTTTGTCCTCACCCCCGTCCGACCTCGTCGAACCCCGGCCGCTGTCGGGCCAGCTCGTGGTCTTCACCGGCAAGCTCAGCTCCCTCGGACGAAGAGATGCGCATCAGCTGGTGACGCGTCTCGGCGGCCGCGTGGGTGCCGATGTGAACGCGAAGACGACCATGCTCGTTGTCGGAGCGGAGGGATTCGGACCTGTCGGCGAAACGAGCGGCAAGCTGCGGCGTGCAGAGGAGCTGAACGGCCAGCATGGTGCGCGCATCCAGATCGTGACCGAGGATGCGTTTTGTGGGCTCGCAGGCATTCCCACGGTGGACGATCTCAAGCAGCGGTACTATGCGATGCGGGACCTGCTCGTACGCTACCCGCTGCTGCGGGAGGACCAGTTCCGCTACCTGATGAAGTGCGGTGCCATCAGTCCTGCGGTTCGTACCAATGCCGAGATCTTCGTGGCGTTCGCCGATCTCGCCGCGATCAAGCAGGCCCACGACGAGCTCGCCAGGGGCGCGACGTTTCCGAGCGTGGTTCGCGCGCTCGTCGCCGCGAGGCACGGACAGCAGGCGTTCGACTTCCGGAGCGACGCCGTACCGGCGAAGATTCTGACGCTCGAGCGGCGGGAGCCTCCGCCGCTTCCGCTGTCCGAACTGTCGCAGCCGCGTCCGCAGGATGCCGCGCTGGCCGAAGAGTTCTTCCTGAGCGGTTCCGCGCTCGACACCGGCGATTCGTCCACCCAGGAGCAGGCGGCTGCGGCGTATCGCCGGGCCCTGGAGCTCGATCCTGGCCTGGCGGCCGCCTTGATCAACCTCGCGAACATACATTACAGCCGCGACGAGCTCGCGGAGGCGCAGGCCTTGTACGAGCGCGCCATCACTCTGGAGCCTGACTTCTTCGAGGCACACTTCAACCTCGGCAACATTCATCACGATCTCGGCCGGTTCAACGACGCGCTGGCCTGCTACGTCGAAGCGCTGCGGCTGAACCCTTCGTACGCCGACGCCAACTTCTACCTCGCGGTCGTACTGGAGAAGATGGGGCAGTCGTCGGAAGCGCGCCCGTATTGGCGGGCGTACCGTCAACTGGCCCCCCAGGGCGAGTGGGTTCAGCTGGCCAAAGAGTTTTCCGAGTAGCGGCTAGTACCCGTAGTCGTCCGGGCTGCGCTTCTTGGGCGTGCGGCGAAGCTTGAAGTACGCGCAATCGAGGCACCAGGCCTCGGGGGTGGAGCTCGTTCCCGCGATGGGTAGGACGTCGCGATGGCCGCAGCATTCGGGACCATCTTCAGGAGGACGACGCCACCTGCACGACTTGAACTTCATGACCGCCGGCGAGCTCTCGATTGCAGTCGGGGCTGCTGCTTGATCGTGGGGGCTGTCCGAGAAGGTATCCGCCATTCAGGTCTTCATTCTATGCGAACGCCGACGGACTTTTCCAGGTAGGCCAGCGCGTGTCGCTCGTCGGGCGGCACGAGCGTAATCGCCCGGCCGGGTTCGTCGGCGCGACCCGTGCGGCCGACACGATGCACGTAGTCCTCTGCAGAGTCGGGCAATTCGTAGTTGATCACCGTGTGGATGCTGTCGATGTCGAGACCCCGTGCGGCGACGTCGGTGGCCACGAGCACCTTGTAACGCCCGCCACGGAATCCTTCGACGGCGACGCGCCGCTGATCCTGCGTGCGGTCCGCGTGCAGCGCGGTGCAGCTCACACCGGCGGCGGCGAGCCGGCGCGCCAGTCGCTCGGCCCCGATCTTGGTCCTCGCAAACACCAGCACGGGGCCTTCGGGTCGGCGCAGGTGCTCGATCAGCCAATCGAGCTTGCCTGAATCGGGAACGATCTCGGCCCGATGCGTGATGGTCTGAGGGGGCTTGCTGCGCCGACCGACCTGAATGAGCTTCGGCGCCTTCATGATTTCGAGCGCGAGCCGAATTACGTCGTCGGGCATCGTCGCGGAGAAGAGCAGCGTCTGACGCTCGGATGGCAGGGCGGCGATGATGCGCCGGACATCGGGCCAGAACCCCATGTCCATCATCCGATCCGCTTCGTCGAGCACGAGCAGCTCGACCCGCGTGAGATCGGCGTTCTGTTGCCGGAGATGGTCGATCAGGCGGCCGGGGGTCGCCACGACGATGTCGACGCCGGCTTTGAGGGCGCGCTCTTGACTGCCGAGATCGACGCCACCGTACACGGCCGCGCTGGTCGTTGACGTGTGGTACGAAAGCCCGTGAATCTCGTCTTCGATCTGCACTGCCAGCTCTCGCGTCGGCGCCAGCACGAGCACACGGCTCGTGCTCGGCACGCGGGCGGGCGTGGTCAGCAGTCGTTGCAGCATGGGCACGACGAACGCCGCCGTCTTGCCGGTGCCGGTTTCGGCGCAGGCAATGAGGTCCTGCCCCGCGAGCGCCAGGGGAATGACGGCGCTCTGGATCGGACGCGTGTGGATGAAGCCCAGATCGCGCGCACCTTCGATCAGTCGCGGGTCGAAGCCCAGTTCTGAAAAGGCGACCGGCGACGTGTCGCACTCGAGCGGTTCGAGCAGCGGTACGTGCGAGACCGGCGGGCGATGCGGGCCAACGTTGGTCTGGTGGTGTCGGCGGCTGCGGAACGGCGGTCCTGGCCGGCGCCGATGTGGTTGACTATGGGTTGTCGGTTTCAATTATGCCTGGCTAGCGTGCGCGGAAGGTGATGATGCCTCTGACCGGATCGTAGGGCGAGACGCCGACCGTTACCCGATCACCGGGAACGACCTTGATTCGAAAGCGCCGCATCCGGCCGCTGAGCTGGGCGAGCACTTCGTGGCCCGCGTCGCATTGCACACGGTACAGACCACCGCTGTGCACGGCCACTACTGTGCCCTGCATATCAATGAGGTCGTCCTTGCTCAATCTGCTAGCAATCCTTTCTTTCTGACAAACATTGTGCCACATCGACTTCGTGCTGTCACTGACAGTCCGGCTTCGGGTCCGCCTGATGACGCCGGCTACAGTCGGCGCACTGCCTGTTCGACCTGTTCCGCCAGCGATTCGTAGTCCTCGCCAGAGAGGTGAAGAGGCTTGCCAAACGCGACACGGACCCGGCCGGGCCGCGCCATGTACCAGGTGTGGTGCAGGACCCGGTTGAGACCCTCTAGCCGGACAGGTACGACCTGCACCTCCAGACGTGAGGCGATCATGCCGATGCCAGGTCGGAACCGGTCGATCGCTCCGGTATCGGTTCGCTTCCCTTCCGGAAAGATCAGCACCGAGCAGCCGTCGGCTAGCACCTCCCCGATGTACCGGAGCGTCTGACGGGCACCGGCTTCGCGCTGGGGCAGCGGAAAGGCGTTGAAGAAAAGGGCCGCCAGGTAGTAGTTGAGGCTGTTGGAGAACCAGGCCCAGCGTCCGTACTCGCCCGGGAAGAAGTGCGCCTTGAAGAACTCCTTGGCCATCGCCGGCGCAAGGCGGTACCGCAGCGGGGCGGGAAGGGCGGCCAGGATCGCCGGCGTGTCGAGATGACTCTGGTGGTTGGCGGCGAAGATCACCGGGCGGTCAACTGCCCGAAGGTGCTCGCGCCCTTCCACGCGGATCCAGGCAAAGAGACGGGTGAGCGGGAGCATCCAGAGCGGCAGGCTGACGCGGCGGACCAGGCGCGCGGGCCACGTCCGGTTCCAGCTTGGAAAGTCGACCGGCTCGCGAGCTGAGGCCTCGGTTGGCGGCGGGTGCTCCAGCAGCGCGCGAAGCTCGCCGAGGTCCTTCGCGGCCGAAAATGCGGCCTCGTCGATATGGGTGTGGAAGGTGTCTTCCAGCGCGACCATCAGCTCGACGCGCTCGAGGGAGCTCAGACCCAGCTCGTCGAGGGTGGCCGTCGCCGCGACATGGCTCCGGCCGGCATACTTGGCGACGAGCGAGGCCAGCCGGTCCGATCCCTCAGTGGTCAAGCGGGGTGCGCTGCCCCGTCTCACCCAATCCCGCACCACCGCCCGCTTCAGCTTGCTGGTGCCTTCCGTGGTCGGCAGCGCGCGTTCTGGCCAGATCAGGGCGCGGCGGATCTTCTGGTGGTCTGCGAGCCTGGCGTTCGCTTCCCGGACAATGCCGTCCAGATCGGTCCCCGGCTCGAGCACGAGCACCGCGTGCACACGTTCCTCTGCGCCTGTCCCGATCGCGGCCCCCACTACCGCCGATCCGCGCACGCCGGGGAGCCCGTCGAGGACCCGCTCAACGTCTTCGGGGAACACGTTGAGGCCTTCCGGGGTGACGATCATTTCCTTCTTGCGGCCTCGGATGAACAGCTGGCCATCGGGACCGATCTCGCCAATGTCGCCGGTATGGAACCAGCCGTCCTCGAAGGCCCGGGCGGTCTCCTCGGCCGCGTTGAAATAGCCGGTCGTGACGTTCTCCCCGCGGACGAGGATCTCGCCGTCGGGCGCGATCTTCACCTCTACCCCCGCGATGGCCTTGCCCACCGAACCCCGCCTGGTGCCGAAGGGATGGTTGAGGGTCACGATTGGGGCAGTTTCGGTCAGGCCATATCCCTGGACCACGGCAAAGCCGAGCTCTCCCCAAAACGCTTCGAGCGCGGCGTCGAGCGGCGCCGCACCGACGACGAACGCCCAGAACTTCAGTCCAAGAAGGCGATGGACCCGGCGGTACCGCCACCAGCGCCGGGCCACCCCCTGCTTCGGGCCGGGGGTGCCAGCTTCAGGCACGACTCGACAGACGTGCTCGCGCAAGACATCCAGCACCTTGGGCACCGACACCAGGACCGAGATCCGTCGATTCCTGATCTGGCCGACGATTTCCGATGGGTCGTATCCCCGAATGAAGATGACGGTGCCCGGGAGCATCGGCGGGATGAACGTGGCCATGGCTTGCCCGAACATGTGGCTGAGCGGGAGGAGGTTCAAGAAGCGCAGCGGGAAGAACGGTCTTCCCCACGCCCGGTACTTGCGGACCTCCCGTTCGACGGGGACGATGTTGGCGAGGATGTTTCGGTGAGTGATGATGACGCCCTTGGGTTCGGCGGTCGCGCCCGAGGTGAAGATGATTTCTGCCACATCGTCCCGGCCGATGGCCACTTCGGGCGGTTGTCCGTCCGGCCATTCGAGGTCGTGGAGGCGCCACACCGCGGTGTCGGTCGCGGGGCCGGCCGGCATGTGCAGGGGCGGAACGTCCTGCCCGACGAGAATCAGTCTGGCCTTCACGATTCGGGCGACGCGTGCCAGAAACTCGGGCGATGCCCGGTAATCGATCGGCACGACGACCAGGCCGCCGAGGAGACAGCCCCAGAGCGCGGCTATCCACTCGGGGCGATTTTCGGAGAAGAACACGACTTTGTCGCCCTTGGTCAGGCCGGCGCCGTAGAGCCTGGCGCAAAATCCTCGGGCGGCGCGCGCCACATCGCTGTAGCGCCACGTGCGCGGCCGGAACCCATCGTCGTGCACGAGGAACGTTCCGTGCGCCGAGGCGAGATCGGTGAAGAAGTCAACGAGGGTGTCTCGACGCACAGGTGAATTATGATGTAGGTCGCATGCGGATCTTTCTGACGGGCGCGACGGGCTACATCGGTGGCGCCGCGCTCGATGCGCTCGTGCGGGCGGGGCACGACGTGACCGCGCTCGTCCGTAACAACGAGAAAGCCGCGCGTATCGCCGCACGCGGGGGTCATCCCGTCGTGGGACACCTCGGGGAGCCCAGTTCGTATCGCGCGACCGCCGAGGGCCTCGACGTCTACATCCACGCGGCGTTCGACGCCGGATCGGGCCGAGGGCCAATCCTGGATACCCTTGCCATCGACACGCTGATTGCGGAGGCCAAACGTCCCAGGACTGCCGGCGCTCAGACGCTCGCCACGCGAGCCTTCGTCTACACGTCAGGTTTGTGGGTCCTCGGTCGTACGCTCGAGCCAGCCGCGGAGGATGCCCCGCTCAATCCGGTCCCGCACGTCGCCTGGCGCGCTGCGCAGGAAGAACGCGTGCTCGCAGCGAGCACAAACGGGCTCCGGACGATCGTCCTTCGTCCGGGGGCGGTCTACGGAGGAGGCAGCGGGCTCGTCGGGGATCTCTTCAACGCTGCGAGTCGCGGCCTGGTGCGGATCGTGGGGGACGGGAACAATCGGTGGCCGCTTGTGTACGATCGCGATCTGGGAGACCTGTACGCCCGCCTCGTGTCGCATGAAACCGCGCGTGGCGTGTTCCACGCCAACGACGAAGGGGACGAGCGGGTCAACGATCTCGTTGCCGCAATCGTGCCCCATCTGCCGGTGCGGCCCGAGGTGCGCCACGTGCCGCTCGAAGAGGCGAGAAGCAAGCTGGGGAGCTACGCAGACGCCCTGTCGCTGGATCAGGTCGTCCGCGGCCCCCGCGCCCGCGCGCTCGGGTGGACGCCAAGTCTTCACTCGGTGTCGGGGAATGTCGCGCGGCTGCTCGACGAATGGCGCGTCGCCAAGGACGGACCGCGGGAGGATGCGTCCGCCCTCCGCCACCATGGGTAGCCCCAGAGGAACGAACGCATGAAACCTCACTCATCAGGTCTGGCCCTTGCCAGGGGCGTTGCCGTGGCGTTGGTCGTCGCGATGGCCGTATCGGGCGCCTCAGCGGCATGTACCGCGTCGGGCGGGTCGCCGCCGCAATCGACCGAGGGAAAAGATGTGCCTGCGATCGACTTCGAGAAGTATTCGCTGTCGAACGGCCTCGATGTCATCCTCTCTGAGGATCATCGACTGCCACTCGTCGCCGTGAACCTGTGGTATCACGTCGGTCCCGCCAACGAGGCGGCCGGACGGACCGGCTTCGCGCATCTCTTCGAGCACATGATGTTTCAGGGGTCGAAACACGTGCCCGGCGACATGCACTTCCGGTCGGTCGAGGGAGCCGGTGGCAGCACCATCAACGGCACCACGGGCTTCGATCGGACCAACTACTTCGAGACGCTCCCATCGAACCAGCTCGAGCTGGGGCTGTGGCTGGAGTCGGACCGGATGGGGTACCTGCTCGATCAGGTGGACCAGGCCAACTTGTCGAACCAGCAGGATGTCGTCCGCAACGAGCGCCGGCAGAGCTACGAAAATCGGCCGTACGGTATCGTGGAAGAAGCGCTCTTCCACCAGCTCTTTCCCAGGAATCATCCCTACTACGCGAACGTCATCGGCTCCCACGCCGACATCCAGGCCGCAAAGCTTGAAGACGTACGAACCTTCTTCAAGACCTTCTACGCACCCAACAACGCCAGCATCGCCATCGTGGGAGACATCGACAAGGCGGCCGTGAAGAAGCTCGTGGAGAAGTATTTCGGGACCTTCAGTCGGGGCGAGCCCGTGCCGAAGCCAGCGGTGGAAACCCCGAAGATCACCGCCGAGCGTCGCGCGACGGTGACCGACCGGGCGGAGCTGCCACGCGTGTACTTTGCGTGGATCACCTCCCCTATCTA
>Ga0066710_100004526_pt1 | contig 12339 bp, 12 predicted proteins | sample GraSoiAngelo_159_FD_79666 | JGI IMG/M metagenome (GOLD analysis project Ga0066710, IMG submission 79666) | Grasslands soil microbial communities from the Angelo Coastal Reserve, California, USA - 14_1009_16_40cm | ecosystem: Environmental > Terrestrial > Soil > Grasslands | place: USA...
CCCGAAGCGCCTGAAGGCGGCGGGATCTACGAAGGTGTTGATTTCCTGGATTCCCTGCCGGCGCATCGTCAACACGTGGAGTGAGACGGGTTCGTAGACACCGCTCTCCGGCTCGCTGCGATAAGTGCCAAACGCCGGCTGAGCGTTGGCCCGCGTGGGTACGAGGCGAACGCGGCGACCGCCGCGCGCGAAAACGAAGACGGTCAGGAACCGGCCGACCGCGTCGCGGCCTTGGAACCACGTCGGGCACGGCGGCATCGTGATTGTCGCGTCGTCCGTCAGCATGGCGACCAGCGCATTTACATCGCCCTCCTCCCAGGCGCGCATGTAGCTTTCGACAAGGTCACGAATGCGATCGTTTCCGAGCGAGCGCAGGGTCGCCTGCTGGCTTTCGTCCGGTAGCCGCTCGTCGACCGTCTTTCGCGCCCGTTGCAGCGCGCTGTTGACGGCCGTAACGGTCGACTCGAGGGTCTCCGCCACCTCCTTTGCGGAGAAGCCGAGCACCTCGCGCAGGATCAGTACCGCGCGCTGTTGCGCCGGCAGGTGCTGAAGCGCGGCGACGAAGGCGAGCTCGAGGCTCTCACGCTGCTCGAAGCGCGCCTCGGGCCCGAGTAGGCGGTCGCCGGGATCGAACGCCTCGTCGGGGTAGGGCTCCACCCAGGCGGACTCGACGATGGGCGCGTATGGGCCCGGGTGGGGGTCGGAAGGCGGTCCGTAGTCGATGGGAAGGACACGCTTTGGCCGCCGCGCGATCAAGTCGAGGCAGGCGTTGGTGGTGATCCTGTAGAGCCAAGATCGGAGCGAGCTTCGGCCGGCGAAGCGGGGGAGGCCCCGCCAGGCGTTCAGATGCGCTTCCTGGAGGGCGTCCTCGGCGTCGTCAACCGAGCCGAGCATGCGGTAGCAGTGGGCATGGAGCTCGCGGCGGTGTGGCTCAACGAGGCGCCGAAAGGCTCCCTCGTCCCCTGCGCGAGCCATCTGAAGCAATTCGTTTTGGATAGAAGTGGTCGTGCCCGGTTAGACGGTGAGTCGACCAAAAACTCATCGCTCGTGCGAAATCTGGGCGCGGTTTGATGCCGAGCGCTATCCGATTTCGCGACGAAGTCGCAATGCGCCAATCAGCGCTGCACGCTGGAAGGGCTCCAGATCGCCCAGTGTGGCGTTCGGCCCAATCGTTGCCGCATGTTCGTACTCCTTCACCAGCGCCGGGGTGGTTCCCTGTATCCATCCCAGAAACTCGCGTACCGTCGTGTCGCGAATCCCCTCGGGCATATGGAACACGACGCTGGCGCCCAGCGAGCGAGAGTCATCGATGTCGTCCGCCAGTCGCCGGCTCAGCAGGACCTCGATGGAGGCTGGCTTCAGGTCCACGGCGAATGGCATCTTCGAGCTTCAGCGCGCTCACGCACTGCTTCGTTCCTAGCTGGCATTTCGTCCCTCCTCGCTGGTTCTGCCCTCCGCCGAAGCGCTTGGCTCAGGAAGTCCAAAGCCCGCTGCGCTGCATCGCGACTCTGCTCTGTCCAGAGAAACGCGCCGTGACGGCCGGCCGGGTCCGAAAAAACTTGGGCAGATGCCTCCAGGTGTTGCTTCGCGAAGTGGTCCGCTGGCCCAGAGGGGACTCGCTTCTCCGCTCTACTTCGGCCGTCTAAACGGCGGTCGGAGCACGATCGATCTTAGGGCCCTGCCGCCTCAGGTCAAGCGAAAACGTCGGAAATAGCACTCTTTTTAACCGTAAAGTGCGTCAAGTTGACCTAAAGGCGTGAGGAGCCGGCGCCAGCTAAACCAAAAAGTGCGCACCTTGCGAAGGCATATAGAACTTATCCTTGACCCTCCGGGGGTAGCACGTAGGGTCTTTCGCGAGCCTCGTCATCGTCACAGAGGCCGAGCCTCAGCAGGGCCGTTCGCAGCCGGTCGTTCGGCAATTTGTTTCGCGTATTCCATGGCGACTTACAGGGAGGGCCAGATGGAAGTTGACGCTGCCGTCACCACCCGAGACGCTCCGCAACACATGCAGGCGCTACAGCTTGCGAACCGCGTGCGGCTTGCGCGCGCCGACATCAAGCGAAGGGTTGCCACCGCCCAACTCGATGCATCGGAGGTCGTCTTGGCGTGCCCCTGGATGGTCGAGAGCATGCCGCTCGCAGAGCTCTTGGTCTCTCAGCCGCGCTGGGGGCAGACACGCTCCCGCACTTTCCTCAAGTCGGTCAGCCTTGTCGAGTCGAAGACGCTTGGCAGTCTCACCGAGCGCCAGCGCGTTACGCTGGCGGCCCTGCTCTCTGCGAGGCACCGCGGGCGAGCCGGCGGTTCGCCCTAGCGTCCATCAGCAAGCCAATGTGATGGGGCGCCTACCGCGCGATCCGGCGCCGTAACCTCAACACGGCGATCAGGCCTGCTCGCTGGGAGGCATTCAGCTCGCCCAGCTTGGTACCTGGCCGGATCATCGCCGCCCGCATGTACTCGCTGTCCAGCCAGGCGTTGCTTCCCTGAATCCAGCCCAAAAACTCGCGCACCTCTACGTGCTGTAGCTCGGCCGGCCTGTGGAAGACCACCGTGGCTGCCAGCGCTCGAGAGTCGTTGATGCCCTCCGCCACACGCTGGCCCAGCAGCGTCTTGAACGAACTCTTCTCGAGCTCACGTTGCACCGGTAAAAAATGAACCTTTAGCCTCCACCACCGCGTGGTGGACCAACAGCTCGACCAGCCCTCGCTCGGCTTCCGAAAACTTCCGGTGTCCGTTCATGCGCTGCTCGATCTCCTCGACCGACCTACCCTCGGCGGCCAGGCGATTGATTTTCTGCCGTGCCTCGCGCAGGACATCGTCGCGGACATCGCCGTTTAGTCCTGGCATCTTCGTTCGTCCTCCTAAAGGGGTTCGTTTGCTCCCCGCCGGGGAAGGCGCCAAAGCCAAAGCACATAGGAAGTACCGCGTCGTCTAGCTGACTTGCAGTCGCATCCGTCCGTCCCTCGACGGCATGCCCAACCCGATCTGGGGCGAGTCCGAAAAGAAGGCTCAATCCTAGCCCCTGGGGGCTTCGAATCGAAGACGGCCGGCTCCTTTCCGGCGCTATTTCCAGCCTTTGGCCATCGACATTACGATGGAGACGTGCCAGTCGACGTCCAGACCGAGACCCGGATTGGCCGAGCGTCCCCCAAGCCGGGGTCCGAGGTTCCCGGTCCGCGCCTGCCACGGCCGCTGCAATCCTGGTTGGGCGTGATCCGACCGATCGGGTCCAGGCTGGCTCTGCGCGAGCGGTACGGTCCGGTCTTCCGCACCAACGACGCGCTCCTGGGCGAGGTTTTCCACATTTGCGATCGGGAGCTGGTCGAGCAGATGTTCAAGTGGAAGCCGGGGGACTACAACGTCGGCGAGCCAAGGCAGGTCATGGAGCCCCTCACTGGCCCATCGTCGATCCTGTTACTCGACGAGGAGCGTCACCTGCGCATGCGCAAGTTGATGCTGCCGCCGTTTCACGGCGAAGCGATTGCGCGCTATGCCGAGCTGATCGAGGAGATCACCAACCGCGAGATCGAGAAGTGGAAAGGGGGCGACACGATCCGCACCCGCACTGTCGCCCAGACGATCACGATGGAGGTGATCATCCGGACGGTATTCGGCATCACCGATCCCGAACGAGTGGCCAGGCTGAAGAGCCTGTTGCCGCGGCTGTCCTCCATCAACCCGGTTCTCGGGATCGAGCTGGCTCGAAAGGACCTCGGGCCGCGCAGCCCCTGGGGCCGCTTCATCCGCGATCGACATCGTGTCGACGAGATGCTCTACAAGGAGATCGAAGGGCGTCGCCACGTTCCTGAACACGACAGGGGCAGCGACATTCTCACCTTGCTGCTCTCCGCGCGCGACGAGGACGGAAATCCGCTGACCGATCGAGAGCTCCGCGACGAGCTGATCACGATCCTGCTGGCGGGTCATGAAACGACCGCGACGTCGATCGGGTGGGCGTTCGAACGACTGTTGCGCACGCCGAGCGCGCTCGAGCGCTTGACCAACGAAGTCAAACTAGGGCAGAGCAGCGACTACATCGATGCGGTGATCAAGGAGACGCTGCGCGTGCGACCGGTAGTAACCGAGGTGTTCCGCGCGCCGAGCGAGCCAACCGAGCTTGGCGGCTATCTGTTCCAGCCGGGAACCCAGCTCGCTGCCGCGATCCTGCTCGTGCAGTACGACCCAAAGTTGTATCCGCCCGACCCGCACGTCTTCCGTCCAGAGCGTTTCCTCGAGGGCGCGCCCGAGTCCTACACGTGGATTCCCTTCGGCGGCGGGGTTCGCCGCTGCCTTGGCGCCGCTTTTGCGCAGCTCGAGATGAAAATCGTGATCTCGACGATAGTCAGGCGGAGGCAACTGCGAGCACCGCGGCTCAAAAGCGAGAAGGCCCGCTTTCGGGGCGTCACGGTGCTGCCCAGCCGTGGCGGCGAGGCGATCGTCGTCTAGATCGTCCCCATGCTGGAGGGAACCTAACGCGGTGCCGGCGCTACGTCCGGCAGGAGGATCGCCGAGATCTCCTCGACCGCATCGCCCATGTAGACCGCCAGCCTCTGGAGATGAGGGAGTGTGTCCCGGGCGCCGGTGAAGCCGAAGTTGAGAGTGCCGGCGTAGCTCACGCACGTGATGTTGAGGGCGTTGCCGTGGAGCAGGAGCGATAGAGGGAAGAGCGCGTCCAGGCGGGACCCGTTGAAGTACAGCGGCTCGGAGGGGCCGGGGACGTTCGAGATCCCGACGTTGAAGGGCACCGGGGCTTGGCCTCCGAGCCCAGCGATGAGCCCGGCGACGTACGGCCCGTTGATGAGCAGGGCGTAGGACGACCGACCGGCAGGCGGGACCTCGCGGAGGTGCTCCTTCGCCGCCCTCGTGGATTGCTTGATTGCCTCGAGCCGCTCTCCGGGGTCGGCGACGTTGGTCCCGAGCTCCGCAACGATCATGCCGACCGCGGTACCCGTGGACTGATCATGCGCTTCGCGCAAGTTGACCGGAATGCCGGCGGTCAGCGGACGCTCGGGAACGCGATCGTGCTCGGTCAAATAACGCCGCAGCGCAGTGCCGGATAGATAGAGGACGATGTCGTTGAGCGTGCATCCGCCCGCCTTCGCCAACGACTTGATCAGCTCGAGCTGGTACTGCTGGGTGGCGAAGCGTCGCTGGCCGCCGAGGTGGCTCTGGAGAACCGAGCTCGGCGATCGGTAGGGAGCCTGAAGAGGGCTGTCGTCGACCGCGGCCCGACCGAGATCGATGGCGGCGCGACCAATCGCCGTCAGTGCCGCCGCAGCGTCACGCGCCGTCCCCAGCGCAGACCCGACGAGACCGGAATCGGCACGGCTTTGCTCGCTGCGCGACGGCCGGCTGCCCGCTCCGACGGTCCAGAACGCTGGCGTGTCGTGATCTTCGGCGTTGGTCGACAGAGCGCGCAGGATCAGCCGCATGCCGCTGACTCCGTCGATCAGCGAGTGGTGCATCTTCAGATAGATGCCGAAGCGGTTTCCCTCCAGGCCCTCGATGATGTGAACCTCCCAGAGGGGGCGGTGTGGGTCGAGTTGATAGCTGTGAAGCCGGGACACGAGAATGCCGAGCTCGCGCTGGCCGCCCGGATACGGCAACGCCGAGTGGCGGACGTGGTAGTCGAGGTCCACGTCGTGGTCCTCCCGCATCAGCGGCAGCCGCGGACCGACCAGCGGCGCCTCGACCAGCTTGAGGTTCCATGGTGGCGGAACCGCCCTCGACACCCGCAGCCGCTCGAACTCGCTCTTCAGGAAATCGGCGGGGGCATCGACCGGAGGGGTGAACTCGAACAGTCCGCCGACATGCATCGGCGTGTCGCGCGACTCGAGCAGGAGCCACGTGGCATCCACCGGGGAGAGCGGCCTAGGGGCCACGTCCGATACCGGGCTGCGTCAGGTTCGCCACAGAGGAAGTCTAAGAGCCGTTGACGGCGACGACGCGTCGAGCGACTCTTCTGCTTCGTCCAGTAGGCGAGCATCACGTCGCGTGATCGCTTAGCCGTAGAACGTGAGCCCGTCAGCGCGCCGGGCAAGCCGCCGCGGCGCCAGGCCGCGGCGGCTGCGCCTCGGCAGTGGTCAGTCTCGCTGGACGATCAGGAAGTTGTTGCCGTCGTGGTCCCGGAAGAAGAACATTGGCGGCACGGGATCTCCAATGTGCATAACGGCAGGGTCCGTGTCGACTCCGCGGGCGCGCAGGTTCGCGTGGTCGGCGTCGATGTCGTCGGAATTGAAGCCCACCCGGGTTTGGATCCCTGCGGTCTCCCCCTCGCGCGGGGGAACGAGCGCGACCGTCGTCGCCGCGCCTGGCGGCGCCACCTCCACCCAGCGCTCGCCGTCGCCGTACGGCGTGTCTATGCGCTTCTCGAATCCCAGCTTGTCTAGGAAGAAGTCGAGTGCGCGGTCCTGGTTGCTGACGGGGACCATCACAGTGCCCACTTGGACGATGTGGGTCCTGGTCTCGGTCTCGGCCATTCGATCCTCCTGTTCATCGGGTTTCTCCAGCTGAGACCACCGAGTGCTGCGAAACTCATCGGTCACGGATTTTCGCAGCCGCCTCGTACTCGTCGTGGCGGCGAATCCACATGTCTAGCGGGTCGCCCTCGTTCCGTCCCTTAGGCGCCCGGTCGAGGAGGGGATAGAAGCCCATCAAGATCTCGAGGCCACGAGCGTGGGTCGAGTATGTGTGGTACACGTCGTCGCCCTCGCGTGCGAATGCGCTCAGCCCCGGCCCCTCCGCCAGGTATCCCGCCGCGTCCGTGCCGCATTCGCCCGCAAGCTCGGCAACGACGGGACTGACGTCGCCCTCCAGGAACGGCGCCAGTTGCTCCTTCGTGTGCGAGGCGTCGAAGTCGAAATTGAAGTCGGTCCCGAGCGACGACACCCAGGGGAACTGCCAGCCCATTCGGCGCTTGTAGGCGTCCAGCCTCTCGAACGGCGCTCGTGAGATGCAAAGGAACGTCACGTCGCGCGCTTTCAGGTGCTGAACAGCGCCGTCGAAGGTATCCGCCGCAGACGAGCAGACCGGGCAGCCGGCCTCGTACTCCGGGCCGAACATGAAGTGGTAGACGAGCAGCTGGGAGCGCCCGTCGAACAGCTCCGCCAGGGTCTTGCTGCCGTCCTCGGTCTCGAAGCGATACTCCTTGTCGACCGGCACCCACGGCAGCTCCCGCCGCTGACGCGCCAGATCATCATTTTTGCGAGTCAGCTCCTTCTCCTGTTCCAGCAGCTTCTTGCGGGCGCGGAGCCATTCCTCACGCGTTCCTACCTCGTGCTCGGTCATCGCGCTTTGCCTCCTTTGTCGCCGGACGGGCTTGTTATTCCCAGGATTGCCGCTTCGACTTCCCTCAGGCGGTCGACGTCGCTGCGCATACTGGCATCGTTGAAGAGGAAAGCCTCGGCGAGTCGCACGATTGCGTAGCCGAGGGTCGCCGGCTCGACGGGCGGGTCGTATGCTCCGGCGTCAACCTCCTCTTCGATTAGCGCCGTGATCCTCGCGACCATGCGCGGCTGGAAGTTGCCGGCGCTCGAGGTGATGATCCGAAGCGCTACCTCGCGCTCCTGCTCGACGAACCGGCGCAGAGCCGGAGCTTCGGCGAAGCTGCGATTGAGGCGATCAAACGTATCGAGCAATGCGGCCCCTCCCCGGCCGCGTGCGCTCGCGCGAGCGGCTTCTATCAACGGCTCGGCAGCCCGAAAGACGACCTCGCCGATGAGCTCCTCGCGCGACCCGAACCAGCGGTATATCGTGGCCCGCCCGAGGCCGAGCTCGCCCGCGATCGCCTGCACGTCCACCCGCCGTCCGCGCAGATAGCGGTGCATCGCCGCGTCGAGCACCTCGTCGCGAGTGGCAGCGGGTGGCCGCCCGCGTCGCGGGGCAGTGGGTGTGGTCGCCATCGCGTACAAGCTAGCGAGCGCTCGGCGACCCGCGGCACACGGGGGGTCAAGTCGACCCCTTCGGCAACCAGGTTCGGCCGCGATCGGCGAATTTGAGACAAACGCTCACGTTTGTATTGACACACGGCGAGAGGTATGTAAGGATTGCGCGCTGCCGGTTCGCCCGGTGCGAGGCACTTCAGTAGAGGGGGAGGATGCGATGTCGTGCGTAGGCCTGATTAGAGCGAGAACGCTCTGTTTGATCTTGTCGGCGCTTGCCGGCGCGGTGCTCTTGTTGTCCGGCGCCTCGGGCGCCAGCGCCGCCAGCTTCAAGCAGAACCCGATCCTGTTCGTTCACGGGATCGAAGGCTCCGGCGCTCAGTTCGAGTCACAGAAAATGCGCTTCATGAGCAACGGCTATCCGGAGAGTTGGATCGACGAGGTCGACTACAACTCGACGCGGGCGGTCGGGGACAAAAGCGAAGTCGATCAGCAGATCGACGACGCGATCGCCGCGCTCCAGGAGCGAACGGGCAGGCCGCGGGTGGACGTGGTCGCCCACTCGCTCGGCACCTCGGTGATGTACGACTACCTCACGAATGGGGAAATGGCCGCCCAGCGGAGGGCGAACATCGGGCGCTACATAAACGTCGACGGCCAAAATCAGAATCCCGGCGTACCGACGCTCGCGGTATGGGCGGGCAGAGGCACGCCCGGCCGGAACATGGACGGCGCGCAGAACGTCACGATTCCGAATCAGACTCACGTCCAGACCTGCACGTCCGCCCAGTCGTTCGTCCAGTACTACCAGTTCCTGACCCGCCGCCGCCCGCGCTACGACATCAGGCCGCAGCGGGGGCAGATACAGGTCGCGGGGAAGGCCCTCAACTTCCCCGAGAACGGCGGGGCGGCGGGCGCAACCGTTCAGGTTTGGCAGCTAAACGACAAAGGTCAGCGGACGAGCACCGCACCGCTCGCGTCGATCGCGATCACGGACGGCTCGACGGGCGGCGGTGCGTGGGGTCCCGTCACGGTGCAAGCGGGCAAGCGGTACGAGTTCACGCTGGTTTCGCCGGCGCTGCCAACGCTCCACATCTACTACGAGCCGTTCGTGAGGAGCGACTTCACACTCCGACTGCTCCAGTCGGCAGCGATCGAACAGTATGTCGGCGGTCGCCCGGGCAGCGCCGCAGGAGTGGAAATCAGATACAAGGAGCTGTGGGGTGACCAGGGCGCCGAGAGCGACCAGCTTCTGATCGACGGCACCAACGTCTGTACGCCGGGTTTGTGCCCGATCAGCAAGCAGGTCAACGCGTTCTTCGCGTTCGACAGGAACCGCGACGGCCAGACCGATCTGAGCTCCCCGGATCCCGTGCTCAGCGAGCTGCCGTTCATCACAGGTGCGGACGTCTACATGCGCGCCAGCGCACCGCCCGACGACACGATCTCGTTCCAGCTGATCTCGAGGGGCACGGGACCGACCCGGACGCTCAACGTCCCGAACTGGGACTCGTTGACGGACGGGTTCACGATCCAGTGGAACGACTTCGAGTGAAGTAACCCATCTAGAGCACAGGCTTGATATCGACGATCGGCGTCCCGTGCACCGCTTCCAGCGGCCGGACGTGGACGCTGGCGCCGTCGATCGCGAGCACCTCGACCTCGTGGAGTCCGATCGGGTTCGGGCGGTCCGGCGAGCGCGTGGCGAACACGCCCTGGATCGGATTCGCGGGGTCGCCGCGCGGGTGGACGCGAAGAACGTCCCTGCGCGCGCGGTCCAGCCACGTCAGCACGATGATCCGATCTCCGGGGGCGATGCCGTCGAGCGCCTCCAGGACGTCCGGCTCGATCACGAGCCGGGCGTCCGGCGCTCCTTCGTGACCCTGCAACGGCGCCGCCGCCGGATCGGTCAGCGACGACGCGACGCTGCCGATCGGCCTGAGCTCGATCGCTTCAGGCGCGGGGTGTGATCCGGCCTCGTGCGGTGATGGCGGTTCTAGTCGAGCCATTCGCCCTTGCGCATCACGTACCGTTCCTCGAGTTCGTTTGCTCCGCGCCATGCCTGGAGGTTGTGTGGCGTGATCTGGAGATAGATGTACTCCTCGGCGAGCGTTCGTGGATCGAATCCGGTTGCCTGCGCGTGCGCGTCCTCGAGCCGGGAAGTCCTCCAGTAGGTGGACACCTGGACGATAAGTTGGGCAATTTGTCGCCTTCGGGTAGCGGTATCAAGATTGCGTCAAGGGCCTTGCGCGGTGTGCCGTGTGATGCGAGGGTGTTTGGAGGCACGGGCGGCACGGGGAGTTCGGCCATGTCTGACGACTAACCGCGGTCGAACAGGGGGAAGGCATGGCAACTGTAGGAACACGGTCGAGGCGGGCACCCAACATTGCTGCCCGGATGGGCATGTGGAGCGCTCAGCATCGCAAGCTTGCGATCTGGGGATGGCTTGCCTTCGTGATCGCGACCTTCATGGTCGGAAGCGCGGTCGGCATAAAGACCCTCGAGGTGACGCAAAGCGGGGTGGGTGAGTCGGGCCGAGCGGAGAAGACGATTGACGCCGCCTATCCTGACAAGACCAAGGAAGAGGTGCTCATCCAAAGCAACACCACGAGGGCCACCGATCCTTCCTTCCGGGCCGCTGTCACCGACGTGCAACGCCGCCTGAGGGCGGTTCCTTACACGAGAGGATTCAAGAGCCCCTACACACCGGCCCACCGGGACCAGATCTCCAGCGACGGACGCTCCGCCCTGCTCGAGTTCGAGATCGCGGGCAAACAGAGCAAGGCCATGGATCGCGTCGAGCCCACGCTGAAAGCCGTCAGTGCCGCTCAGGCTGCCAATCGGGACTTCAGGATCGGCCAGTTTGGCGACGCCAGCGCCGAGAAGCAGCTGGACGACTCGATCAACCATGACTTCTCCAGGGCGTTCGTCACCTCGCTGCCGATCACGCTGGTGATCTTGCTTGTTGCATTCGGCGCACTGGTGGCGGCCGGAATGCCTCTGCTGCTCGCGATCACCGCCGTGTTGGCGACGCTTGGCCTGATGGGGCCGATCAGCCACATCATCGGCGGCGTGGACAGCTCCTACAAGGAAGTCGTCTTGCTGATCGGCCTCGCCGTTGGCGTCGACTATTCGATGTTCTACTTACGTCGAGCGCGCGAGGAACGAGAGGCGGGTCGTACTGAAGACGTCTCGCTTGTCGTTGCAGCCGCGACCTCGGGTCGCGCCGTGATGGTCTCGGGTCTGACGGTGATGATCGCGATGGCGGGGATGTACTTCGCCGGCGCACCGACGTTCGAGTCGTTCGCAACTGCCACGATCATCGTCGTCGCAATAGCGGTGCTGGGATCGCTTACCGTGCTGCCGGCCATGCTCGCTTGGCTCGGGGACCGGGTGGAAAAGGGAGCGGTCCCGATCGTCTCCCGGATGGATTGGACTCCCAGCGAGAACGGAATCTGGGCGCGGATAGTCAATCGAGTGCTGCGTCACCCCGCGGTCTCGGTGGTCCTCGCTACAGGGCTGCTCGTCTTCCTCGCGATCCCCGCCTTCGGCATCCACACGGCCAACCCGGGCGTAGATTCGCTACCCCAGGACCTGGGCGTGATCAAGACCTACAACCGGATTCAGGACATCTTCCCGGGGGGGCCGATTCCGGCCATCGTTGCGATCAAAGCCGACAATCCTCGATCGCCACAGGTCCGCCGTGCCATCGGCGGGCTGCTCGGCAGGGTGTCGGCAGACCGGCGATTCACGAAGCCCGTTACCACCGACGTCAGTCCCGACGGCACGGTCGCGGAGGTCGACATCCCGCTAGCGGGAGATGGCAGCAACTCGCAATCGAAGGCGGCGCTGGCCGAGCTCCGAGACAAGATCATCCCGCAGACGGTCGGGCGGGTGCCGGGGATGTCCGCCGACGTGGCCGGCTACACCGCGGACTCGAAGGACTTCAACGACACGCTGAAGTCGCACCTTCCAATCGTCTTCGGCTTCGTCCTGACGGCGGCCTTCCTACTGCTGCTGTTCACGTTCCGCTCGATAGTGATCCCGTTCAAAGCGATCGTGCTGAACCTGCTGTCAGTCGGTGCTGCGTATGGGATCCTCGTCTGGATCTTCCAGGACGGTCACCTCGAGTCGCTGCTCGGCTTCAAGTCGAACGGCGCGATCGTCTCCTGGATGCCGCTGTTCCTGTTTGTCGTCCTGTTCGGGCTCTCGATGGACTACCACGTCTTCATCCTGACTCGGATACGCGAGGCGTTCGACCGGGGAATGCGGACCGACGAGGCGGTATCGCACGGAATCAAAAGCACCGCGGGTGTCGTGACCAGCGCCGCGGTCGTGATGATCTCGGTGTTCGCGATCTTCGCGACTCTGTCGCTGATCATCTTCAAGCAGCTCGGTGTCGGGCTCGCAATGGCGGTCCTGATCGACGCAACGCTCATCCGCGGCGTGCTGCTTCCGGCAA
>Ga0066710_100004527_pt1 | contig 12338 bp, 11 predicted proteins | sample GraSoiAngelo_159_FD_79666 | JGI IMG/M metagenome (GOLD analysis project Ga0066710, IMG submission 79666) | Grasslands soil microbial communities from the Angelo Coastal Reserve, California, USA - 14_1009_16_40cm | ecosystem: Environmental > Terrestrial > Soil > Grasslands | place: USA...
GCGACGACGCTCGACGAGTACCGCAAGCACATCGAGAAGGACGCGGCGCTCGAGCGGCGCTTCCAGCCGATCTTCGTCGGCCAGCCCTCGGTCACGGACACGATCGCGATCCTGCGCGGGCTGAAGGACACCTACGAGTCGCACCACGGCGTGCGGATCCGCGACGCGGCGCTCGTCGCCGCGGCCATCCTTTCCGACCGCTACATCTCGGACCGCTTCCTCCCCGACAAGGCGATCGACCTCGTCGACGAGGCCGCCTCCCGCCTGCGGATGGAGATCGACTCGGCTCCACTCGGGCTCGACGAGGGTGACCGCCGCGTGCGACAGCTCGAGATCGAGCTTGCCGCGATGGGGAAGGAGTCGAAGGCCGTCAAGGAGCCGCTGGAACGCGAGCTCGCCGAGGCCAAGGCCGCCCGCGACGAGCTGGCCGCGCGCTGGCAGAAGGAGAAGGAACAGCTCGACCGCGTGAAAGAGATCACCCACCGGATCGACGAGCTCCGCATGGAGGCCGAGCGCGCAGAGCGTTCGGGCGACCTTCAGCGGGTGGCCGAGATCCGCTACGGAGAGCTCCCTGCTCTCGAACGGGAGCTGGCCGAGCGAGAGGCCTCCGAAACCACGCCGATGGTGAAGGAGGAGGTCGACGAGGACGACATCGCCGAAGTGGTCGCCCGCTGGACGGGCATTCCGGTCTCCCGCCTCCTCGAAGGCGAAACCGAGAAGCTCATCCACATGGAGGAGCGTCTGCACCAAAGGGTGATCGGCCAGGATCAGGCCGTTGAGGCGGTCGCGAATGCGCTCCGACGCGCGCGGACCGGGCTCCAGGATCCGAACCGGCCGATCGGCTCTTTTATCTTCCTCGGCCCGACCGGAGTGGGGAAGACGGAGCTCGCCAGGGCGCTTGCCGAGTTCATGTTCGACGACGAGCGCGCCATGATCCGGCTCGACATGTCCGAGTACCAGGAGCGGCACACGGTCGCCCGGCTCGTGGGCGCGCCGCCCGGCTACGTCGGCTTCGAAGAGGGCGGTCAGCTCACGGAGGCCGTGCGCCGGCGGCCTTACTCGGTCGTGCTCCTCGACGAGATCGAGAAGGCCCACACCGAGGTCTTCGACGTGCTCCTGCAGATCCTCGACGACGGCCGTCTGACCGACGGCCAGGGCCGCACTGTCGACTTCCGCAACACAGTGATCATCATGACGTCGAACCTCCGCTCCGAAGAGGACCTGCGCGAGCGCTTCCGGCCCGAGTTCCTGAACCGGATCGACGAGATCGTCATCTTTCAGCTGCTCACCCGAGAGCAGCTGGCCGAGATCGTCGAGCTTCAGCTTCGGCGGCTCGAGGCCCGGCTCGCCGATCGCGGGATCCAGATCGAGCTCACCGAGGACGCGAAGGAATTCCTCGCAGAAGCGGGCTGGGATCCGACTTACGGGGCGCGACCGCTCAAGCGGGCGCTCCAGCGGCTGGTCGAGAACCCGCTCGCGATGCTACTCCTGGAAGGCAATATCGCCGAGGGCGACACGGTGGTCGTCGATGCCCGCGACGGCGAGCTCGTCTTCGAGAAGAGCAAAGTCGGCGAGCCCGCGGTCGTCGGCTAGAGCTGCACCGCCGGTCGATTGGTCGAGAGTACCGTTCGGGCCCGTGACGATCGACCGCCCCTTGAAGCTCGGTGAGCTCTTTGCTCATACGGTGGAGCTCTACGGCCGTCGAATCAGGGCGGTAGCCGGACTCGGCGCCTCTCTAGCCGGAATGATCGTCCTTGCGCGTCTGGCGCCTGTCGGGGTCGATCTTGCAGTGCTGGCACTGGGGCTGACCGCTTGTTACGCGGCCTCGGCGCGAGTGGCCGCCGGGGATTCATTCGCCGAGGCGTGCGCGCAGGCCATCCACAGCCTGCCCGTACTCCTTGTCCTGACCCTGGTCGTCTCGGTCCCTCTCGCCCTCGCCCTCACTGATGCCCTCCTTGTTCTCGTCGTCGTGGCTTGGGTGACTTTCTCCGGCTTTTCGATCCCAGTCGCCGTGCTCGAGCGAGAACCGGACGCGAACTGGCTCGGGCAAGTGGGAAATGCACTCTCCCGTTCCGTTTGGCTCGCGCGGGTGGAGTACCTACACGCCCTCGGCGTCTGCGCCGCCCTCGCGCTTGTTTGGCTCCTTTTCGGTCGCGTGCTGACCGTTCTGCTCACCGGGTTTGCGGACAACGGCAGCTTTGCGGCGTTCTTGATCGCCCAGGCCGTCCTCGGCCCGTTCTTCTTCCTCGGGCTCAGCGTCCTCTATTTCGAGCAGAAGGTGAGGGCGGTATCCTCGCGCAGCGACCGAACTAGGAGGCCTGATGCCGAAGTACCTGATGCTGTCGACCCTGAGTGAGCAGGGGCTTCAGACCCTACGTGCCAACCCCGACCGGGTGCGTGAGGTGAACAAGGACGTCGAGGAGCTCGGCGTCAAGGTGCTGCACCAGTGGTTCCTCCTCGGGCCACACGACTTCGTCAACATCGTCGAAGCCACCGACTCCTCGGCGATCGCGAAGGTTTCGGTCGCTCTCGGCGCGCGCGGAAGCGTCCACACCGAGTCGTACGAGATGCTCGAAGTCGACGAGCTCTTGAACCTACTCGGCTAGCCCTTTGACCGAGCCCCCGCGGCTGCCCTGCTGGCTCCGGGAGGAGGTTGCCGGATGGCCGCAGGACGCCTTCGGCGCGTACCAGGCGCGGCTGCTCCTCCGCAACGGCGCGGTCATCGCGCCGGTGGCGATCCTCCCGAGCGGCGACATCATCGGGTGGGGCGGGGCAGGCGAGGTCGAGTTCGAGGAGGACGACATCGTCGCCATCGAACGGATCGACGAGTAGCTGGCGTTCTGGCCGTCGGGCCAACCCGGACAAAGCACGGCTTTGCGAGCGACGCCCCAGAGCTCTAGCTGAGTTAGGTCAGCTTCGAGTACGCAACCGCGACCGCCGCAGCAAGGGCGGCGTTCTCTGCGACGAGACTCTTGTTCAGCTGGATCGTGCGACCGTCGCTCTTCTCGTGCAGAAAGGAGAGGACGAAGGGCGTGAGCGCCTGGCCGCGGATGTTTCGGCGGCCGGCCTCGGCAAGTCCCTCCTCGATCCACGGCTCGACGTCGAGGCTTTCGTCCGGCGGGCGGGCCAGGACGATGCCCGAGTGCCGCCCGAGGCGCCAGTGGAACTGGGCAACCTGAGCGGCCTCCTCCGGGCTCTGGACGCGTTGTGAGACAGGTGGCCCGCCTCCGGCGTGGTAAAAGAGCGGCATCTCGTCGGTGAGCCAGCCGAGCACCGGAACGCCGAGCGTCTCGAGCAGCTCGGCGGTGGCCGGCACGTCGAGGATCGATTTCGCTCCGGAGGAGACGACCAGTGCCTCCGTACGCGCGAGCTCTCCGAGGTCTGCCGACACGTCGAGCGTCTGCGCGAAGCCGCGGTGGACGCCCCCGATCCCGCCCGTCCCCATGAAGCCGATGCCTGCGGCCCTGCAGACGGCGAGCGTCGCCCCGACGGTTGTCGCGCCGAGCTCCTTCTTCATCGCGCATGCAGCGAGGTCGCGCGGTCCCACCTTGCGCGCCTCGGGTGAGGAGGCGAAGCGCTCGAGCTCGCCCTCTTCGAGTCCGACGCAGATGCGTCCGTCGATGATGCCGACCGTCGCCGGCACGGCCCAGGCGACCCGTACCCGCCGCTCTGCCTCGGCTGCGACCTCCGCTCCGACCCCGCCGGGGAAGCCGTGGGCAACGAGAGTGGTCTCGAGCGCAACCACCGGTCGGCGCGACTCGAGCGCCGCGCGAACCTCCGGATGGATGCGGAGCAGGTCCGTCACGGCATGGCACCCATCTGTGCGACGCAGCGGGCCGCTGCCTCGAGCGCGAGCTCGGGCCCGCCGAGGAGGAAGCCGGCTGCAAAGGCATCGCCCGCGCCCGTGGCGTCAACAACCTCGGCCGGCTCGGCCGGGTACTCCTGCTCGCCGCCTCGGCGGCGGACGATGCAGCCTTGCGCGCCGCGCTTGACGACAAAGGTCTCCACGTCCAGCGAACCGACGAGCGCAGCCTCCTCCTCGGTAGCGAAGACGATCTGGGGACGAACCTGGGCGAGGACGTCACGAAGCTGGTCGACTCCCGCCGCCCGAATCGCTGCGGTCGAGGAGAGGTCGACACTGACCGCGGGGACGAGGCTCGCCGCCGCCACCGAGGTCTCGCGGATCGGCGATGCAAGCAGGCTGTACGCCGGGACGTGCAGTCGCTCGCAACCGTCGAGCCAATTGGCGTCGAGCTCGTCCGGGCGGAAGTCGGGCGCCACGCCTCGGTCGCTCAGCATCGTCCTCCTCCCGTCAGGCGTCGCGATCGAGACCACCGTCCCGGTCCCGGACTCGACTTCGGGCCCGACGACGTCGACGCCTCGACGCTCGAGCTCTCCCTTGATGAGCAGGCCGGCTGGATCTCCGGCCCGCTTGCCGACAAGGCGCGTGCGCCCGCCGAGCGCGGCCATCCACGCCGCCACGTTGGCCGCCTGCCCGCCCGCTCCCACCCTCGTGCGCCCATACGTATCCGTATCTTCCGCGATCGGACCATCGAGGCGGACGATCACGTCGAGGAGCAAATCCCCCAGTGCACACATCATTTGTGGCATTTTTCGCTAGATGGAGAGTGAACGCGGGCGCCGACTGCGCTCCTTCCTGATCGGCGGGCTGGTGGGGAGCCTCGCCGGGGTGGCCGCCGCCGGGCGGATGCGGGTGAAGCCGCGGCCGCGGCGCCGGCCCACGCCGGCAGGGTTGGCCGCGTTCGAGCAGGCCCCCTGCTACCAGGAGCTCGTCGAGCGCGAGCGCGCCGAGCGAGGCGGCTAGAGCAAGGCGCGCGTCTGCTCGGCGTGCCAGTCGAGCTTCATGGACTCAAAGCGCTCGAGCGCCTGTCGGATCAGGTCTTCGTCCTCGCGGACGACCCCCAGCGCTCGCAGAGCGAACGCCGCCAGGTACGTCTTGGTCTCCGTGAACGGCTGCGCCGCCAGTTCGACCTGGTTCCGATCGCCAAGCGCGGCGAGCGCGTCGAGCTGGGCTGCGGTCGCGGCGAGCGAGTACCAGTACCCCTTCCGCATGCCGAAGGAGGCGTCGACGAGTCGCCCGGCGAGGTCCAGGTCACCTCGGACGAGCGCGAGCCGGATTCGCGGCCCCATAAGGATGTGTTCGTGACCTTCGAGCTCAACCTCCTCTGACCGCGTCTCGAGGCGCCCCGCCGTTTCGTCGTCTCCGAGTGTGGCGCTCCCGATGGCGCAAACGAGGAGCGAGCGAGCGTTGCGGACGCAAGGCGTGTCGAGGTTGCCCGCGATCGCTTCCTCTGTGCGCCGCGTGAGCTCTGAGACGGTGTCCCAAGCAGCGGCAAGCTCCTCGACCTCGAGCAGCGCTGCAACCCCATGGACCTCGTGATGCGGCGTCAGCTTCGAAGCGACCCCGTCGTGTTGGCTCGCCAGCCGCCGCGCCTCGCGGAAGCGCCCGGCCATCACGCATACCGGAATCGCAGACACGTAGATGTCGGCGGCGTGGTCGGGATCGGCGATCTGTTCCACGAGGTCAAGCCGACGCGTCGCCCAGTTGAGCGCCTCGTCGAATCGGTTCGTCCCGAAGGCCGTGATGATGCGTGCGTCGAGGGCGTAGGAGCGGAGTTCAAGGTCGCCGAGGCGGTCGGCGAGCGCGGAGGCGTCGCGCGCGAGTTCGCTGTTCTTCTCCTCGATCAAGTAGCAGCGGGCGATCATCGCTCTTGCCCGCGTGGCGGTCTCGGCCTCGGAGAGCTCGAGAGCCTTGTCGATCCAGCCTTCCACGAGCGCACGCTCGGGCAAGTGCTTCCACATCCCGGAGCGGGCCACGGTGTCAAAGGCGAGCTCGGCGTAGAGGGCGGCGGTCGTGTCTCGGTCGCTGCTGAGCTCGATCGCCTGCTGCATTGCGGTCCAGAACGCCTCTCCGTCGAACTTGAGCGCGTTCGCGTGCCCAATCGACCGCCACAGGTCGAGTTGGCAACGCTCGTCAGCCTCGAGCTCGAGCGCGCGATGCAGCATCGCGAGGGTGTCGTCGATCTCGTAGCGCTCGATAGCGAGTTCGGCGGCGCGTCTCAACCATCGCACCGCATTGGCGCGCACGGTTTCGAGCTCGTCCTCTGACCCTGTCCAGGCCAGGTCGGCGTCTTCCGGCCGGGCGGCTTCGGCGTAGTGGTGGGCTAGCAGCGCAGCCCACTGGTCGCGAGCCTCTCCGACACGCTCGAGCCAGCCGGCGAACTCGGCGTGTAGGTGCGCCCGACGCGCCTTCGGGAGAGAGGAATAGGCGACCTCTCTTGTCAGCGCGTGCTTGAAGGCGAACTCCCGCTCTCCTTCGAGCGAGCTGGCCGTGCGACGCCGGATGAAATCGCGCTCTTCAAGTGAGGGGAAGTCGGGCTCCCCGCCGCCGGTGAGAGCGCGGACCGGCCCGGGCCAGAAGACGCGCCCGATCACCGCCGCGGCTTGCAGGGCCGCCTTCTGAGTCTCGCTGAGCAGGTCGATTCGCGCAGCGAGTACTCCCTGGATGGAGTCGGGAACCGCGTAGCCCGGAGGAAGGTCGCTCGCCCTCCAGCCGCCGTTCTCACGCTGGAGCACACCCCCGTCGATGAGGCTGCCGACCAACTCCTCGACGAAGAACGGATTGCCTTCGGCGCGGGAGACGACCACATCGCGGATCTCGGCGGGAAGATCGGCTGCGAGGAGCTCGTCGAGCAACTGGCCGGCCGCTTCGCTCGGGAGCGGCTCCAGGCCGAGGATCGTCATGTTCCGGCGCCCACCTCCCCAGGAGGGACGACGATCGAGCAGTTCCGAGCGCGCGGTTGCCAGCAGGAGGAGCGGGCCGTCGACCTCGCGGAGTATGCGCTCGAGCAGGTCGAACAGTGGCTCCTCAGCCCAGTGGATGTCCTCCACCAGGACAACGAGCGGCTGTTCCGCAGTCAGCTCCTCGAGGAAGGCAAGGGTCGCGTCGTGGAGCTTCTCCCGGGCGGCGAGTGGATGAAGGTCCCCCGCGACATCGAGCCCGAGAGCGAGACCTAGGATCTCGCGCTCGCCGAGCTTGGCACGCGCGGTCTCCGGCGGGTCGTTCTCCAGGAGGCCAAGCTGTTCCCTCACGATCTCGCCCAGGGCCCAGTAGGTGATGCCGTGTCCGTAGGGGAGGCAGCGCCCAGTGCGGCGCAGGGGCTCCGGCGACTGGGCGCCGAGGCGTTCCCAGAGCTCTCGCACGAGCCGTGTCTTACCGACGCCTGCGTCGCCCATCACCGTGACGAAATGCGGTCTGCGCTCCGCAACGACTCGTTTGTACGTCGCCTGCAGAAGCTCGAGCTCGCTCTCACGGCCGACGAATGAGCGGTTGAGCCCGCTCACGCCGCGCGGGCGCATGAGTGTGAGCGCGCGCACGAGCCGGCGCGCGGCAACTCCGCCCGGCTTTCCCTTGGCGTCGACCGTCGCGGGCTCGCCGAACTCGAACGCCCCGCGTGCCGCGGCCGCCGTGCGCTCACCGACGAGGATGTCGCCCGCACCGGCAGCTTGCTCGAGACGCGCCGCGACGTTGACCGCGTCGCCAGAGACGAAGGAGCTTCCCTCGCGGGAGCGCCCGACGACGACTTCCCCTGTATTGACGCCGATCCGGAGTCCGAGATCATCTCCGAGCTCGCTCAGGCGCCGCTGCATCGCTAGCGCCGCGTGGAGAGCGCGCTCGGCATGGTCCTCGAGGGCCGCCGGCGCACCAAAGGCAGCCATGACGGCATCGCCCGCGAACTTCTCGACGGTGCCCCGCGAACTCTGGATCTCCGACCCCATTGCGTCGTAGAAGCGCTCGAGGAGCGCCCGCACACGCTCGGGGTCCTCGTCGCTCGCGAACTCCGTCGACCCGACGAGGTCGGCGAACAGGACGGTCGCGACCTTACGCTCGTCGCTGGTCGGAGCGCCTCCCTCAGGCATGGCGCCAATTGTGACGGAGTCCAGTCGCTACCGGCTCGTTTTCAGCCGCGCGAGCGCGTTGACCGCGGTCTGGAGGTTGAGCGCCGCATCGCCGATCCCGAGCGCCTTCGCGTTGAACTCGACGACGGCCGTATCGCGGAGGAACGTCTCCTCGGTCTGGACGGGCTCCTTCGTCCGCACGACGAGGAACGGCCCGAAGGCTCTAGCCTCGAACTGGGGACCAGGCGCGCGTCCGGAAACGGTCAGGCGCTGCTTCGAGACGTTGAGCTGGTCCGATGCGTCGATCACCCAGACTCCGCGCCCGAGCGGCTTGGGAGCCTTGTCGAGCTTCTCGAGCGCGAGCTTGGGATCCGCGCGGGGCACGAAGATGTCCCCGAACGGCGCTCCCTTTTCCCAGGCATCCAAGTAGAGCGGCTCGTAGCCGAAGAGGACGTCGTCCTTCCGGCTCGTCGTGGCGAGCCAGGCAGCGGCCTCGGCCCGAGCAACCTTCCTGGCTGCCGGCTCGCCTGCGTACATCCACGGGGTGCGGTCCCAGCCCCAGGCGATTTCAGCCGCGAGTAGGACGCCCAGGCCCAGACCGAGTGCGGCGGGGGCCCGTGCTCCGGCGAGCGAGGCGAGCCGCAGCAAGCCCGCGGCCACGAGCGTGGCGAAAAACGGGAGCGCGAAGATGAGGTGGCGGCTCTCGAGGGAAACGCTGCTCCCGGAGCGGGTGAGGAGGAACGCCACCGTCGGGATGAGGAAAACGGCACCGGCGAGGAAAGCCGCCGCAGGCCGCGTGCGGACGAGCGTGACGAGCCCGACGGCCGCGACCCCGATGACCAGGCCGACCGAGAGCGCCCAGCCCGCAGTGAAATCTCCGGCCACGCGAACGAGGTACGCGAGCACGTCTATCGGCGAGCCGAGCTTCGAGCCGCTGTCCCCGGTGACTCCGACGCCGAACCGAGAAGCGAGCACTCGGTAGACGAGCCAGAGCGGAAATGCGAGGAGCGTCACCGCCGCGACGGAGATGAGCGCGGGGCGGAGCGGAAAGACGTGGCGGCGCCTGCGCGCGAGCACGAAGGCCGCGCCAACGGCGAGCACGAAAGCTCCGTAGGGCTGGGTGGCGATTGCAGCGAGCGTGGCGAGCCCCCAGGCCGTCCAGCGCCAGGGATCTCGCCCACCGGCCGCGCGCAAGAGGAGCAGAAACGAGAGCGCGCTCGTGAACAGGAAGAGGCTGTACATGCGCGCGTAGATGCCGTGGTAGACCATCATCCAGCTCGCCGCCGCGATCGCCGTGGCCACGAGCGCCGTCTTCCGGTCGGTGAGGCGTGACACGAGCGCCGCCATCACGGGCACGCTGGCGACGGCGAACACCACCGAGATGAGGCGGAGCCCGAGCAGTCCCGGCCAGACGGCGACCATCGCCTTCGCCAGCAGGAAATGGAGCGGCGCGCCGCCTCGCTGCTCGAAGACGGTCGAGAAGAGATCGTGCAGGGGCTGCCGGCTGACGAAGAAGACGAGCGTCTCGTCCTCGTGCGGCGGCCAGTGGATTGCCTGCAGAAGGAGGAATGCGGCGAGTGCACCAGTGATTCCCGCCACACCGAGGCGGTAGGCGTCCGCGAGGCCCGAGCCCAGGGCTCTTCCCAGGGCCGATCCTCCCGGCACTCTCGGGTGGCGAGTGCCGGTCACGGCCGTGCTCCCTGCTAGCATTTCTCGCCGCAAAGCGGGTCTTTTCTTCGATGCCAACTTATGAGTACAGGTGCCCGAAGGGGCACACGTTCGAGGTCTTTCACCGGATGAGCGATCCGTCGCCGTCAGAGTGCCAGATCTGCGGCGCCGCTCCCGTCGAGAAGGTTCTGTACCCCGCGGCGATTCACTTCAAAGGCTCTGGCTTCTACTCCACCGACTACGGCCGCGGCGGGCGCAAGAAGGAAGGCGCCCATGACGGGGACAAGCCGGACAAGTCCACGTCGGACAAGTCGGCTGGTGACAAGTCTGAGAAGACGTCCGAGTCGAAGAAGGCGGCAGAGGCCTAGCTTCAGCGTTTACTTGCCGACCGTGCAGCCGGGACCGAAAGGCCCGGATCCAGGCCGGGGCGGCTGAGGCGCGGACTCGCCCTTCACCATGGCGATGACGGAGACGTTCTCCTCGCTGCCGATGACGAACGACTGCCCGCCGATGTCCGCGATGCTGCCTCCCAGGCGGCAGCGGAGGCGCCCGCTCGCCGTGGTCCGGAACTTGACCCAGCCGAGCTGGATGATCTGAGCGGCGGAGAGCTCTGTGGCGAGCGGCCGCACGAGGTCGTCGCCGATGAACGGCGCCCTCAAGTAGGTGCTGAAGCTGACCGTCTTGTCCGCGATCGCCTGGATGACCGCTTGCTGGCGCTCGCCGCGCGTGAAGTCGCTCTCGTTTGGATTGAGCTGGTTCTCGCGGATCCGTGAGTAGATGAGCGCCCGGCGCCCATTCATCGTCTGCTTGCCCTTGTGAAAGCGCCAGCCCGGCCAACGGTCGCATTCGGCGCGTGTCTTCAAGGGGCACTCGAACTTATTCGAGACGATGGGGTGCGGCACGTCGATCGTCACGCCACCGAGGGCGTCGATCACCTGCCCGAACGTGCTGAAGTCGACGACGATGACATGGTTGATTGGAAGTCCGGTCACACGTTCGACGGTCTTGATCGCAAGTGTCGGCCCGCCGAACGCATATGCGGCGTTGATCTTTTGCGCGCCGTGGTTGGGGATGTCGACGCGGAGATCCCTCGGGATGAAAAGCTGGACGATCCGGTGGTGGTCGGGATCCGTCCGGATCACGAGCATCGTGTCGGAGCGGCCCGCAGCCGTCGTGCGACTGCGGCTCCCAGTGTCGGCTCCCAGCACGAGGATGTTGCTCGGGTTCGAGAGGAGGAGACCCTTCTGCGGGGTCAGCGCGCGAGCAGCACGTGGATCGAGACGCTTGTTCGCCTCCTTGACTCCGCTTCGGAAGGCGAGGTAGCCAAGGAGCCCCCAAACGAGCGAGAGCACAATGAGGCCCAGTACCGCCCACAGAACCCGACGCCTCCAGCGGCGTGGCTTGCGGGCGGCCTTCGGCCCCTTGTACTCGTAGCCGTCGCCGCCGTCGCCGCGACGGGCGCGCTCTTCCTTCTTGAGCGGCTCATGGCGGATGGGGCCCTTGGCGCGGCCCCCCCTGTAGACGCGGTATGGCTTGTCCTTGCTGGCCACCGGGACGGAGTATCGTAGCCGCCGCAGGATGACAGCCTCCCGCGTGATCGCCGTCGACGTCGGCGGAACAAAGCTCCTCACCGGGCTCGTCGACGAGGACGGAGTGATCGTCAAGCGGACTCTGCGGCCGACACCCCTCGGCAGCCAGGAGGAGCTCGTGGCTGGGCTCGAGGCGGGGATCGAGGAGCTCCTGGAGGACGGGGTTGCCGCTCTTGGAGTCGGACTCCCCTCCCAAATCGACCAGGAGCGCGGGCGCGCGGTGACCTCGGTGAACATCCCGCTCGAGGGAATCGACTTTCGCGACCTGCTCAAAGAGCGATTCGGGCTTCCGACCGGAATCGAGAACGATGCGAACGCGGCGGCTCTCGCAGAGCACCGCTTCGGGGCGGGCAAGGGCACTCGCCACATGGTCATGCTCACGCTCGGCACGGGAATCGGCGGCGGGCTCATCCTCGACGGACGCCTTTACCGCGGAGCGGTAGGGGCGGCGGGTGAGCTCGGGCACATCACGATCGACTTCGACGGCCCTCCCTGTCAGGGGACGTGCCCCGGGCGCGGCCATCTCGAGGCGCTGGCATCCGGTACGGCTGCCGACGGGCTCGCGCGAAAGGCTGCAGCCGACCACCCCGACGGAGATCTTGGACGTGCTGCCGCCGAAGGCCGCGAGGTGGACGCCCACCTCGCCGTCGAGCTCGCGGCGGCAGGGCCGGGCGACGCGCGTGACGTGCTGGGCCGGATCGGCTTCTACCTCGGCGTCGGCATCGCCGACTACGTCAACATCTTCAACCCGCAGCTCGTTGTGATCGGGGGTGGCTTCGCCCGTGCGGGAGACCTTCTCTTCGAGCCGGCGCGGAAGGTGGTGGCCGAGCGGGCGCTTGTGTTGTCGCGTGAAGTCGTCCACATCGTGCCGGCTTTGCTCGGGGTCGAAGCCGGGCTCATCGGCGCAAGCCTCGTGGGGTTCGAGGCGCTCGAGCAAGCTCCGTAATGCCCCTCGTCGTCTGCCCGACGCCGATCGGGAATCTCGAGGACGTCACGCTCCGCGTCCTCCGCGAGCTCGGGGAGGCCGACCTCGTCCTCTGCGAGGACACTCGGCGAACGCGCAGACTGCTCGACCGGCACGGCGTCCATGCGTCGCTCGTCAGCTACCACCAGCACAACGAGGCCCGCCGGGTGGCCGAGATCCTTCCGCGTCTCGAGGCC
>Ga0066710_100004528_pt1 | contig 12338 bp, 9 predicted proteins | sample GraSoiAngelo_159_FD_79666 | JGI IMG/M metagenome (GOLD analysis project Ga0066710, IMG submission 79666) | Grasslands soil microbial communities from the Angelo Coastal Reserve, California, USA - 14_1009_16_40cm | ecosystem: Environmental > Terrestrial > Soil > Grasslands | place: USA...
CGGGATGAAGCTCGAGGTCGTCCACTTCCCGTGGGGGTACTGGCGCAAGGTCCAGAGCGAGGGGCGCGATGAGCGGCCGCGATACGTCCCGAAGTGAAGCGCCGCTCACCGGGCGCTGCCACTACGGCAACCTCGAGTTCGCGCTGGAGACGAGCCTGCGCCCGGAGGAGCTCTCGCTCCGCGCGGACACCTGCTCCTTCTGCCGCAGGCACGGCGCTCGCACGACCTCCGACCCGAGCGGGCATGTGGCGATCACCGTCCACCATCCCGACTGAATCGGAATTAAGTGGGCTTAATAGACGACGTGAGCTTCTCGACATGAAGCTGGCGCCTCGCAAGCTTCAAGTACCGACCAAGATGGATCGAAAGGCCCTCCGCCATTCTTAGCTTCCGTGACAACAGGAAGTCGATAGCGAGAACGGCGATTCTCGGAAGCGAAGCCCGACGGTGCCTTTGGGTTCACTCGAATCCTGCCGGCCGCGGCCCCGTCGCGGCCGCCGCGGATCAGAAACGGCGCGCGATCGCGAGCCGTTTCATAAAGGACTGAAGAGTCGGCCGCTTCATCCCGAGGCGCGCGGCAGCGCCCCGCGGGCCGCCGACGATCCAGTTCGTCTCCTCGAGGACACGCACGACGTGGGCTCGCTTGACCGCTTCGAGCGTCGACGCGCTTTCGGCCTGCGCCAGCGCGCCAGACCGGCGGGCGAGGTGTTCGAGCCGGACGGTGAGCCGTGAGCCGGCCGAGAGAATGACCGCTCGCTCGATCAAGTTCTCGAGCGTTCGAAACTTAGGGACGGTCGGAAGGTGAGGACTCGTTGGCAAGGCGGCCACCGTCGGCCCCGACTGTCTCACGGCTCGATTGGCGCCGTGTCACCCTGGATGAGACCTGCCACGTTGTCCCGAAGGATTGCGTCATCCACCACGAAGAACATACCCCCACGTCCATTCTGGCTTCTCCCGCAGTCATGGTCCGATCCAGACAAGGCGCCTTGTTGGTTCATGTCACCAAAGACGGTGTAATGAGCACCCGAAGCAGTCGCGACCCCAATCTTCGCGTGGTTGAAGTCGGGGCCGCTCCCGCCCTTAAGGCCGAACATCGTCGCACCCCATCGCCCCGTCGTCGCAATCTGCACCGGCCCTGCCGTTCCCAGGCTGGAATCCCAGCAACCGATGTTTGTTGAGGCGGTAGTCGAATTGATTTTCGGGCTTGCCCACCACGTCGCCGTCCTGAGCGCCACACCGCCCAACTCCGCGGACACAATCTGCCACGGCGGAACGTGTAAGGCCGATGGTTTGGCAATCAGCTTCACGCCCGTTGAGAGTGTGACGTTTGTGGGTGTCCGACTGTGGGACTGCGTTCCGAGCCCATTGACGAGGGCCTGCACGTCCGCAGGTCCGCCGTTCTTGACGATCTGCGGATTGCTGGGATCCGTCACCACGCTCGCATTTGTCAGCGCCCACAAGGTCTTCACGAGATCGGTCTTGGTAAGCCGCAACGCGAAGAAATGCTGACTCACCTTCACGTCGTTATCATCTATGCAGCCGAGCGTATTACCATCTGTTCGCCGGGGCGACGCTTTGCTTCCAGAAGCAGGCCATGATGGCGTGCTGACCTGCATGACCAACCCCTCGCCTCCGTTGTTCCACGCAAGGATTCCCTTTGAGTGCCCCCATGGTGACGAGCACGAGTTCCCACATCCCGCAATGGGAGGATCGCCATAGAACTGATCGTTCCAGATCACGTAGGAAAAGTCTCCGTTGTAAATTTCATCGAACGTGGCCCCTACGGGATCGGCCGTCGTATCTCCGACGCATCCTCGACCTCTCTGAAGGGTTGGCGCTTCACTGCTCGCATAGACGAACTGCTGGCTGAAGCCCGACGAGTAGTCCTCAACCTGGCCGCCAAACGGACATCGGCGTTGTGCTCCATCGCCGCATGCTGGGAACGATCGCGTGTTGAACTTGAAAACGAACCACCAATCGACGGCATCGTCGGCGTGCAATATAGGACTCGGGGCGTTGGCTGTCACGGTCGGAGTACGAGTACCCGGCGTCGAGCGGGCTGAAGTCGCCTTCCCTTCGAGCACTTCCGTCCAGGCGCTGCTGACAAAACCCGTCGTCGCATTACTCAGCCGAACCTTTCGCCAACCACGGGCGGTCTCGATCAGGTCTGCCGAGTCGCCAGGCGCCAGCGCACCAATTCGCTCACTGTCGGTTGAGGGACGCTTCCGCACGACAACGCCCCCCGCGGCCCGCGCCGTTGGCTGCACCGTGTCTGCGACCGCAGGGCAGGAGAGCCAGAGGAGCGCGACGACGAGGACTTGCCCGGATGAGCCGCGCCGACGAGAGCGCGTGTCCATGGATCCTTCCTTCCTTGCCTGTGAGCTTCGCGCTTCTATGCGGCGCTTGTATGCGGCCTGCGGCTCGGCCGTCAAGGATAGGCGCGTCAAGCATCCGTCGCCTACAAAGCGCGACGCGCCTCAGACTGAACGACTAGGTGCGGGCTGCGGCCTCGGCACCTTCGCGGCTACAACTAACCAGTCCAGCCACGGTGGATCAGTGGCGCTTTGCGTGCCGTAGCCGCCGCGGATGAAATCAATATCGAGGGATCCCTGCATAGTCGCGCCAGTTGAAGGTCATCAGGGCGGTGTGAGGCACCAACGCGAAGATGGCACAACGTCACATAACCCAACGCGAGGGTTGCCACCCGAGTCCGATTCGTGCTACCGCAGAGCCGATCGACTACGGGGCTCGGACCCTCGCGCCATGAGTTCCCCCTATCTCCCAAAGAAGCTTTTCCTGACGAGGGGTGTCGGACGTCACCGTCAGAGGCTTACGAGCTTCGCGATGGCGCTCCGAAGTGCCGCCATCGCGCAGTATAACCTCGCCCGCGTCTCCCCGACCTTTCCCGCGCATTGCAAACTGATATCCCCCGAGGAGGGCGCTAAGATCCCAAAACCAGGACAGATCGTCCATGCTGCGCTGAGCCAGAACGCCACCAACGAGGCGCGCCAGCTCACCGCATCCGTTGGCGTCGCAATCCCCAAGGACCACGCTCTCCACGGATATATCTCTTTGCACCACAGCTTCGGTCAGACCGAAAAGCAGGCTGGCGATTACGCCGAGGATCTCGCGGCGACTATGCTCGCCACGATCTTGGGCATCAACTTCGACCCCAACACCAGCTACGACGAACGCAAGGACATCTGGCGAATGAGCGACAAGATCGTAGTTACCCGTCACATCACGCAGTCCGCCGTCGGCGACGGCGACGGCACCTGGACATCCGTCATTGCTGCGGCGATCTTCGCCGAGTAGTCAGAGGCTGGCAGCCCAGCACGAAGACCGCAGGGACTTGCAACAGATTCTTCGAGGTGGTTCGACCAACGTGTCGCTCTACGACCTCGGTCAGATCGTCGACGGGTCGTTAGCGCACGCTGTTTTGCTCGAAATGAATAGCGATCGCATCATCGCCGCATGAATATACGCGGTTCGTCGGGGATTCAGTCCTTCGGCTCCGCTGCGCTTGAGCGGATCGTATTGTCATCAGGGGGGGACGTCATGGCCAACATGAAACAGCTCCTGCGCAGCGACCACCGTATCGACCCCGAACCTATCACGGTCGACGCCACGGTCACTCACCTCATCGACAACGCGTTTCTCGCCTACAACGGCGGACGGTTCCGAGAGCTGGTTGAAATCTTTACCCGCCACATGCTCCACGACGATGTGACAATCGGCGTCAGCCTAAGCGGTGCCCTTACGCCTGCCGGTCTCGGTATGTCGTGCCTCATTCCCCTCATGGAGGCCGGTTTCATAGACTGGATCGTCTCGACCGGCGCCAACCTTTACCATGACACGCACTTCGGGCTCGGACTCACTATGCACCTCGGCCAGCCTAACCTCGATGATGTCAGACTTTGGCGAGATAAGGTGGTCCGCATCTACGACATTGTCTTCGACTACCAAGTGCTGCTCGACACCGACGCCTTTTACCGCAAGATACTTTTCGCCCCGCAGTTCCAAAGGGAGATGGGCACCGCGGAATTCCATTACCTCCTTGGTGAGGTAATGGCCGAGCGTCAGCGGGCCTTCGGCCTTTCCCAGCGTTCGCTGCTCGCGACGGCGTGGGAATATGCCGTTCCAATCTACACCTCCTCGCCCGGCGATAGTTCGATCGGCATGAACGTCGCCGCCCTTGCGCTCGAGGGCTGTGCGCTCAAGATCGACATTCTGCGGGATGTGAACGAGACGGCGGCGATTGTCCTCGGCGCTAAGCGCGGCGGCGGCAAGAGCGGGGTGCTCATGCTCGGCGGGGGCTCCCCGAAGAACTACATCCTGCAGACGGAGCCCCAGGTGCAGGAGGTTCTGGGCATCCAGGAGAAGGGGCACGATTTCTACTTGCAAATCACGGACGCCCGCGTGGACACAGGCGGCCTGTCGGGTGCCAGCGCGAGCGAAGCGGTCACGTGGGGGAAGGTGGATCCCGACAAGCTCCCCGACAGCAAGGCCTGCTACTGTGACACCACTGTCGTGCTCCCGCTGCTGACAGCGTACGCGCTCGCCAATCGAGCGCCGCGGCGGCCGAAGCGGCTCTACGACCGGCGCGACGAGCTCCTGGCCGACCTGGCGCGTGAGTACCGCGCGGCCCACGACTTCGGGGCCGAGGGTGGGATCAAGCTACGGCGGTGAACGTTCGCCGGCTTCGGCGCGCGACGGGACGCTTGATGACACCCGTCACACAACCCTGGCTGTCTAGGCGTACTGCACGGACACTGCCCCGGCCTGATCACGAGCGCGTCGGCCACGGCTCCGAACACCGTCATGATCTCGGCCGACGCGTCATCGGCACGGAGGAGACACCACCAGCCATCGCGCTTTTCGACTCCGATGGCTTCCGGCACCGCCGGCCCTTCCTACGGCTGGAGCCGTACGCGCACGCGTGGGCGGCGCACTACCACGCCGTTCTCGGTCGAGCGGTAGCCGTGCAGCACGAGCGCGTCGATCAGCGGGCGCTGGCCAGTCCCCTCGGTACCGACAACGTCGAGGTCGCTCGCCTCACGAAGCAGCGATCCGATCTGCACCGGCACCTCCTCTAGCCCAAGCGCACGGAGTAGCGCCTGCAGCTCGGAGCGGAGGCTCTGCTTGCGGGCGAGGCGATCGACGATGTCGAGGAGCAAGAGGGGCCGATGCTCCTCGGTGAGCGCCGCGGCGCGCTGTGCCACGTGGTCGAGCGACGCGCCCAATTGCTCGCCATTGGTGCCCGTCGTCTCGGCTGCCTGCCGCAGCCGGGTGACGTCGCGAGCGAGGGACCGGTAGCTCGAGAAAGCCCCGTCCACCTCGACTCCCTCCCGCTCGAGCGTCGCGATCGCGTGGTCGACGGCGACGGCCAGCGTGAGCGGCCGTGCAAGCTGGGGCTCCCTAAGGCGCTCGTCCAGCGCGGCGCGCGCACGCGAGCGGTCTTCCCTCGCCTCGACGGCGCGCTGGGTGCGCTCCCGGCCGTCCAGGATTGCACCCATCTTCTGTGCAAGCTCAGGGCCGAGCGCCGTAAGCGCCTCCCGGAGCCGGCCCTCCATCCCGGCAAGAGCGGCCAGCTCGCGCCGCATGGTCCGGATGTCGTCCGAGATGTCTTCGAACGCCTTGTCGAGGACGGCGTACACGTTCGACACCCCGGCCGGCTCCTCCGCCGTGGTCGCGAGACTTCGGCGGCGCAGCTGCAGGCCGATCAGGACGGAGACGCCCACGAGCGCCAGCCAAGTCGGCAGGAGAACGGACCAAGAGGCACTGGCAGCTGCGGCGCGAGGTGCCTCGGGGTCCAGCACCACGGTGCGGGAGGACACCGGCGGCTCTTCGCGGGCCTGCGGCTCATTAGCCGCTGCGGCCTGCTGCTTCGCGGCACCGGCGGGATGGACGAGCACGCAGGCCGCGAGCACGGCACCGATCAGGAGCGATCTCATGGTGTCCTCCTACTGCAGTTCGCCCGCACGCCAATCGCCTCCCACGAGGCATTCCGCTTCGACCCGCCCCTTCTCGCTGTACCGCAGCCTGCACTTGAACGGCTCTTGCGCACGCTCGTCGAGCGTCCACGCGAACATGTACGCGGGCTGGCGATTCCGGTTGAGCCCTTGCTCGTGCAGGGTGAGATTCTCGTACAGCAGCAGCCGCAGTTTGCCGCCCTGCACGTCGCGCAGGCGCAGCGTGAACTCCCGCCATGGCGACCCCGGCTCGGTGCCCCACGCGAGGAGATCTTCGAAGCCGGCGCCGGCGATCGAGAGCGCAGGCCGCCCCAGCCGCGTCCACAATCGCTTCGACCCGGACACTTTGTCCGGGAGGTCTGCATCGAGGCCATAGAGGACGGCTCCGAGCGACACACACTCCTTCAATACCCGGCGTCCCTCTCGGTCCTTGATGAACTCGACCATCTCGTTCTCCGCGAGGTGTCCAAAGCGGCGGCGAACGAGCGGGAAGAGCGAGGACTGCCCCGCCAGGAGGAGGGCGTTCACATTGGAGAGCCCGATGCGTTTGAGCATTAGCCCAAGCTCTTCTGCGAGCGACCCGAGCAACCCATCATAGATGGCAACCACCTCCTGCTCGTGCACCTCCACCTTCTGCCCGTCGAACTCGGCTTCGTTCGGAATCACTTCGACGGTGCGCTTCTCGAGGTAACGATGGATCACGGCCTCCACGTCGTGCGGCCCGACGGTCGGCTTCTGCTGCAGGCCGCGCACGAGTTGCAGCACCGCCTCGGCACGCCCGCTGGCCTCCAACTCTGCCACCACGGCCCGGACGGCCTCGTCGGTGACCTCCCCTTTGGGCGCGGGGAAGTCGAGCAGGTGCGAGACCAGCAGTTTCACGCGCTCGCCCTCGTCCTCGAGCATCCGGATCCAGCGCGGGTCCGGCTCCTCCCGCTCCTGCCCGCGTGGCTGGAGCTTACGGGCTATGCGTGTCGCGATCTCTTCTGTGATCCGCTCGCCGCCAAGACGCTCGTCACCCCACGCACCCAGGACCTCGACGCTCTCGAGCTGGTCTATCCGCTCAACGCGCCCCGTCTCCTTTTCGGGCCGCTGCCGGACGCGAAGGACAGTCACATCAGTCGTCCCACCGCCGAAGTCGAGGATCATGACCGTGTACGTGGATCTAGTCGCGAACCGGTCGTCGTGCAGGGCATGCTCGCAAAGAAAGAAGATGCCCGCCGCAAACGCCTCGTCCACGACTGTGCGCTGGAACTCCACGCCCGCGAACTGCGCCGCCTGCTCGAACGCTTCCTCCAGGAGCTGCTTCTGCCGGATTGAAAAGCGCGTGGGCACGGTCACCACGATTGACTGGGCTTCACCCAGGAGGGCACGGCGTGTTCGCCGCAGGAGGTCGGAGATGATGTACGAGCAGACCTGTCCAGGCTCTAGTGGATACTGAGCGCGCTCGAGCACGATCCGGATCTTCCGTTCCGAGTCGATCTGCGTCTTGGCGGCGCGCACGTAGCGGGCGCGATCGGACCAGCCGAGCTTCTCGCCGAGACGACCGATGACCCATTCGAAGGGTGGAACCGCCGCCGGCCGGTGTTGTGTGAAGAACACGCCCGAAAGGATCTTGGTGTCACGCTGTTCGGCCTCAAGGGCTACGTTCACCGGCCGTTGCCCGTTGAGATAGGCAACGGCCGAATCCGTGGTCCCGAAGTCGATCGCTACGATATCGACGTGCTCCTCAATGTCGCAGTAAATGCGCCCATTCACACAAACCGGCGCCGTACAATCGGCTATCGTGAAGCGCACCTCGAAGAGGTAGTAGCCTTCGTCCAGCCCGCGCGAGGTCCGCAGCACTAGGTCGATCTGCGCCTCCGCCCCAGCCTCGATGCGCAGCGCGCTTGCGGACACGATCGCGATCGTGATGCCACCCTGGTTGCTGCTTGTCTCCGTGACCAGCGTGGTGTCGGCACGGAGGATGCGGACCGCCTCGTCGCCTTTATTGACGGCGCGCAGCGCGAGCGACAGCTCGACGTCGGGGATGGTGTGGCCGCAGTCCCACAGGCCTCCGTTGTCATCAGCCTGCGGGAAGCGAAGGCTCGGCCCCTGGACGACGGTGATCTCAAGCGTGCCGCGGACGCTCTCGTCGAGGCCACGGACGTGGCTGGTGATCTCCACCTCGTACTCGCCGGCGACGGTCGCGGCGGGCACCTTCACGACCGCCGACAGGGTCGGTCGATCGGGGCCGAGCTCGGCGGGCAGCGGAACCGTCAACTCGACCCACGCCGGGTCGCTGCGTACCCCGGTCAGGGTGACGTCAGGCAACAGGTCCGCGACCAACGAAACCGGCTGCGTGTCCGTGGTGGCCGTGACACGCACCGCTGCCCAGGTGATGTGCGGATACGGCCAGAGCACGATCTCCAGCATGTCGACCGGTCTGCCGCGATCGTCGACGACCTCGATCACCTCGCGCGCGAACCCGCTCTGGTCGCCGAACTCCATCGCCCGGACCTCGGCGCGCAGCACTCCACTTCCCCCCGGCGCCAAACGCACAGGCCCGGTAAGCGGCTTGAGGCCCGGCAACGGGGCCAGCTGGACCTCGGCGGGTGTCGGGGTCCGGTTCTGGACCGGCATCGAAACGACCGCTAGCTCCCCCGTCTTCGCGTCGGCGAAGGCGGCGATCCGCTCCATCACCGCCTCCCCGCAGTGGCTGCAGTGGCGGTCCCCAAGGCGGAAGGACCAGGCGCGGCAGTGTTGGCAGAGTGGCACCTACGCGGCGTCCTCCATCTCCCACACGGTGAGTCCCTTCAGGACGGGTATTTGCATGGATCCCGCGGTGTCGACAGCGTCGCCCAGGTCTTCGAGGATGCGCCGCGCGATGTCCTCTGCGCGCTCGCCATTCGCGTCGCCACCGTAGCGCACGGTCGTGAGTTCGGCCCGCTGGCTGCGCTCGCGATCCTCGCGGATGCGCTCGGCACGCCGCTCGAGCAGGCTCCACTCTGGCTCGCCGGGCTGGTGCATCGTTCGCAGGTAGATGAGCGTGAGGTAATACTCGCGCAGCTGGCGCTCCACGAGCTGCGCCTCCCGCCGGGCGATCTCCTCCAGGAGGCGGCGGCGGAGTTTCGAGTCGGTCTTTAGCGCCTCGATCGCCTGCAGCCGCATCCCCAGATCTTGCCGCGACACGAGCCCCGCCCGCACCTGCTGGTAGAAGTACTCTACGCGCTCGGGGTGGGCACGGTTGCCGGCGTCGGGCCGCTTCCGCATCTGTACGACACGCAGGACGGGCCCGACGGTGAGGATCGTGAGCGCCTGGGCGAGGTTGACCGCTTCGTCTTCGGTGTAGGCCCGTAGGTCAGGGTACAAGCCCTCCCACTCCTCCGACAGGTGGAGGGGTATCGCCGTCCGCAGACCGCGCCCGCGGAGCTGACGGTAGAACGCGTAGTAGGCACTGTGGCATTCGTTGGTCACCAGCTGCAGAGACGAGAGCGGGAAGGCGTACGACACCGCGTAGAGGTAAACCTCCCACGGCCGCCCCGTCTCGAGATCGCGGACCGACGAAGCCAGGCTAGGATCGATCTGACTCAGCTCACGCTTCACGTCGGCAACGAACTCCGCGGACTCAGGGGTCTTTCGCCCGATGCCCAGAAACACGGCCCGGCGAACGTTCACGGGGGCGTCGCCGATCTGCGCCTCGCGCTTCACTAGCGGCACCGCGCGCCCGACGAAGCGCTGCACGTACAGCCGACGCTTATCGGGATCCTTCATCTCCTCGGGATCTTTCAGAACGTCGACCTTCCGATCGTTCTCGAGGAAATCCTTGCGGAACCTCTCGCTCGCCCAGTTGCCTAGAGTTCGCTCGATCGCGCTCTTGTCCGAAGCGTGCAGCGTGACCAGATCGAGCAACGTCGGTTGCTTCGCGGCATCGAACTGGTCCTCAAGGTACGCCAACTGCTCGTGAGATGGGCTCACGGCTCTGCCCTTCTCCTGGGTCGGGTCCTTGCCGAGGCGGTAGTACTTGTCCTCGTCCTCCTGCCGGTAGAAGCTGATGAAGAACATGTGATTGCGGATGCGCTGCTCGAACTCACTGTATCGACCCTCGAACCCGCGCCGGACGTTCGCGAGCACGTCTCGCAGCTGCTCCAACTGTTGCCGTCGCCCCGACACGATCTCCTGCGCCCGGCGCGCGACCTGGCGGGCCTCGTCAGACGCGATCTGCGCGAGGCGCGCGAGCGCGTAAGCGTCCTGCGCGTCCGCGAGACGCTCCTTCAGCACCCGCAGGGTCCACGCTCGCTGCCCGAGCGCCAGCACACCAAGGCTTGCGAGTGCCTCGGCGACCCAGGCGAGCAAGCGCTCCCGGCGCTTGAGGGCGACCTTCTCGTCGGCTTCCGCCTGCGCCTTGCGCACCTCGAGCTCGGCCAGCTCTCCCTCGGCCGGCGGCTGGTGCAGCCGGCGGAGCGCCTCCTCGAGAAAGCGGAGCATCCCGCTTTCTGGGCGGATGAGCGCCTCGAGGGCGCCGTCATCGACCCGATTGCGCAGAATTTCTTTCAGCCAATCGCCGAGCTGACGGTCGACCTCTTCGACCACCCGGGGCGTGGCGTCAAGAATGCCGCTGACCAGCAGTCCGCGGCGCGTCGGGGCGGGATCGCGGCGGAGGAGCCGCTGGTCGTAATCGGCGAAGGCTGCCTTCACCGCCGCCAGATCCTTCTCCGTCGCCAGCGGAAGGGCCCGGATCCGGGCCGCCGTTTCGCGCCGCGCATCCTCTACCCAGGTACCGAGGCGTTCGGGGAGGACGTCGGCACCCAGTCGTAGCCTGGCGACATCACCGGACACGTTCGCGGTGCCGCTCTCGCTCCGCTTCAGCCAGAGGTCGATAACCTCCTTCGCCAACCGGGCGGCACAGCGTCCCCGGATGGGCTCTAGCGGGATCTCGATCTTGGCGAGCCCGATCGCGGCATAGCGACGAGAGAAGACCTGCGGCAGCGTCTTGCCGCTCTCGACGTTGCCGCACTTTTGGGGGGCGCTGAGGTATGCCTGTTGGTTCGAGTAGTCGGCCCGCTTCTCACTGGCGAACTCGCCGGGTAGGAAGTCGAGGCAGAGCGACTCTGCGACCATGTGGAAGAGATCGGCGCGATAGGGACGCTCGAAACCGCCTCCCACCTCGTTCTCGGTTGAGCAGATGTACGCAACATCGAACGGCGGCCCCTGGATCGAGAGCGGCTCCCGCGGCTTCCACTCGACTGCGAAGCGCGCCAGGCGTTGACCGGCAGTCTCACGGGACGCGACCTCGTCGAGGTCGGCGTCCACCCCTGTCCCGTTCCCGCGTCCTTCGTGCCAGACGTTGAAGTGTTCGACCTCTTTCAGCGCCGCATACGCGTTGGCGTACGAGCGCTGGTTCCCCTCTTCGTCGTCGGCGGGAAAGAAAATGTCGGGCATTACCACCACGGCCACCACCTGATCGATCTGCTTCTGCTGACGGAGCTTGGCGAGCAAGAAGAGCATGTCGAGCAACGTTCCGCCGCCCGTCCCGCCTGCGATCGAACTGACCACCACCACCCGGCAGGCGCGGTCCACCTCAACGAACGATTTCCGCTCCATCAGGTAGTCCTGCGTGCGCCGTTTGACCTCCTCTTTCGGGAGTTCGTCGAGCACGGCGCGCAGCCGCTCGGCGATCGTATCGAAGCGGAAGGTGAACGCGAGGCGTCCGACGGCGCGCACGCCACCGGCGCCGTTCTCGATCGCGCCTCCGTACGCCTCCACGTCGGGATAAAGCCACTTGTGGATGTGCTCGTAGGCCGGCGGGTTGCTGAAGACCCGTCCCATCTGCTGCAAGACGCTGCCTTCGAGCAGGGTGACGGCCTCCCCCGGCGTCCAGTCGACCCGGTTGAACGCCTCGCTACGACTCTCGCCGCCGGGCCCCCCGCCCTTCACGTCGGTATCGAACCACAGGTAGCGTACACAGGGGACCGGCTCAGCCCCCCAGCGCTCGTCGAAGGCGCGACGAACGCGGAGGAGAACCTCCTTCCCGGTCCCGCCGAGGCCGATGAACAAGGTCGGATAGACGTGCTGTTTCTGCGGCATGGCACTCTCCTTCTCAAGCGGCGGTCATGAACCACGTGACCACGCATACGCCGACGACCCCGACGAAGGCGACCGTCGTCAGCACGGCACCGAGGTAGCGCGGGATGATGAGGAGCGTCGCGATCAGAAGCACGACGAAGACAGCCGGCATCCACATCCAGCCGAACGCACCGAGGAAGGCGAGCGCGAAGAAGGTGAGTAGGATGTAGAAAAAGAGTACGAAGGCAACCTGGACGCCCGTCGAGATTGGCTCCCAGGCCTCGATCACGCGCCGGTAGAGCATACCGGCGATCAGCCAGCTGA
>Ga0066710_100004529_pt1 | contig 12337 bp, 12 predicted proteins | sample GraSoiAngelo_159_FD_79666 | JGI IMG/M metagenome (GOLD analysis project Ga0066710, IMG submission 79666) | Grasslands soil microbial communities from the Angelo Coastal Reserve, California, USA - 14_1009_16_40cm | ecosystem: Environmental > Terrestrial > Soil > Grasslands | place: USA...
CGAGATCCTCGGCGGCGATCTTCAGATCGCGCGCGGTGTACTGCTTCGTCGTGTTCACCGCCAGCCGGTACAGACTCTCCACCGACGAGACCTGCTGCTGGTCGGCGATGGCCCATTCGCGGCTGCTGCCCGCGTCGCCCACGCGCTTCACGTCGATCATCCACGTGGCGATCCGCGCCCGGCCGCCGTACTCGACGAACGCGTCGACGAGCAGCGAATACCCGTTGTCGGGCAGCGTGCCGGGGAGCGGCTGGCGATCGCGTTCCTGGACGACGGCGCGAGTCGCGCCTGGAAGGAGCTCGGTGCTGCCGAAGGTGAGCGCACGCGTCCGATCGGCGGAGTCGGTGAGCAGCGTGAGGTACGCCGCCGCGTCACCGGCCTGGACCACCTGCTCGAGCTGCCGCAACAGCACCGCGACGCCGTTGTTCGGCGGCGTCTGTTCACCGCGGCCGACACGTCGGTCGGCCCCTACAACCTCGTAGGGACCGATGACAACCTCGTAGGGGCGGACCGATGTGTCCGCCCCTGCAGCGGTCGCAACGATCAGCGACAGTGCCGCCGTGATCGCACCAGGCTTGTTCATCGCTTCGCGAGTACGTATTAGACACCCACCGGGCTTGCGGTGGTGCAGCGGCGCAACAGCAGAATCGTCAGATCGTCGGCGAGACGGGTATCGGCCGTGTAGTGCTCCACGGCCCGCACGACCGCGGCGCCCATCGACGACAAGGTGTCGTGTCGATGGGCGACGAGCGCCGATTCGAGCCCGGCCTCGTCGAACGGCCTGCCGCTCGGGTTCTCGGCCTCCGTGATGCCGTCGCTGTAGATCGCGACGAGCTCATCGGGTTGGGTTGTGACCTGTCCGGTCGTGTACGTCGAGTGGTCGAACATGCCGAGGGCGATGCCGCCGGCCGTCAGCCGCTCGCGCGTGCCGTCGTTGCGCAGCAGCAGCGGCGGCATGTGGCCGGCGTTCACGTACGTCAACACGCCGCTCTTCGGATCGAACACGGCATACAACAACGTGATGAACCGCGTGCCCGGTGCATGCCGCGTGACCTGCACGTTGAGTCGCGTCACGAGATCGGCCGGTTCGAGCTGCTCGTCGACCAAGGTGCGCAGCATCGCGAGCAGCAGCGCCATCAACAGCGCGGCGGGGCTGCCTTTGCCGGCCACGTCGCCGACCGCGACGACCACGCGGCCGTCGGGCAGCGGCAGGATGTCGTAGAAATCACCGCCGACCGTGTTGGCCGGACGGCTGATGCCGACCGTCTCGATGCCGGCCGCGGTGAACAGGCCCTTCGGCAGCATGGCCTCCTGGATGTCACGCGCGATCTCGAGATCGTTTTTCAACGAGAGCCGGTCCGCGACCTCCAGCAGCACGAGCAGGTTCATCAGCGCGAACGCGAAGAACAGCGACCACGTCCCCTGCTGGAACAACGGACCGGGAACGCCGACGCCGACGCCGAAGGGGAGCGTCATGATTTCCACGATGCCAATCGCGCGGAAGAGATTCACGAGACCGATGAATGCCATGGCGAGCGCGGCGGCGTACACGATGCGGCGCGCCGGCGACAGCTTCATCGTGAACGCGATGAAGAGCATCTTGGTCTGCGCGAAGAGGCGCTTGTGCCACGGCAGCCTCCTGAACGCGTCGAAGTCGGTGCCGCGCGTGAAGAACTTGTAGGCCTCGCGTGTGTCGCGCGTGAAGAGCCGCTGCAGATCTTCGGCTTTCAGATCTTTCGTGTAGGTGTCGAAGAACTCCGACAGCCGATTGGATTTGCTCGTCAATGGAGAATCCCGAGCTCGCGCCCGACCCGGCCGAACACGTCGAGCGCGAACTGCAGCTCGTCGCGCGTGTGCGTCGCCGTGACGATGGTGCGGACGCGCGCCTTGTCGCGCGCCACGGTTGGAAACGCGATGCCCTGCGCGAAGACGCCTTCCGCGAAGAGCCGATCGGACAGCTTCATCGCGAGCGCGCCCTCGCCGACGATGACGGGCGTAATGGGGCTCTGGCTGAGACCGGTATTGAAGCCGAGCGCCTCGAGTCCCGATTTGAAGAACCGTGTGTTCTCCCACAGCCGATCGATGATCTGCGGTTCTTCTTCGAGCACGTCGACCGCCGCAATGCACGCCGCCGCCACGGCGGGCGGATGCGAGGTCGAGAAGAGAAACGGCCGCGCGCGATGGTACAGGAATTCGATGAGCGTCCGGCTGCCCGCCACGTAGCCGCCGAGGACGCCGATCGCTTTAGACAAGGTCCCGACCTGGAGGTCGACGCGGCCATGCATGCCGAAGTGATCGATCGTTCCGCGACCGTTCTTGCCGAACACGCCGCTCGCATGCGCATCGTCGACCATCATGATGCAGCCGAACTCTTCGGCGAGCGCACACAGCTCGGGCAGCGCGCCGAGGTCGCCGTCCATGCTGAACACGCCGTCGGTGATGAGCAGCTTGCGCTGGCTCGCCGGCAGTCCCGACAGCACCTGGCGCGCCGCGTCCACGTCCTTGTGTGAAAACACCTTGATCGTCGCGCGGCTCAGACGGCAGCCGTCGATGATGCTGGCATGGTTCAGCTCGTCGGAGACCACGACATCATCCTTGGTTAAGACGGCAGCCACGGTGCCGGCGTTCGCCGCGAAGCCGCTCTGGAAGACGACGACGGCCTCGGTGTTCTTGAACGCGGCGAGACGCCGCTCGAGCTCCATGTGGATATCCATGGTGCCGGCAATCGTGCGCACCGATCCGGAGCCGACGCCCAGCCGCCGCGTCGCGTCGAGCGCCGCCTCCCGCAGCTTTGGATGCGTGGTGAGACCGAGATAGTTGTTCGACGACAGGTTGACTACCTGCCTGCCATCGAACGTCGTCCTGGCCTGCTGTTCGTCTTCGAGAATCCTGAGACGGCGATAGAGGCCTTGTTGCTTCAGCGACTCCAGCTCGGTCGCAAGGTAGTCGAGCGGGTCGCGGCGCATGCCGCCAGTTTAGTTCGCGAGAAACATGGCAGTCCACGGCAGGATGGCGACGGCGATGTAAACAGCGGTGAGAAATGCGACGACGTTGTGCACCCGCCATAGGTGCAGCACGATGCCGAACGCAATCGCCATCAACTTCGCGCCGGCGAGGCCCGAGGCGGGGCCGGCCAGCGTCATCGCCATCCCGACGATCGGATTCGCTTCGACGTGTAGTCCCCAGATCCCGACGCCGAGGTACGTGAAGACGCCGTCAAGGCTCTGGACGAGGAGAAAGCCGACGACCGCGAGATCGCCGAACGTGCTCCGTGGTTCTTCCCATCGTTTGTACAAACGTCCCATCGCAGTTCCCACGAGTGGTGACCGGCTTCGTACTTCGCGTCTCCACGGCTCGCTGCGAAGGATGACTTCAAAACGAATGCCGGGCGTTCAGCGTTCAGCGCGAAGATGCGATCGCGCCCGAAGGTGCCGACTTCGAGGGCACCCTTCGACCGCAGCCAGTCGCTGACGCGCGATCCGCGGTCGCCATCGTAGAACTGCTCGTGGACGATCGCGTGCGTGGCGCGCGAGTCGATGAGCAGCTGCCACGCGCGGTCCGGCCGCGTCAGGAAATCCTGCAGCGCCTGATTCAAATGCGAATAGTCGTCCGGTTCGCCGCCGCTGTACCCGTTGACGAGCGGTTTCCAATGCCGTGTCGAATAGAAGATGTAGCGGAGATCGAAGGCCGGCTCGCCGAGCGGCAGCTCGACGATCGCGCTCGCCGCCGGAAGATCCGCGACGAAGCGATACGCGCGCTCGGCGTCCGGCTCGAGCGTGAGCGTCGCCGGCAGTGGCATGAGGCGCGGCTGTTTGTAGACGACCCAGTTCTCGTTGACGCCGATCGGCACGGCGAACGATTCGACCACGATGAGCGCCGCGGCGAGGATGGCGAGCCACCGCAGGCCGGAGGTTTCGAGCCGACGCACGCCGAAGCCGGCAAGGGTGGCGAGACCGAGCGCCGCAATCATCCCGTACCGGGCGGGCGCGCGCAGGCCATCGAATCCGGGAACGAAGCCGTAGAACAACGTGTAGAGGTTCGGATCCACGATGACGCGTCCCTGCGCGTGGATGTGCGGCCCGAACGACATGACGATGGCGAAGAGCGTCAGCATCGCGAACAGTCCGACGGGATGCGATCCCCAGCGACGCGAGGTCGCGCGAGCTTCTGCCGAGCTCGCGAACACGGCCGCCGCGAGGGCGGCGACGACGGTGAGATGACGCCAGAAGCTCGTGATCTTCAAGAACGGCAGCCGCAGCGTGAAGCCAAACACCAATGCGACGAGCATCACTGTCGCGGCCGCGAGCAGGAAGACAAGCGATTTGACGTAGCGCGGGCCTTTCAGGCCCGCGTCGGGCCGGCCCTGAAGCCGTCGCGTTACGTACGAGACACGACGAGCCTCGCACCACGTCGCCGCGATCGCCACGATCGCGAGCGCCGTGATCGTGAAGCCTGGAAACAATGCGCCTTCGGCTTTCGGCCATGCGTGCATGATGCGGCCGACGAGGCGCAGGTTCGGATCCGCCGTCAGGTACGCGTACGCGTCGGCCGAAAACCTGTCGGTCTCGACGAGCGAACGCGGGCTGAAGCCGAGATCCCGAAGCTTCAGATACGGGACCAGGAACGGCATCGTCGCGAGGCCGACGACTGCGCACGCCGTCCCGACCTGGATGAGCGTGCGCCGCTCGGTCCAGCGGTGGCGCACGGTGATCTCCCACGCGATGTAGAGGAGCAGGACCGGAGTGAAGAAGAGCAGGTAATAGCCGCAGGAAAGATTCTGCAGCAGCCACGCGGCGGCGCCGCCAGCCAGTGGCACGAGGCGTCCCGTCTCGAAGTACCGGCGGAGGCCGTAGAGCGCGAACGGCATCCAAGCCGACGACAGCACTTGCACGTGTGACAGCGTCGAGAATCGGTAGGGCGCGAACGCGTACGCGAGACCGGCGACGAACGCCGCCGCGCGGCTGCCGGTCAGCTCGCGCGCCAGCAGAAACATCCCGAGCCCCGACAACGCGAAGGTCGACAGGAAGATGACGTTGTAGCAGAGGACCGGATTCTTCGTGAGCGCGTAGAGCGGCAGCATCTGGATCGCCTGCGGCAGCAGATGCTCCGAGTAGGCGAGCGCGAGCGGGTGCGGATGAAAGATGTTGGCGTTCCAGAGTCCGCGCCCGAGGTGCGTCGCGTCCCAGGCGAGAATCCACGCGTTGAGGAGCGGATCGCCGAGATCGGCGGCGATGTCGCGCGTCATCCGCGGCGTGAGCGGCCAGGTCAGCGCGATCGTCAGCGCGACGTACAGCGCGGTTGCGACGAGCGTGTCACGACGTGGGAAGCGAGCGCGCGCCGATCCCGCAGCGATATGCAAGTGGGTGCGTGATCATATCAACGCTTCGGCATGAGCCTCTTCAACAATTGAATCTGTCCGGCGTGATAGAGATCGTGCGCGGCGATGCCGCGGATGGTGTACGCCGCGGTATCGCGGCCGTGCGCGACGATGGCGCGGAGGCGGCGGCGCGGCAGACGCCGCACCGCCTCGCGCAGTTGCGCATGCTGCTCGACGAGCACCTTCACATCGTCTTCCCACGTGCGTCCTGCCGACGGCCGTGCGAACCAGTTCGATCCTTTCAGCGCGAAGCGGCCGCGCTTCTCGCCGGTCAGCCGGCGGCGCACGGCGTACTTCCAGTACGCGGTGTGCACCACGATTTCCCAAATGTTGTGGCGACCCTTCGCCGGGCGCCACGCCGCGCGCGTCGCGGTCACACCGCGCAGCGAGCCGAGCAGCGTCGGCCCGTGCCACGAAGGGCCTTTGAAGGCTTCGTCGAGAAGGTCGAGCATCACTCGCCTCCGATCGCCGGCGCGCCGAGGACGAGCGCGACACCGCCGGCGATGACGGCCGACGCCACGCCGATCGCCGGCGTGAACGGCTCGCCGCCCGCCATCGATCCGAGCGCGACCGCGATTACGGGATTCACGTACGCGTGCGTCGCGACGCGCGACGCCGGCTCCACGCGCATGAGCCACGCGTAGGCCGAGAAGGCGACGATCGATCCGAACAGGATCAGATACGCGAGCGCCGTCAGCGAGCGCGCCGAGACGGCGTACGGATCGAAATGCTGAAACTCGCGCGCGATCCACGACGCCGCCAGCAGCACCACGCCTCCGGCGGCGAGCGGCAGGCCGGCGCGCAGCGCCAGCGACTGCGGCAGCCGCGGCGGCCGCGCGTACAGCGCTCCAGCCGCCCACGCGATTTCGCCGAGCACGATGACGAGGGCGGGCAGCATGGCGGCCACCGAGGGGTAGGGGCCCCTGGAGTAATCAACCGGTGCGACGCCGCGCCAGACGAGAAGCGCCACGCCGCCAAGACCGATCGCGAGGCCGGCGACCATTCGAGGCGCCGGTGTCGTCCGCCGCCGGCCGTACTCGAACACGGCGAGCCAGAACGGCAGCGTCGCGACGAGCAGCGCCGCGACGCCCGAGGCGAGCCGTTCTTCCGCCCACGCGAGCGCGCCGTAGGCGCAGCCGAACATCAGCGCGCCCGCCACGGCGCCATGGCTCCACGCCCGCCACCCCGCGCGCTCGCCGCGCAGCGCCGCCCAGGCGAGCATCAGACCGCCGGCGGCGGTGCATCGCAGCCCCATCATCATCAGCGGCGGGATCGAATCGATGGCGAGCCGGATCGCGAGAAAGGTCGAGCCCCAAATCAGGTAGATGGCGGCGTAGGCGAAGAGGGTCACGGCTGTAACCTCCAAATACGATTTTGAAAGTTACACCATGGAGGTGGTAACCTGTCAAGAATAATTTGATGGTTACGCCTGAATCCGTCGGCCGGTCCGAGCCCGACTACCGCTTCGACTTCTGCGGCGGCCACTTGGCGATCGACTTCACCAACACCGTTGGCTCGCGCGGCAGCGAACCGGACGAGCACTTCAAGACCTACGGCGACGTGCTCGCCTGGGCGGAGGCGCGACGCGTCGTGTCGCATGCCGAAGCCGCAAGACTGAAGCGACGCGCGTCGGCCGATCCCGACGCGGCGCGTCGCGCGCTGCGCCGCGCAATCGATCTGCGCGAGGCGCTCTACAGCGTCCTGTCGCGTGCGGCGGGCGGCGGCGCCGCCGACCAGGCATCGCTCGGCCGGTTGAATCGGTACGTGAGCGAGACGTTCGGCGCCGCGCAGTTGTCGGCGGCCGGCGGCCGGCTGACGCTGGCGACGCCGTCGGACGAAGGCCTGGACGCGATGCTCGTGCCGATCGTGCGCGCCGCCGTCGATCTCCTCACCTCCGACGCCATGTCGCGCGTGGGACGCTGCGCCGACGACACGTGCGCGTGGCTGTTCCTCGATACGACCCGCAGCCGCACGCGCCGGTGGTGCGACATGAAGTCGTGCGGCAACCGCAGTAAGGTGCGGCGCTTCCGGGAGAGTTCCTGAGCGCCGCCCCCGCAAACACGAAACCACGAAACAAAAAAGTCTCGTTCAAAACGTTTTTCGTGGTTTCGTGGTTCGTGTATTCCTGACGTTCGTCTGTTGTGGTTAGCGGACCCGCTGCAGCCGCACCTCACGGTCCGCGGCGATCTGGTCGACGATGATCGAGAGGATGGCAGCGGTCGGGATGGCGAGAATCGCGCCGACCAGGCCCCAGAGCGCGCCGCCAATCAGCAGCGCGACCAGCACCGCCACCGGACTCACGCCGACGCGGCGTTCCATGATCTTCGGCACGAGCACGTTGGCTTCGAGCTGATGCAGCACGAGAAAATAGACGCCGACCATCAGCGCGAGCTTGGGTGACACGCTGAGTGCCACCGCCACCGCCGTGATGCCGCCGATCACCGGTCCGACGATCGGGATCGTCTCGCCGATCGCGGCAACGAGCGCGACGACATAGAAGTACGGCACGCCCATCAGGAAGAGGCCCACCGCGGCGAACGTGCCCATCACGCCGGCGAGGACGAACTGTGCGCGCAGCCACGCGCTCACTTTCACGACCGCCTCACGCGCGGCATTCGCCACGTCGCCCCGGCGGCCCGGCGGAATGAATCGCGCGATGTACTCGAACATCGACTTCGCTTCGATGAGCAGATAGAAGCTCAGGATCAGAATCGTGATGAAGCCGAACATGCCGCCGACCAGGCTCGACAATGCGATCAGTACGGTGCCGACTGCATCGTTCGCCGATCCCGTCGGCGCGTTCTGCACCACCTCGGCGAGCGTGATCGGACGCCGCATCAGTTTGTAGCGGATGAGGAACGCCTGGAACTTGTCGAACTCGGCAGGCAACCGCGCCCACAGCGCTCCGGCTTGCGCCACGAGCGGCGGCACGACCGCCAGCGCGACGAGCACGAGCAGGGCGATGATGGCGACGTAGATGACGAGGATCGCGAGCCACCGCGGAACACGGGCGCGCGCTCCCAGCCGCGAGCGCTCGATGAACTGCACGACCGGCGCGAACCCCATGGCGATGAGCGCGCTGACATAGATCAGCATCAGCGCCTCGCGCGCCTGCCACAGCACCGCGATGAGAATCGCGACCGCCGCGACCGTGAACACCGTCTGAAACAGGCGGCGTGTGAATTCTTTGTCGGTCAACGCGGGTTCACTGGTTCACATAGCGTGCCGTGAAGTCTGCCATGAGGTCGTAAATCTCGGCGAGCTCGTGGAGCGGCGCGAGAAAGACGATGCGGAGGAACCCGTCGGCTGCCGGCAGGCCGAATCCGGATCCGTAGACGCAGAGCACGCCGGTCGCGCGGAGCAGCGACAGCACGTAATCTTCGTCGGTTCTGCCTGGCGGGAGCTGGACGCGCGGCATCGCGTAGAACGCGGCCGTCGGCTCGACGCAGCTGACGCCGGGCATCGCCGTGAGGCGGTCGACGGTGAGCTTTGCACGCGCGCGCAGCGCCTCGCGAAAGGCGACTTGATGCGAGCGGTCGCCCTGCAGCGCGGCCGTCACCGCGTATTCCATCGGCACGGTGCTGCAGAGCCGTCCGTCCGCCAGTTTCTTCACGGCGCCGACCACGTCGTCGAGACGCGGCGAGCGGCCGATGGCCATCCAACCGGTTCTCCACCCGGGCGCAAGATACGCCTTCGACAAACTCGAGAACGAAATGATCGCACTGTCGGGATCCAGGTGGCCGTAAGGTTCGACGGCCCCATCGAACCCGAGGTCTCCGTACACCTCGTCTGCGAGCACGAGCAGGTTGTGCTCGTCGGCGAAATCGAGCAGCGCGCGTCGAGTCGCCGTGGGATACACGGCGCCGGTCGGATTGTTGGGATCGATGATGACGAGCGCGCGCGTCGCCGGCGTCACGAGACTCTTCAGGTGATCGAGATCCGGCATCCAATGCCTCGCAGGATCGAGGCGGTAGTACTTCGCGCGCGCGTCGAGCTTCGCGAGCACTGCGGTATAAAGAGGATAGGTCGGCATCGGGACGAGCACTTCGCCGCCGGCGTCGACCACCGCGCTCAGCGTCAGCTCGATCCCTTCTGAGGTGCCGGCGGTGATGAACACGCGATCCGCCGAGACCGGACATCCTTTCGATGTGTATTCCGCAGCGACCGCTTCGCGCGCCGGCGCGATGCCGGCCGATGGTCCATATCCGTTGTGACCGTCCCGCAGCGCGCGCTCGAGCGCGTCGATGAGATGCGGCGGGGTCTTGAAGCCGAACGCGACGGGGTCGCCGATGTTGAGGTATCGGACGCGTGTCCCGGCCGCCTCCACGCGTTGAGCTTCCGCCACGATGTTACGAATCGCGTACGTGAATCGATGAACGCGGCCGGCAGTCGGAATCGCAGCGCGAGTGTTCGCGGTGTTCACGGCCGAAATCTTACCGCGAACATCCGCTGCGTAACTTTTGCCTAGCCAGGATGGTCCAGTTGTCCCCATTCGAGTAAGTCTTACCCGATTAATTACGAAAGCGGTCTCGTCCGTTAAGGGGCGACACGACGTAAGTCCAATTATTTCAATACTTGACCACTTGGCAACAGGCTCGCACTAGATGCGGCCGATGATGCGGGGCAAGCTCATTACCGGCACGGTTGTCGCGACGTTCGCGGTTGGGGGAAACACAGCCGCGGCGTTCCAGCAACCACCCATCGCCAGTTTCAAGGCGAGCGTCGACCTAGTTCGGGTCGCCGCCGTCGTGCGCGATCACAAGGGACGATTCGTCCAGGACCTCAACGCACGCGACTTCGAGATTCTCGACAACGGGCAGTCGCGCGCCATCGCCGATTTTCGCCGCGACATCGCGGGCGTCAGCGTCGCCGTGCTCTTCGACATCAGCGGCAGCATGGAAGGCCACATGCCGAACGCGCGCGAAGCCGCCACACACGTGTTGAGCTGGCTCGATGCGTCGCGAGACGAAGCGGCGATCTTCACCTTCGACACGGAGCTGCAGGAAGTGACGCCGTTCACGATCGGCTTGAAGTCGCTGCCCGAGTCGATCGCGAGCCTCGTGCCGTTCGGTGCCACGTCGCTGCACGACGCGATCGCGGAGACCGCACGCCGCGCCGGCGACCGCGACGGCCGCCGCCGGGGCGTCGTCGTGTTGACCGACGGCGCAGACACCGCGAGCCGCATGACGCCGTCGGAGGTGTCCGCGATCGCGAGCGAGATCGACGTTCCGGTTTACATCGTCGGCATCGTGCCGTCGATCGACAACCCGTCGCAGGAGACGGCGGTCGATCCGGCGCGATCGGCGCTGGGCGGCACTCTCGCCGATCTCGCAGCGTGGACCGGCGGTCACACGTTCGTGGCGAGCACGCCGGCACAACGCAGCATGGCGGCGCGGCAAATCGTCGACGAGCTGCGCCACCAATACCTCATCGCCTTCGAATCGAGCGGCAGGCCGGGCTGGCATCCGCTCGTGGTCCGCGCACGCAACAAGGACCTGGTAGTTCGCGCCCGGAGTGGCTATGTTGCGGGGCAATCAAGCCCGACGTCGTTTTAGAAGGAGAGCCTATGTTCCGGAGATTCTTCATGGCTGTTCCCGTCGCGGCGATCGCCGTCGTCGGGATCGGGGGAACCACCGCGTGCGCATCGAAGAAGTTCGTGCGCACCAGCGTCGGTGAAGTGAACGACAAGGTCGACTCGCTCGGCCGCTCCGTCGAGGAAACGCAGGAGCGCACCCGCAGGAACGAGGGGCGCATCACCGAAGTCGATCAGAGAGCGCAGGCCGCTGCGCAGAGAGCCAGCGACGCCGCGGCGGCGGCGAACACCGTGGCGATGGACGCCGGAAACAAGGCGACCGACGCCGGGAACAAGGTCGACGTGATCGACAAGGCCAACCGCCGGCTGGTCTACGAAGTCGTGTTGAGCGAGGACCAGGGCAACTTCAAGTTCGGCAGGACGACGCTGCCCGATACGGCGAAGCAGCGGCTCGACGAGATGGTGGCGCAGCTCAAACAGGATCCGAAGGCCATCTATCTCGAGATTGAAGGGCATACCGACAACGTCGGCGCGAAGAACATCAACGAGAAGGTCGGACTCGAGCGCGCCGAGGCGGTGAAGCGGTATCTCTACGAGCAGTATCAGATCCCGCTGCACAAGATGAACGTCATCAGCTACGGCGAGGACAAACCGATCGCGCCGAACAAGACGAAGGCGGGGCGCGCGCAGAACCGGCGCGTCGTCATCAAGGTGCTCGCGTAACACGCCTGTCCCGAGCGAGCGGGCGCTCGGGCACGCGCGAATCGAAGGGCTGCCCCGCACCCTGACAGTCGTCAGTCGCAAACGGGGGTGGTGACTGGCGGCTGTCGGGGGTTTCTCGGATTCGGAGGATCCCATGTTCATCGAGAATCTGAGCGAACACGAAATCGGTACGTTGATCGCCGCACTCAAGCAGTTCCGCGCTCGCCGCGACACCGCGATGGCTTTCCATCGGAGCACGATCGGTGACACGGTGAACGTTCTTCTCGTGAAGCTCGAAAGTCTGCTCCTGACGTCGCTCGTGGCGACAGACCCCTCACTCGACGGCCTCGCCTTCAATCGCTGATCTTTTCAGGTGGGGCTCCGCCCCACACCCCGGCTCGGTCGCTCGCGGGGACCCCGATGCCCTGCTCCGCTCCCTCGCAGGCGCGCTGTGCGCGCCTAAGCTGTCAGCCTTCAGCTCTCAGAGACACGACGTCGCGGCGACTCTTTCGACCTCGGTCGCTGAGAGCTGAGAGCTGATAGCTGAGAGCTATCCTTTTTGATACCCTCTGCGCCATGTCGATTCGAACCGAACTGAATCTGCGGCTGCCGAACAGCCCGGGCGCGCTCGCGGCCGTGTGCCGTCTGATGTCCGACGAGCGCGTCAACATCGTCGCGCTCATGCTGGAGACCGGCGGGCAGCTGCGGATGGTCGTCGACAATCA